>Ga0316192_10000065_pt1 | contig 64174 bp, 59 predicted proteins | sample MerIslwburrow_MG_FD_204931 | JGI IMG/M metagenome (GOLD analysis project Ga0316192, IMG submission 204931) | Coastal sediment microbial communities from Maine, United States - Merrow Island worm burrow | ecosystem: Environmental > Aquatic > Marine > Coastal > Sediment | place: USA: Maine...
GTTTTCTGATCAACGGTGTCCTTGAGTGCAAGGAAGGGTCGCGGACCAGAAAAGACTGTATTGATCGTTTGGTCCCCTCAAGCCGTGTGGATGTCGAGCTTACGAAGTAAGCGGACGCGAATACACCCGTCTAGGTCACGATGTCGTAACCAGGTTCGGTGATAACAGAATCATATTGGAATTTATTCATCGCCCTTGGGGAAGACGTATGTGGGTCTCACGCATTTGCTCGGTAGCACTGCTCCTTTCACCGGTTTTTTCTGTCAGTTTGGCAGCGGCCGAACCGATCGGGCAGGAGGTGAAAGAGTTCACCGAGACGCCAATTTTAGCGCTGACATACGAATCCGTCGCTAGCGAGGTTGACGAGGCGCCGCTCACAGTCCCCATCATGAGGCCGATTGCGATTTCCGCGGCCCTCGCGGCTCTTATACCTGAAGAAAATCCACTGCCGGCCATGCCGCTTCCCGAGGCCCAGCCTCTTGAAGCCTCAGTCTCGGACGCGGTTGAGGCAACTGCGCTTCGGAGCAAGGCTCTTCAGTCTCACAACACCGTAACGGCCTTGAAAGAGACGGCCGTGCCCGAGCGACTTGTCGCCAGCCTGCCCGCTGAGCTGATCGAGCCGTCGCAGATCAAGTCCCAAGAAATTTCGGGGACGGTGCTGAGCGACCCGCTCAGCGTCATCATTTCCCTGAAAGACCAACGGCTCGAGGTTTATCGCGGTCTGGAGCGTATCGAGACCACGAAGATATCGAGCGGCAAGAGGGGCTACCAGACGCTGACAGGTGTCTTCGGCATCTTGCAGAAAAAGCAAGAGCATTATTCAAATCTCTATGACGATGCGCCCATGCCCTGGATGCATCGGCTCACTCGGTCCGGGACAGCGATTCATGCCGGAGTTGTGCCCAACTACCCTGCGTCCCATGGCTGCGTCCGGCTACCCAGTAAGTTTGCGCCCGAGTTCTACAGAATGACGGAAGTTGGCGGGAAAGTTGCCATGCTGACGGGCGCGATGGTGGCGCCCAAACCGATTGAGCATCCTGTCTTGGTTAAGGATTGGCACGAGGGAGGGCTTGCCTCTTTCCCGGTGGATGTCGCTGTCCAGGCCGGCGCGAAGGAGGCCGCGCAATTCGTGTCCGGAGGCCCATCGAACGTCGCCAATCGTGCGAAACAGACCGACGCACATTGGCGCATTCTCGTGACACGGCGAGAAGAAAGAGACATCGCGATTGGGACTCAGGAAGCGCTCGCGGAAATGGGCTATCTAACGCCGCAGGATAAATTTGTCGGCTATCTGGGGCCCGAGACCAAAAAGGCGATCCGGGCCTTCGAGAAGGACCATGGCCTTCGCCGCAGAGGCGTCTTTTCCGAAAGAATTGCAGCCAAAATTTATGAGGCGGCGGGCAAGGGGCCGCTCCCCGATGCTTATCTCTTCTTGCGGAAGGGCTTTAGTCGCGTCGATCACGTGCCCGTCACCCTCAAGGACCCGAAAAAGGCCCTTGGCACGCATCACTTTGTCTATACGCGTCCGAGCGATGGCAGCGAGCCGACCTGGATCGGGATCAGTCTCGAAGGAGAAGAGCCTGGCGGCGTCCTCGACCGGATTGTCATTCCGGGCAACATGCGAGCTGAAATCTCCCGAGGGTTGACGTCCGGTGCATCCTTCATTGTTGCCGACAAGGCGAAGCATTCATCGGTTCTGCCTGAAGGCGATGACTTCATCGTCCGGACCAACGACTCAGCAGCCTCCAATGTTGTGGCGGAGAAGGCAAAACCGCAGAGACGGAAGCGCACCGCCAAGAAAAGCACGAAAAGGAAGGCCACGGCCGGCAAGAGGCTCGCTGCAACGAAGTCGGAGAAGAGACGTTTCGGTGTGCCCAAACGGAAAAGAAGAGTGCGCTCGATCTCCGGTCGAAAAGGGTTCCGGCCCTTCGGCCGTTAGGCGCGGGCCTTACTCCCGGCTAACCGCGGTCTTTTCATACGCCTCACGCAAGCGGCGGCGGAGGAGCTTACCGTTTGGCCCCTTGGGCAGCGCCTCAACTTGTGAATAGATCCTCGGACATTTGTAGCGGGCGAGATGGTTCGAGGCGTGGCGCTCAAGGTCAGCATGGTCGACCTTGCCGCTGGCCACGTAGAACGCTGCGATCACTGTCGTATCCGACTTGACCAAGACCTCGACGGCGGCGCTTTCAACAATATCAGCATGGGTGTTGAGGACGTTTTCGACCTCAAGAGGCGATACGCGAATGCCGCCCGCATTCATCATGTCATCGGCCCGGCCGAGATAGGTCAGCGCGCCGTCCGGCGCCATGCTCACGAGGTCGCCGGTGAGAAACCACTCGCCGGCGAAGCGTGCTTCAGTTTCTGCCTCGGTGCCCCAGTAGAACAGCATCATGCCCGGATCTCGTCTGGAGACGCTAAGGATGCCCGGCTCTCCAAATTGGACAGGCCCATTCTCTCCCAGCACTGCCAAGCGCCGCCCGTCTTGCGGATAGCCAAGTGTCCCTCGGCGCGCAGGCCGCGTGGGGCAGCTAGAGACGAAGGTCGAGATCTCCGACATACCGAAGGCCTCGTAGATCTGCGTTTCCGTTGCCTCTTCCCAGGCGGCCCGGACCGCGTCTGGTAGCTTCTCGCCCGCGGAAAGCCCATGGCGCAGCGAGGGACAACGCGGTGGCGGTGTCCGGAGCACTTGGCGATAGACCCCAGGCGATGCGGCGAACATCGTGGCGCCATGCGCTTCGATTAAAGAACCGAGCTGATCGGACGTGACGCCCTTCCTTGGGATCAGCGCCGTTGCGCCGCGTGTCCAAGGGTCAAGCAGGCCGGTCCCAAGCGTGTATGTCCAGTTGAATGAGCCAGCATGCAGAAGGCGGTCGCTCTCGGACAAGCCATACCAGCCATCCCACATCATCCGACGCGCCCAGACGGCTCGGTGCGCATGGGTCACCGCGCGGGGCTGACCCGATGTGCCTGACGTATAGATGATGTAGGCGGGGCGGCCCGGATCGCCCATCGCATAGGCCGCCGGTGGCAGCGCGTACATTGCTCGTAAACGATCCACCGAAAGGATCGGACATTGCGGGTTCAATGGAAGCGCAACGCCGTCTTCTGCAACGATCAGCTTTGGCCCGATCTCATCGACAATGCATGAGACTTCGCTCTCCGTGAGAAGCGCCGATGTCGGAACCGGAATGATGTCAACAGCGAGCGCGGCAAGATAGCAAATGGGGAACTCGACGCTGTTGCCAAGTCGCATGAGGAGACGATCACCGGGTTGCAGGCCTTCACGCAAGAGCCCAGTGGCCACGCCGCGCACGGCCGCTTCCAACTCCCCATAGGTCCATGTTTCCACGCCGTCCGGTGCGATCACGCTGAGCGCCGTCTTCCCGCTTAGCTCAGAGGCGCGCGCGAGCACGGTGGCCGTCAGATTAAACGGAGCAGGGCAGGGGGGCGGCGGACCTTGATCGAACAGAGTGTCCATACCGCGCCTGCTACGCTGTCCGCTTCATGCTTGCAAGCATCTGGGGCTCGTCAAGTGAACGTGATGTGTTTTGTGATGACCGGCGCATGAGAACAGTCACAGTGACGTGACTGGTGACTTCGGACTCTTGAAGGGGCGCTCTCTCATGACGGGCATTGGTGGATTCACAGACGTGACAATGGTTGGTCTGGACTTTCTCTCGACGCTGTTCACCTTCGTCGTGGGCCTTGTCGTTCTGTTCGTCGTCGTCATCTTCATTGTCGATGTTACGCAGACAAAGGATGCCGTACGGCGTAACTACCCCGTCGTTGGGCGTTTCCGTTATGTGTTCTCCAAACTGGGAGAGTTCTTCCGCCAGTATTTTTTCGCCATGGACCGCGAGGAAATGCCGTTCAACCGCGCGGAGCGGGAATGGGTCTATGTATCGTCCGAGGGCGGAGACAATACAGTCGCCTTCGGGTCCACCAAGACCCTGACTCCCGTGGGGACGGTGATTTTCGTCAACTGCCCATTTCCAACTCTCACCGAGGACTCCGTCCCGACGCCACTCATCATCATCGGACCGCATTGCGACAATCCGTATGAATCGACGTCCATCATCAATATCTCAGGCATGAGCTATGGCGCGATTTCGCGACCGGCGGTGCTTGCCCTATCCAATGGCGCGAGGCTAGGGGGGTGCTGGCTCAATACGGGCGAGGGCGGGTTGTCGCCCTACCACCTCGAGGGCGGCTGCGACATCGTCTATCAGATCGGCACGGCCAAATATGGCGTGCGCGATCAAGACGGCGCGTTAGATATTGGGAGGCTCCGTGCCATCGCTGAGCACCCCCAAGTGATGATGTTCGAGATCAAGATGAGCCAGGGCGCTAAGCCCGGAAAAGGCGGCATTCTGCCGGCTGTGAAAGTGACACGGGAGATCGCCGAAATTCGGGGCATTCCCCGGCAGCAAGCCTCCATCTCGCCCAACGGTCATCTAGATATCCGCAACGTCGCCGAGCTCGTTGATATGATCGAGCGCGTTCGGGAGGTCACCAAGAAGCCGGTGGGATTCAAGGCCGTTGTGGGGGCCTATGGCTGGCTGGATAATCTCTGCAAGGAAATCCTGAGCCGAGGGATCAAGACCGCACCGGACTTCATCACAGTTGATTCAGGCGATGGCGGTACGGGCGCGGCGCCCATGCCGCTCATGGACAATGTGGGCCTGCCGGTGAAGGAGGCGCTCCCCATGGTGGCCGACATTCTCATACGCAACGGGCTGAAGGATCGGATCAAGCTGATCGCTTCTGGCAAGCTGGTTACGCCGGCGGAAGTGGCCTGGGCCTTTTGCGCTGGGGCGGATGTGGCGGTTTCGGCGCGCGGCTTCATGTTTGCCTTGGGGTGTATCCAGGCCCTCAAGTGCAACAAGAACACCTGCCCAACGGGGATCACGACACACGAGCCTCGTTTGCAGCGTGGTTTAGATCCGGAAGACAAAGCGGTGCGGGTCAAGAACTATGTGGAACGCCTGCGCTACGACGTGGGTGTCATCGCGCATTCTTGCGGCGTGCCGCATCCCCGCGCCCTGAAGCGTTACCACTGCCGCATCGTCCAAAGCTCCGGCAAGTCGGTTCCACTGAACGAGCTCTATCCGCCTGTCGCCGCTTGAGGCTCCGGCGTTAGGATCACGGTGGAGAGCGGCGGCAGCATGAGGTTCAGCGAGTAGGGGTGTTCGTGGCATGGAACACCATCGGTATGGACCGCGCCGAGATTTCCCATTCCCGACCCGCCATAGTCCGTGCTGTCCGTATTGATGCGCTCGACCCAGCGTCCGCCGCGCGGAACGCCGACTCGGTAACTCTCACGCGGGACGGGCGTGAAATTACAAATGACCAGAGCAGGGGGGTCGCCCTCGTCACCCCAGCGCAGAAAGGCAATGATGCTTGCCTCCGTGTCACTGGTGTCGACCCAGTCGAACCCTCGGGGTTCGGTGTCGTGGACATGGAGTGCCGGTGTGTTGCGATAGAGCCGGTTGAGGTCGCCGATCAGCTTCTGCATGCCGCCATGCATCCCATCCTCAAGCAGGTGCCAGTCCAGGTCCTTGTCGTGATTCCATTCGGCTTCCTGTGCGAATTCTCCGCCCATAAAGAGGAGCTTCTTGCCAGGATGCCCCCACATGAATCCAAAATAGGCGCGCAAGTTCGCGAACTTCTGCCAGCGGTCGCCGGGCATCTTGCCGATCAGCGAGCCCTTTCCGTGTACCACTTCATCATGCGATAGCGGCAGAACGAAATTCTCTGTGAAAGCGTAGAGCAGGCCGAAAGTCAGCTTGTCTTGATGATGACGCCGGTGGATGGGCTCCTCTTGCATATAGACCAGCGTGTCGTGCATCCAGCCCATGTTCCATTTGAAGCCGAAGCCGAGCCCGCCTGCATAAGTCGGCCGCGAGACGCCGGGCCAGGCCGTCGATTCTTCGGCAAGAGTCGTTGTGCCGGGCTGTTCGGCGAACACAAGCTCGTTGAGCCTCTTCAGAAAGGCGATCGCCTCTAGATTCTCGTTGCCGCCATAGCGGTTCGCAACCCACTCGCCAGACTCTCGGCTATAATCGAGATAGAGCATTGAGGCGACCGCATCGACGCGCAAGCCATCGATCCCGAACCGCTCCATCCAAAAGAGCGCATTGGCCAGGAGGAAATTCATCACCTCGCGGCGCCCGAAATTATAGATGAGCGTATTCCAGTCCTTGTGGAAGCCGAGCCGCGGGTCTTCGTGTTCGTAGAGCGCGGTGCCATCGAAGCGCCCCAACCCATGTGCGTCCGTTGGAAAATGCGCAGAGACCCAATCGACCATGACTCCAATCCCTGCCTCATGGAAGCGCGTGACAAACGCGGCAAAATCTTCCGGCGTGCCGAAGCGTGAGGTCGGCGCGAAAAGACCGATCGGTTGATAGCCCCAAGATCCATCGAACGGAAACTCGCTCACGGGCATCAGCTCGATATGAGTGAAGCCGAGTTCCTGCACATAGGGAATCAGCTTGTCGGCAATTTCCGCGTAGCTGAGGAACGTGTTGCCAGGCCCACGCATCCACGAGCCGAGATGCACCTCGTATATCGAAATCGGCGCGTGGATGGAGTGGGCCTGTTCGCGCATCGCTCTCCACGGTGTGTTCGCTGCGGGCAGGCTTGGGATACCGTGGACGATGGACGCCGTTGCGGGCGGGTGCTCTTGCTGGAAGCCGAACGGATCTGCTTTGAGGGGCAGCAATTCGTTGCCCGCCCCGAGCAGCTCGTATTTATAGAGCGTGCCGACTTTGAGGCCGGGCATAAAAATCTCCCACACGCCGGCCTCGCATCGCTTGCGCATGACATGGCGGCGGCCGTCCCAGTCGTTGAAGGGCCCCACCACGCTGACCCGCGCGGCATTCGGCGCCCAGACCGCGAAGCTGACCCCCTCGACACCCTCGTGGCGAATGAGATGCGCCCCGAGCTTCTCGTAAAGCCGCAAATGGGTGCCCTCGCCAAGCAGGTGCAAATCGAGTTCACCCAAAATCGGTCCGAACCGATACGGATCGTCGATCTCTTCGCCCGCCGCACCGAGCGTTACGCGCAGGAGATAGGCGTCCGTGAGATTCGCCGGAACACGCGCACCGAAAAAGCCCGCCTCGTGCAGGCGCGCAAGCTTCCTTTCAACCCCCGTCTCGGGATCAAAGGCCGTGACAGCTGCCGCTCCCGGCAGAAAGGCGCACAGTGATGCGCCAAACTGTCCGCGCTTCAGCCCGAGAACGGAAAAGGGATCGCCGTGCTCGCCGCGAACGATGGCATCAATTGCGGCCTCATCCGGCATCCAGTCTCTGCCCGGCATCGTTTCCTTGGAGGGCTCGGCAGGTCGCGTCACGTCGGTCCTTTCATTCGATATAGAGCAGGGAACCTAGCGCTCCGTCCAAAAAAGGAAAGGCCAGGAAGTCTGTGTGCGGCGTCAACATAAGCCCTGTTCGCGTCCGCCACGCGGGACACGCCAACGAGTTTCTCCTCGGAGAGCGTCGTTCTACGCCCAGCGGCCAGCGGCCGCGCGGTCGGCGAACCAGAGCACTTCACCTTCTGCACGGATGAGGGAGGCGGGGAAGCTGTCGTCGCCCGACAGGATCTTGTCGAGAACATCGCGTTTTCCTTTGCCCGACACAAGAAAGGCAACGATCTCGCTTGCATTGATCGCCGGGTAGGTGAGGGTGATGCGCTCTTCCTCACGCCCTTTCGGCACGGCGGCCACCCAGCGGTCGCGCACGTGAAGAACCGGCTCGTGGGGCAGGAGTGATGCGGTATGGCCGTCTTCGCCAAGACCGAGCAGGGTGATGTTCAGCAGTGGCTTACCCGGCTCCAGCATGTCGGCGCCGTAAAGCCCCGCCAGCATGGTCTCATAATTTGCGGCGGCCTCATCGAGTGTGACCCCGTCGGTCTCGACCGGGTGCACATTCTCAGGCGGCACCGGCACGTGAGAGAGAAAAGCTTTGCGTGCCATGCCGTAATTGCTGGCAGGATCGGAGGGCGGCACGAAGCGCTCATCGCCCAAAATCCAATGCACGCGGTCCCAGGGCATCTTGGATCTCGCCGGTTTTTGCGCCAGAAGCTCATAGAGGGGCTTAGGTGTATTGCCCCCCGACAGGGCCACAATGGTTCTTCCTGCGCGGCTTGCGGCATGGTCGCAGAGGAACGCGGCCCCCTCTCGCGCCAAATGGGCGGCGTCTTCACAAATACGCAAGCTCCCAAATTCCGGTGTCATATGTCGTGCCTCGTCTCGCCGCGTCGTGTCGTCTCGCTTGGTCCTGAGATGACGATAGGGGCAGAAAGTAACAGACCCCGCAAGCGATCAAATGGAAAGGCGTGTGCCCAAGTCGTACTTCAAGTCACACCTAATGGCCTCACCGACTCGGGCTAAGCTTCGGCCCGAAAGGGAAGACCATGTCATAGGAGATCATTGTCGCGGCCTCGATCCTGTCCGCCGACTTCGCCAAGCTCGGCGAAGAGGTCCGGGCTGTCGATGAGGCAGGCGCAGATTGGATGCATATCGATGTGATGGATGGGCATTTCGTGCCCAACATCACGATGGGCGCGGGCGCGGGCGCGGTAAAGGCCATACGCCCCATACGAAAAAGATCTTCGACGTTCACCTCATGATCGCGCCATGCGATCCGTTCATTGCGGGCTTTGTGGAGGCCGGTGCAGACATGGTCGCCGTGCATGTGGCGGCAGGTCCTCATCTCGACCGCTCGCTTCAACTCATCAAGAGCCTTGGGATGAAAGCCGGCGTCAGTCTCACGCCCTCCACCCATGAAAGCGCAATCGAATATGTGCTGGACAAGGTGGACCACGTCATTGTGATGACGGTGAATCCCGGCTTTGGCGGGCAGACCTTCATCCCGGCCCAGCTTCGGAAAATCCGCGCCATCAGAGAGATGGTGGGCGCGCGCCCCATCCATATCGAGGTCGATGGCGGCCGCTATGCGGAAAACATCGCGGCTCTCAGGGATGCCGCCGCGAGCGGCCGCAGCCCAGGCTGAAAAGCCCTTACGAAAATTTGTGGCGGCGATAGCGCTCGATCAGCGCATTGGTCGAGCTGTCGTGAGAAAGGGTGGGGGCCTCTTTCGCTTCCAGCTCTGGAATGATGCAGTTGGCGAGCACCTTGCCAAGTTCCACGCCCCACTGATCGAACGAGTCGATATCCCACACGGCTCCTTGCGTGAACACGCTGTGCTCGTAGAGCGCAACGAGCCGTCCGAGCGTCTTGGGATCGAGTGTCTCAGCCAGGATCATGTTTGTTGGCCGGTTGCCTTCGGTCACCCGGAACGGTGTTTGCGCTGGTGGCGAGCCCTCGGCGCTCAATTCCGCCGCGGTCTTGCCGAAGGCCAAGGCTTCGGCCTGCGCGAACAGATTTGCCATTAGAAGATCGTGGTGGTGGCCAAGGGCGCTGAGCGGCGTCAAAAACCCGATGAAGTCGCATGGGATCAGCTTGGTGCCCTGATGGATGAGCTGGTAGAAGGAATGCTGCCCATCCGTGCCCGGCTCGCCCCAGATGATTGGTCCTGTCTGCGTCTTCACATGCGCGGCATCAAGGTCCACATGCTTGCCGTTGCTCTCCATCTGCAATTGCTGGAGATAGGCGGGGAAACACGCCATGTGCTCTGAATAAGGCAGCACCGCGAGGGTCTGCGCGCCAAAGAAATTATTGTACCAGACCGTGAGCAGCCCCATCAGCATGGGTAAATTCCTCTCGACCGGCGCGGTGCGGAAATGCTCGTCCAGCTCGTGGAATCCGGCGAGGAGATCGGCAAAGCCCTCAGGCCCGATCGCGAGCATGGTGGACAGGCCGATCGCCGAATCCATGGAATAGCGCCCGCCGACCCAGTCCCAGAACTCGAACATGTTGGCGGTATCGATACCGAATTTCTCAACGCCTTTAGTGTTTGTGGAGTTGGCCACGAAATGCTTTGCGACCGCATCTTCTGAGCCGAGCGCTTTCACGGCCCAGTCCCGGGCCGTTGCCGCATTCGTCATGGTTTCGAGCGTCGTGAACGTCTTCGACGAGATGATGAACAGCGTTTCCTCGGCATTGAGATCGCGCGTCGCTTCGGCAAAACAAGCGCCATCCACATTGGAGACGAAGCGGAATGTCATGTCCCGGTCCGAATAGGGGCGCAGTGCCAGATACGCCATCTCGGGTCCAAGGTAAGACCCGCCAATGCCGATATTGATCACGTTTTTGATGCGCTTGCCGGTATGTCCGACCCAGGCGCCGCTCCGGACCTTGTCAGCGAAAGTGGCCATGCGGTCGAGGACAGCGTGGACGTCCGGCACCACATTGTGTCCATCCGTCTCAATTACCTCGTCGCGCGGCGCGCGCAGCGCCACATGCAGCACGGCGCGGTCTTCCGACACGTTGATTTTCTTGCCCTCGAACATGGCATCGCGGCGCTCTGCGATCTTCCGCTCCTTGGCGAGCTCGGCCAGAAGCGTCATCGTTTCCTCAGTCACCCGTTGTTTCGAGTAATCGAGAGTGAGCCCCGCGCCCTCGACAGTGAACTTGCCTGCGCGGTTTGAATCATCGGCAAATAGGTCGCGCAGATGTTGATCCTTTATCTTGTCGTGATGGGCGAGCAGAGCCTGCCAGGCCGGGGTATCGGTTACGATGGACATCGGAAAGCCTCTCTTTAGCCGAGCGCCTTGCTCTTGGTTTCGATGGATTGCAGCAAGTCCTGCCAGGATTTGACGAATGATGCCGCGCCGTCTTTTTGAAGCTGTGCGGCAAGGTCTGCGATCGAGATGCCCGCTTTTTCATAGGCCGCCAGAACGTCTTCACACTTGCCGCCGTCAGCGGCGAGCACGCCGTCCAAGGTGCCGTGATCGCCAAAGGCGAGCAGCGTCTTGTCGGGCATGGTGTTGACAGTATTGGGTGCAGCAAGCCCCTCAATGTAGAGCGTGTCTGGGGCGCTAGGGTCTTTGGTGCTGGTGCTGGCAAAAAGCAGACGCTGGGGCCGCGCGCCGAGCGACTCAAGCCGCTGCCAGCGATCGGTGTCCAGAAGGGCGCGATAGTCGCGATAGGCCTCGTGGGCCACGGCGATGCCGAGCTTGTCGCGGAGTTCGCTCGGCACCTTGTCCAGCACCGCCTTGTCCCAGCGGCTGATGAAGATCGAGGCCACGGAACGTAGGTCGGGAGAAAGCCCTTCCGCTACGCGCCGCTCCAGGCCCTTCATGTAGGCATCGGCGGCGGCCACACAGTGCGCCGAGGAGAACAGCAGCGTCACGTTGACCGACACGCCCGAATAGATCGCCTCTTCGATAGCCGGCAGACCTTCTCGCGTTCCGGGGATCTTGATAAAGAGGTTCGGCTTATGGGCGCGCTGAAACAGCCGCTTGGCCTCGGCGACCGTCGCTTCGGTGTCGTAAGCGATGAGGGGCGAGACCTCGAGAGATACGTAGCCGTCGACCGTTGCGGTGCGCTGGTGGATGGGCATAAACAAATCCGCCGCACGAGACAGGTCCTGCAAGGCAAGTTCGAAAAACAGCGCCTCTCCCGAATAGCCGGCCTTGTAGAGGCGTTTGATCTCGGTGTCGTAACTCTGGCTTTTCGAGACCGCATTGTCGAAGATCGTCGGGTTGGACGTCAGACCCGTCACCGAAAACTCATCGATATATTTCTTCAAGGTCCCGCTATTGAGCATGTCGCGGGTGATATCGTCGATCCACAGGCTTTGTCCGAGATCGTGTAGGGCTTTCGTTGGCTTCACGGGTCGTCTCCTCCTTAGGCCGGGAGATGTTCTGAGAAATCGTGCTCCATCAGATCGGCGATGCGCACAACTTCAATATCGGCTGGCGGTAGACCAACTAGGTTATCAGTGTTGTTGGCATAGTGACCTTGGCGAGGGAAGACGGTGGTAACCCCGTTCCCCCAGGCGCGCTTGAATGCATCGAGCAGAGCAAGCTTGTCGTCGATCAACACGTAGTGTCGCGCTGGATAGTTCCGCTTAACATCGTCGAGTTCTTTTTCCTTGTGCACATAGTTCAGCACATGGCCATCAAAGGCGGTGACGAGTCCGGCTCGCTCAAGCTTGTGCGGTTGGAATACGCCGTCGCCATCAGTGAGAATTACGGGCAATCCCCATTGGCTGACATGCCGCACGACGGCGAGTGCGTCTGGGTAGAGCCGTTCAATAAAAGGGTAGTCCATAACCCAATTGGCGAGACGCAAGACGCGCATGTCTGCCAAGTGCGCTAAGCGGAATTTCTCTAACGTGCCGAGGAAATCGGCATAACCATGTTTGGTGCGCTCGGCTTCGTAGAGTGCCCACAGCTCGTCCCGAGCCCCGCTCCCAAATGTCTCCAAGACATGCTGGCCCATGTCCGCCTTCATGCGGTCGTTGTCCAGCAACGTGTTGTCTACATCGAACAGGAAGATAAGCTCGTGCGTCTTGGTCATGAGGTGCGGCTATTGCGGGTCCGGATTGAGCCAACGCCCGTCGGCGCCGAACAGCTGGTCGGCTTCGTTCGGTCCCCACGTGCCTGGCGCGTAACTGTAAACGGGCGTCACATTGCCCAGGATATTCTCGACGATGCGCCATTCTGCATCGACGATGTCTTCGCGGGTGAAAAGATCGCTGATCCCTTCCATGGCATCGCCTAAGAGCCGCTGATAGGGCGGTTTGTCCTCGGTGCGCTGCCGGGTCAGGATCAGTTCCACATCGTCGCCGATCATGCGGTCGCCGGGAACCTTAACCCGCGTGCCGAGCGCGATCGTCACGTCTGGCTGAATACGAAAGCGCATATGGCCGCAACCGATCGCTTTGATCTCGCCAAAGGTCTCCCGTGGCGGCTTTTTGAACTGCACCACGGCTTCAGCGACGCTTACGGGCAAGCATTTGCCCGTGCGAATAAAGATAGGCACGCCTTCCCAGCGCCAGCTATCGATGAAGAGCTTGGCCGCCGCGTAGGTTTCAACCGTCGATCCGGGGCGCACGCCAGGGACGTCTTGGTATCCGCGATATTGGCCGCGCACGAGATGGTTGGCATCGAGTGGGCGCACGGCTTTCAAGAGGCTCGCCGTGCGGTCGCGGATCGCTTCGTGTTCCTGCCCCGTGGGGGGGTCCATGGTGAGCGATGCGAGAATTTGCAGCATATGGTTCTGCAACACGTCGCGGATGGCGCCGGCGCTGTCATAGAACGCGCCGCGATCTTGCACGCCGAAATTCTCAGCCATGGTGATCTGGATGCTGCGCACATAGTTGCGGTTCCAGAGCGGCTCGAAGATCGAATTGGCAAAGCGTGTGTAGAGAATGTTCTGCACAGGCTCTTTGCCAAGATAGTGATCGATCCGGAAGATGTTCTTCTCGTCAAAATAAGTGTCGAGGATTTCGCTCAGCTGGTCTGCGGATTCCCGGTCGCGGCCAAACGGCTTCTCGACGACGAGCCGCGCGTTCTCCGCACAGCCCGATTTCGCAAGCTGCGAGGCAACTTCAGAGAAAAGGGCCGGCGGGATCGCTAGATAGTGCAAGGGGCGTTTTGCATCGCCCAATTCCTTGCGCAAGGTCGCGAACACTTTGGGGTCAGCATAGTCGCCATCCACATAGCGCAGGAGTCCCAAGAGCTTCTTGAAAGCATCGCTTTTGATGTCGCCGCCATGGTCTTTGACACTGTCCGCCGCGCGTTGCTTAAGCTGTTCGAGCCCCCATCCCGATCTGGCCACGCCGACAATGGGAGTGGACAGACCTTCATCGCGGACCAAGCCATAGAGGGCTGGGAAGATCTGCTTTTTAGCTAGATCTCCCGTCGCCCCAAAGAAAACGAGGGCGTCGGATTCGTTCTGATTCGATGACGTCATGGCGAGGTCTGCCTAGCCCTTCTTCTCAAGATGTCCGCCAAACTCAAAACGCATCGCGGACATGAGCTTGTCGGCGAAGTCCGCATTGCCTCTTGAGGCGAACCGCGAGAATAGCGCGGAGCTGATTACGGGCGCGGGTACACCTTCGTCGATTGCCGCAAGCACGGTCCAGCGGCCTTCGCCAGAATCGGAAACGCGGCCCTCGAAATTGGCAAGGTCCGGGCTCTTGGCCAGAGCACTGGCGGTGAGGTCAAGCAGCCAGGAGCCAATCACGCTGCCGCGCCGCCAAACTTCGGCAACCTGCGGCAGGTTGATGTCGTATTGGTAATATTCGGGGTTTCGCAGCGGTGTTGTCTCGGCATCTGTGGTCCGCTGCGTCTTGCCGATATTGCCATGATGCAGGATGTTCAGACCCTCCGCATAGGCGGCCATGAGCCCGTACTCGATGCCGTTATGCACCATCTTGACGTAGTGACCGGCCCCGTTTGGCCCACAATGAAGATAGCCGTTCTCAGCCGGAGAGGCCTCGCCTGTCGCGCCCGGCGTGCGCGGCGCTTCATCGACGCCTGGTGCAAGCGCGCGGAAAATAGGATCGAGCCGCGCAACCACGTCGTCCTCACCGCCGATCATCATGCAATAGCCGCGCTCAAGGCCCCACACCCCGCCGCTGACGCCAACATCCACATAGTGGATGTCTTTGCCTTTCAGGTCGTCCGCACGGCGGATGTCGTCATGGTAATAGGAATTGCCGCCATCAATGGCGATGTCGCCAGCATCCAGAAGCGGGACGAGCTCGGCAATGACGGCGTCCACGGCGCCTGCCGGGACCATCATCCAAACCGCGCGTGGCTTATCGAGCCCTTGCACGAATGCGCCAAGGTCCGTGCTACCCTTCACGCCCTTTTCCGTCAGCGCTGTCACCGCATCGGCGTGGGTGTCGAAGACATGACAGTCGTGGCCCGCCTTCGTCGCGCGAATGACCATGTTGGCGCCCATCCGGCCGAGGCCGATCATGCCGAGTTGCATTGTGTCTCTCCTCGTTTCGTATCCTCAAATACGCCCCGGCATTGCGGCGCGCGACCCAACTAAGGTTTCACCACCTTCTTGGCGGCTTCGGCGACGCGCTCGGGCGTGAAACCGAAATGTTCCGAGACGACCTTCAGAGGCGCCGAAAGACCGAACGTATCGATGCCAAGCACAATTCCTTTCGGCCCCGCATAGCGGTCCCAACCTAGCGGTGAGGCTTCTTCGACAGTGACACGGGCTGTGATTTCCGGTGGCAGCACGGATGCGCGATAAGCCTCCGGCTGCTCCTCGAACAATTCGCGGCACGGCATCGAGACGACACGTGCTTGGATCTTGTCCTTGGCGAGGGCCTCGCGCGCGGCAACGCAAAGTGCGACTTCGCTTCCGGTTCCAATCAGAATGACATCGGGTTTGCCGCCTTCCGCATCGGCCAGCACATAGGCGCCCTTGGCAAGGCCCGAGGTGGGCGCGAACTTGGTGCGGTCGAAAATGGGAAGCGCTTGCCGGGTCAGGATCAGCGCGACAGGCCTGCTTTTATGAGGCATTGCAAAGCGATAGGCCTCTGCGGTCTCATTCGCATCCGCGGGCCGGATCACCATGAGCCCCGGCATGGCGCGGAGCGAGACCAGTTGCTCGATCGGTTGATGGGTCGGGCCGTCCTGACCAAGGCTGATGGAATCGTGCGTCCAGATATGCAGGACAGGAATATCCATGAGCGAGGCCAGCCGGATCGCGCCGCGCGCATAGTCCGTGAAAATCAGGTAGCAGGAATCGTAGGCACGCAGGCCCGTTAGCACCATGCCGTTGGCAAGCGCACACATGGCGTGTTCGCGGATGCCATAGTGAATGTTGTTGCCGCCATAGTCACCAAGGTGACTATAAGGTTGAAAGTCGCCGGCATCGGGATAGGTCAACACTACTTTCGTGCTTCCGGCGACGTCGGCTGCGCCTCCAAAGACCCACGGAACCTTTGCAGCAATGGCGTTCAGCACTTTGCTTGACGCCGCGCGTGTGGCGATGCCGGTTGGGTCGGGATCGAATGTCGGGATATCGCTGTCCCAGTCCTTGGGGAGCTCGCGCTTCTCGATCAGCTCGATTTGCTTAGCTTCTTCAGGGTGCGCTTTGGCGTATTCGGCGAAAAGCGCGTTCCATTTGGCGCGCGCATTCGCACCCCGCTGGCCCATGTGACTGGTGAAGTGCTCACGCACGCCATCGGGAACTAAAAAGAACTTGTCTGGGTCGAAGCCAAGAAATTCTTTGGTGCGGCGTACTTCCTCTGACCCCAGCGGTTCGCCATGGGCCGCCGGCGTGTCGTGCCTGCCTGGTGAGCCATAGCCGATATGACTATGGGCGATGATCAGCGTCGGTGCATCGTCGGTTGCGAGGAACTGGTTATAGGCTGCCGCAAGTTGGCTGAGATCGTTGGGGTCCGCCACTTCGACGATCTTCCAGCCATAGGCCTCGAACCGCTTGGCGACATTTTCGGTGAACGTGATTTCGGTGTGACCCTCAATGGTCACGTTGTTGTTGTCGAAGATCCAGCACAGATTTGAGAGCTTCAGATGCCCGGCGAGCGAGGCGGCCTCGCTGACAATGCCCTCCATCAGACAGCCTTCGCCGCTGAGCGCGAAGACGTTGTGGTTGAAGAGCTCGAAATCCGGCTTGTTGTATGTCGCCGCCAGCCATTTGCCGGCGACCGCCATGCCAACGCTGGTGGCCAAGCCCTGGCCCAGTGGGCCGGTCGTCGCTTCGACACCGCTCGTCCAGCCATATTCCGGATGCCCCGGACAGCGGCTCCCGTCCTCACGGAAACTCTCGATATCGGCAAGGCTCACCGCCTCACCGCCCTTTTTCTGATAGGAGCTTTCCGCCGCCTCGATCCCCGCAAGATGGATTAGGCTGTAGAGCAGCATCGATGCATGCCCCGCCGAGAGCACGAACCGATCGCGATTGATCCAATGGGGCGCCTTTGGGTCGTAGCGCAGGAATTGCTGCCAAAGCCTATAGCCGGTCGGGGCGGCGTCCATGGCCGTGCCAGGGTGACCAGAGTTTGCCTTTTGAATGGCATCGATGGTGAGGGTGCGGATCGTATTGACCGCCAGTTCGTCGATCTTGTCTTCGGTCTGCACCACCGTCACTCATCCTCCCTTAGGGCTTGAGCGTCACGTATTAGGGTCAAACTCACAGCGGCGGATGACAGGCCGGTCAAGCACCTAATCGTCATGTTCCGGACGATGCCGCTTGCGGTCAGTCTGCTGTTATTGGAAACGGGACACACAGTGTCCGGCAATAGCTCTTCAATCAAGTCTTAGTACTGACGCAGGGGTTTCATACCTAATAAGTCCGTAGCAAAAGCCAAAGATGCATGGAGCATCTTTGCCGCATGAGGCAAGTTTCTTTGCACGGCCGCGCGAGCAGGCAAAGATGAGGAGAGCGCCGACATGGCTGACGCAGCATCCAAGAGCCAGCACCAATCCGATCTGGCGAGCCTGGCGCTCGACAAGCTAGAAGAGAAACTCGGCGTCTCGCCGAAGACTGGGCTCAGCAAGGCGGAAGCTGAGTCGCGGCTGACCTAGTACGGTGCGAACGAGATCGCCGAGAAAGCGGCCAACCCGTTCCTCAAATTTCTCTCTTACTTCTAGGGACCCATCCCCTGGATGATTGAGGCGGCGGCGATCCTTTTCGGCATTGTCCATCATTGGTCCGATTTGATCATCATCATGGTGTTGCTCATCGCCAATGCCATCGTTGGATTTTGGGAGGAATATCAAGCAGGTAATACCATTGCTGCACTGAAGGCCAAGCTTGCGCCTCATGCGCGGGTGAAGCTTCTGGCCTGCCGCATCTTCGATCCACACGGTGCACCAGTGATCGCGCAACGTTCGGCGGCACCCGCCTAGCGCTTTGGTGTCCGGTGCAGTGTCGCTCTAGGCCGCTTGATCTATGCGGCTTGGGTGATCCACAGCCGCGCCTTGGCGGCATCGGCGAGCGAGTAGATTCGCATAGTGCCGGGCAGGAAAACTCTGAAAATTTTCACGGACGCTGAAATCCATTCGATATCGGTAATGACCGCGATCCGCTCCCATTTGGAGAAATATTCCATACCGGTTTTGAAGTCTTCCAGCACCGCACCCGCATGGTAGCCTGCGAAATCAGGGCCGATCTCATAAAGCATCCGGACTTTGTCGTGAGACTGAAGCGCCTTCTCGACCGCGGGGATCAGCACGTCGTCATAGTCTTTCCGGGAGACGTCGCCATGGCAAGTAATGGCCACAACATTCTCGGGAAACCCTTTGAGTAGCTCGATCATGCTGCTCTTCCTCCCATCCAACTCAGCGCGACAGCGGTCTCGCTGCGCCTATTGAACTTTGGAAACGCACTTCTCCTCGGGCCCGTTCCACGAACAGCCAAAACTGCTGGTGTTGCAGGTCTGTTCTCCCAGATGGGACATGCAGCGGTCCGTTGTGGGCGCAGGCCCGGGCAGGCATCCCTTGTTGTTTGCAGCGTCGTACCAGCAGGTTGGCTCAGAGACGCACATGGCTGAATCCCGAATGGCCTGGCAGCGGACTTTTTCCGCATGGACGATGTTGGCGCCAAGGTGGAGGGCCAGGAGTGCCAGGGAAATTGCAAATGCTGCAGAGCGCATGGGTGTTCCTCTCAAAGCTAGAATTGTTGGCCCCGTTTTAGCGGAAGGCCATGGGCGCTGAATAGCCCTCGTCTTTCCGTCTCAGGATTTGCGTCGCCGGCTGTGCGAAACGGCGGACGCCGGCTGGAAGCGTCAGACCTTGAACAATCAGCGAAAACAGGACCACTGCCGACGTGGTGGCCAGTTCTGCGGCCGAGGTTCCCCAAGCGGGCTCGTCAGGGCAAAAGCAAGGGACGGCGCGGCCGGAAGTCGGACGTATTAGACTTTTTGGTTCCTAGACCCGGTTTGAGGTTCGGGGTAAGCGAAGCGGACGATCCGGACAGATAAACTTCGCCCATCCGGTTTTTTCAGGACCAGAGTCCCATGATCAGTGTCGATATCGCCAAACGCATTGGAGCCTTCGAATTGGAGGTCGCGTTCGAGAACCAGGCAGGCATCACGTGCCTGTTCGGGCGGTCGGGTGCCGGCAAGACCCAGACTATCAATCTGATCGCTGGTCTGTCTCGACCAGATCGTGGGCGAATTGTACTCGATGGCCGAGTTCTGGTTGACACGGATGCTGGTATTTTCGTGCCGCCGCACCGGCGCCGCGTCGGCCTTGTCTTCCAGGACACGCGCTTGTTTCCGCATCTCAACGTCAAGCAGAACCTCCTCTACGGTCGCAAGTTTGCGAAGACGGACAATGTCCGCGTGGAACTCAGCCAGGTGGTCGAGACGCTGGGGCTTGAGGACTTGCTCGCCCGGCGGCCCTCATACCTGTCTGGGGGCGAGAAACAGCGCGTGGCCATTGGGCGCGCGCTTCTGGCGGCTCCGGAACTGCTGCTTATGGATGAGCCGTTCGCCTCGCTCGATGCCGCAAGGAAATATGAGATTCTGCCCTTGATTGAGTCCTTGCGGGATCGCTTCGAAATCCCGATCGTCTATGTGTCCCACGCCGTCGAGGAGGTCGCTCGGCTAGCCTCCCGCGTTGTGCTGCTTGAGAAGGGACGCGTTGCAGCGGTCGGCCCTGCCGAGGAGGTCTTGGGGCCGGGACTGACGTTCTCAAGCCTCAGTCGCTTCGAACGGGCCTCGGTCTTGAACTGCACCGTGTCTGCCGTTGACGACGCCTATGGGCTGACGGAGCTGTCTCATCCTGGCGGCACCGTCCGGGTCGTCGGCCATAAGGGACCGCCGGGACAATCAGTAAGGCTGGTTGTTAAATCCACCGATATCGCCCTGGCAAGGACGCCAGGACGTGATATCAGCATGCGAAATTCGCTATCAGGCACCGTGGCGGCCGTGGAAACGGACGAGGGGCCGTTCGCCGGTGTTTCCATTGACCTCGACGGTCATGGACATCTTTTCGCTCTTGCCACACGCAAAGCCATCGATGAGCTTAGGCTTAGCCCTGGCGCCAGGGTGTTCGCCTTGATCAAGACGGTTGCGCTCGATGAGCGTGCTGTTGCTGCAACAGGTTAGGAGATCGGACTTATGAACCTTAAAGAGATCCCTGCGGGCACCAATCCGCCCCACGAAGTCAATGTGATCATTGAGATCCCTCAAGGCGGATCGCCGGTGAAATACGAAGTGGACAAGAAGTCAGGGGCGATGTTTGTCGACCGGTTCTTGCATACGTCCATGTTTTACCCGGCCAATTACGGTTTCATCCCTCATACGCTGTCAGACGACGGCGATCCGGTGGACTGTATCGTCATTACGCAGACGCCCGTCGCCTCCGGCGCCGTCATTCGGGCCCGCCCAGTTGGCGCACTTCTTATGGAGGACGAGAGCGGCATCGACGAGAAGATCATCGCCGTCCCGATCGACGAATTGCACCCGTACTACAAGCGCGTCACCAGCTATCGCGAGTTGCCCGAAATTCTCGTCGAGCAGATCAGACACTTCTTCGAGCACTATAAGGACCTGGAGCCAGGCAAATGGGTGAAAGTCCTCCGCTGGGCTGAGGTGGGCGAGGCGTGTGATCTCATTCTGGCCGGCATGTCCCGAGCGGATGAGGGCTAGTGGCGAAAGTACAACGTTGATTTGCATCAAGGTCTTGTGGTCTTCCCCCGTGTTCGCTGTGTAGACGTCGCCAACGACGGGCTGTGCAATGGGGGAAAGCACATGAAAGGGCTAGGACCAAAGTCGTCAGGCTTTCACAGGAAAGTCCTCATGGACGACATGTTGGATGTTGTCCAAGTTGACCTTGTGGCCGCTATCGATGTCGATGGTGGCCAGTCCTATGTCCGAGCCCGGGCCAATTGCCGTGGTTGCTCTTGCAAGACCATGTGCCGGAGCTGGCTTGCGGACCATGCTCAAGGGACGCCGCAGTCGTTTTGTCCCAATGCGGAGTTTTTCCGAACCGTCAAAGACGACAACTAGTGGCGGGAAAGAGTCGAAAGCACTGAGCCACTATGGCGCGCTTCTGTCCGAGTGTCGAAAAAGCTTCGCGCTCGCGTAAATTCTACGCTGAGGCTCTCAGTCTACGCCTTCCGCGGGCCCATCAATCTCGCCAGACGAGGCGGCCGCAACCAGGTTCGGCCTGCCGACCCGAAGGACGGCCCACGATTTCCGGAGTTCCGGCGAGCGCTCGGACCTCGTCATTGCGGCGACGTCGATCCAGGTCATTCGCATCGGCTAGTCCCACATGCTTTGATAAACGCAATGCGCGGTGTCTTCCGCTGGAACGTCCATTGGAAATTTGAACCTTCTTGCCCCTAAAGCGTAAAATAGAGGGTGTAGACCGATTGGATGTGCCTCGCTACGCAATTGCCAGGAGACGAGAGAGTGTCTGCTTCAAAGCTGGAGCATGAGGCCAAGGAGATCGAACTCAAGCTTGAGTTCGACCCGTCGGATGCCACGACGCTGTTCGCCCATCCGCTATTCGCTATGTCGGACGCGACCCCGGCGGACGAGCCGGCGCCACATGTGACGCGGGCTTGCAAGGGAAAGACGCGCGAACTGATTTCTGTCTATTACGACACGGACGACGATGCATTGCGCAAAGCTGGCGTCTTCCTGCGCGTGCGGAGTAACGGAACGGGCTTTGTCCAGACGATCAAGACGGCGCGCAGCGAAGGCGAATTCCTCGAGCGCGACGAGTGGGAGTGCGGTCTGCCGGCCAATGCGCCTGACCTCAGCGCGGCCGAGGGCACCGCGCTTGCACCACTTCTGAGCAATAGGGTGCGCGCTGCGCTTCGGCCGCGTTTTGAGACGCGGTTCCAGCGCCGGACTTATCTCGTCGCGCACGAGAATGCGGAGATTGAGCTGGCCGTGGATCAAGGAGAGATCAGCGCCGGCGATAGGGAAGCGCCCGTTTGCGAGCTGGAGCTTGAGCTCAAGGCGGGTGACCGGGCTCCGCTGTTCTCGCTAGCCAAGACGTTGGCCGAATCCGTGCCCCTCACATTGGCCGTTAAGACCAAAGCGGAGCGCGGCTTTGACTTGCTCGATGGCGGCAACCGCACAGTGGAGAAGGCGCAGGCGGTCGGCGTCGCTCCGAACGAGACATGTGCCGAGGCTTTCCGTATCGTGGCCCGCAATTGCTTGCGCCAGATCCTCGTGAACCTTCCAGCCACACGGAGAGGCCGTGCCGAAGCGCTGCACCAGATGCGTGTGGGCTTGCGGCGTTTACGGGCCGCAGTGACCTTGTTTCGCGACGTTGTGGATGGCCCGCAGTGCCGCGCCATCGGCGGCGAATTGAAGTGGATCAGCGACGAACTCGGTCCGGCGCGCGATCTTGATGTGCTCATCGCTGATGTCTTAGAGCCACACCACGCCGCCCACCCCAACGATCCGGGCTGGGAGACTATTCACGATCAGATCATTCAGCGCAGGGGGGAAGCCTACGAGCGCGCTATTGTCGCCACGGGCTCAACGCGCTTCCGGCTTGCGTTGCTCGATCTTGGTGCCTGGATCGAGTTTGGCGATTGGGCCAGCGGAGGCAATTGTCTCAGCCGCAAGCGCATCGCCGGATATGCGGCCAGGAAGCTTTCGCAGCTGCGCCGTAAGGTCGAGAAGAAGGGAAAAAACCTCCGTCAGCTGAGCGTCTCTGACCGACACCGTTTGCGGATTCTGGCCAAACGCATGCGCTACGGGAGCGAGTTTTTCGCTGCGACCTTCGAGGGTAGGAAAAGCGCAAAGAGGTGCGTGGCCTCGCTCGCAGCCCTGGGGAAGCTTTTGGATTCGCTTGGGGGGCTGAACGACATTGCGACGAGGCAGGCCTATTGGGGCCGGGGCGGCAGCAGAGCAGGCGCGTTGAGCATTCCCTTGCCTGAGATCGACTCAGCCGAGCAGAAGCAACTGATGAAGGCGGCAAAGCGTGCTTATGCCCGCTTTGCCGACGTCAAAGCCTTCTGGAAGGAATGAGCCGGATTACTCCGTAGGCGGAGCAATGCCGTCCCGCTGCGATGATCCATGCGTCTTCACATCACCGCGCATTCGGCGGGCATGGTCTTCCAGTTGCCGCTCGGCGGCTTTGAATGCATCGCGCACGGCCAGATAGACATCCTCATGCGCGTGGTCGCCGGGCTTGGCGCGGTCTACGAACAAATCCTTGCCTGGGACGCTGATATCAATGTGGACGCTATAGAGCTTGCCCTTGTGATGATGTCGATGCGGGGCTTCCACGACAACCGTACAACCGATGATGCGGTTGTAGAGCCGTGCGAGTTTTGCCGCCTTCTCGCGGACACGCGCCTCGACGGCGGGGGACGGATCCATATTGCGGAAGCTGATATCCAAGGGGAAGTCCATAAAGCGCCTCCTTTTTTCGTCTCAATCTTTCAGGTACTTCGGCCTATTTTGAGCCTAAATATGAACAAAAGGCGAGCCCCATCTTTGCGTTGGGTCAATGCGCCCCAAGGCGAATTTGGAGGAGTCTAGCGTGCAATAGTGGCAGGCCGTTGGAGGCATCCCATGAAGCCAGTAAAAGTTCTGCTCCCCATTCACGCAAAGGGCACCACGGAGGCGTGTCGGGACGCGGCATTTGCGCTCGCTCGCCGGTTCCATGCCGAGCTTGAGGTCTTGCATCCCTGTCCTCCGCCTTCGCAGCGTCTGCCTTATTCGACCGAACTCAGCCCTGTTTATTTCGAGGCGTTCGTGGACGTCGCCAGAAAGCAGGTGGAGTATGAGGAAAGACAGGGGACTGCCTGGTTCGAGACGGCATCGGCGGCTTGGTCCGATGTGCACTCCCAGCTGATCACTGTCGAGGGTCTCGTGAGCCCTGCGATCGCCATGCGCGCCAAGAGTGCGGATTTTAGCGTGCTGCCAAGCGTTGGGGCGATGGAAGACGAGATGTTCGACGAGGCGCGTGATGCGGCCCTATTTCAGTCCGGGCGACCGGTCCTGTTCGTACCTGATGAGGCAGGAGGCGAGATCGGGGAGACGGTGGTGATCGCCTGGAAGGATGCTGTTGAGGCAGTCCGGGCCATCACTGGCGCCGCGCCATTTCTCGATGCGGCGAAGCGGGTCCGGCTCGTGAGCCTAACCGAGGATGAACCGGACGACACAGCCTTGGCCATGGCCAGTTATTTGTCGGCGGCGTGCCAAAGTGTTGAAGCGGAATTCGTGCCTCTCGGATCGCGTGATGCTGGCGATGCAATCCTAACGGAAGCCGGCGCTGGTGTGCTCCTTGTCATGGGAGGCTATGGACGCTGGCGGTGGCGTGAATGGGTTTTTGGGGGCGCCACGGATCACGTCTTGCGGAACACGGAAATCGCCGTCTTGATGAGCCACTAAGCCGGGCCAAACAAGTTCGCAAAAGAGAGTGCGTGGACCCGCGCGGCCTCACGCACTCTCGTTTGTGTCAGCGGTTCGTGAGGGTAGGGACTTATTGCTTGTCCATACCCATAGCGTCTTTGGTCGCCTCTTTACTCATGTCCACTGCGCCGCCCGCGGCGTCTTTGGCCATGCCCGCGGCACCTTCGACCGCGCTCTCGGTCATGCCGCCCGCGTCTTTCGCCATACCCATGGCGTCTTTGGTCGCCTCTTTACTCATGTCCACTGCGCCGCCCGCGGCGTCTTTGGCCATGCCCGCGGCACCTTCGACCGCGCCCTCAGTCATGCTGGCAGCACCGGAGGCTGCGCCTTCGGCACCCTGCATGGCATCTTTGGCCATATCGTCAGCGCTGTCAGCGGCTCCTTCAGCCGCGCCCGCGGCGTCTTTGGCAGTGTCTTTTGCTGCGTCCTCTGACATGCCAAGGGCGCCCTTGATGGTATCGAGCCAGCTTTCTTCGGCGTGCGCTGTGCTAAGGCCCAAACCGAGCGTGAGCGCAATTGCTGCGCAGGTGCTTTTTGCAATATTCATGTGGTTTTCTCCCTGTGTCGAAAGCCTTGTGGGCCTGACTGAAAATGATTGCCCCGTAAAGAAGGGTGTGGATGCAGGTTTGCATCACACACCCCGATTGGTCTCCGCAAGGCGTTTCTTTCTTGGGACTATTCAGTCCCGCCGATAACGCCTTCGACGGCGCCCTTGGTCACCTTGCCGGCACCCCCGACGATTCCGGCCGCACCGCCAACAACGTTTTTGCCGGCATCTAGGGCGCCTCCACCGACGCCCTTGGCTACGCCCACGGTTCCTTCGACGGCGCTCTTGCCCATGTCTGCCGCCCCTTTTGCGGGAGTCTTGGTCATGTCCGCCGCGCCTTTGGCCATGCCCCCGACACCGTCGACAGCGCTCTTGCCAGCGTCCACGACGCCTTCGCCCGCGCCTTTGACAGCCCCGGCAGTGCCTTGGACCGCTCCGCCGCCCATTTGCTTCGCGCCGTCCTTCATGTCTCCGGCCTGTGCATTGGCAAAGCCCATGGCAAGCATAATCATCATCGCCGAAAAGGTGAATTTCACTAGTTTCATTCGTCGTACTCCTTGTTTGGAAGGCCCATGCCAGGTTGGAAACATGAGCCGGGTTGGAAAACTCTTCCGCTTCTGGGACCGCGGGCACTAATCGCCCTGGTTCATCAAAGGGGTTGTCGCGCCGCCTCGAGGCAAATGAGCTGCGTGACTGGATGTCGTTTAGGCCAACGCGTTGAATGAGCCCGCCTCATCCAAAAGGCTGGCTTCATCGAACGTTGCCTCTTCGCGATCCCATCAGAGCTTGCTGACGAGGATCATCCACGTCCCTCGCTCAAGAGAAAACAGGGTGCTTAGCCTAAGGTTCCCGTCGAGTTGAGCGAAAATGGGGCGTGGCGGTTGCTTCGGCCCCCGTGTTCAGCCGTCCCGCCCTAACTTGCGCACCCTTTGGAGCCTCGAATGCAAGGCCTCAAGGCGCCGTCTCAGGTCTCTATACGCGATAGAGAACCACCGGAAGGCTCAATCGGTTCCATGAACCGCATCCCTGAGCGCTTTAGGAAAAAGCCACGCTTGCAGCAAAGGCAGCTAATTCTGGGAGCTCTCGCCTGCTCAGAACGCTAGTCGGGAGGATTCGGCAATGCTATTGCCATTGGTGGCATTGCCATTTGGCGTCATCGGGCGTGGAGTGCGGTACCTCTCGCCCTGCGATCCCAATACCTTAGGCGATTTGCCGCAACAGGCAAGCAGGAGTGCGGGCCGATCAATAGGGACGGCCCAACATGGCCGAAGCCGAGAGATCCTAGCCGCTCTCTGGGGTGAATGGTTCTCGTCGCTGTGGAGATATTCGAGGCGTGCTGCAGAAGCTTTGGTACGACCGGCCAGTTCGAACGCAACTGATTATCGTGGTTGCGGCGATCAACCTCGTTGCGGCCCTGATCGCCGGTGCAATTTCGATCCTTAACACCCGCACGGCGACGAAAGTCGAGATGGACGCTTCGCTGGAAGTGGCGCAGCGCTTTGTTGACGTCACCCTCAAGGACCTCGGTGCCCAAGGGAAACTCGACCAGCTCGACGAAGAGTTACCCCCGCAGTTGAAGCATTTGCGTCACGTGCGGATCATGTTCATGGGCGATTCGGGCCACCTTGCGATTATTTCGCCGAAGGGTGAGGCGAGCGGCGTGGATAAGCCATACGCGCCCGATTGGTACGTTGCGCTCGTCCATCCCGAGGTGGTCCAGCGAAAAGTGCGCCTGATCCCGGACGGCGCGCATCCCGTCATCATATTGGGAGAGCCGGCCGACGAGATTGCGGAAGCTTGGCAGGACTTTTCCTCGCTCGCTCTCATATGGCTGGCGATCAACGTGATTGTCCTCATCGTCCTCTATATTGTTCTTGGCCGCGTGCTCGATCCGCTTGCCAGTCTTTCCAAGGGTATGCATCAGCTTGAGGACGGCGAGTACGGCGCACGGCTCAACCCATCGAAGGTGAAAGAATTCGCCGTCATCACCAATCGGTTCAATACTCTAGCAAGCGCACTCCATGTGGCTCGCGCGGAAAACGAGGGTCTCTACCGGCAGCTCATAAACGTCCAGGACGCAGAGCGCCGTGAAATCGCCAACGAACTTCACGACGAGGCGGGCCCGTGTCTGTTTGGAATCGCTGCGAACGCATCGTCGATCCAGACGACGGCAGGTCAATTGTCCGAAGACAAGGCGTCGAAGATCTCCAGTCGCGCGGGCGAGATTCTTTCTATTGCCGAGCGGCTCAAGGCCATGAATCGCGCATTGCTCAAGAAGCTGCGCCCGGGACCGCTGGGCCAAGTCAAGCTTGCCGATCTCATCGATGAACTCACCGCGGGTCTCCAGGGGCGGCATCCCGATACACAAATCCAGACCGACATCGGAACGCTCGCGAAGTCCTATGGTGAGCCCGTCGACCTCACGATCTATCGCTGTATTCAGGAAGCAATCACCAATGCCATTCGGCATGGGCATGCGGGAAACGTCACGGTCGATCTCGGCGAGAAGGGGCTGCGTCCACTAGATGGCATCAACGGTGCTGGGGCGGATATTCGGCTGACCGTGTCCGATGATGGCAAAGGAATGGAAGCGACCGCGCCGAAGGGCTTTGGCCTGACGACGATGACGGAACGGGTGCGTTCGGTTGGCGGTGACTGCGTTGTCGAGAGCACGCGATCCAAGGGCACGATTATCAGAGTGCAAATTCCAATTGATAAGGAAACCAATGAGTGCGCCAGGACGCCAGAATTGGTTAGGGAGCTATCATGACTCGTGTTCTCGTCATCGACGATCATCCGATCGTTTTGCAAGGCTGCCGTCAGCTTCTGGAGGATGTCGGCGTGGAGGAGATCTATCAGGCGCAGAGTCTGGCCGATGGTTTTCGACTCTATCGCACGCACAAGCCCGACGTGCTGATCGTCGATCTCGCGATGCAGAGCGGATCGCTCGGCGGTCTGTCCTTCATTCGGCGTTTGCGATTGCACGATCAGGAAACGCCGATCCTTGTGTTCACCATGCACTCCGACCCAGTCATTGTCTCGCGTGCGCTCGAGGTTGGCGCGACCGGATACGTACTGAAGGACACGCCACCCGAAGAAGTGCAGACCGCATTTCAAAGAGTGAGCGAGAACCAGCCCTATCTCAGTCATGACCTTGCATCGGAGGTCGCCTTCATGGAGGCGCGCGGCACCACGAATCCCCTTCGCCGGATGACAGTGCGTGAGCTTCAGACGTTGGCCCTTGTGGCGGAAGGCAAGCCCTATGGCGTCATCGCCGAGCATCTGCATGTCAGTTACAAAACGGTCGCAAACACATGCACCCAACTGAAAGCAAAACTCGGCGTGCGCACGCTGCCTGAACTCATGAGAATTGCCATTCAGCATCTTCCAGCGGCGAACGGAAGATCGCTTCCATAGTTGCCGTCTCGAGCCAGCGCACTTCGCGGCGGCGCGCCGCCAAGGTGCGGTCAGATCCGCCAATCCGCACTAAGATTAATGATCGATGCGCCGCACACAGGCCGTCTTGGATGTGCAAGCAGCGCTTAGCCTGCGGGGCTCATGTATTTTGGTGCAGCGCAACAAATGAAAACTTGCTTTGGCAGAATTCGTTGCCTGCACCAAATTTCACTTGCATTGGCATTACATTTGGCAATTATGAGCGTGTTGCGCGGCAACGAGTAAGAAGCGAAGTTCCTCCGAATCAACGGGTGCAGCGTGTCTTACAAGGCGTCGGGCTCAATTTCCTCGTGAGGTGTCACCGCGTATTGTGCTCATCGGAGAACTTGCTGCTATTAGTGGGCGCGAGGCGGAATTTGTTGCTTCTGCGTTTTATGGCAGCCTCCTATTTCCACAAACACAGTGACAACTTGGAAACTTGCTAAGGGCTCGGTGACTTTGAGCATTGCTCAAAGGTAATCGAGGGCTAAAGCGCACATGATTGCTCAGACTTCGTTTCGGTGAACTGAGTAGCTAGGGAGAGGAGTAAAGATATGAATGTAAAGTATGGTGTTCTGACTAGTACTATCGTCGCTGTGACGATGGGGCTTGCTGGTCAGGCGTCGGCGATGAATACCGATGAGGAGCAGCTCAAGCGTATGGCTGATCCCGACCAGTGGCCTGCCCCTGGTCGTGATTTTGAGTTGACGCGTCACAGCACGCTCTCTGACATCAACACCAAGAACGTGAACAAGCTGCAGATGGCTTGGCTGCAGGGCACGAATGCCCTTCGTGGTCATGAAGGTCAGCCGCTTGTGATCAAAGACGTTGGCGGCAAGACCATGTTGTTCATGGTTTCTGGTTGCCCGTCCATGTCCAACTGTAACGTTGTTCAGGCTCTGGATCTTACGGATCCTGACAATCCGAAGCAGGTTTGGTCATACGTTAAGAAGACCGACCGTGACGAGTCGGCTGTGCCGCGCGCTTGCTGCGACACCGTCAACCGTGGCGGCTCCTATGCCGATGGCAAATTCGTTTATGGCACTCTTGATGGTTTCATCATTGCCCTAGATGGCCAGACCGGTAAGGAAGCCTGGGTCGTCAAGTACGCCTATCCCGAGAAGGGTGAGACCATCACGCCGGCTCCGTTGATCGCCGATAACAAGGTGTTCGCGGGTTTTGGTGGTGATGAATTCGCCGCTCGTGGCCGCGTTGCCGCCTTCAATCTGTCGGACGGTTCCGAGGCTTGGGTGTGCCACAGCACGGGTTCCGATAAGGATGTGTGCCTGACGGCTGAGACGAACAAGGCCAACCCCCATTTCGGTCAGGCTGGTGAGGATCTTGGTATCAAGACCTTCCCCGGTGAGGACTACAAGATTGGTGGTGGTGCTGCTTGGGGTTGGTTCTCTTATGATCCCGAGCTGAAGCTGGTCTACTACTCGACCGGTAACCCCGGCCTGTGGAGCCCGTCCTATCGTTGTCCCGATAAGACCCACGAAGAGTGCAACACTGGTGCGTTCGACAACAAATGGTCCATGACAATCTTCGCTCGTAAGATCGAAAATGGCGAAGCTGTCTGGGCTTACCAGATGACTCCGTTCGACCAGTGGGACTATGACGGCATCAACGAGAACATTCTTACCGACATGGAAATTGACGGTAAGAAGGTTAAGGCTCTCACTCACTTTGACCGTAATGGCTTTGCCTACGTGATGGACCGTGTTGACGGCTCCCTTCTGCGCGCCACGAAGTACGTGACGACAGACTGGGCCGAGAAGGTCGACATGAAGACTGGCCGCCCGGTTAAGGTTCGTGACCATTCGCCGCTTGAAGTTGGTCGTAACGTCTCTGCCTGCCCGTCTGCGATGGGTGGTAAGGACCAGCAGCCTGGTGCTGTTGACCCGAAAGAGCCGAACATCTTCTACATGCCGACCAACAACTGGTGCATGGAGCTTGAACCTCAGGAGCGCACGCACACGAACCAGGGCACTGTCTATGTGTTCGCGAACGTGTACATGTATCCTGAGAAGCCCGGCACTACCGGCAAGATCAAGAAGTACGACGTCCTTTCTGGTAAGACCATCTGGGAAATCCCGGATCCTTATCCGAACTGGGGTGGTACGATGGTCACCGACGGTGGTCTGATGTTCTATGGCTCGCTTGGTGGCGACTTCCGCGCGGTCGACCGGAATTCCGGTAAGGTCCTGTGGAGCCGCAAGCTTGGTTCCGGCATCATCGGTAACCCGGCAACTTGGAAAATCGGTGGTAAGCAGTACGTTGGCGTTTACTCCGGTATTGGCGGCTGGATCGGTCTTCCGGTCACCGCTGGTCTGGATTTGAGCGACAAGTTCGGCGCCATCGGTGCCACTGCCATGACCGTGGCCGCTGGCCTGCAGCACATCCCGCAAGGCGGTGAGCTGAACGTCTTCCGCATCTACGAATAGTCGATAGCGGAAACGTGTAGATTATTGGCGCCCGATGCCCTTGCGGCATCGGGCGCCTCTTTCTTATATATCGCGGGAAGGATTGACCCCCACAGCGGGCTGGTCTGGTGAAACTCCCGCACCGGCGCTCGGCCCGCCCTACCAGGTAAGGCGATAGCCCCGTGTCATTTTCATATAACTCCATTACTGCGGCCTTGGCCGTTTCCATTCTCGGTCTCGGCGTGACATCCGCACAGGCGGCGGACAATCAGCCGATTCAGCGAAGCATGAACAAGACATACGAGGAACTCACGCCCAGTGAGCACATCGCCATTCGCGCGGCGGCCAGAGCGGCCTACAAGGCCAAGAAGCTCACTACGCTCAATGTTTGCGCCGACCCGGGCAACATGCCGCTCTCCAATATCCAAAGAGAGGGCTTTCAGAACAAGCTCGCCGAGCTGCTCGCCGATGCAACGGGCGCAAAGATCAAATACCACTGGCAGCCCTTCATTGAACGTGGCCTCACACGGTCGACCTTCGATGAGCGCCTATGCGACGTGATGTTTGACATCCCAACGGGCTATGAGCGCCTTTTGACGACCGAGCCGATCTACAAGACGCCCTATGTCATCGTCTACCGCAACGACAAGGGGCTGAAGCTTTCCGGTCTCGACGATCCCAAACTGAAGGATCTCACGGTCGGCGTGTTTCAGACATCGGGAGTGAGACGGGCGCTCGCAAAACGCGGTATCATCGACAATGTGAAGCTCCAGCTCCAGACCCATGACGGCGATATCGTTCCCGAAAACCAGCCCTGGTACGTGATCCAAAATATGTTGGATGGCAAACTCGACGTTGCCTCCGTCTATGGCCCGTTCGCCGGTTGGGTGAAGACGATGAAGGGCGAGCCGATCGATATCGTGCCCATCAATCTCGACGACGATACGGTGCCGATGGAATTCGAGATGGCGCTCGGTGTGCGCCAGACGGATGTCTTTCTCAAATATCTGCTCGAATGGGCGCTCGACGACAATGCTGACAAAGTCGAAGCGATCATGAAGGAGTATGGCGTTCCGCTTGTTCAATGCAGCAAGTGCTATGTGCCTGGAGATTTGCCGGCCCATGGAAGCTACATCAAGCTCGCCGACCAGAAATTCGAGGCCCGCCCCGATCTCGCATCTCCCGATCAGATTGTAACAAAGGAGAAGCTCGAAGGTTGGTTGAAGGAGGGGGCAGACCCCAATCAAGAACTGAGCAATGCGCTGATCGCAAATGACCCGGAACGCATCAAGTTTTTGGTCTCCAAGGGTGCGGATGTGAACAAGCCTGACCTTCAAGGTTGGACACCACTCACCAACGCTGCCCGGCAACGCCATGACAAGACGGTCGATCTCCTTGTCGAACTCGGCGCGGACCCAAATAAGCACGACGGCAACGGTATGACACCGCTCGCCGCCGCGCTGTACCGGGATCATGTGCCGACGATCAAGGCTCTGATCAAACATGACGCCTCGTTGGAGGAGCCAGGCCAAGACGACTTCCGCCCCCTCGCACTTGCTCTTGCCGAGCAGAAATACGAGGCCGGCAAGGCGCTGATGGATGGCGGCGCAAATGTCAGTGTCGCTTCGGGCGCGCAGGATTTGACGCCACTGATGATCGTGGCTGCGCAGACGGGACCTGCAGAAGGGTCGATCTTTTTGCCAGGAAGCAAGCGTCCCACCGATATTGCCCAGGCGTTGATCGATGCAGGTGCGAATATCGACGCCCAGGCCAAGAATGGCATGACCGCGCTCATGATCGCCGCTGCCAACAACAGCGCGCCGATGATCGGCCTACTGATGGCGGCTGGTGCCGATCCGTCGGTGAAAAATAGCCAGGGCAAGACTGCTGAGGACGTTGCCAATCTTAACAACAATAAGGAGGCCTCCCAGGCCATCCGAGTGTTGTCTCTGTCGCGGGCCAACGTCCCCCCTCAAGCGGTTGATGATCGCGGCGAAACGGCAAAGCAGTGATGGCCATCTTCACCTGGAGCTTGAAACAATGGGTGGCCCTGGCCATTGCCACGGCCTTCTATTTGGGCGTTTCGGTGCCGGCGCTAGCGGCGGACTATCCTGATTTCGACGACGCCTCGGTGACCAAGCGAACGGAAGAGGTCATCAAGGAACGCTCGAAGGATGGCGTTTTTGTCTTCCACGATCCGAAGCTCGACCAGGATTTGAACCTGGTCTACGAGAAGATGCGGGTCGTGCGCGGCATGAAAGGCTATGGCTGGTTCGCCAACGCGATCTTCCACGACAAGGCGGAGCCCAAAAAGCAATATGCGCTGGACTTCTGGTTCAAGCCGCAGCGCGACGGGGACAGCCTCGATCTGATCGATATCCGCGTTCAGAAGGGCCCCAAGCGCGAGGGCGACGGTTACATCATGATCACGCGGCTTCCCGTGGCCTGGTGGTGGTTGCCCGTCCAGGAACACCCTGGCGATATGGAAGTAGTCCGGCACTGGCACGTCATGAGTGCGATCCACAACTACATCACCTCTAACAAGAACCAAGATGGCGCGCTCGAACTGAAGGACGAGAAAACTGGCGAAACCATCCCGTTGGAATTCGTCGAAATGCACCAGCCGATCCGCTACCTTAAAAAGGATGGGCACTATTTTGCCTGTACCGATTTCAGGCGGGCAGGGAGCAAGGACGAGTACTACGACATCGACTTTTGGGTGGATGAGAAGACCGGGCGGCTAAAAGTGTCCGACGTGAAAATCCACAAAGTCCCGATCAACGAGGACGGCATCTGGATCCAGGAGCCGCGCTACACTTTTGAGGGCATGGACTTCGAAATCACCAACTGAGTTTCGCTCGGGCCTCCTTGCGAGGTTATGTCCCAGGAGCTGCGCTAGAATGAGCGAGGGCGAACGGCACAATGACGCCGACCCTTCACTTGCACCCTCCCAGAATTGAATTATGACGGTTGCAGAAAGGGTAACTTACCCTAGGAGAACGCCCTGAAGTCCCAGACAGGGCGCAAATGGCTCTCGCAGGAGATGAAACGATCACGGCTGTGAGAGATAATTTGGCTGGCTGTATCCAGTGTGTCGTGGGAAGGCCAACAGGCCTTTACCCAGGCGCTTGGATTGCAAAAGTTCCAGCCCGCAAGGACTTGAGCCGGTTACGTTTGTCTCAGCTCCTAACTTTTTTCTGACTCAATCCACTCGGAAGGCGCTAGTATTGTCGGAGGTATGTTCCCAATTGGGAACGTGCGCTGGAGGCGCCTGAGGAAGATCGGAATAGGCTTTTGATTTCGATAGGCTCAACCAGAACTGCAACTAGGGTAAGGAAAACGGACCGTGCGCAACATTATCACTGGAGTACTGGCGGTTGCCTTCGTGGGCGCCTTAAGTGTGTTCGCGTTGAATGCCAAGGCTGAAGATTGCTGCCCCAAGGACGATCAGACCCCGCCACTTGAACTCATCAAGAAGACCCCGATCGGTGGTCTGCATAACCCCTACAACGACGATGTCGCGGCCTGGGAGGAAGAGGGTCATAAGAAATACCTCTCCTACAGCTGCAATGGCTGCCATGGCGGCGGCGGCGGTGGGGGCATGTGCCCGCCAGTGACCAACGATGCATGGGTTTATGGCGCTGACGATGATACGGTGTTTCGCCTCATCGCGCAGGGCACCGATGAGCTCAAGAAACAGGGCTACAAGCGTGTCAGGAAGGAAGTTGTCGTGGGTCCGATGCCGCCCTTTGGCGAAATCATCAAGACTTCTGACGATTTGTGGAAAGTGATATCCTTCATCCGCGTTAAGAACCCAAGCTCGATGAAGAAGGTGGACAAGCCGGCGCAGACGCCAGGCCAATAAGCGCTCTACACGTCCTTTGACGATGCATTTGAAGGCCGTCGTGTCCCACGGGAGCGGCGGCCTTTCTATGCCCAGAAACATTGGCAATAAACTTTGCCGTCACTTGGTAATGCAAAGGCGAAGTCCCCATATCATTTAGGGAGTAAGAATCTTCATGCGGGTCGGGCCATGTGCGTATTGTGCGGCGCACATTGCCAATCGTGAGAAGGTCTGAGACAGAAGGGCGCTAAACCTTAGACATAAAATTCAGGTTCGGAAACGTTCAAAAAAGATGCTGCCATTACGTGAGAGACTCCCCCATCTGCCGCGTGTTCCCTGGTTTGGGATGGCCATCGCGGCTTTCTTCTTTGTGTCCTTAGCTAGTGGATCCGTGCCCGCCGGTGCGGAAGACGCCGCGACCTCAGATGACGCCAGCACGGCCAGCGCTGCACCGCCTGCTGATGACAAGAAGCTGTTGCGCGTCGTTTATCTCGGCAAAGAATACGAGGAACCGCTCCCGCTCTCCTATTCAGAGGAGATCATCACCGACAAGGGCATCCAGGGCGCGCGCCTGATGCTCAAAGAGGCGAACCAGGCCGGTAACTTCGTGGGCCATGCCTTTGAGCTCGAAGAGGCCATCGTGCCCGAGGACGGGGACGTCGTGGCCAAGGCCAAGGAGCAATTGGCGGCCGGAAATCGCTTCTTCCTCGCCGATCTGGAGCCGGACGATCTTCTGGCGGTCTCGGATCTGCCCGAGGCCAAAGACGCCCTGATCATGAATATCCGCTCCAGCGCGACAAAACTGCGCCAGGAGGAATGCCGACAGAACGTCTTCCACATCATTCCCGATTACGCCATGCGCGCTGACGCCATCGCCCAATACCTGATCTGGAAGAAATGGCCGCGCTGGTACATGGTTCGCCGCGACACGGCGGAGGATCAAGACTATGCCGCGCAAGTGAAACGCTCCGCGGCCCGTTTCGGTGGCAAGGTGGTCGAAGATCACCTCTACGATCTACCGCCAGGTGCACGGAATCTGGATTCCGGTCACCAGCAAATTCAGCAGCAGATGGCCCAGGAGACAGAGCGCTCGCCGGACCATGATGTGGTTTGGGCGATCAATAGCGACGACGATTTCGGCGACTATCTCATGTATCGGACGACGCGCGCCCGTCCAGTGGTCGGCACGCAAGGCCTACAAGCCACGGCCTGGGACAAGTCTTATACGGAATCGGGCGGCATGCATTTTCAGAACGCCATTCCCAAACTCGCCAAACGGAAACCCGTCGAGCGCGATTACACAGCCTGGCTGGGTTTTCGCTCTCTCTCTGACGCGGCGATGAAATCCGGCAAAGTCGATCCGAAGGGCGTGAAGAGCTACATGCTCTCGGACGAGTTCAAGCTTGAGGCGTTCAAGGGACAGGCGCTCAGTTTCCGGGGCTGGGATCACCAGATGCGGCAGCCGATCATCCTTGGTGGCGGCACGCGTGTGCCTGTCACCACGTCTCCTCAGGAAGGGTTCCTGCATCCTACCAATCTCACCGACACGCTGGGTTTCGACAAACCTGAGACCAAGTGCAAATTCTAATGAGCATCTGCAAAGGGTACCCCATGACACGCATCAGTCTTGCCACGACTTGCGCGGCCGCGCTCTTCCTGGCCGCCGCGCCCATGTCGCATGCAGAGACGATTTTTGTCTCCAACGAAAAAGACAACACAATCACCATTCTCGATGGTGACACGATGGAACTCATTAAGACGGTCAAGACTGCCCGCCGGCCACGCGGCATCATTCTTAGCCCCGACTTCAAAGAGTTGTTCGTGGCTGCCGGCGACGGCAACATCATCGATGTCATCGACACGAATACGCTGGAGATCACGCGCCAGCTCGAAAGCGGTCCCGATCCGGAACTCATGGATGTCGATCCGGATGGCAAGATTATTTACATCGCCAATGAAGACGACAGCATAGTCACCATCATGGAGGTCGCCAACGGCGAAGTGCTGGCTCAAGTGCCGGTCGGCGTGGAGCCGGAAGGAATGGCTGTCAGCCCGGGCGATAAGTACACTGCGGCCACCTCCGAAAGCACGAGCATGGCCCATATCATCGACAACAAGACCCGCCAGCTGATCGCCAATGTGTTGGTAGATTCCCGGCCTCGCGAAGCGAAGTGGACCAAAGACGGCAGCGAGCTATGGGTGTCTTCAGAAATAGGCGGCACGATCTCCGTGATCGATCCGAAAACCTGGAAGATCACCAAGAAGATCGGCTTCGAAGTCCCTGGTTTGCGTCCAGAACAGCTGCAGCCGGTTGGTATGGATTTTGTCAACGACGGCAAGCTGATGTTGGTCCCGCTGGGCCCGGCCAATCGCGTCGCTGTCATCGACACGGATAAGAAAGAGGTCGTCGACTACATTCTCGTTGGTCAGCGTCCTTGGCATGGCGAGCCCAGTGCAGACGGCAAGAAATACTACGTCGCCAACGGCCTCACGAACGACATGACCATCATCGACGTGGATTCGCTAAAAGCAGTGAAGTCAGTGCCGGTCGGTCGCCTTCCCTGGGGCGTGGCAGTCATGCCAGGTAAGCCAGGCGCGTAAGCGACCTGTCGGATCAATCGCCGCGGACGCGCCGTCCCATCGCGTGGGCGAAAGCTTCCGCGGCGATAATCGCGCCCAGAGAGATCGCAACCGAAACGAGGGCCAGACGAAGAGCGCCTGCATCGCCGCCCGGCACTTGCGTGAACGTGTAGATCAACGAGGATAGGGTCTGCGTTTCACCAGGAATATTCGACACGAAGGTAATGGTTGCACCGAACTCGCCCATTGAACGGGCGAAGGCGAGAATCGCGCCCGCGATGATGCCCGGTGCGATCAACGGCAGCGTAACCGTCAGAAAAACGTAAGGGCGGCTCGCACCGAGCGTGCTCGCAGCCTGTTCAAGGCGCTGATCGACGGCTTCTACAGAGAGCTGTATTGCGCGGACCATGAGCGGAAAGCCCATGATGGCGCAGGCTAGAGCCGCTCCCGTCCAGCGGAACGCAAAGACAATTCCGAATGTCTCCGCGAGCCAACCGCCAATTGGTCCCTGTTTGCCAAAGAGCAACAGCAGCACATAGCCCGTAACCACAGGCGGGAGCACGAGGGGCAAGAGGACCAGTGCGTTGACGAGCGGACGCCCCCAGAAGCGGAAGCGCCCGATCAGCATCGCGACCACAATGCCAAAGGGGAGGCTGACCACGGTCGCGACGAGCGCGATGCGTAAGGACAGCTTGATCGCGGTGACTTCTTCTTGCGTCAGGACGAACACTGGGGGGGCGTCCCTTCGGTCGGCTTAGGTGCCTTGAAAGCTCGTCTCAGCGAGTTCTACGTCATTCTTCAAGTGAAGAAGCGCCTCCTTCACGTGAGGATCGAGCCCGTCGCCGCCCTGGTCGATATAGGCGAAGATCGCATTCCGCATACGCGGGTCCCAGAACTTCTTGATATGGCTGGCAATCCCTGGAACGACTTCATCCTTCCGCTGGTACTGGAAGAACTTGCCGATCTGGTTTGCCATGTAGACGAGATTGTCGGGCTTCATAAGCTAACGGCTCTCCGTTGTGCGAGGTGCGAGGTGCGAGGTACTACTCCGCCGCCACCAAAGGCTCGGCGATGCGCCGTGCCGCCTTCGACAGCTCCTCATACTCCTCTTGCCACTCGGACGGCCCGTTGGACGGTGCGATTTGAACGGCCGTCACCTTGTACTCGGGGCAGTTCGTAGCCCAATCGGAGAACTCTGTTGTCACCACGTTCACTTGCGTCGTCGGGTGGTGGAACGTTGTGTAGACAACGCCTGGCGCCACACGCTCGGTGATCAGCGCCCGCAAGGTCGTCTCGCCGGTGCGGCTGGCAATCTTCACCCAGTCGCCATCGCGAACACCGCGGTTCTCGGCATCGAAGGGATGAATCTCGAGACGATCCTCCTCATGCCAGACAACGTTTTCCGTCCGCCGCGTCTGCGCACCCACATTGTATTGGGACAGGATGCGGCCCGTGGTGAGCAGTAGCGGGAAGCGCGGACCAGTTTTCTCGTCCGTTGCCACATATTCGGTAACGACGAATTTGCCCTTGCCGCGCACGAAACCGTCAATATGCATGATCGGCGTGCCTTCCGGTGCGGCCTCGTTGCAAGGCCACTGCACCGAGTCCAGCTCGTCCAGCTTCTCGTAGGAAACGCCGGCGAAGGTCGGTGTCAGGTGCGCGATTTCGTCCATGATCTGCGACGGATGATCGTAGTGCATCGGATAACCCAGAGCGTTCGACAGCATCTGAGTGATCTCCCAGTCCTCATACCCATTGACCGGGGCCATCACCTTGCGCACGCGCTGAATGCGGCGCTCGGCATTGGTGAACGTGCCGTTCTTCTCGAGGAAGGTCGAGCCGGGCAGGAACACGTGAGCATAATTCGCAGTCTCGATCAGGAAGAGATCCTGAACCACCACGCATTCCATGGCGGCAAGACCGGCTGCCATGTGCTGGGTGTTGGGGTCGGACTGAAGAATGTCCTCACCCTGGATGTAGATGCCCTTGAACGAGCCATCGAGTGCGGCGTCGATCATGTTGGGAATGCGCAGCCCTGGCTCGTTGTCCAGCGGGCGGCCCCAAAGGGATTCGAACAGTTCGAGTGTCGGTGAGTCGGAGATGTGGCGGTAGCCCGGGAACTCGTGCGGGAAGGACCCCATATCGCAAGAGCCTTGCACGTTGTTCTGACCGCGCAGCGGGTTCACGCCCACACCCCGCCGGCCGATATTGCCGGTTGCCATGGCAAGGTTGGCGATGGCCATCACCGTTGTCGAGCCTTGGCTGTGCTCGGTGACGCCAAGACCATAGTAGATGGCGCTGTTGCCGCCGGTCGCATAGAGGCGGGCCGCACCGCGGATCAGTTCGGCGGGAACGCCAGACACGTCTTCGATAGCCTCAGGGGCGTGGCGGGGATCGGCCACGAAGGCAGCCCATTCCTGGAAGTCGTCCCAATCGCAGCGCTCGCGGATGAACGCCTCGTCCATCAGACCCTCGGTGACGATCACATGCGCCAGCGAGGTGACGACGGCCACGTTGGTTCCAGGCCGCAAGGGAAGGTGATAGTCGGCTTTCACATGCGGTGTGCGCACGAGGTCGATCTTGCGCGGATCGAGGACGATCAGCTTGGCACCCTCACGCAAGCGCTTTTTCATGCGTGAGCCGAAGACCGGGTGTCCATCGGTGGGGTTCGCGCCGATCACGAGGATCACGTCGGAGTCTTCGACCGAGTCAAAGTCCTGCGTGCCAGCGCTTGTGCCGTAGGTTGTCTTGAGGCCATAGCCAGTCGGCGAATGGCAGACGCGGGCGCACGTATCGACATTGTTATTGCCGAAGCCGGCGCGGATGAGCTTTTGCACCAGATAGGTTTCTTCATTGGTGCAGCGCGACGAAGTGATACCGCCCACAGAGCCCTTGCCGTATTTGGCCTGGATACGCTTGAACTCCGATGCTGTGTACTGGATTGCCTCTTCCCAGGAGACCTCCCGCCAAGGATCGGTGATCTTTTCGCGGATCATCGGGTTGAGGATGCGATCTTTGTGATGCGCATAACCATATGCAAACCGGCCCTTCACGCAGGAATGGCCGCGATTGGCCTTACCTTCCTTGTAAGGGATCATCCGGACCAGCTCGTCGCCGCGCATCTCTGCCCGGAACGTGCAGCCCACGCCGCAATAGGCACACGTTGTGATGACGGAGTTATCAGGCGTGCCGATGTCGATCACCGACTTCTCGTTCAGCGTCGCCGTCGGACAGGCCTGAACGCAAGCGCCGCAAGACACGCACTCAGAATCCATGAAGCTCTCTTCCATGGAGGGCGACACCACCGAGTCGAAGCCGCGATTAGCGATCGTCAGAGCAAACGTGCCTTGCACTTCCTCGCAGGCGCGTACGCAGCGCGAGCAAACGATGCACTTGGAAGGCTCGTACGTGAAATAGGGGTTGGAGTTGTCGATGCCCGGGTTTGGATGCTTCGCGCCGTCGTAACCATAGCGCACATCGCGCAGGCCAACGGCCCCGGCCATGTCCTGCAGCTCACAATCGCCATTGGCCGAACATGTCAGGCAGTCCAGCGGGTGCTCGGAGATATAGAGTTCCATCACGCCCTTGCGGAGTCGCTTCAGGCGATCGGTCTGTGTTTTGACCACCATGCCATCGCCAGCAGGCGTCGTGCATGAGGCGGGCGTGCCGTTGCGGCCTTCAATCTCGATCAGACAAAGGCGGCACGAGCCGTAAGAATCCAGCATGTCCGTTGCGCAGAGCTTGGGGATTTGCGTGCCCAGCTCCATCGCCGCGCGCATGACTGACGTCCCCTCAGGTACCGTAACCTCAGCACCGTCAATGGTCAGCGTCACGGTTTTTTCGGACTTCGCTTGTGGCGTTCCGTAGTCGGTTTCCGGGTTCAAAGGCATTGAGGTTTCCTCACTCAGCAGCGTCAAGGCGCTTCTTTTCGGCGCCAAAGTCCTCAGGGAAGTGGGTCAAGGCGCTCATGACGGGATAGGGAGCAAACCCTCCGAGCGCACAGAGGGACCCAAGTTTCATCGTGTGGCAAAGGTCTTCTAGAATCTCAATATTGGCCTGGCGCTCCTCGTCAGCCATGATCCTGTCGATCACCTCCATACCGCGGGCGGCGCCGATCCGGCAGGGCGTGCACTTGCCGCACGATTCGATCGCGCAAAATTCCATGGCGAAATGCGCTTGCTGTGCCATGTCGACGGTATCGTCGAAGACAACAACGCCACCGTGGCCAATCAGGCCGTCACGTGCGGCAAACGCTTCGTAGTCGAATGGCGTATCGAACATCTCACGTGGGAAGTAGGCGCCAAGCGGTCCGCCAACCTGAACCGCGCGAACCGGGCGGCCCGAATAGGTGCCGCCGCCAATCTCATCTACAAGTTCGCCGAGCGTGATGCCGAAGGCTGTCTCGTAAAGACCGCCATGCTTGATATTTCCGGCGAGTTGGATCGGCATCGTGCCGCGTGATCTTCCCATACCGAAATCGCGATAGAATGCGCCGCCGCGGTCCATGATGATCGGCACAGTCGCGAGCGACAGCACGTTGTTGATGATGGTGGGCTGGCCGAACAGGCCGATATGGGCGGGAAGCGGCGGTTTCGCACGCACTTCGCCCCGCTTGCCCTCAAGACTGTCAAGCAGCGAGGTCTCCTCGCCGCAGACATAAGCGCCCGCGCCCTCGCGGACCTCCATATCGTAAGCAAAGCCTGAACCCGCCACGTTGGTGCCGAGAAACCCGGCCTCGCGGGCCGTATCGATCGCCTCTCTCAGGGCCTCGATCGAGTGAGGATATTCGGAGCGAACATAGATGTAGCCATATGTGGCACCGACCGCGATGCCCGCAATCGTCATGCCCTCAATCAGCACGAAGGGGTCTCCCTCCATGACCATGCGGTCGGCAAAGGTGCCGCTATCGCCTTCATCGGCGTTACAGACGATGTATTTCTGCTGTGGCGGCGTATCAGCGACCGTGCGCCATTTGATGCCGGTGGGGAAGCCGGCGCCGCCACGGCCGCGCAAGCCGGAGGTCAGAACCTCTTCGATAATCCCGTCTGGGCCAGCTTCGATCGCGTTTTTCAGGCCAGCATAGCCGCCATGGCTTTGGTAATCTTGCAAGGACCGCGGGTCGGTAATCCCAATGCGAGCGAAGGTGAGGCGGGTCTGGTTCTTGAACCAGGGATATTCGTCCACCAGGCCAATGCACTTGTCGTGAGGCTTGCCCTCGAGAATGCCAGCTTCGATAAAATCGTCGACCTTGGACGGCTTGACCGGTCCGTAACCGACGCGGCCCTGATCCGTCTCGATCTCGACCAGCGGCTCCAGCCAATACATGCCGCGGGAACCATTCCGAACGATCTCAAGTTCGATGCCGCGCTCCTTGGCTTCCTGCTCGAACCGCTTCGCGACAGAATCGGCGCCTAAGGCGAGCGCGCCGGAATCGCGTGAAATATAGATGCGGGTCACGACTGCGCCTCCTTGAGCAGCTCATCGAGACGCTCCTCATCGAGTGCCGCATACACGTCCTTGTCGAGCATCGCTGCCGGAGACGAGTGGCACAGCCCCAAGCAGTAGACCGCTTCCAAGGTCACGCGGGCATCGGCTGTCGTGCCGCCCATCTCTACACCGAGCTTCTCCTTGGCGCGCTTCTCCAGCGCACGCACGCCAGAGGCTTGGCATGACTCTGCAAGGCAGAGCTTCAGCGTCCGGCGGCCCGGCGGTTCGCGCCTGTAATCATGGTAAAATGTCACGCAGCCATGTACTTCGGCCCTTGTGATGTTCAGGGCGTCGGCGATCATTGGTTCTACATCCAGCGGAACGCATCCAAAGGACTCCTGCAAGGCATGGAGAATTGGGAGCGTCGCACCCTTTTGATTCTGATGCTGCGCGATGATTTCGCTCGCGCGCTCAGGCGTCCAGGATTCGTATTTTGGCATTGCCCAACTGCGTTTTTGAACCATTTTAAAGATGGGAAATTATTGGCGTGAAATCAATAAAGCAACTCCGTCGGTAGATCGAGATTCCTGATCGAACGGGTCGGTGGGCGAGGCCCATTTTGGGACTCGTTCAGAGGCCTGGATTCATGATTTGGGGGTGCAGGCTGAGCGGCGGAAAGAGCGCGCCATCATACAACAAAAGGGCCTCTAGGTCCCTAAGGGATCCGGTATGGAGCCGGCGGGAGCTGACTTTCGCAATGCCGGAGCAAGTCGTTTCGCTTCCACGACGAGCGCATTGATCGCCGGCGTCAATGGGTTGCGCTGAGGGACCACCAGTCCGATGGAATGCGTCACCGCAGGTTCGACGATCGGGATGGCGCGCACCTTTTTCGTCAAGTTCATCAATTCAGCGAGCCTTGCGGGCATGATGCTGGCCCGGTCCCCCGTGCGTACATGGGCGATCAGGGCAATAACGGAGTCTGATTCCAGCGTCGGCGCCACCTCGACCCCAGCCTGGCGCAATTGTGCGTCGATGATCCGCCGGTTTTGCATATCCGGAGTGAGAAGGCACAAGGGTATTTTGCCAACTTCGGCCCATGTGACGCTCTTTCGATCTGCAAAGGGCCCCTTAGAGGAGGCGAGGAGCCTGTATTCTTCTGCGTAGAGCGGAACAGCCTGCACGCGCCCCAGAGGCTCGTTGTCGAGATAGGTCAGACCGGCATCGACCTCCAGATTTTCCAACATGCTCAGGACTTCGATCGAGTTGCGCGACAGAATTGTAAAGTTCACGTCTGGATGCCGGGCCTGGTAGGGGGTCGTGAGCATGGCAACGACCGATAGAGCGGTGGGAATCGCGGCGATGCGCAAATGCCCGGTCAGGCCGTATTTCAGAGCATCGATCTCCTGGCGCATGGAGCGGCTGTCGGACACGATCCGCCGGGCCCAGTCCAGAACCCGCTCGCCCTCGGGGGTGAACCCGCGAAAGCGCGAACCTCGCTCCACGAGGAGCACGTCCAAATTGGCCTCAAGCTGCTTGATCCCGGCCGAAAAAGTTGGCTGGCTCACGCCACAAGCCTCCGCCGCGTGACCGAAATGGCGTTCGCGAGAGAGCGCAATAAGGAATTCAAGCTTGTCGATCATGCCGTGCCTGCAACCCAATCCCTATTCGCAAAGGACGTAGGGGATTGTGAGGCCGGCAGGTCCGCACAACAACCGCCGAACGGCGTTGTGGGGGGCAATTACTTTTCCTCTTCAGCCCGGAAGGTCTTGTGGCACCCCTTGCAGGCGTCGATCACGCCCTTGAACTTCACTTTCCAGTCTGGAGCGTCCGCTGCAAGCGCTGCTACGAGGTCCTTAGCCGAGGCCTCAAGCGTGTCCGCGTCTTTGGTGAATTTGTCCCATTGGGTCCAAATTTCCGGCTTGGCCTCGCTGGGGTCGCCGATAGTGCCCTCCGGACAGAGATCGGGGATTTCCGTCGCGGTGTTCTGGATCTCTTTTGCGGCCGCGCCGGCCTTAGCAGCATCAAAAGGCACCGCCCCCTTCGCCATCGCGCCGATGACCTTCATGGCATCCTTTTGGGTCTCCATGAGGTCCATGCGTTCTTTGACGACGCCGGTCGCTTCCTTCTTCGATCCGTCGGAATGAGCGAGCGCATGTTGCGCCAAGCCTGCCGCTGCGAGAAGGGACAGGGTCAGAATCAGGGCACGCTTGCGCATAGGCTTTGCCGTATTGGCCGTTATCGTCATGACAGTTCTCCTGCGCCCGTTATTCACCGCATCTCAGATATCGACAAAAAAAGACCGCGTCGAGATCTGGGTTGGTCCCGATGCGGTCTCGTCCGTGTTTAGCTATTTGCAGTCGCCGAGCGCCTTCTGCCAGCCGAGCGTGAACCTGTAGTCGGTTTCCAGCTGCGGACCGTTGAGGTTCTGATAGAAGGGCATGCCAAATTCACCCGCGAGCCGGTGGCCGCAGACAACGCCCTTTTGGCCGATCAGATTGACACCGAAGAGAAGATCCGCCCGGTCGCCGCCGTAAAAAGCCGGATTGGCAGTTTGGACTGGCCCGGTAATATTCGGATCGATACCGCTGATATCGTCCAAGTTCTGATAGGCGACCCGGAGCGAGTTACTGATCCATGGTGCCCATTCGTATGCTGTCCAGCCCGTGACTTGGTTCAAATTGCCCAGCCGATAGCCATGGTCATTCTCGTTCTCAAGGCGGTAAATACCGCGATACTGACCACCAAAGGACAGATTGCCCATGCGGTGCGTATAGGTGAGGCTCGGGATAAGGTCCCAGGTGCCGGAGCCGAGCTGCATGGCATAAGGCAAGGTCACGATCGGCGTCCTGCCCATGGGCATCAGGATGCGATCCTTTTCGCTGATGGAGCCAGTCGGTGCGCTCAGCATCATGCCCAGATTCAGGTGCTCATCGCTTTCCTCCGTCGAGGCCTCATAGAGTCCCACGATGCCGCCGAAGGACAGATCGCCTACGCCATCGCTATTCGTGCTGAACCGGCCGAGACGTTTGGTGCCTATGGCGCCCTTATAGGTGATGTGAGTCATGTCCTTGTGGAGATAAGGCAGCATCGCCGTTAGGGTGATGCGGTCCGTGAGCCCGTACATGGCGCCGAACATGCTCATGCTCATGTTCATTTCGGTAGGCACAACACGCAGCGTCGGCGGCTGCATGGGCGCACCGAAGAAGCGGTTCGGCACTGTGGTGACGATCGTATCGGGAGAGACATTGTCTTCCCCGATCTGGTTGCCTTGCATCCACATGTTCATGAAGCGGTAGGAGAGCATCAGCTCGCCTTGACCGTGAATGTGGTCGCCCATCACACCGATTGGCGCGTGGGCATCGGCCCGTGGAGCGTGTTTGAACGCCCCATTCTCGTACATCAAGTCGTAAGAACTGCCCACGGGCATGGTGGAGTCTGCAGCAGCGCCGAAGGCAAAGCCTTGCACAAGAGCGGCTGTCGCAAGCGCTAGCGGGATATGCCGCCTTCGCGCATACGAGTGTCCAAACATTGTTATCAAATCCCCTGATTGAATGAATAGAGCCAAGGGACGCGCATCTGACGAGCGCATCCACGAAGGCCAAGCGTCACTTCATCAGAGGGTGATGGGTGGTCCGCGATTTTGCGGGCGTCCTGTGAACTGTTCGACAGGAGCGTCGTCGAGGGAATTTGATGCGGTGCCGATGCGCTCGGCATCGATCATGCTGGCATCGCTCGCGCCCGTTAACGCGGTAAGGAAGGAGGCATAGCCCTCGCAAAACGGGCATTTTTTCTCTGGAGGGGCAGGTGTAACTGGATCGCGAGAGTCATCCGGCATCGCGGCCATGTTGCCGTGGCACGCAATCTCCGCCGCCGCTCTCGGCTCATTGTCGCCTAAAAGAGTAGTCGCTTGCGAGACTACGTGACCTGACACAAGCGCCGAATAACACAGCAGGCCCAAAAGCGCTAAAGCGCTTGCTAACGCGCGAATCCTACGGAAACCCCCATTTCCCATAGCTGATTTTTAACAGTCCTCTAAAGTGAGGAAAAGGCAGAACCGCCCAGGAAGCGGTCGCGGCCCTGCGCCAAATCGTCTAACACCATTTGCCACGGTTTCCGATGTCACGAGGCCCGCTGTTATGACCAAAAAGCTTCCAGCACACGCACTTGTCGCTGACATTGGTGGCACGAATGCCCGCTTCGCCATCGCCGACCTTGGCACGCTTTCCCTCGCCGATATCCGCACGTTTCCAACGGCGGAGCATGCAACGCTGGCTGATGCTATGCGCGCCTATCTTAAGGACGCGCCGGAAACTGTCGCTCATGCTGGCCTCGCGGTGGCGGCGCCCATGCTTGAGGATACGGTCAAGTTCACCAATGCCGCATGGACCTTCAAGCGCAGTACGCTCGCGCGAGATGCGGGGCTTGAATCCGCCTATGTTTTCAATGATTTCGAGGCGCAGGCCTATGCGCTGCCGGTTCTCTCCGATGACGAGCTTCATCAAATCGGCGGGGGGGTGCCGGTCGAGATGGCACCCAAAATCGTGCTCGGGCCAGGCACCGGGTTAGGCGTCGCCGGCCTGGTCTGGTCGCCATCCGGCTGGGTGCCGGTGCCGGGCGAGGGCGGACATCTGACACTTCCCGCCGAGAACGAGCGAGAACTGGCTCTGGTCGAGCGCATGCGCAAGGGTCTGGAGCGCCTCTCTGTCGAGCGGGCGTTGTCAGGGCCAGGCCTTGCCGAACTCTACCAGGCGATCGCGGCCTCCTACGGGTTCAGCGGGGATCCTCTTTCACCCGCCGATGTCGAGCGCCGGGCCATAGGCGGCGAGGACGATATGGCATCCGAAGCGCTCGATCTGTTTGTGCGCTGGCTCGGGCGCTTCGCCGGCGATGTGGCGCTCGTCTTCGGCGCGCGCGGCGGGGTCTATCTTGGCGGCGGGATCGCCCCAAGAATGCTGCCGCGCCTTGAGCAGGAGGACTTCCGGGATGCGTTCAAGCGTAAGGGGCGTATGACCGCCTTCGTGGCACCGATCCCGATCAATGTGATCATCGCCGAGTATCCGGGTCTCAAAGGCGCAGCCGCCGGCCTTCGGACAAAGCTTGGAACTGCTGGCTAGGGTTTGCGCCGTTTAGCTGGTCGCGTCGGCGATCGCGCTGCCCACTTTGGCTAGAGCCGCATCCCGCGCATCGCCATCCGCCTTTGAGCCTGTCAGATAGGCCGCAATCAGAATGGGATCGCCGCCTGCCGGCCAGGCAATGGCGACGTCGTTGCTTGTGCCCATCGGGCCGGTGCCCGTTCTGTCGCCAACACGCCACGTTAGGGGAAAGCCAGCCCTAAGCCGGTCCTTGCCAGTCTCGCTTGCAACGAACCACTCCGTCAGCCGGTCTTTCGAAAGTGGCGTGAGCGCATCGCCTACAAAAAGCCGGTCGAGAGCGCCCAGCATGGCATTGGGTGTCGTTGTGTCTTTGATCTCGCCGGGCTCGAAAGAATTGGCTTGCGGCTCCATGCGATCGATTCGCGTGACGGTGTCGCCAAGCGTGCGGACGAATGCTGTTGCCGCTTCCGGTCCGCCAAGGTTTTCAAGGATCAGATTGGCTGCGGTGTTGTCGCTCCAGACCATTGCCGCGGCGCATAAATCGGAAAGCGTCATGCTACCGCCCGCATGCTTCTCGGTCACAGGCGCATATTTCAGGATCGCGCTGGCAGGCACGGGGATCTTGCGCGATAGCGTCTCTTCGCCATCGTCCACGCGTTTCAGGACGGCAGCGACCGCGAGCAGCTTGAATGTGCTGCACATCGGAAAACGCTCATCGCCGTTCCGCGCGGCTCGGAGACCGGTCCCCGTGTCATACATGGCTATGCCAAGTTGGCCGCCAATCCCTTTTTCGATCCCGGCGAAGGCCTTCTCCAGATCAGCGGCTTGCCCTCCCGCATAGGCGCGCGTAAGCGGCAGGAATGCGCATGCCAAAGCCCCGGCACCAACGCGCGCGATGAGATGGCGACGTGTGATCATTGCGCGAGCCTATAACGGGGCGAGGGCGGAAATGGGACGGCCCCCGGCGGGCGGTTTTTTGCCGAGCCCATGGCGCGATGCATCTGGTCGCACAGCGCCTATTTGAACTCGACCTTTATGACCTCGTAGGACTTACCACCGCCCGGCGTCGAAACCTCCACCACACTCTTCTTGCGCTTGCCCAGGAGGGCGCGCGCGATGGGAGACGTGATGGAAATCTTACCTTCCTTCACATTCGCCTCTGTCTCGCCGACGATGCGGTACTTGACCTTATCCTCGGTGTCCTCGTCGATCAGCGTGACAGTCGCGCCGAACATGACCTGATCGCCCTTGAGCTTGGACACATCGATGATATCCGCACGCGACAGCTTGTCTTCGAGATCGGCCAAGCGCGCCTCGGTCATACCCTGAAGCTCTTTCGCGGCGTGATATTCCGCGTTTTCGGACAGATCGCCGTGGGATCGGGCTTCGGCGATCAACTTGATGATACGCGGGCGCTCGACGGTCTTGAGATTCTTGATCTCTGCCTCAAGGGTGTCATAGCCCTCCGCGGTCATCGGCACCTTTTCCATGGCAGTTCAAACTCCTTAAGGGGGGGCGCCCTTGACAATACTGTCGAGGAATTCACCCAGCGAAGTCAAGAATCCGTTGATTTTGACCGTTTTCTAAAGCGCTCCGACAGGCTAAATGGGGCCTTTGCCGACATAGCTTTGTAGGGGGGCGACAGTTAGGCTGCCTTCCCGCAAGGCCTTGATAGCCTCGGTGGCGGCCAACGCGCCGGCCAGGGTTGTATAATATGGGATGTGGTTGAGCAAGGCTGACCGTCGGATGGACATCGAGTCCGCCAGTGCCTTGGCACCCTCCGTCGTGTTGAAGACGATGTCGATCTCCCCGTTGGTGATCGCATCGACGATATGGGGCCTGCCTTCCAGCACCTTGTTGACCCGCTCGCACGCGATGCCATGGGCATCCAGACGCCGCTGGGTGCCGCGCGTGGCCACAATGCGGAATCCCATCTCCACCATGGTGCGCACAGGGGCGAGGAGCTTGCCCTTGTCCAGATCCTTCACCGAGACAAAGACTGTGCCTGAAAGCGGCAATTTTGCGCCGCCGCCGAGCTGGCTCTTCGCAAAGGCAACGGCGTAGTCGCGGTCGATGCCCATGACCTCGCCCGTGGACCGCATTTCGGGGCCGAGTATCGGGTCAACGCCAGGGAAGCGCGCAAACGGGAAGACCGCTTCCTTCACGGCGATATGGTTGAGGATAGGCCGCTTCAGGCCGAAGGCTTCAAGCGGCTTGCCCGCCATGACCTCCGAGGCGATGCCGGCAACCGGCTGGCCAATAACCTTGGCAACGAAGGGGACGGTCCGCGATGCGCGCGGGTTCACCTCAAGGATGTAGATGTCCTCGTTCTGAATGGCGAACTGAATGTTCATGAGCCCGACGACGTTCAGCGCGCGCGCAAGGGCGGCTGCCTGCCGCTCGAGCTCGGCGATGGTCTGAGGCGTCAAGGAATGAGGAGGCAGCGAACAGGCGCTGTCGCCGGAATGCACGCCCGCTTCCTCGATATGTTCCATGACGCCACACACGAAGACATCCGTGCCATCCGCCAGCGCATCGACATCGACCTCGATGGCATCGCGCAAATAGGAGTCGAGCAAGACGGGACTCTTGCCAGAGACAACCACAGCCTCGGTGATGTAGCGGTCGAGCTGAGCCTCGTCGTGGACGATCTCCATGGCGCGGCCGCCCAAGACATAGGAGGGGCGGATCACGACAGGAAAGCCGATCTCCTTGGCGATCGCGAGGGCCTCGTCCGCCGAGCGGGCAATGCCGTTATTCGGCTGTCTCAGGCCAAGACGCTCAATCAGAGCCTTGAAGCGGTCGCGGTCCTCGGCAAGGTCGATGGCATCGGGCGAGGTCCCCAGAATGGGGACATCGGCCTCCTCCAGTGCCGCAGCGAGCTTCAGCGGAGTCTGTCCGCCAAACTGCACGATGACGCCTTTCACCGTGCCGTTTGTTTGCTCTTTCCGCACGATCTCGAGCACGTCCTCTTCCGTAAGCGGTTCGAAATAGAGACGGTCGGACGTGTCGTAGTCCGTGGAGACGGTTTCGGGATTGCAATTTATCATGATGGTCTCAAACCCGCTCGCGGACAGCGAGAACGCGGCGTGACAACAGCAATAGTCGAATTCGATCCCCTGGCCGATCCGGTTCGGACCGCCGCCGAGAATAACGATCTTGTTCGCATCGCTCGGCCTCGCCTCACACGACCCGCTACTCGGAAACTCTGTCTCGTATGTTGAGTACATATACGCCGTCGGCGATGCGAACTCGGCCGCGCACGTGTCGATGCGTTTGTAGATCGGGTGGACGCCGAGTGCGTGCCGGGCGCTCATCACGTCCTTGGACTCAAGCCCCGCGAGCGTGGCAAGCCGCTCATCGGCAAAGCCCATGGCTTTGAGCGACCGGAACGGCGCTGCGGTTGTGGGTAGCCCGTGCTCGCGGACGCGGGCCTCGGTGTCGATAATCTCTTGGAGCTGATGGATGAACCACGGATCGATTCGGCAGCTATCGTAAATCTGTTCGTGATCGACGCCGAGCCGCAGGGCTTGCGCCACTTTCAGCAGCCGGTCGGGGGTGGGTGATCCTAGCGCTTCGCGGATCACGTTCTTGTCGTCGCCTTGGCCAAGGCCCTCGAATGGAAATTCGTCAAGCCCCGTGAGCCCCGTTTCCAGCGAGCGCAAAGCCTTTTGGAGGGACTCCGGGAAGGTACGGCCGATGGCCATGGCCTCGCCGACGGACTTCATCGACGTGGTGAGGGTCGGTGTCGCGCCCGGGAACTTCTCAAATGCAAAGCGCGGGATCTTCGTCACCACATAGTCGATGCTTGGCTCGAACGAGGCCGGCGTTGCACCGCCCGTGATGTCGTTGTCGAGCTCATCTAGCGTGTAGCCGACGGCAAGCCTCGCGGCGACTTTGGCGATGGGAAACCCAGTGGCCTTTGAGGCAAGCGCCGATGAGCGCGACACGCGCGGGTTCATCTCGATCACGATCAGCCGCCCATCGTCGGGATTGACGGCGAACTGCACATTGGACCCGCCGGTCTCTACGCCGATCTCGCGCAGCACCGCGATCGAGGCATTGCGCATGATCTGGTATTCCTTGTCCGTGAGCGTCAGCGCCGGCGCCACGGTGATCGAGTCGCCTGTATGCACGCCCATCGGGTCGATATTCTCGATGGAGCAAATGATGATGCAGTTGTCGTCCGTGTCCCGGACGACCTCCATCTCATATTCCTTCCAGCCGAGCACGGATTCTTCGATCAGCACTTCGCATGTGGGCGAGGCATCGAGGCCGCGTTCGACGATCTCCATAAACTCCTCGCGATTATACGCGATGCCGCCGCCCGTACCGCCAAGCGTGAAAGACGGGCGGATGATTGCTGGCAGCCCAATATCCTGCAGCGCCTCAAGCCCTTCGATCAGGCCTTTCTCGACGTAGCGCCGCCGCCGCGTGGATTCCTGCCGGGCCCAATCCGCCTCGAAATCGAGCATGGCTTTGGCTAGAGCGTCCGGGTCCGGATTCTCAGCCTCGATGCGCGCGGTCTCGGACTTGTAGGTTTCACGGTCCGCACGTTTCAGCGAGCCGGCATCGGCCAAGCGAGACTTAGGGGATTCGAGCCCAATCTTGTCCATTGCCTTGCGGAAGAGTTCGCGGTCTTCGGCCTTGTCGATCACTTCGGCCTTGGCCCCGATCATCTCGACACCGAATTCGTCCAGCACACCCGAGCGCTGGAGGCTGAGTGCCGTGTTCAGCGCGGTCTGCCCACCCATGGTCGGCAGCAGGGCATCCGGCCGCTCGCGCTCGATGATCTTGGCAACGACCTCCGGCGTGATCGGCTCGATATAAGTCGCATCGGCAAGATCCGGATCCGTCATGATTGTCGCTGGGTTCGAGTTCACCAGGATGATCCGGTAACCCTCATCCTTCAGCGCCTTGCAAGCCTGCGTGCCCGAATAGTCGAACTCGCAGGCCTGGCCGATCACAATCGGCCCGGCCCCGATGATCAGGATGGACTTTATATCTTCGCGTTTCGGCATTTAGGAGGTGCTCTCGGCTGCACTGATGGAGGAAGTCGACCGGCCTGCAAGCGGGTTCACAAGCCGGTGAGATTGGCTTCCCAATGGCCTAGCGAGCCGGTAGGGGAGGCACGTTGAAGCAGCGGACGTGAAAGAGAGGGAAGACGTGCAACGCGATACAAAATTAGAGGTCTGTCTTCTAATCATGCGCTTGACCTTCGCAGCCTTCATCCTGGTGTGGGCGGTGGACAAGGTCATTGCCCCCGGTCACGCAAAGAAGGTGTTTTCGAACTACTACTTCACTGACCTGCCGCCCGAGCTGTTTATGGTTCTTGGCATTGTGCAGATCGTCGTCATCGGAGCTTTCGCTGTCGGCTTCATGCGGTTCTGGACCTACGGTGCGATGCTCGTCATGCATGCGGTCTCGACTCTCTCGACATTCGATAAGCTTATCGACCCCTGGGCTGCAGGGCCGCGCGGCTTGTTGTTCTGGGCCGCGGTGCCAACGCTCGGGGCAATCATAGCGCTCTTCGTCTTGCGCGACCGCGATCAACTTCTTTCGGTCGATGCCGCACGGTCGGGTTAAGAGCGCATGCATAGTGAGCGACGCTAAGCCTTCTTCTTGTGCTCTTCCATCAGCTCGACGAAGCGCGTGAACAGATAATGGCTATCTTGCGGGCCGGGCGAGGCCTCCGGGTGGTGCTGCACGGAAAAGACCGGCTTGTCTTTGACCTTCAGGCCGGCATTGGAGCCATCGAAGAGCGAGCGATGCGTTTCCTCAACCGGGACGGGAAGGCTCTCGCCGGCCACCGCAAAGCCGTGATTCATGGAGGTGATCTCGACCTTGCGCGTCACATAATCCTTCACAGGATGGTTCGCGCCGTGATGGCCCTGATGCATCTTCTCCGTTGTGGCGCCGAGCGCCAGACCGAGCATCTGATGGCCAAGACAAATTCCGAAGGTCGGGATGCCGCTCTCAACAAGTTTCTTGATTTCGGGAACCGCGTAAGTGCCCGTCGCTGCCGGATCGCCGGGGCCGTTTGAGATAAACACGCCGTCCGGCGCGCGCTCCAGAATTGCCTCGGCGCTCGTCGTAGCCGGGACCACTGTGATCTTGCAACCGGCGCTGGCGAGCTCGCGCAGGATATTGCGCTTCAGGCCGAAATCGATTGCGATCACGTGAAAACGCGGGGCGGCTTGATGCCCATAGCCCTTGCCCCATTCCCAGGACGTCTCATCCCAGCTGTAGCTCTGTGTGCAACTGACTTCCTTGGCAAGGTCAAGACCCACCATGCCGGACCACGCAGCCGCCTCTCGCTTCAAGGCGTCGAGATCGAAGACCCCATCGGGCGCATGCGCGATCACAGCATTTGGCATGCCGTTCTCTCTGATCAGCGACGTGAGCGCGCGCGTGTCGACACCCGTGATAGCGATCAGGCCACGCGCCTTAAGCCAGGCATTGAAGTCCTGGTCCGAGCGCCAATTGGACGGGGAGGTGATATCGGCGCGCAGGACGCAGCCCTTCACACCGGATACAGCGGCGAGATTCGAAGTTTCGATATCTTCGGTATTCACACCCACATTGCCGATATGCGGGAAGGTGAAGGTGATGATCTGCCCGGCATAGGAAGGATCGGTGAGAATTTCCTGATAGCCGCTCATCGCCGTGTTGAAACAGACTTCGCCGACTGCCGCGCCGGCCGCGCCAGCGCCACGCCCCTCGATCACCGTACCATCGGCAAGAACAAGCAGCGCTGTCGGCGCTTCGTCCGCCCATGGCGGTGTCGCGCGCGTCGGTACGCCCGCGTTGGACCTTGTGTCGTGTTCGTCGGTCATGGTCGAATCTTAGTAGGATAAATGCGGGTGGTCGCCAAAAACGAAAGCTGCAAACGATGGGGCGTTGCGCTCTGCTCGGCCAAGTTGCTGGACCACATCTTTAAGGAGCGCGCATCCTTAAGGAGCGTTATCTACGTCAGCTTTGTGACGCGGTCAATCGCCTCCGGCAAATATTTTCCTGTTAAAACAATGCGTTAAGCGTGCAAATTTGCTTGCACGTATTCGCGCTGTCGATTAGGTTGGGGGCTTCTTTCAAAAAGCACCCGATCAACCATCCATGCGCGAGACCATCAACGCCGCCTTGATAGCTGCGACCAAGGCTCGCGAATCGCGCCGCGTCTCGACGCTTCGTTTGGTCAGCGCGGCGATCAAAGACCGTGACATTGCTGCCCGCACGGCCAACGCTGATCGAGCCACTGATCCCGAATTGCTCGAACTGCTCTCGAAGATGATCAAGCAGCGCGAAGAATCCCAAAAAATCTATGCCGACGCTGGGCGTGCCGACCTAGCGGAGCAAGAAGGCGAAGAGGCAGCGATCATCCGCGAGTTTTTGCCCATGCAGCTTTCTGACGAAGACATGGCCAAAGCCATTGATGAGGCGATTGCTGAAATGGGCGCGAGCGGCATGCGTGATATGGGCAAGGTCATGGGCGACCTCAAAAGCCGCTATGCTGGGCAAATGGATTTTGGCAAGGCAAGCGGTGCTGTGAAAGCGAAGCTCTCCTAAGAGGGCACCCCAAAGCAAGACAACCTTACCGTGCGTCCTGTGCCTTTCGGACGCATAATAAGGCCTGTTTCGGTTCGTTCGCGGGCGGCTCCTTAGCTGCAGATGGCGCGCAAATGGCTGTTTTGAGGCATTTTTTCGATCTCAAATCCGAATCGCATCTTTGGACAATTCCTGCGGCAACTGGGCACGCGTCACAATGTCGTTGCACTGCAACATAGACATGCCGCAATGCAGCATTACGTATGTTTTCAGTTTGGCACGGAATCAGTCCGTGCCTGCATTTAGAATTGGAGGCCTACGGATGTTTAGGAACATCATGTCTATTGCAGTGGCGAGCCTGCTCTCGGTGTTGGCGGTCATGTCCGTCGCATCGGCTGGCGAGCCAGCGAAAGCCAATCTTGGGCCGGTCGGACCGAATGAGCCGATTCTGGCCACGGTCGGGGATTCGCGCCTAATCGCGCGGTTCAGGCCCCGGGACGGGAATTGCGCGGTGAGCGCAGTCATGTTTTCGACGTCGGCCAATTCGGGCGGATACAAGTCCAAGAGTGTTGACGTGACGCTGCACCCGGGCGAGCTTTTCCACTTCGGCGGCATGAAGAACGAGCGCGTTGTGATGACGTGCGGTCCGAATGCCAAGGTCCTGACAGTGCTCAACCGCGGTGAGATTCTGACGAAGTCCGCGAGCAGCGCGCAGTACTAAGACGATCCTTCTTGACGAGGTAAGAGGGTTGGCCGGGCGGCATGCATGTGCCGCCCGGTTTTTTTTATATTCTCTATTGCAGTTTTCCTTGAGGCTTTGCGGCAGTCAGCGCAGCATGCGTTCCGGTTTTTATTCAAGTCTCAAACAAAGGTGTGATGGGATGCGATTTTCGAAAGTCTTGGCGTTGGCTCCATTTGCTGCTCTTTTCCTTATGCCTGTGAATGCACATGCAACTCCTGCGTACGCATGTGCGGTCCAGGAGGTCTTCGAGTGCACGTCCGTTTCAGGCTGCAAGCGTGTGAAGCACGCGGCAGCCGAGCTCCCGCCCATTGTGACGCTGAACGTCAAGGAGAAGAACCTGTTCTCCGGTCTCTTCGGCGGTGCGGGACTTCTTCAAAGGGGCGATGTCTATCAGGATGAGAAGGTGCTGATCCTGCGCGGGCGCAGAGGCTTGCAGACTTGGACGGCCGTCGTCGAGAAGCCGACTGGCGCTATGTCGGGCTCGATCTCGCAAGCCGGGCGGACCTTCGCACAGTTCGGACATTGCACGCCCACAAAGTAGTTGCTGAGCCTCTTCGCAAAAGCAAACAAATGGCCGGGGGCATGCGCCTTCCCGGTCATTTTTGTTTCGGGGTCTGTTTTTGTTGGCGATGCGGTGAAAGAGGCCGCCCTCGGCGTTTGACTAAATATGCCAAAGCAAAACCGCCGATTGCCAGCAGGAAAAGCCCTCCGGCCCAAGCGAGCGGCGTGCCGTAATAATAGATGAGCCCCAAGCCGACCGCCGGCGTGACGCTGGATGCCACCAAATCGGACAGGTCGACGTCAAACCGCCACCACACGAAAACGGCGAGCAACGCAAAGAGCGCCAACAAAACGATCAAGACGAGATTGATCATAGTGCCTCCGATTCTCATGCCACCGCTGGCCCGATTATCTCACGCAGCGGCACGGCCTGTCCCGCTGAAGTGGCGAGAATGGCGTAGAATGACCGACGACCTCGCATAAGTAGGCGCAATAGGGAGGTGGATATTACAATCGATGACATGAAGCGCATGGCGCGTCAGTCGCTCGAATTGTGGTCGAACTCACGTTCGGGCAAGGCTGAGGATGTCTTCTCGTCCAAATACGTCAACCACCAGGAACCGGCCGCGGCCGGCGGGGTCAAGGGCGTCGATCTCCAAGGGTGGAAGGCGATCGTCGAGGGGTGCCGCACAGCCTTCCCCGATTTGGAGGTCACGATCCGAAATCAGATCGCCGAGGGTGTTCTCGTCGCCACCAGATGGCAGTTCGAGGGTACGCAGACAGGGGCGTATTTGGGGCGCCCGCCATCGGGTAGGCGCGCGGTATGGACCGGCGTGCAGATCGATCGCATCTCGGACGGCAAGATCGTTGAGAGTTGGGTGGATTGGGACAAATACCGGATGTTCGAGGCGTTGGGCTTTTTGGGCTAGAGCTCTCGAGCAACCTCGCTCAAGGTCCGCCTACAAGTCGACCCGTGCGCGCAATCCGAAGACAGCAATTTTGTCTTCGTTTGGGTTGAGGGCCGGATTCAGCAGAAGCTGAGCGTCCGCCGTGATCGCAATGTTGTTGGAGAACTGATAGCGGTAGAACGCTTCCAGCGTGGTCTGATCAGAGAGCCCAGCGATGGCCGGCTCATTCCACGCTGCCGCGAACCCCACCAGATCCCGATAGCGCGGGAAGTAGTACAGGAACCCACCGCTAAGGGCTTTACTGTAAAAAGGCGCCTCTCCGTCCGACCAGCCGGGCCTGATAAAGGGCATGAGCACATCGTCGATCGTCACGTTGGCCGAGACGACGACGCCCTGACTTTCCGGAACGCCGGCATTCACGCGCTCATCCACATGCCACGCGCCGACATGGACATTGGTAAGAAACCGTTCGTCGCGCGCGGGCGTCCAGCCGATCTCACCATAGGTGAAGACCTCGCTGCCGTCACGGAAGAACGCCACATCAGTCAATGAGCCGTTGGCGTCCGTGATGAGGCCCTTGGCGAAGACTTGGTCTGTCAGCATCGCGCCGGCCGCAAAGCCGAAGCCGGGGTCGGGGAGCGCGATCGTGGGATTGACAAGAGACGACAGGTTCAAAAAGGTCGTGCGCTGATTGGCGTAGCCAAGAATGTCTATGTAGTCGGTCGGGTCGATGCGTCCGGCGACATAGCCGGCTCGACGTTGCGCGAGGGCTTGCTCCCAATAGAGTGTCGTTAGCGATGCGCCGCTATCAGAGAATGTCGTGCCGGTAATCCCGAGATAACCGATGTCGCCGCCAAGTTGTGCGGGCGTAAGCTCTGTCCAGAGTTCGTGTCGCTGCTCGACGAGGAACACCAGCGAGCCAGGATTGCCCGTCTCGCGTCCGAGCAACTGCCATTTGCCGAACATGCGCGCGCTGCCGCTCGAGGCATAGTCCTCAACCGTCAGGCTGTCCGTGGCGGTTTGGTAAAGCGCTTGGTAGTCGAGGCCCGACCCGCAGGCCGGAAATCTGTCTGAGACGCTCCAAGCTGCTTTCGAACGGCCGGAAGTAGGCGTCCACAACGGGCCGGCGCGACGTGCTCTGGCGCTGCGCGGCATCCTCCTCAAGCTGCGGCCCGACCGATTGCGGGCCGCCGAGCCCGGCTTTCGCGGCGCCGCGGAGAGCTTCGGCACCGCTGCTGGTCTGGTCTGCATCCGTCCCGGTAGCGCCTTGCGCCCACGCGGTCCCTGGCAGCGTGGCTCCAACGCAGGCGACGCCCGCAAAGGCGATCAGGAGAAGGAAGCGCGTTGCGCGTTGCTTCACTGCTGGAAATCTTCCTCTACATCCGTTGTGCTACCAGGTTGGGGGAGCCTCCCAAGCCTCTCCCAAAGTGCCTGGCGCTAATAGGGGACTTGCGCTCGAGTCAGAGGCCGCTCCGCAGGGCGGTACATGATGCTGTCCTCGTCAACGAGCGTGTTTTTGTGTGCGAGCCCGTCCTTCATCACGAGCACGAGCTTGTCCTCGTCTAGGATCAAGTCGATGTCTTCCAGCGGGTTGCCGTCCCACAACAGGATGTCAGCATAACTGTCAGGTGCGATCGTCCCAAGTGCGTAGGTCGGGTAAGGATCGAGCGGGCCGGACCACTTGAGAACCTTGCCCGCATTGCCCGTGCGGAACTTCAGCGCCTCCGCGGGCGTGAAGCCTGCTTCATGGACATAGCAGGTGATATCCTCCTTGACCTTCTCCTGAAGGCCTGGGCCGAACATGTCAGCTCCGCCGGTAATGAACACGCCGTTCTCCCGCATCATCTTGGCAGCGTTCCGCGCGCCTTCTCCGACAGTCACGCCCTTGAGCTTTTGCTCGTGCGTAAAGAAGTCGGGCATCGAGTCATAGTCACCAAAGGATTTGATGCTCATATAGCATTGGAAGGACCAGGCGATGTCCTCGCCCTTGGCGGCCATCTGTTTGACGATGTCCTCTGAGACCAGAAAGCCGTGCTCAAAGCTACGGACACCGGCATCGAGCGCACGCTGGTAGGAGCCATCATGATAGCCGTGGATCGCGACATACGTACCGTAGTCTTTGGCAATCTCGACCGCCGCCTCCATCTCCTCTTGCGTCGCGCCCAAGATCTCCAACGGGTCGAAACGGCTGGCGACGCCGCCTCCGGCCATGATCTTGGTGAAGTGGGCTCCGTTGCGATAGTTGCGGCGCGACCCCTCGATGACGTCGTCCCGATTGTTGACGATGATGGAGTGCTGCACCTGTGCGCCGTAGTCCGACACCTCCAGGTCGTTGCGATCGCCCCAGTCGCCGTGGCCGCCCGTGTGGCTGAGTACAGCCCCCGACGTATAAATGCGCGGAGCGACGAGTATGCCGCGTTGAGAAGCTCGGGCGATGCCGCGCGAATTCCCGGCGATGTCACGGATAGTCGTGATGCCCTTCATCAGGAAGTCGTCGCGAATAGCCTGTGCCGCCATGGCGCCGCCACCGGGGGCGTCCCACTCATCTTGGTAGGAGTTCGTTCCCTCCGGGGTCATGAAGACGATGTGCGTGTGCATGTCGATCAGGCCGGGCGTCATCGTCTTGCCCGTGGCATCAACGACGAATGCGTCTGGCGCATCGATCGGATCGGTGGAAACTTTGGTGATGACGTTCCCCTCGACAAGGACGTTCGCATCTCTAATCAGGTCTTCGCTGAAGCCGTCGAAGACATCGACATTGGTGAATAGAATTTGCTGCTTGACGGTTTCTTCGGCCGCTGCCGCACCGGCGTAGGCAAAGGCCACGAATCCAAGGCATAACCAAGCCTCGCGCAGTCTAAGCATTCCGCCTCCTCCCTTGCGCATTTCCCATGCGCAGTTCCTGCCGCGTCATGTATTCTCAGAGTCTATACGACCAAGTCCGGCGCCGACGCGGATTTGCAATCGGAATTGGCGGCGCGATACCAGCAAGATTGATAGGAAAAAGCGCCGCCTCTTCGAGGCGAGCCGTGCTTTGGATTTGAGCGGGTGAGGTCTTGCCGAAGCGCGGCGCTGATGCTGACCCCTCCGTCCCGATCCGGACCCGTTCATCTCGACAGATTCTAGGCAGTCACAAGTCTGGTGGCGGTCGCGGAGTTGATTGTGGTTCAAGGCTATCCAGTGACTAAGATGCGCTTCGACACCGCCTATACCCCTGAGGTATTCGAGCGGCCGATTCTGTCCCTGACGGCGTTCGCGGATGTCGTCCTTGTTCTGTCGTCACCGAGGCCGTCAAAGGCGCTTCACTTCGCGCCTTGTTTCTAACCGCGCATCTCGCCTCGCCGCTCGCGTTCTTGTCGGAGCCGGCCCCATCAAGTATCAACAGTGCCTCTTCTGGCCAAACGACGATTCGGCCACGATCGCTGGCGCATTCTTTGTGCCAAGATTTGCCTTGGCCGAGCGTCCTCGCGATAATCCGCTCTGGTCTTCCCCAGGAGGGCGATTCATGACTAGTTTGGATATTTTCGCGCTTATTGTTTTATTGATTTTGTTGATTGCCGTGGTCGCGATTTGGGTCGTTTTGGCGATGCTGCCGGGCAAGATAGCTGCGGAGCGCAATCACCCACAGGCAGAAGCGATCAATGTCGGCGGCTGGGTTGGAGCTATCTTGGGTGGCGTCCTCTGGCCAATCTTTTTCGTCTGGGCGTTCATAAAACCAACTGCTGCCACCGCGGAACTCAACGAGCTGCGTGAGCGCGTCGCATTCCTCGAGGCCCACCAGGACGTCTCCGCAAAATGATAGCCTTTCTGACGTTAATTTATGTCGGCCTTCTTGCCTTACTCGTCTGGCTGAAGGTTCTGCCCAATAAGCTTTGGACCTGGCTTTCGATCCTCGTCTGGGTCGTACTGCTATTCGTCGTGCTGTTCATTCCGATGCAGTGGGGTGCGCCAGCCGGATCAGCTCGAATTTTGACGTATACGGTACAGATTATTCCGAACGTTGCAGGGCCTGTGCTCGAGGTTCCTGTCGAGGCCAATGAGCCCATCAACAAGGGCGATATTCTGTTTACGATCGATCCAACAACCTACGAGGCCGCGCTTGATGGCGCGCAAGCGCAGCTGAACTTTCAGACGCTGCGGCTGGCGCAGTACGAGAAACTCGCCAGCACGTCGGCGGGAACCAAGTTTCAGGTCGAGGAGACAGAGGCGCTCGTCAAGAAGCTGACTGCGGAGGTCGAGGCAGCGGCGTGGAATTTGAAAGAAACGACAGTACGTGCGCCAGCCGAGGGATACGTGACCTATTTGGCTCTGCGCCCGGGGCAGCGTGTCGTGACCTTTCCGTTTCAGCCGGCAATGACGTTCGTCGATACGTCGCGCAAGATTGTGGGCGTTCAGATCCAACAGATCTATGAGCGCCACCTAGAGCGGGGCCAAGACGTCGAAATCGCGTTCAAGGCGCGTCCGGGAAAAATCTTCACTGGCAAGGTCCAAGCGATCCTTCGTGTCACCCATGACAGCCAGGCCGTGATCAGCGGCACGGTTCCTGCCGCACAACCGATTCGAGCAGAGCCCTTCTTCGTACGAGTGCAGCTTGGCGACTCTGAGGGCGCCAATCAACTCCCGGCCGGTGCCGCTGGTACCGCCGCCATTTACACGAAGAGCGCCGGTATGACCCACATCCTCCGAAGGGTCATGATTCGGATGGAGTCCTTCATGAACTACATCATCCCTTGGCTCTGACTATCGGTCTCCGGCGTGTCTACTGATGCAGTAAGCCGTCCGCGCAGATCTACGCGGTTTCGGTGCCCTCTGACCTGCAGCGATCATGGTGATCCCGGAAGCTATCGCGCAAATCAACTCAACCCGGCGCGAAGCGTCTGAGACGGAAGCTCGCCGAATAATAGCCGGTAACGCGACGCGAAACGGCCGAACTCCCAAATCCCGTGCTGAGCCAACACGTCACCGACATGTGCAGCATCGGGACCCGCTATCCGCAGCGCCCGATGAATTTGATGGAGCTGCCTGAGCTGGAGATAACGAACTGGTCCTATGCCGAAATAGTCGTAAAAGGCCTGCCGCAGCGTGCGTTCGGAAGCGCCAGCCTTCGCGGCCAGTGCCTGTACGCTGATTTGTTGGCCGGCTCGCGCCTCGAACAGCTCCCTGCACGACTGCATAATTGCGGATCGATTCATCTTTGGACGCCCTAAGCGGTTGGGCTCAGCCGCTTGCTTCTTTCCTAGGATCAAAGAGGCGATGCCGGTTAGTTCGTCTGCGGCAGATTCAGCTGCGGGCGAATGTTCGAACAGTGCGGAATGTGCAGAGGCCATCAGGACCCCTCTAACAATAGAATAGAACCTGCTCGCAACCTGACCATTTGTGCGCGCCACGCGACACCGGGCTCCTTCGGAAATCGTATATGCAGACGTGGGAGTTGGCGGAGCACTATCGAGGGGACGTTTCTCTTTCGGAATGAAAATCGTACACCAATCATGTGGTGACTGGGTGCTTAGACAGAACTCACACCCCGGTTCCAGAACCATGAGTTCATTTTTGCCGAAAGCAATTCCGTTTGCCCTGTACGCTACGCGCGGCGACAGCGGCAAGTATATCAAAGTGCCATTCTGCCACGACTGACCCTCGACGAGGTTGCCGCTACCTACCTGCCCTAGCTGGACGTCGATCCCCCCAATATTGACCTGGTTGATCGTCCAAAGCCGACGCGCAGGGTTTTGGAGCATCATCGTGGCGTCTACGTCACGAACTGAGGCGGAGAAGGCGTCAAAATCTCGAAATTGCCGGGACTGCATCAGATGCGGCTGCTCATCTCTGTTTCTGCCGAAACAGCATAACCCTACTATACGCGATCGAGCATTATAGTTCGAAGTTTGAGCTAATGCCTTGGTCATCGTGAACGGCAAGCAGCGGCCGCCGGTTGGAGCCTCTTTAACGGACGAAGGTTCCATCCTGACCTATGCGTGTCTCGAGAACGGTTTAAGCTATTTCTGAAAACCGATCGAATGATCGAATGGAGAACTACAGCATGGAAAGCGGATCAGCGAAGCCAACGGCAGCGCGATCGAAAACCTTGCCCGACTATGCGGGTAAGATTGGTTATTCTGACATGACCGCCACGGACGCGAACGGGAAGCCCCAGCCGGGATTCGCCGACCGCAGCAATAGGCCAGATAAGGCTGATCCGAAAGCGCTTTACCAGATGCCGCTGACGAAGGAAGAGCAGGACATCATGGATGGCAAGAAGGGGCCGGAACTAGCCAAGGTGATGAAGATCGTCGTCGCCCATGGCAATGCCTTCAACGCCGAAAAGCTCGTCGATCTGGGCGGCGCGCCGCACAGCTCCCTGTTCACCGGGCAGGACTACCTGGTACCGATCATCAAACTTTTCCAGGAATGCGCCGACGTGGGCCTCAAGTCCTATGCTCCGTACACCGTCAATCCGCGGTGCTACGACCTCTACAACGTCGAAAACAACGCGAAGGACATGAAGGTCATCTACGAGCTTTACGGAGTGCAGCGGGACCTCGACTGGGTGCACGCTCAGCTTGGTGCTCCGGACCTGAACTATCGCAGCTGCGCCTGCTATGTGGACGAGGTCGGGAATAAGCCGCCTCCGGGAACCTACGTAGCGTGGGCCGAATCGTCCGCGGTCAACTACGGGAATTCTGCCCTCGGACTGAGGACCAATCGCAACGCCTCAGGCATGGAATTGCTCTGTGCACTGCTCGGCAAGGCGCCGCTGTTCGGACTAATGACCGACGAGGGCCGCATGTCCAGCTGGCTCGTCGACGTGAAGACTACTGAAGAGCCGGATTGGGGCGTGCTCGGCACGGCCATCGGCCTCAAGGTGGTCGACGCCAACCCCTTCATCACGGGCATCGATAAAT
>Ga0316192_10000069_pt1 | contig 62562 bp, 107 predicted proteins | sample MerIslwburrow_MG_FD_204931 | JGI IMG/M metagenome (GOLD analysis project Ga0316192, IMG submission 204931) | Coastal sediment microbial communities from Maine, United States - Merrow Island worm burrow | ecosystem: Environmental > Aquatic > Marine > Coastal > Sediment | place: USA: Maine...
GTAATAGTGAACTGAGTTTCCGGCATAGTGTCGGTTTCAGTTAGCGTTGTGCCTTGCGTTTCAACGTCGGAATAAATATTCCATTGGAACGCATCACCAACGTGTAGACCTTTGTTTGTAAAATCATCCGCATCACAATGCTGAATGAACCGTGTCATAGGCTGAAGTGCATTACGAAGAACCGTTGAAAGCTCTCCTGAATACATAAACCCACCTTGTGCATTGACTTCCCATACTTGACCTGTGGCCATAGGAGTCTCCTTTTATATTCCTTGTCCTCGTGCTGCGCGTAACTTAGCGACATACTCAGACGGGGTATCTGCTTTTGGCGTTGGCTTTGGTTTTGACCTGGCCGTCGCCGCCTTTGGAGTATTCAAGGCTCGTTTCGATTCGCGTTTTTCATCAAGGGTGGATGACTGCAATTTGCCGGACCATTCCATAACAGAATCACCGGCCTCTTTCATTACCTGCTCTAAGGGTTTATTTGGGTCTTCGTCACGAATTTCTTTCGCTTTCATCCGTGCCAATTCATACAAATTTTTATCTTCAACAACCTCTTTATATTCAGTTTCAAATCGAGTATTGATATCAACGATCTGTTGCTCATGTTGTTTGGCAAGTAACAATTCTTCTGCGCGGGCAGCCGCTTTGTTGATTAAGTCTTCTGGATTAATTTCAGGGATAGCTTTCGCGTCGGTTGTAATCAAATCTAGAATGGTTTGGTCCGCCACTTCGTCATCGCCCTCAAACATCGCTTCACGATATTTTCGAGCTTTTTCTAACTGATCGCCTGTCGGTAGATCATTCTTCGGAACGTCCTTAACGGATAGTTCGTCAATCTTTTTCTGCATCGCCTCAAGCTGCTTCGCTTGTAGGTCGAGTGCAGTTCTGTCTTGCTGCAATTGTTTACGGTCAGCAGTAAGCGCTTTAAATCCTTCTTCGGTGGCTATGCGTTTTTGGTACACATCAACGCCACCGGCATCATCTACTTTGTCTTTTGATACACGACGGGTATCGCCGTTGATTTTGATTTCAACGGTATCCTCGATCGGAACCTGTTTTTTATTGCCGTCTACACGTATTTCTACGGTTTCGCCGCTAGGTTCTTCTTTAACGTCTTCCTTAGGCTCTTCTGTAGGCTTGTCGCCATACTCACGCTTAGCGTAGGCTTCGGCGATTTCTAATCTAGGATCTTTTGGTTTTTCCTGAGCTTCTTCTTTGAATTCAGGATCAACTTCATATTCTTCTTCTTTCATTATTTCCTCGTCGTCTATTCGATGGACTCTAAATAACTCTCTGCAACTTTCCCTGAATCAATCGCATCGTTGATCCATTTCCCCACTAGTTCCCTAACTTTTATTTCATTCCGTAATTCCCGGTTTTTCTTCACATCCTCTGGATCTGCTTCAACCAGAAGATCAACAAATTCATTAATTTCATCTTGAGCCTTATCCACAAGATGACGACCTAATGCAGAGTGCAAAAAATGCTCTGCTTCTATGCCAAGCTTGGCCTGTCTTAAGGTGTCGTCATCAGATTCCATAATTGCCCTCTGAGCCGAATTCACGTTTCAACGCCACTTCATTAGCCGCTTTTTCTTTGTCTGACCGAATCTTCATCGCCTGGCCACCCAGTTGGGCTTTGATCTGTTCGATGGACATCTTTTCCTCTTTAGCCATTTGCAGAATGGCAACCTGTAACTCAGCATCGGCGGTAGCGGATTTAACCGCCCGATCTTCAGCGGCGTTTTGAGATTTGATGTCTTGTATCGCCATCGCGTTTTCTTGACGCATCTGTTCAAGCTGCATGTTCGATTCAGCTTTAAACTGTTCAAGTTCCATTCGCGGATCGACTTGAGGCTGTACCTCTTTGTCTTCAGGAAAAAATCGTTCAACACCCCTAAAACCTAGTGCGCCGAAAACCTCCGTAACAACCTCACTCTCTTCCAATCGCCCAGCTAAGGCCGGGGCAAACTGCAGAACAGTGTTAAGGCCCAAAGCCAATTTGTTGACCTTCTCAACAGGATTCGTAGAACCAAACCCGACATTAACTCTCACCAACATGTCGCCTTGAATCATCCGGTCATCAATTTGTGAAACACCAAAACGCTTCCACATCTGGACCTTTTCACCCATCAACGATAAAAGCGCTTCGTCGGTTTCATACATCTGCTCTAACTTAACGAGTTGTTTTAGCGTCGGAACAACCCACGTTTCTGCGAACATACGTAACTGGTATTCGGTGATCTGATTAGCGCCTTCAGACATCATGTTCATGCCACCCACCGTCTCATTCAGTTGACGGCTAGAACCCACGCTAGAGGTAGAGAACGAACCCGCAAGCTCGTCATAATCCATGTTGATTCGGTCTTGTTCTTGATACGAAGAGGCAGTAACGTCGGGTGGGGCTTCTGATCGCAAATCCATATTTACATCATCCATCTCAACAACTGAGCCGGGGATGTTATTGATCAAAGCTTTCGTGTTAATCCGCGCACCCTTACGTTTGTAATAGCGACGGTTTAAAACTAAGGCAACGTTATCTTTTCTCAGATTATTAAGATCATTCGCGTCTTTCTGTAGATCAGAGGTCAAACCCGCTAATGATGCTGGGTAGACTTTGTGGGGTTCCAGAATAGAATTCCCCATCGTATAGGGGCGTTCACCTGGTTTTAAATGAGGGTAAACCTGCTGCAAGGGAACAGGCACTGACAGCATGTGATAAACACCTAACGTGTAAAACATCCAATCAATACCGTCTTTCTTAATAATGTTGCGATGAACCCAAACCGTATCAAAATCTTGATTCAGGTAATCTAGATCCTCTGAATCTTCACGGCCATGCTCTCGCTGTGCCCGCACGGGATCATAATCGTCGGTTCGGGCCTGGTTTAAATTCTCTTCATCAACCAACAACCAAGGAACCTGTCCCTTACCCTTCTGTTCTGCGCGTTGGCGTACCTCACCAATTGTCATGGAGATTTTGTCGATGATATAAGGTGACGTGTTAATGGGATCGGTCCAGTCTGAAGACGCCGAAAACAGCACGTTTTCAATCGGACGTAAATCAATCCAAGGGCGGTCTCGAATAACCGTTACATTGTCGCGGTATGACTGCTCACCCTCTTCCGTTAACGTCGGGGTGCCATCCTCTTCGAACATCGGTTCAGGCTCTACAAGCTCCTCATAGTCCCAGTAGTTATGGGAAATACAAACACCACTGTTAAGTGTGTCTTGATAAGCGCCTAAACAAACCTGAAACCACGGGATGGTATTTTCTAAGCGATAATTGATAAGCTCGTTATTGATTTCCGCAGAGACTTTCTGTACCAAATCTTGAGGGCGTTCAGCCTCAACATTGACAACATCTTGTGTAGAAAAGAACGAAATCGCCGCCGCTGCTTCGTTTTTACGAATAACAGAACGTGTTTTAGGTCTAAAACCTTTTGCACGATGACGATAACTATCCGAGAAATACTTAGAGCCAGGGGCATGACGACCGTCAAAATGGGCTTGATTAGACTCCACCTTTGCCCTAATCGACGAATCGAAATAGTCAAAAGACGTGCGATAAGCATCACGCGACATGGCCAGCCAATCATCTAAGCCGGTGCCATACTCCTCGGTGGGTGCTTCAGCCGTATTAAGCATCGTGGAGTAATTCTCCCGACGCTTTTCTAACGGTATCCCTTAACGCTTCTTCTAAGGTGAGCGTGCGGCCTCGTGAGACACGGTGGCGCTCTAACAGCTCGCCTCCAGCCCTAACAACCGACTTCATCTCAGGGTCTATCTTTGAGGTATGCAAAACAAACCCCATACGACCAGACAAGAGAAAATTCGAGACCTGAACGATCCCGCCAACCTCATCAACGTTGATAAGCCAGAACTGAGAGACCGCAGGATAGTGCTTGTCCAGGGTGGACATGATATTTCGGGCGAGTGTCTGACTGGCTGCTTTCACGCCACACACCCGCAAAAAGCCCCACTAAAGTATAGCGAGGATAGACTAGTTCGTTCCATACCGTCTCCCGACGTGAGGTAAAACTAATTAAAGTATAGTTCTTATGTACTTACATAATCAAGTAAAAATCAAGTATTAATCAAGTGACTTCCCATTCTGTGCAAATTTTCAGCATATTCCTCTGCTAGATTTCACCTAGATCATCAATCAAATCAGCTATCGCTCTAAGTGCTTCCGGCGTGTATGTTCCGTCAAGAGATATGTTCCCGCTACCAAGCCCGTCGTACCAAGAGTCCATTTTTTGATTCTCGTTGTCACGAATTTGTTTCATTTTTTCTTTTGCGTCATCTTTGGTCATTTCTTACTCCGTGACCTTAAGGTCCGATATTTTACTTATGCAACAGGCAGGTATATGAATAATTCCACACGCCTGAATATTACTCTTGCTTTTTACGTCCCCCATATTTTGGGCTAGTGCTTTTACTTTTTTGCCATCATGCACAAGAAATCCAACTGAAATACATTTTATTGAGCTTTTCTTTACGTACTCGCTAAGATGCACCCAATCAGGTGTCGGCCTTGCGCTGTCAACCCATTCGATCATTACTAATTTAGCCATAATTTCACCTGCCCTTCTCCGTAGTTAGATCGCTATTGACTGTAGTCGCGAGACTTACCACAAATCAGGTTTGAGCTTACACTGCTTATGGCATTAGTATCATCCTCGTAAAAGCCAATATCCGATACAGGGCAGTCATCACAATATGTTTTTCCACAGGGGATATCAGCAAGCCTAACTATTATTTTTCTTGCATCTTCAAGCGCTTCGTTTCTTTCCTGTAATAGCCTAACGGGAGTAAGGGCGTCATATTCTTCTTGGCTTAGTAAATATTCCATTTTGTTGCTCCGTAGTTAGATTGCTATTCACCTCTATTATCAAGTGACTTCGCCGCCGCTGCAAATATTTCAGCATATCCCTCTAACTGATCCTTTAAATCAGCCGCAGAATTACCCTTTATTTCTGTTAAGTGGTGGAGCCCTACATGGAGGGTGGCCGCGTCTCCATGAATCTTTACTTCAGGCCTTTCTTCCTCAACCCAATCGAACATTGTGAAAGCGGTGAATTGATCAACAGCCACTAGTTATAAATCCCCGCATCCTGGGTACGACGCTTAAAAATCCGACCGTTAGAAAAACGATATTCATTTGTAGCCCGATATCGTGTAGGATCGAGTTTATCGACTTCAGCTTTCCAACTGATTTTTCGTGTTCTTACTTTAGTATTAGCCATTTATCACCTGTACGCTTCAATTGCTTTAACTATGAATTCCAATATTGCCCGTTGCTTTTCAAGGTTTGGGTCACCTCTCGTAGCACCCGATGCAAACACTAGATCTACTTCCATGCCTCCCTCACCACAAGTCAGCACCACAGCACCATCACGGAATTCGTCTATGGTATAGTTCAATTCTTGGACTTCTTTTTTTGTGTCCTCCATGGTAATAAGACCTCATTTAACTATGATTGAAATTATTCTGTGCTGGATTGTGTTTTTCTTGGTCGTTTGGTTCTGGGCTTGAAAAATAAATCAATAGGTATAAACTAAACTCTCTCACACCGGGTATGTAATCTATGTATCCGACTAAAAGGCCGACTCAAGTAATTGGGTTGGCTTTTTTATTAACACGTCTCAGTAGCTCAACTGGTAGAGCGACGGTCTCCAAAACCGTATATCGGGGTTCGATTCCCTGCTGGTCCGCCATCTATAGCGACGTGGCCGAGTGATTTAGGCAACGGTCTTTGACGCCGTTCTACGCTGGTTTGAATCCAGCCGTCGCTACCATCTTGACTAGATTTCACCCCACTCAACCCCAGTAAATACAACGGATCTAGCCGATCAGCGACTAGGATGGTGACTAGCATTAAAGCAACCACTCACCCGAAATTGACCAATAAATCTCCAGGCAGACCATGGTCAAGATAAAGCCTAGAATGCAGCCTGTGATGAATGAGGGGAGACTGATATTTATCATGCGAATAATAAAAAGCCCCCACCACTGTATCCAAGCGGTGAGGGCCGGTCTGTTTTAATTGGAACTGGGATCGAACCAGCTACCTATCGATTAAAATTCGATTGCTCTGCCAAATGAGCTATCCTAAACAGTTGACTAGTTTCTAATGTTTGGCCATTTTTGCGTTAAAATCCGTTAAGCTGTTCTGAGCCACTGAACTACCACCCACCAATGAATACTTATAAAATACTCATTGGATGGGCGGACGGGATTCGAACCCGTGTCGGCTTAAATTTGCAAAAACCCCTGTTTCTAAACCATATGTCAAAGCTGTCGTAGCGAAACACTAAGTCTAATATCTATCCTGGTAGCAGCGCCGAGATAGATTAACAACAATACTAACGATAAACTTACTACGAACCTTTATTAATATATTCCAAAATGCGGTGACAAGCAGGAGCGGTATCAACATCTATATTATTCGCTCTCATCCGCGCCTGTTTAACAGCTGCCAAAACGTCATCAAGACGTTTAAGTCGATTAGCCTTTTCGATAGGAGCTACCATCCCAGACTTAGAAATAGTGGTATATTTACCCACATTAACCTCCGTCTGGAGTTGAGCAACTTGTGCCGGATGCTCTTTGGTGGCTTCGTGAGCAACCCTAAATTCAATATCCTTTTTTGTCTTGAAGCTGGTTACCGCATTATACGCCACATAAACGCCTTCTCGTTCATTTTCATCAGCAACCCATTTTATACCAGGAGCTAGCGTAGGAATGGCGTCGTAGATAGAACGCAATTCAATAAGTTTCTTTTCCAACCCGAGCAAGAATGTGGCTGGTGCAGCAGATAATATTTTTTTGCCCCCAACGATTAAATCAGCAACGGCATTTTGATTGCCTTTTTCTTTGGCGAAAACAACATCCAGCCATCCCGATATAGGGCCTTGAAGGTAATCCAAGTTTTCATTAACGGTTGTGGTAAGCTCCTGATTCTCTACCGTCTCAAGATGCTTGTCGTCCTCCTTGATCATTTCGAGTCGACGTGTCTGGCCTTTAAACAAGGTGTCTTTGTTTAGTGTAACCAACGACTCCTTAATCAACTTTTTAGCCGCTTTTTCTTTGGTCCCTTCTACAGCCAAAATTTCATGTAATTTTGTGGCCATTACTTTTATTCTCTCTATATTGTTTCGCCGCCTTATTTAGAGATTCTTCAAACAACTCGTAATGATCTCTATGCCAATTAATAAGCGTCGCAACGGAACGCCCGTCCAAATCACTAAAATGGTTGAGGCCTTTTAGACCCGCAAACTTACAGTGTTCGTGCGGTTTCATTCTTCGTCTCAGCTTATTATTAACTAGTTATATAACAATTTTGTACTTTTACAAGTTTTTTTTAGTTTTTTATTACCTCAGTGGATTCCCCATCAAATTATTGTCTCTCAAAAACTTCATCGCCTGCCGATCCACCTGGCGTTCTAAAAGCATCCTTCTCATTAAGATGGATAGGTTGTCTATAATGACCTCCTGCTTGGCAATTGTTCCTGCGGCGATTTTAAGTAACTGAGATGGGTCTTCGTCGTCATTAATTTCTATAACTTTAGTCATCAAAAGCCTCCGGTATTAAATCGTCTTCAGCATACTCAACGTACTCAACATAACCCACAGCACCTGTTCTTAAACCATCCGCGCCGTGACAAGACTGATCATGCCTAGGGGTTCTCTTGTAAGCACCTAAGCGGTCGTCCCACTCCTTCCTGTACTTGTCTAAATGAACAATTCCCTTCGCGCATTTTTCCTCATCGATCCAACACGTTCTTAAAAAGCTTCGCGTCTGTTCAATCTGGGCTAACAAAGCCTCTGTGTTTCTAGGTCTTTCCACAACATTGATAGGCCGAATCCCTACAAGTTCCGCAGACTGTTTCCGAGTCCGAGCATTGGCCCCCAACTCCCTAACAGATGCATCGTGAGGCATGTAGTGGGTCTCGTAGTTATACTTCTTTTCTTTAAGTTCGCGGGCATAATATTCAAACCCTTCACCATGGCACTCCAAATAATCAATTAAACGATGTTGAGCCCTGATCTTTTGATGAAACCAAATCGTCATCGAGTCATCCATCCCGAGGTCCCAAAACGTATTTACAGGATAAGCAGGATCATAAGGCACCTGGCAAATGCGACCTTCACGACGAATTGTCGTCATCTCCTTCTCGTAATAGGCACCCTCGACACTCGCTTGGAACGCCTCTTGAGGATACGAGGGATACTCACGGGTCATGTCATCGCCCAACGACGCAAGTTTCTGGACGTACCAGGCCATTTGCTCTAACGAGAGTTTGATCCCTCTGACATCTAGATTTTCAAAATAACGCTTAAGGTCAGTGGTGAAAATAACGTTACTCGGGTCAGCAACGTAATCAGGATCTTCATGCCAAGCAAAGAAGTGAAACTTAAAATCCAACGGATTAATCTTCTTCCCAGCGTCTTTAAGCTTTCGAGAATCTTCACACATCTCAAAGAACATGCCTTCCGCACCTTCAGCGGTAGACTCAACGAAAATCATTTGGTCTTGGGCAACGGCTTCGAAGGCACCTGTTCTGATTTCTCGCGCTTTGTCAGGATACTTAGCGGCTATTTTCCCGAGTTCCGAAACATGCAGGCAGTTATGAACAATTCCAGTCGTTGTTACGTAACTATGGGGGGACTCTTCCAGGGCTATATCATAAACGTATTCGTCCTCCCTTTCTGATGGTTTAACAGACGTGACTTGTGCCCAATAGTGCTTCTTCCCCCGTCTCCAGCGCTTTTTGCCTTCTGGTCTACGTCCGTGCTCTACCCTCCACCGCGACGCCCATGTGTCGGGAACGTCTGGCATAGGCATCCCAAACTTCTCCCGAAACTTCCAATTGCCAGCACCATTTAGGCATAACACCCAAGACTCTTTACAGTCTCTGCCGTAATGGTTTCCAGCAGGTTTGTAATATATTGTCGGATAGCCATACCTTAAGCTAAGGAGAAGCATTTTAAGCTGGGTGATTAACTGTCTACGTGCAGATGTTACCTGTATCTGATTTACATTCTTCTCAGAGCCATCACCATCGACATATCCTTTAATAAGACCCTTGCAGTATTCTTCCCCAAGATTCCACACGCTATCGGGAATAAACTTGTCTTCTCCCATCCCGAATCTATCGGATAGATGATGAGCAAATTTCTTACTGTTAACAACAACGGCTGTTGTTAGAGAGCCAGAATAATCATAAACATTTACCAACTCACCTTTAATCTTTTCGTCCATATGCGAAGCGATTGACTCTAAAGCTTCTAAAAGCTTTGGTGTCTCTTCTCTATGGATCGAAAACGTTACATCTGTTGGGGGCTTGCCATGTCTAGACCTTATTGAACCTTCTGCCAAGTAAAAGCCTGCCAACCACCCCATTGTGAATGAGGGGCGAACCCTATCACCTACGGCGTGTGATCGTCTCCCATTTGTATAAACCCATTTTGAGGGGCCAAACGCCATATTTCCATCACGGCACTTGTTGGATATTTCCCGCAATGGGTACGCAATATAATCACCGCGCTTTAAGTCCCCAGCCTCTTTCCAGGTCGGCTTACCTGTTTTCTTCTCCCTGGTTAAAACTCTATGGTTTTCTGTGATGTGTAGATCGTTATAATGACCAAAGGTAGAAACGTCGAGAAGCTCATGTTCCCTCTTGTTGCAGATTAAACTCCCAACTTTTTGATATCCCCCTTTATCATTTAGCACTAAGTCCCCGACACTGATCTCTTGAATAGGTTTGATTCTCCCATCCTTACAGACGATTTCAGTATCCCCAGTTACACACTGAAGAGTGCCCGATCTAAACGAAGTGCTCACCCTGATAGATGAACCATTGTTAAACTCTATTTGATCAGTTCTATCCGTCTTAACGGGGCCTAGCAACTGCTTAACGGCAGGGTTTAAGTTGTCGTAAGGAAACTTGATTTTGTCATCATAAATAGCCTTAGCATCGTCTATATGATGAGCTATAATACCTGCCTTAATGTCACGGTTCCAAAGACATTGATCTAAGATGAAAATATCGATAAAAGTTGAGAAGCCTAATTGACGGGCCTTCAAAATAATATTTCTCCACGACATCTCCTCGTAAAGAATTTCCTGCGCCATGTTCATCTGAAACTTAACGCGATGGCCAGACTTATCTCTTATCAAATAAAGATTATTTAATCTCCACTTCCGATCAGAAAACTCGGGCGGAATGACGGGTTTCCCCATGCAACGGCGTTTACTCCTTAGTTAAGGGCGAAAAAAAACCCCTAAAGGAGGCGATCCTAGGGGTTAATACGTAAGTTATGATGAAAGCCCCCCTTCGGGATAGAGGCCGCAAAAGGGGGGAACAACTTTGCCCCTGGTGAGAGGGCAATTTAATACTAGCACAGGCGTTAAAAAGCCCCAAGGAAAATGGATTAACCTTGAGGCTCCAACTAAGGACGTGCATCATGACTAGTGACGACACATCTAAATAGTATGCTAAAAACTGAAATTTGTCTATACTGACCTTCGACTAAGGAGAAAACAAATGACCGAAAAATTCTGCATTGGCATAGAAGCTGCCCAAGAAAATATTTCAAAGTTCGTCGAACAAGGCCAGTGGGGCGTTATCGGCGTTATGAATGAACTTCCTTTTGCCTACACCGTCGGCCTCCACTCTCTCGGTCTATCAGAGTTAATCATCTACGGACTACCTTCTCACGAATTGGCTTCGGGGGTGCTGAGTTGTCATGCTCAAATGACAGTGGACCAATCGGCACCTTTCAAGCATGGTGAGGCTGTTGCTATGCTAGAGAAATACCCGTTAATTATAATTGACTGCAATGAAGAGTCAAAACAGAAACACGCTCTCCAGGCATATAACTTCTATCGCCACTGGGATTTCGGTTTACAGCAAATCGTTTGGCCCGATGTAAATAATATTCTCCCGTGGGCAGATGGTTGTAATGCAGAGGTTATTGCCAATCAATCTATCCTTGGTGAAAGGCCATGACTTTTTGTATTATGCCCATTGTCATCGTAGTCTTAGTTTTAACGGCGTTGATAAATATCCCCTTCGCTATGGAAGGAGATATCGTAAGTATTGCTGCAGTGATATTAAACCTTGTCGCGGCTTCTTTTTTTTTAGGAAGAGAAAGAGGCTGGTTTAAAAGATCAAAACGTCTCTAAAAATACAACTTAATAATGGTGGCTTAACATGTTAATAGACTACATTACCGAACATTCAGATAGAGGCGAATGCACCTGTTGCACAGAGGCAAAACAACCCTCTGGCCATACAGCCGATGTCATTTTTTTCAAAGTCAAAGCGCACCCAGAAGCAGACGCCGAAACCCTTAAAAAACTCATCCTCGAACATTCAGGCGATTTCAATGAGGTCGATCTATTCGACGGCAAAGAACATGGTTTTCAGGAAATCGGCGGATGGATCGGTGACCAGGGCCTCGCTTTACTCTTAATGGGCCTAGGGTCTCTACTCGGTCTGTGGGAACTGTTAACACCACGAACCGTGCTGGGAGAAGCTATGGAGGAAAGCCACGCAATAGGTATGGCTCGTGCAGGCCTTGTAATAATTAAGTCATGACCCGCTGGGCAATAATTATAACTCTATTCCTTCTTGCGGCAGTTCAAATACCCGGAATACTAGAAGGTAGTACTGAAGCATCTTTCGCGGCGGGGTGGCTCTGCGCTATAGCTACCTATATGTTAGGTGACCTTCTAGGCTTATGATTTCACCAGAACTACAAATGCTGCTAAGCGTCTTGGTCCTTATTGTGTTTCTAGGGATTATCGGTTTTTTTGGTACTCGGAAAAAATGAGCTTCCTATACCGAGATTATCACGGCAGCTTTGACAGGTCAATGAAAACTGTTCAAGAGTTTGAGAACAGGGAGGCGCTTGTTAAATATCTGCAGGATGATATTGATCAATTTAATACAGGTCGAGACTGTAATAATATTACAATAGAGCCCTATGGTTTTGATCCGCGCATTGGTTGGGATTGCCACATAGTCCATCTAAAAGGCTACGGTGTATTTGGGTTTACCAATGGGCCGGTAGAATAAGGGCCTAACTTTGGCGTTATCCTCAGTTAGTTAAAAAATTGAAATGGCCCCGCGCTACTGGGGCTCCCCAATACCCAGCTTTCCACGCCGCATTTCAATACCACTTAATCTATCATTACCAACCTGCGAGCCTAGCTCTACCATTATTAGGTAGGCCAGCCACGAATCTGTTACACACCCTAGGCCGCATTATTTATGGTGGGTAGGCATGATAATACACCCTGAGATACTTCTCCGTCAGGGGCGGTATACAATAGGGCCGAACTTTCCCGGCAGTCACGCGCCTTACCTAGTTTAGAGGGGAAGTACTAAAACCCCTAGCTAGGTTGTCATTGCCGCGCGAAGCATAGTTCTTAGCATCCATCCAATACAAGCTTCAGTCCCTTAACAAATTCGTGAAACTCAGTCTTGTCCTCTGTAGAGAAAATAACTTCATCGAGTGATACAACCTCGTAAACACCGGAGGTCTCCTGCAGAGTGTAGCAGCTTGTTTTTTCAGGCTCAATGATGAGTAAGGCCGCTAGAGCTGCCACTAAAACCAAGATTGCTGTAAGGAACATAGTTGTATTTATTGGTCGTTTTTAGGAAACCGTTTGTCAAAATCCTTAAGCAAATGCTCCGCAGCCGTTGTGGCCCTAAGTGCTGCGAATTGAAAGGTTTCAAGCTCTTTTCGATAAGATTCGATGTCAACTGCCTCCAACAACTCTTCAGCCTCTTTGCATATATCTAAAATGGCCTGAGTGTCCTCACAATCACCAACAGCGTTAATCAGTCGTCTTAGTAAGTCGTGTTCTTTCATTTTTATTCCTAAAGGAGAGGATGGAAGGATTCGAACCTTCAACGTGGTGGCAACCTCCGGTATAGAATCAATTTGGCTCACGCTTATCGCTACGCTGCCTCTTATTCTCCGGTGACTCTGTGCCATCCACCGCTTAAGCCTAACTCCAGGATTGGCGATAATCCTTTATAGAGATACAGATTTAAGCAGATTTTCCACCTAGGCGTGGCCTATCCTAGTGCGTTACCAATTCCGCCACATCCCCATATTCTACTCAGGCAGTTGGTCATCAGGCAACCAAGGTACATACTGTAGCCGTGAAAATTTTCTATCCTGCAGCCAACGCCTACTAATGTGTCTTAGATCGTCGTCAATATCAATACATTCATATCGAGTTTTGTGCATCGCAATCAACCTAGCCTCATCAGAACGAACGTTAGGCATCTTGCGCCTGGCGTAATTCATGTCCAACGTCGTCAGGGCCTTGATTTTATTGCGTAGGGCTTGGTCTATTGTTGTTGTCATGTGCCTCTCGATTCAGTAACAACCTCTAGCAACGTTTCAGGCTTTTGAGCCTCGATCTCTTTAAGAGCAGCCTTCAGCAACTGAGCCGTCTTCCTCTCGCTAACATGAGGGGCCATCTGATCTAGGTGATGTTTGATTTCGGTGACTAATGAACTATCCAAAGAGTCTCACCCGCTCACAGGCCATTTCATGCATTTCTTCAGCTTCTTCCCAGGTGGAACATCTGTACTGCTCCTCATCCAGCTCACCATTAAATATCATGGTTTCAAATAATAATGGTTTGCCACCATAGCCATGGTCAAGACCTAAGAAAACAGTGGAGACCGCGACAAAATGAATCTTCTTTGCCTTCTTCCCTCTGTTCTTAGGGACTCCAATCTGTTTTAGCTTTACTCTCCTACTTGAGTTCTCGAACCACCTTCCCCAGCGAAGTAAATTAGGTTCCTCTACGGGCGTGCGGCCATCCAGAATATAATTGGCAAACATTGTCATTTTCTTAGTTTCGTTTATCCCATGCATTCGTGGCACACTTTTGAAATTTGTACCACCTTGTCGATGGGTTTATCAAACATTTCTTAACCACGCATTCAACGCTGTGCCAGACACCTTCTTGGTGGTGGATAGGTTTGACTCCGCAGAAGGGGCAGGGGGTCATTCCATCCATTGAACACAGGCTTCAGTTTCGCAATGACCATGTATATGACCGTTACTTGCTGCTTGCGATAAGTGAAGGCGACCGCTACAAGCTGGGCATTCAATTACTTCTGACTTGCCTATGGGTAGCTTTTTTCTCCATTCAGCAACAACAGGGCCAATTACAGACATTCGCTTAATGGCAGCTTCAGTGCGGTCAGCCCTGGCTTCGCCTTGTTCTCTTGTTCTGCGTACCCAGTGAGGACATGCTGCGGTTGCATCTTCCAGTAGATGTCCTGACAAACACGGTTGTCCAGTCTTGTCGGTCTCTGGATTTCGCGGCAATCTAACGTCGTTGATATCAACCCCTTTGAGGCATTCGATATTGCATCCACGCTTATGATCTACATGATAGTGTTGGCAATACATCATTTCAAAAGCAATTCTTTCTTCTCTATTTTTCACTTTTTAGCAATTTCATCAGTTAACCACTTCCAACATAGTGAGGTCTTCCCTTCCCACTTCTTCAGTTTGTTCCTCACAATCTCATCCTTCCCCTTGTATCTTTTTGTCGCCAGGACAGTTAAAGCAACCTCCATGTCTGTAGCCCTATTCCTAGCCTCGGACAATGCAGCACTCAAACCAGCCTGAACATGGTCAGCAACATACGCAGCGGCTTCAGGGTCTTGTTCAATGTAAGATTTGACCCCTTGGAGAAATTGGGCTCTGTCGTTAATGCTCAGTCCTCCCCTCATCGATTGTTCTAGCCTCGATCATTGAATGGATGTCCTCACTGTTCTTTCCAATCATGATTTGGATGTTGTGACTCGCACCCGCTTCTGTTAGCTTGACATGAACCGTATATCCATCGATAAGCTTGCGGACATCATTAGAATCCAGACCGACAACAAACTCATCGTCGTTCGAGTCCTTCATTACTACTCCTGCTAGTACCATTTTTTGTCCTTAGTTAATGCTCAGTTCGTTTCCCAGGTTTTGTCGGTTCGGGGAGTTTAACGCCTAGGCCAGTCTCAATTTCTGTCTTAACATCATCCAGTGTTTTTCCAGCCATGATTACAACATTAAAATTTCCACCCATCTCCGATAGCTTAACCTCAATTACCTCTCCTTTTTGAAGCCTACTGATGTTTTCAGCGTCCAGTCCTACGATAAAATCACCGTTACTTACTCCAGCCACTAACATTTAACGTCCCTCAGTTGTAAAGCAAATACCCAACATACCCCCATATGGTCATGTGGATCAAGGCGGTAAGGAAATTTGTGCTCTCGGAATATTCCTTGCGCGCTCCATATCTATACTCAATGACCTCGCAAATTGACAGGGATATGGGGTAGGAAACCATCCAGATGACGAAGACTAGGTTTTCCATAATTCATGACCCCTATAACCTAGCTTCAGTCTCAATAGCATCCGCTATATCTCTAAGTGTTTCTACCGCAGCTTCAGCATCTAAAAATATAGAGATACCGTTAGCCCACTGCTGATATCAGTGAGGTTAGCGCAAGTGATTGGTCAAGAGGACCCTCTGCCCCCACGTCCTTTAAGAAATTCTTCGCGTGCTGCATTGCCTTTTTTTTCGTTTCGTCTGGATCAATCATTTTAAGCCCTTAGTTTGCTTCCACCAAATCAAGCGGTGAGTTAATCTTCTTTCCAAATGACCATCTAGCAAGGTTAGAGTCTGCAATTATCGCGGAGCAATTTGCTTTTTCTATCTCGTTGAACTTCTCTCCAGCACGATAATCAAGCTCCGTTACATATTCGAGCACCCTGGTTGTATTATGGATTCCGACTAAACACTTCCCTTTCGTTTTGCTATCATCGACGGGCGATTGCATAAATAGTTTAATGTACTCTCGTGTTGATTCGTGATCTATCATACCCCCAATAACCTAGCAACCATCACCAGATATCTTATTGCCCCAGCATCAGGTTCACCCTTGCACCAACGTGAAATAGTGTCCTCACTCACCCCCCAATGCCGGGCAAAAAAGGCCTGACTCCAGCCTACTCTCAACAATAAATCCTTCATATCACCTCTTAATTCGGGTATAACACAAGCATAAAGCGGATATTATACCTGCAGAATGCGTATATAGTGTGATTTTTTTTGAAATTTTTTGGGGTTCGATTAGAAAAATGTAGGCCTAGCAACCGATCTAGTGAGAGCCATAAGCCCTGTTTGGAAATCTGTAGCGCCAATATTCACCCAACGCTGGTCAAATTCTTCATTATTGCGCAAATTATTCACCAATTCGCCAAGCTCAACTCCTTTGGCCTTGATTTCGTTCATCGCATCAATTTCTGCCTGGTTTAGCTCGCGATATCCCTTGATTTGTCTGTGTTGATTTTCCATTGGTTCTCCTGGTTTATGGATGATTTTGCTACTTTAAAGGGCGTAAACCCTGCAGAAAGCGGATACTGTCACGGCAAAAGCCGAACTTAGCGCTATTTTTGCTAGAATTTTTTGGGATTGATTGGCCTTTTTTTATAAAATATTTGGGGGGGAATCAGCTTTTTACTAGAATTTTTATAAAATATTTGGGGAGGGAGTGATATATACAGCGGGTTAAACCCCATTCCTCAAAAGCCGGGTCGTCCATATGTGTGAGGTCTGTAACATCCCTATCGCGTCCCTGTCAGAAAAACAAGGCCCCACGCCCTGCCTACGCCACGATCTACGGTAGCCCATACGTTGATATGCCTTGCGTCTGATAGCCTGGTATACGCCGTGTGTGGATGAATGGCGTTAGGAAAGGAATAGGGGCATTGCTCGCGGGGGGGGGCAGATGTTCGGCAAGTGGTGCTTTATTAGCCAGCACGTAACCTATTGATTTCATTGGGGTTGGGAAATGGGCAATTTAAAACTACTGTATAAACTGCGTGTTTCAGCCTGTGGATAACTTTGAGCGACGCTAAGCTATTGATTAATATAGTATATTAGCAAGTGCTGTATTTAACATAATGAATGTTATGCGAACCACTTTTTTAGTGTGTTAATAGCTGTACGTCAGGTATGCAACGCCAAAAAACATCAGCACAAGCGACAAAAAACCAAGCTTTATCCACACTCTCCACCGTTGCGGCTCGTCTGCGTGCCTGTAGGCCATAACTCCACAAGTGAGGGCGAAAAGGTCTAACCCACAGAGAGTGGCGATGAGTGGAGTATTCATAACCTATTGATTCCTATGCTATTTCTCGGTTGGCCCTGTGGAACTGGCAACTAGATCAAGCAAACTATCCGATACGCTGATGTTTGTGTCAACCTCTGTTTTGTCCTTCCATCTGAAATTATTCTTTAGATTGAAAATGGTGCCAGCGCACGCCGTACCGCCTAATCTCCGCTCTAATGCCATTTCTATCTTTTGTTTAGCTCTTTTTACCGTCGCAGAATATTCGTCGTCAGTGCCGTATGACCTTAGAGTTTCTGTGGTTATATCCAAATGGTACGCAAGCCCCGACACGGTTGGGCTGTAGATCTTTTTGTCTCCATCTTCAACCCACGCATCCCCGGTATCTTTGTCGAAATATGCGTCTATTCGTTCCTGTAATTCTTCTTTAGACTTGAATGCTGGTGGTTTTCCTGCAGGCATAGTTTGTACCTCTCTATGATTATTTGTTAACTTTTGTGGTTGACACATGTATACGCCTGGTCCATACTCTCTTCACACATTCAACTAAGGATATAAAAATGATTAACTCTGAAAGAGTGATAAATAAAGGCGATACGTTTGTGAATGAGGGTAATGGCGGTCAAGAAGTCACAGTAACAACGACAAGTTTCAACGGAATGGCTGGCGTTATTGGTTATGAGCTTCACGACTCTTTCCGTTTTTCATCTCTTAAACATAGTAATTGTGAAGATGGGGCGTTTAGAGAGACATTTTCAGATATCACAATAGAAAAACTAACTGTGAATCAAGCTGTTCGCAAAGCGTGCAAAGAAGTTCACGAAAATGATCCGGGCAAAAAAGTAGAAAAAGCGCTTAACTTGCTAGGGTACGGTGGCGAGCGGGTTTATAACTATTCTCTTTCTCAATTCGATACGAAGAGCGTCACCAGGTCTGTTCTACTCTTTATGGAAACATACGGTTGCATCATAAATTAATGGACCTACAGAAGTACATTGATCGTTATTACAACGGGAATAATTCTGCCTTTGGAAGGGCTCAGGTGTCTGAGTCTCTTCCTTGTGGGGTTAAGCGGTCCCAGGTTGCTAAGTGGCTTGCCATGGGGTTTGTTGTCAAAGATCATGTTCTTTATGATCCACGACCTAAGCGTCAACTAGCTGTCCCCACTAATTAGTAATATAATTGTTCCAACACGGCCCCGTTCACGTTTTTTGTGCTTCGGGGTTTTTTTTGTGGTGTTAGGGTGTGGCGTGTTGAATAGCGAGGATGATGATGATTACTGTTAGGCCTGCGCCTGCAAGGGCTGAAGCGATGATTAGTCCGAATTCGTGTGTAGTCATGGTTTTGTTGGTCCTGTGAGGCTGTGTGAGGCGTTATCTCTTTGTGGGCTAGGCCTTGGTATGGGTTGATTTGGCTGTTTTCGTGTAAGCCTGTTTAATGGAGGACTGTATGAATAATGATGATGCTTTCTTTATGCTGGTTATGTTTAACGTGTTTATCTGGTTTCTTTTTGCTAGGGCTAAGTTGTTTGTCTATCATCAACGCAAGTACTTAGCTGAGATAAAAGAGAGGACTGAGGCCGCAACCGCCATGAAGTCTCTTGATCGCATTGAAGCTGAGTTAGATAATCACCCTAAGTTCTATCGGTCCGTGTTTGACTTAAGGAAGTGGACGTATAAACAGTTTTTTAGTACCAATTTGTTGTGAGTTGGTAGGTTATTGGTATTAATAATCGCCTTCTTTAACGCCTCTTCTAGGGTGTCCCCTGTGTATTGGATGTTAGCCTCTTCCCCGTCGATTAGATTGAATCTTTCATTATCCTGTTCAATCATTGCGGTGTTTGCTCCTAAAAGCGTCTAGGACGGGGATCTTAGGGCATTTCTAACAAGTCTGCTTATAATAGCGGATCTTAGATAACTTCGGGTTATTGGGTTACCCTCCCACAGTAGTCTCCAAAATAAATCCTCTGTTGAGGTGGGGTATTCATATTTAGCCATTAGTACAGAATCCGCCCCACCCTTTCAAATCTTAGTCTAGGCTTAATAAGGTCTTTGTCGCCCCACTTGTTTCTAGGTTCACCCATCCAATCAAAATAAACACTATAGTCCCCGCGTCCCATGTCTTCGATTGCACTGGCTAAAGTTCCGCCGTTTTTAATCATGAAACGCACGTTGTATTTTTCTTGATCTGTTAAACGTTGAAAGAGCCGCTTACCTCTCTTTGTTGCCCCTCTCAAAAGTTTGCTATTGGTGCCTCTCATAAATTACCCCTAGTCTTTGAGTAGTTCTTTGCCAATGGCGTTTAGCATTGTTGTTACATCGCCGGGTAGCATCAGGTTAAGCTTTTGCCCCACGTATGATGGGTCCAGCTCGTTGTCTAGGTTAAAATAGTACATTCCGCGATACAAGAGGCTTACGAGATAAGAGCCTGCTGGATTCCCGCCAAAGGGCATTACGCCTGTTTTTGTAAATTGAGGGATTATAGACATAACGTAAGCATTAACGCCGTCGAGCCCGAAGCTAAAAAGGATATTCTCTTTATTCTTGAGCTTCGCCGCTAGCATTGGAGCATCATCTAAACGACACATTCCGTATTCGTCCAATATTAACCCCTTTTATAGTCTAATAATCTTCCTGTATTTTACCACATTTGCGGCACACGCACCCGTCGGGGGTTAAATAGAACAAGTTGTTATCACAACCACAATGCACAGTGTATTCGGGCAATACTGAATGTTTCAACACCCCCGTCCGTCTTTCGCATTCTGGACAGTCTAGATGAACAGTTCCCAGGGGCGCGATTGCGTGCCACTCACTACCGCATTCTAGGCACATAGCAGGGCCGGATAGGTGCGGGATATAGTCACTAAGCTGGATAATATTACTCATTCAATAAGATAATCCGTCAACAATGTTGATTTTATTTATTCGTGAGTCTACAATGATGATAAGTCAACTAACAAAGAAAGGGAAAATAATGGCCATCCTACATACTCAGCTACTCGCACCAACAAAAACAGGTTACTCAATTTTATTTGAAGCGCTGGAAGAAGACACACCCATTGAAGACGCTCTTTCCTTTGAGGCAACGGGCGTGGACCATTCCGATTTTATAGATAAAGTTCATACGGGTGACGCTGTATGGTTTATGGCAAAAATAACAGTGTTTAAGAGCGCGTCGAAGGCCGGTGACGCTTATTTAGGTTGCTGTGGTTATAGCTCGTTTGAAGAGTTTTTAACTAGTAGCGATTATTTGCCCCAAATGATTTCAGACGCATTAGAAGAGGCTGAGGGATAAATAATCATCAATGTTGACATTCTCTCAAATACATCTACAATGATGATTGCTAGCAGTTAACAACCAACACAACTAAGGACTAGAAAATGACTACTACAAACCTAACCAATGTCCGCGCTGATTTTAAAGGTGCTTATATAGAACAAGACGACAACATCAAGTTGTTTCTATCACGCCAGGGTGTGTCCAAAACATTAAACTGCGCACATCCTCTGTTTTTTGTTGAGATAGGGGATAATGGCGTTAATAACCTGTATTCAGCTCATGTGAGTTATTCAAACGATACTGGGCGGCACGGACCGAAGAATACAGGACAGATTTACAAATCCTCCCATAAACTCAATAACGAGAACGAGGCATTACGCTTTGTTGAGGAACACGCTGGCGAATTGGCAAAAATCCCCGTAACCGTCGATGAGCAAACGCTTAGCTACTGCCATGGATGGACTTCGTATGACTACCAAAAAGAGGATAAATTTATTTCTCCTGTTTTCTACTGCGAGTATAGCGACACCATTAGGTTGTCAGTCTCTAATATTTGTTTGGCTGCATTTACTGATGGTTCTCTCGATAATTTGGATTTGGATGTGGACACAGCAGCAAAACAATATATCCCTTTAATTGAAAGAGTTATGTCCAACGGTTTTCACGCTTGTGATCGGAAAAATGGTGATGATTACTGCAAACGCCGCTTGGCTTGGTTGTTAGGGTGTCGCGTTTTATCAGAAATGCCCGATGTTGGCTCTAAATGGTGCAATCAGAATATGGCACTAGTGAAAAATCATTTGTAACGTTTAAAACGCCCCTAAGGTTGCTAGAGACAACCAAAGGGGCTAACGGTAACCGACATGTGCATCAGTTAAGGACATTATATCATGACAAAATCAACGCTTAAAGCCATCCTAGAAAATCACCACATCGAATATGTAGTGCAAGACGGCCAAATCTTTGCTTTAGAAATCTACACTCGTGACGCCAAAACATATGCTGAATGGGTGCTTATCACTTATTCAAACATTATGGCCTGGTTGGGGTACTAAAATGAGTTTAAAAGCGCGTCAAATCATGCTTATCGCCCGTATCGAATCGTTTGAATCCATGAGTATTAGGGAACTTCAGGCGCACGCTAGGGAAATGGCCGAGAGCAAGCAAGCTCTTCTTGAAGTAACCAACCAAATCAACAAAGGACAATAAAATGGCTGATAAAACTATTGATAATAATGTTCCTAGTCGATACATCCTTGACGGTTCGGAATCGTTTGCTGGTTACTGCCAAACAAGCACGTACACAACCACCGATGGAGTGGAGCGCGTGGCCTATCATAAAGGCAAAACCCTAGCCGAATATCTAGCCGAATTCCCTCAAATGCGTGTAGTGGATGGGAAAGAGCTTGATTCTTTACTCAATGGGCACTATGAAGACTGTAAAAAAGGCACCGTTAAAGAAATATCAGAGGAAACATATAACGACATGTTAAATGTGCTTCCCCCTTGCCGCTGGGATGGTGGAAGCTTTCATATAAGCGAAAGATTCACCGCCAATCTTGTTTCCTGGTATTTCCGCATAGGGAAGAAGCACTACACCCTGATAGACGAGGCAGATGCTAACAAAGTTGATTTGTGCCAGCGTATTATCGATGAAAAATAAGGAGCTAACGCCGTGGCTAAATACACCTATGAAGTATCTTTTCTCGGTCGTAAAATTAAAACCTTAGGTCCTCGCTACCTCATTGCTGACAAGTTCCACAGTAATACTGAGATTGATGGGAGTCGAAATATCCGAGATTTTGATGGCTTCTCGTCCCTCTTCGATAAATATGAATTCATCACCGCTGTGCAACTTGTCGATATTGAGTTTAATGAAAACGCCCCAGAGGAAGAGCTAAAAACCAAAGGGGCAAAACGGAGTTAAAATGGCTAAAAGTGAAGGTAGAAACAGTAAAGAATTTAAAAAGCTTACCAAAAAATTAGGCCCTCAACAGGTTGCCGACATTTTTAACAAACGGGTTGAGGTCGGTATAACCTTTAAAATAGTTCAAGGCTGGCGGGCTCATCACACAGCGACCTACCACCGGAACATCCCGACTATAACCCTCGAATACTACAAGCTTCAATTGGAATACGACAAGCTTCAACAAGAGAAGCAATCACCCAAATAATCAACTCCCTCTAGGGTTCTGCTCTAGAGGGGTTTTATCTCCACCACAAATTCCCCAACCACATTACTTATATACTTCTGCCCTGGTCTCTTGTTCCCACCCTTAACCACCCTCACCTTCTGGGTAAAATCGTCAACAGTTCTTGTCTCGGTAAACGTACAAGCATCTATTTTTGCCATTGCACATACCAAACGCTGTGCCACTTGTTCGTCGGTTTCTAACTTACCCTTAACTTTCCTCGGGCAATCAGATATCCCCCCGGACTTCGTATTCTTCACACGATCCGCACGACGGATGGAAATTTTATTCATCAAATTAACCTCTTGCTGACCAAAATGGTGATTATTTCCTCAATCTCTCTGTCTTCTCTCAAGATTTGCTCAGTGTAACCGCCCTTGCCCTGCCCACCACCGGGGGGGAATGCATCGTAGGGGGCGACGTTGGTTTTAATCAGCTGGTGCCCGAAGAAACCAACCTGCCCTTGTCTAAGGATCATGTCGAACTAATTAAAAAAGGCTGATAGGCAGTGTAGGAACTGGCGAACACCTTAACAATAATCCACTCATCCCCCGTGATATCCGAAACATCGAGAGAAACGCTTGTGTAACCGTGAGCGTCCGTGTCGGTTGCTGAGCCGTTTATGGGTGCATACCCACCGTTGTCATTGTTAACCTCTACAAACACAGGCATAGACGCCACCGGCTGGCCTTTGTTATCAAGTATCTGTATAGGAACGTCTTTTGCTATCCCTTTCATAATCACACCGCTTGCCAGAGATTCAGGGGTAGCGGTTGGGATGTCTATTTTAACGACCTGGGTTCTCCACGCCGCTGGATCTGTTTGATCCTTAAACCGTATCCTGGCTTTTGTTCCTGCAAGTTCCGCAGCAATCAAAGCAAACGAAACCGATTCCGTACCGGCGGGCTCCACAACAGGCAAAGTAGCTATATTGGTGTAAGCGCTATAGCTTCCCCCTGCTGTTTTTAGACTTACTTGAACATCCCCCACCTCAAATGTCGGACTAATGACAAATTCGCGGGGGTCGTTGTAATCCAGTAACTCAGTGGAAAAGTCCCAGGCCTGATTATAGACAAGTTCCGGCATTTTATTTCATCAGTTTGTGCGAAAGGCCCCATTCAGGGATAAACTAACGGGGCGCGTAAGCTGCTATTCGGGCGTGTCTTCTGGTTCTGCAGGTATTAACTTTGCAAGCACCTGTTTTGCCTGCTGAACCGCTACATGTTCATCGCGGTTTAAAGGTGCCCTTGATGCTGCAGTGTCTAATATTTTAAGTGCTTGTTCTGGGTTCATTCTTATCTCCACGCTGAATTAATATAGGTTTCTACCGTGTTTGTGGTGCTGATTGCTATTTGTGTGCCTTCTGCAATAGAGTCAACAAGCGCGTTTTTTTGAGTACTCGTGATAACGGGTAATATTTCATTATCACCGACAAGATTTTCGCGGACTATTTTTGTTGTACCGTTGCCTCCCGTAATACTCAATTTAACCTTGCCATCACCATCTTTTACTACACAAGTGTCCCTATTACCTACCGTCGATTCAGTAAAAGTGTATGTTGGAAATCTGTTTTCTAAGTCTAGTTTATATATTTCGCTGCTCATTATTTTACACCCTTAAATCTTCGATATGGTGACGCTAATATCACTAGTTTCCCAATCTGTCGTGCTACTCGCGTTTTCAACAAACAATTGAAAAAACTCATCTTCCGCCATACCCACTTGAGTATTAATTCCAGTATTCTTATCAGTACCAGAAAATGTATTAGACCCTTTCGCATATTCCAGTATCTTACGGGGGTTAAATCCAGTTTCAGAACCATTATAAGCATGTGTAATATTGAATGTTGTAGCCGTGCTGCTGATAACAGTATAAGTACCGTTGTAGCTTGTCGTTCCTTGGATGTTAACCCGGTCATTCGTGACAAGTCCGTGTGCGGCTTCGGTCGTCACCGTTACATCGCCACCGCCTGCATCAGTAACTCCTGTGATTCCAGTTCCAATTGCCCCCTTACCTATATAGAAGTTAATTTTTATCCCAGTACCGACATCATTCTGACCTGTGATATCGACTGTTACCTGCGCTGTAATAGGTTGTATTCCGTCATGGTTAAATACTCCAACCGATGACACACTAAAGCGTTCTGCTAACACTTCGGTGAAGGTGGCCTCGATTCTTAATGGCTCGTTAGCCGCAGTAAAAGAGGTTGCTACACCAGCCTGGTCGTGAGCAATACCTACAATTCTTGCTGTACTGTCTGGAGCACCCTTATTCCCTCTTGAGATAACTCTATCATCTTCTTGGTTTAGGGAAGTAGACTTGAAAAGACCTTGACCAGCTACATCGTAACCCTGAATATTATTACCGCTAAGATTTACAGTATTCCCTACCGGATATGAACTCGCTATATCAACTAGAGTAGTCGAGCCGTCGCTGAATAATATGTTGTCATTAATCTGTATATCACCGGAGCTTGCGCCGCTAATGTTCAGTACAGCATTATCACCAGTCAACCCCTCGACCAACCACTCTGAGAATGTAGACCCAGAGCAATTAATCATATCAAGGCCGACTCCACCAGCATCAATATTAAAGTAAATACCGGGGCCATAGAAGTCAACTAGGTTCTCAACTTGCCCTAAATCACTGTAGCCAACAAAATCAGGGGCTTTAAAGCTTAACACGCCACCATTCACATCTAATAAGGTGCCAGTTGTGCCGCATTCGAACAACGTATTCCACACGGCAACATTAGAATCTGTAAATTGAAACTGTGGATCAGTTGTATTGGTATACGTTATTTTATTTGAACTTTTGTTTGTTGACCTGTATTCAATGCTCAGATTGCTACCCACGAAGGGCAACGTCTGAGAAACAGGTGTCATTATGTAATAAACTTTCCCATCTTCAGGGGCTATGCTCACGCCCGGAGTTACCACGCCTAAATTGCTTTCCTGCCACACCTCAACTACATTGTCACCTAGAGTAGCCGCCTGTGACGGAGTGGGCACTGATTTGTCGTTTTGGTGATATAACTGACCCTTATCAAGTGTAAAATCACCACTTAGCAGCCCCATCGTAACTAAGTTGCTGCCAGTCGTCAGGTCATCATTAGACTGGAATATCCGTAGTGAGCCATTATCCGAAATTAGATTGAATTGCTTGTAATTGGTTGGCGCACTTTCATCCATTACGTTCAAACGTGCAGAGTTAGCACCTTTAATTTTTACAGTCGATCTCGTTGAACCGTTTGTAAATTGAGCGTCTGTATCTGAATCTACAGTGCCGATCCCTCCTACATTAAGCGCTCTACCAGTTGGGATTAAAACATTCTCATTATCATCAATTATAATAGACGGGCTAAGTGAGATTTCAGCATCGTTCATGTGTCCAATATAAAGAGCACCATCTTCACTGACTATATCAAACTGCTTATCATCAAGGGCTGCAGCAGAATCACGCAAAGATAACCTGCTGTTACCAAAGCCTTCTGCCTTAATCTGAATTGCACCAGCGGCATCTACACCATAAAGCAGTCCTGTTTCAGCAGTGAACCCCGTACCACCTTGAATCAACTGTCCTGTTGTCAAATCAAAGGTGACAAGCTCGTTGTCGATTGCAGAAACCGGCCCGACAACTGTTCCACCACCAGCCCCGAAATTTACCCACATCGAACCATTCCACCCTTCAAACTGGCTTGTGGTTGGGTTGTAGATAACACCCCGTGATGGTGGTGATAGTGTGTCTCTAACAGCGGTAGAAACAGAATTTAAAGCAAATACTTTATCTGTTGCTTTTAGATCTAATGAAGTATCAGTAGCCGGTGCAGAGAGAGCACCAATCGATACCTCGTGTTCTACTTCTAATCCCGTGTTGAGCGTAAAATCATCTGTCGCAGAAGCCCAAACAAAACGCTTTTCAGTTGTCGCTTTTAGTAATAATCCGCCACCGTCTGCCGTTACATCGGTTTCATTGTTCTCGTTTAATTCAACGGCGTTAAATTCAGTGGCCAAAAACGCTGTTGTTAACAGACCGTTAAAATCAACATTGTCAGTCGTTCTTAACGCTTGCCCAAACTCCAAACCATCGTCGGCTGAATTTGTTTGTACTACCTTCCCAGCGCCACCATACGCACCAGGGGTATCATTAAGATCTAGAAAAGTTCGAAACCCTGTGCTGCCTTGGGCAAACCAAACAACGAATCGCCCCGTGTCATCACTGACATACGATAACCCGACTTCGTACGTGTCGCCCGTTGGTACAGCCGTGACAACAAATTCACCGTTGTATGACGACTCCGTGTAACCAGAATGTGTTATTGGATAGCCGACAAGAAGATTATGGCTAGTGGAAGTAAATAATGCATTGCCTCCCGAGTTAGAGACAGTGGCACTCCCGTTGTTCACGAGAGTATAAAAACTTAACGGACTAACAACTTTTATAACTTTCTGTGCGTTGTCTAGGGTTGGCCAGACCGTATCAGCATCACGTTCCGCAATTGTGACGTAGATTTCATCAACTTGACCGTGAATGTCGCCCGGTGGGATATTTTTATGAAAGAGATTAGGCACGGTCTTGCACCCCCACAACCCAATCTAGATCATTCGTAAAAATGAAATCTAAATCAGTTGTTAGTGCAAGATTGTCCGAAACAAGCTCTTCTTCTCTAACTCCAAAACCGTCTAGTGCAAACCACCAAAAATTAAAGAAAGAAGTATCAACCTTGAGGCTGATCGTTGCTGTGCTTTCAAATGTGACATGCCAGACATCACCGGGGATTGCCGCGATACCACCCGTTAAATTTATACGGATGAGATCAAATTCAGGAACACCGAAATCAACTACAGATATATTCTGCTGAAAAAAGATAGGTCCGCCGAAACCATCCCTAAACGTCACCGTGACAGGTTCTGTTGCGGTAATACTTCCTGCTTTAACAGTAAACTTTGTTACAACAAGATCGCTGCCAGCCGGGATAAGAATTTGTAGGCTTGTGCCTGAAACCTCCCCATCATCGCCTTTTACAATTGCTTGCTCAAAAACCTTGTCGGTATAGACCGGCCACGCTGGAAACTGAGTTCCGTCGTCTGTGTACTCTACGTGTGGATGGAGGGCAGTAACATTATCTTGTCTGAATGAGGTTTTTATCCAGCTTGCCGAGCTGCCTATTGATAGATCCCGGCCAATAAACAGTGTTGCGCCGGATATTTGAATATCGGTGGTATTCCAAACCCCAGCTGTTCTGAGTTGGAATTCAAACTTGGTTTGATCCAGGGTGTCGGGAAGCAGACGGAGAGATGCATCCGTATCCACATCACCCTTGAGATATAAAAACTCATCCGTGTTGCGCCGGGTAACATCAGGGCTACCCGTTGGTGTCGTGATTATTACAGACATAACTCCTCCGCGAAAACATTTGCGAAGGAATTAAAGAACCCTCTTGAACCGAGGGCTAATGCGAAGGATTTGCGAAGGACAACTTGATATAAAAATAAGGCTCTAGAGCCACCAGCGCCTTCGCACGCTAGCCTCTTAAGTATAGCCTTATGCTATTGATATTTCTATTAAAAAACAGTTAAAAGTCTATTTTCTTTTGCACAAAAAAACCCCTGCTGATTTCTCAACAGAGGCCGTTTATTCAAAGTTAGCTATTGCTAGTATGTAAAAATTATAGTGAAAAACCGGAACCGATTAAACGTTAGATTCTATTTTTCCGGTTTTTTTCCGGTTTTTTTCGGAAATATCTTCTATCTAGCTTTTCATTAATATATAAATATATTTTCCTAACTCTTTTCTCAACTGTATCAACACTTGTGCATTCAACTTCAGCAATCTCTTTGTTTTTTAATTCATCAATAAATTTGTATTTAGCTGTTTCCCTATGAACCTTTTCCATTCTCTTGATCAATGTATCAACATGATTCATTCTGGTATTGCTGATGTAATTTGGGATTCTAGCGCCCATACTCGGCTTTGTTGATTGCTGGCGCATTTGTCTATAATTTTTTTCATCTTTCTGCGGAATACGCTTGCGCCTCCAGCTAGGGGGCGAAGCATACTGATATTCGTAATTTTCGGGATCGAATGCAGGCGTACTTTTAGGCAACCCTAGCACTGAAAAGGACTGGCGTTTATAGGTTCCCCAAGACTCTAGTACCGATTTTACAAATTTATGATCTTCCCGCACCACTAATACCTCTATTTTCAACTATTCGGAAATTCCTAATAGTTCACTTCGTTATCCGCAAACTAGTTATTGCTAACGTTAGGCATCTAATATGGCTCCATCCCAGATTTAAAAATTCTCCATTTAACATCAGGTGTTTTTCTGGTGACATATGCGCCAGAATCTACTAATCCACGAATCATCATGGCTCCTACAGGTTCGTAATCATCGCGGATGATTGCTGTTTCGATCCCAGTCATACCGCTATTATCAATCCTAGATTTTAATTGGTCTATTTCAGCCATTCTATTATCCTCGGTTATTTGTGGCGTTATAAGGCATACGCCTTACCTTCCTCTGTCACTTTGTAGCGATGCCAGGGATATGGTTCATCTTTTGAAATTATAAATTTTCGTTTTTCGAGAGACTCTATAATGTCGCATAGCCATCTATTTTCGCTCATGTCCCATGTGCTAACTCTTGGGCTATCAGTCAGCACTGAAATAACATTTTTATCAGTGCGTTCTTTTTTAGGCAAATCAACAACTGCACCACTAAAGCTATCAATAAACATTTTTCATTTCTCCGTAGGTAAATGCCTTATAACAAAACAAATCAACAGGACAATGTGCCGCGTCGGTTGTTCTGTTTTTAGTTAATCCAACTATTCGGAATTTCCTAATAGTTCCTTGTTGGCACCTTGCCTGTTATTTGTGACGTTAGCTGTCAGTTCCATCCAAATTCATCTTTAGTGATAGATGAGAACGCACTATAAACAGCCTCGTTATAATCATCCCATTCTTCATCGCTACAATTTTCAGCTGGTTTGTCTGGTATGTTTCTCTCAAATATTTCAATGACAATCCGCATCACGCATTTACCGTCATTAGATTCAAGATCGCGACTTCCGCCACTATCAATATCAGAACCCCTGTAGGGCTCCATAAGCGCTCGCAGCAAAGGCAGGTCCAGCGTACCGAGGTTGTATGCCACTACTACTGTAGATTCAAATATTTTATACCCATTATTCCATCCCATAGTTTTCACTCCGTTTCACAGCGGCTATATGCCAGTTATTGCTAACGTTAGGCCGCATTAAATGGCGTTGCTTGTTCCTTGGTTACAAGCCCAAGCAAAACTGCATTCTGTAATGCCTCTAAAAATGATTCATGGATCTCTTTATCGTCTTTGTGATAAAAAGATACCTCACCGTTTCCAAACGGCCTCCCGTTTTTCCTCTTTGTGAAAATTTCTTTCTCTATCCCCGTTGGTTGATGAATGTATTTCCTGTGGTAGCTACTGTCAGTTTGCATGCCGCTCTGATATTCATATTCTATTTTCATCTTAGCTACTCCGTAGTTGGTTATTTGTGGTCGTTATGACGCAAAGTAAGCATCAACCTTATCTCTCACTATCTCTAGCTCTCCATGTCCGTACTCTTCACACCAGTCGTCCAGTATCCTACGAGATTCGATTAACAATAATTCCATTTTTCTAGCCTCGTCAACATGAATGCACTGGAAGTCATCGCCAGTGCCAGAAACTGCCCACATTGCTTCTTTATCTGTTTTAGGTGTAGCGGTCATAACAACGTCTTCTCAATCTCATTTGCTCGCCTATTGAAGTCCTTTTTCAGATCTTTAAGATCATCAATAGTCCACTTCTGGATGAGGTGAGGTGAGTTAAGATACTCAATTATCGCCTGCCCCTCCTCCTCCCCAAATCGCACTTTTAACCCCTCTGTATATCCCCTGGTTGTCTTCGTTCCGGTAATATTTCCCGACAACGACTCATTGCAGTATTTATTACATTGAAGATATGCATTTTTTTCATCAAACCTTAACTCAGGAAAAGCCCCTTTTGTCTTAAAGTGCCCGGCAGCATATTGAATGCCTGGTTTCGTCGTTCCGCACGAAATACACTCCGGCAATCTCCCCTGTTTTAAATAAAACAATCTATCTCGGGCGCGAATATATCGCCTAAACGCCACCTCTGCTTCCTTCTTGTGCGTCGAGAGTGTTTTAACACCTTCCTTAGCGTCTCTATACTCTTTCTTTTGCTTTACAACCTGTTGCTTCTGATGACGACTCCGACCATGTTTTGCGGCACACTCTGCAGAACAAAAAAAACCCAACGGAACTTTAATACCTACTTCAACTAATTCATATTCTTTGCATTCACGACACTTGCGCTTTTTGTTTGCCATGCAGCGGCATCAATTCTCCTGCTTCCTATAATATTTCTCAAACTTATCCAATATTGGCAGCGGCATTCCTTCATCAATAAAGTGGTTTTCAACGGCATTCATATACTCCGTCATCTGTTTTATTGTCGCCCATTTTAAAGAGATGCGGGCAGCGTGCGTTAAAAGCTTCTCCTGCTGCTGCGATTCCTGATAAACGTATAACAGTTCCACCCACTGTTCTTGTTCATCCCCTATGGGCTCCATGCAGTATATTCGCGCCAAAAACTCCGCTTTCAATTTTCTGTGCCAATAATTCTCACTCCTGTGGCGCTCCGCAGACAGATATTTTATCCAACAGCCAAAGAGCCCGCCAAGCTGTGCTAGGGTCTTGCTAATTTTTGCATCTCGAATAACAACCTCAAGACTGCCATCAATCTCGCAATCTGATATAAACGCAATGCAGCCCATAAGCGCTTCATTATGCGAAAGTCTGAATGTTTTTGACTTCATTAGACCTATCAGCGGGTTCTTGCGCCAGCCACTGTCGCGCTGTAAGTATCCAAACCAGATCTAGTATCGGCAGAAGAATAATTTATCGCGTTCTTTCTCAGTATTCCAAAATTTTTGGCTGTGGCCCACGCGTCTTGATCGGCAGCTAGAAAGATAACGTCCCAACCGTAATTTTCTTGGTGATCCTTAATTAGAGCGGCAACAGCTTCTTGACTAAATTCACGGCTAGCGTTTTCAAATCCATCGGTTAGAACAGCCATTATTACTTTTTCTGGTTTTTCATTAGAGAAACGATGGCTAACGTGATTAAATGTTTTCCCAATCGCGTCTCTTAGTGCTGTCATTCCACCAAGAGGCCACGCATCAATTGACTTCGCTTCTGAGAGTTTCCCCTCGTATCCGATCTTGAATCCATCATCAAACCAGACGATAGTGAGATTTGCTTCGCCAATTTTTTTTTGATCCTCGATGAAAGCATTAAGCCCACCAAGTGCATCGTCTTTAACTGATTGCATTGATCCTGATTTATCCAATACACATATAATTTCTTGCATGATATTCTCCAATATTAAAAATAAATACACATAACAAAGCCGCTCAATCCCAAACCTCACCCAGTTTTTTCCGCAGCTTTTGCCGCTCAACTTTCATTTCAGCGTATTGGTATGCCTTTTTGACACCAGCAAGTTCTGGGTTTGCTTTTCTGTAGTTCTGTTTGTTACCAAGTGAAATTTGTGAAGCCTGCGTTGGTTTTGTCATGGTTCAATCCTCCGTCAGATAAAAACAATAAGCCTAAACTAGGCGTTTTTATTCCCTACCTCGTGCCCGTTTTCTTTTGCATACATCACCTTTGCTTCCCCAAAAACACTCAAAACTAAATCGTAAAACCCCGCAATCTGTGGCATATTCCGCCGGTTTTCTTCTCGCTTACTCACGCCGTCATTCTGAATGGCATGGCTATTTGAGTTTCCTTGGGTAGGTATTGCAGGCTGTCTTGATGAAACCATAACGATATTTTCCCTTCCCATTCACCGTGTCGTTGTTTAACAACGTTCATTAACTGATCGGGCGCACCCTCGTGTTTAGCTTTCTTACCCTCATCGTTACCAGCCATTATTTCTTCTTTCTGCTTGTTGCGATGACATATTATGGCATTGTCTACGAGATCCACAATTTCCCCAGCCCCTCTAAAATCGTGTTTACCAGGACATTCAAATTCGCCCTTATTCCCTTCCCCTTTACGCATGTGGTGCACAAGGTGGATGTGGATGTTATTTGATTTAGCAATCCAACAGAGACGATCTACGAAAGCGACCTGATTGGTTGAAATCTGATCTTTGCTCCCTTTAAATCCGCATTTCATCAGACTGTCGATGATGATGTGATTCACACCAAGTTTCTTGGCTGCATATAAAATCACCCCCAAAATTCTTTCGCTAGCAACTGTGTCTGTCTGATCGTAAATCCATAATCGATTATCGGTCCAGCTCATGAAGCGCCTGATGTAGTCAGTCGCCACATCCCTACATCCTGCGGTCTGGCGATTCATACGCTCCATCGACGCTTCCGGTTTCATCTCCATCGATGCAAGAAACCATTTTTTGTGTAAATTCCATGCGCAGACTTGGCCAACTAATTGAGATTTACCATGGCCGTTGTACCCACCCCATATCGTCACTTCTCCAGGCCTAAACCTGATTAGGTTGTGAGTCTTTGACCAAGGCAAGCAGTCCCCCGTCGTTGCTACATCACCATTAATCCGCTGAATTACCTTGTCGGTCCACTCACTGGCTTGGGACACATACTGGCTTTGTTGTTCACCAATCAACCCCAAAACGTCTTCGTCAGTGATGACTTTCACGAGGCTTTACCCTTGGCCCGCATATATGCCTGAAGTTCTAGATCCATGTCTCGCTCTGTCAGCTTTTCACCGTTAGCACGTTTGCGATTACCCTCATCGAGGATCAATTTATCCTTTGTCCCTTGCTCCAGGGGTGGTGTAGTCTGCTTATGGTTAATCCTGCGCCTCTGTTGCTCGTAGTGGATGAGCTTGTTGTGACGTTTAACAAAATCATCTGAAAACAACGCCCCCATATCCAACTCAACCGAAGCCATTATTTCTGCCGGGGTACATCCAGCAAAGCAGTTAATCAACACATTGCCGTTATCAGCCTGCGTGACTACCATTGATGGATCTGTATCCTCATGAGCCGGGCAACATGCCATCCAGCTACCGTTACCCCTTGCCCTAACCTTGTCCAAACGTGAAAGTAATGTACTTACACTCACACAGCACCTACCGCATAGCTGTTCTGTTCGACGTTAGGAAGCTCATCTTTCCACCCCAAAGCCCTAATCCAGGTTGAGGGGTATGGGATGAATTGCCCACCGTCTTTTGTCCACTCCACCGAAGTCTTGGCCTGCTGTACTGCCTTTATCATCACGTTAACCAGCTGCTCGTTCGGGTTTAGTTGTTTGAATGCCTTCTCAGCCTGCCCTTTTGATTTCTTTCTCGGGTACACGGCATAGAACTTTTCAAATAAATCATTTGCGGATGGCGTTGTTATTTTTGTAACGTCATTCCCGTGGGAGGGGATATTGTTATTATTGTTGTTATTACTATTGTTATTAGGGGTAAGCTGCTTACCCCCCTTTGTCGAACAGTTTGCCCCCCTTTGATCAACAGTTTGCCCCCCTTTGTCCAAGGTAGGTAAATTACTTACCCCCCTTAAAATGCTTTCTGGAATACCAATTTCATACTCATTTTGCAGCTGCTCCCCCCCCTTCGTCATCACAGACCTGGTATTGATTCTCTTCGTTAACCAGCCCTCGTCATGAAGGTAATTAAGCCATTTTGTGACCGTAGGTTTAGTCAGCCCCGTTTCTTTGATAATGCGAGGCACAGACGGCCACGCGACATTGTGTTCATAGTTCATAAACGTAGACAAATACAGCGCTAGATATTTTGCATTTGCAGGCAAAGAGCTTTTTTTAACTAGCTGAGCCCAATTAAAACAGGTTAAATCCATCATCAATCAGCCTTAGGACAGCCGCCGAGAGCCGCCATCGTATGCCTAGCCTTAGGCAATGGTAGGCGTCCCGAGGTAGTGGAAATCACCTCCCACGACTCCTCATTATCATCGTTATCAACGCGTTCACGCCTGGCCAGCGCGAAAATTAGCCGTGCATTAAGCGCCATTAACAATTCGTTGAAATCATCTTCAACATCAGATTTTCCCATTTGCCCTCCTGCGTTTATGGTGAGTTAAGCAGCCCTTGAAGCCTTTCCGAGTCCGACGGCCAGCTTTCCCCAGGGAATAAAACCGTGCGAGCTTTTAACTCTTGCTTCTCAGGGATAGGATCGTCCAACCCCCATTGAGACACGGCTGCCCGGCTAACATCGAAATCTTCGGCTATAGCCGCCTTATCTTCGTAAAAATCAAGTAAATCGTTGACAGTAATCATGAACGATAAGTAAAGCACTACTTGCTTATATAATCAAGTACCGATTGATTTACGATCAATTAACGCTTGATTCATTGATAATTGTTAAGCTGTGCTTTATCCTTAAAGCATGAACAGACGAGATGATGTACATATACTTATAAGAAACACACGAAGAGCTGCGGGCCTAAAGCAGAGTGATATCGCGGCTGCCTGCACCCCAGCCATTACAAATTCTGCTGTGTCACATTGGGAACACACAGACCCAGACATAAGGACAAAACCAAACGATAACCAATTGAAATTAGTAGCAAAACTGACCAACAAACCGCTGTCTTATTTTTTTGTAGAGGAAACCGGCGAAACGTCAGACCAATACCGAGTGAAAGAATCAAGCTCTTCTTTTCAACCCGCTGATAATCAAGTTTTTGAATTACTTGATATTTTTAAAGGGCACGACTTTTACGACCGTCAGAAAATTTTAAACTTTGCAAAACAACTACCAAAAACTAAGGAAATCAAGTGACTAGATCAATGATTATACAGCCGCAAGATATATCTGATATTGAACAAGAAGCCCTGACTGATGGCCGACTTAACGTCCTGCCTCACGCCTTTTGGTCTCAATTCACGCCAGATCAAATTAGGTTTTTTTGCTGGAAAAACGGCTGTTACTCTATCCCCACGGTTGAACTGGTTAACTGGTTAAACGAAAGGATAGCCGGGAAGAAAACAATTGAAATCGGCGCTGGGAATGGGGTTCTGGCCAAGGCACTAGATATAGGGGCTGTCGATAACTATCAGCAACAGATGGCTAAATATAAGCTTTTTTATCTAAACACAAACCAGCCTATCATTCGTTACGGGAAAAACGTGGCTAAAATTGGTGCTAACGAGGCCGTTGAATACGAGAAGCCAGAAGTCGTCATAGGCTCGTGGATAACAGAGCGCTATGACCCGGCCTACCACAGATACGGCGGGAATGAGATTGGCCCCAGACAGCTTGAAATAATAGATCAAGTAGATACGTACTATCTCATCGGCAATACGGACATACACCACAACCCAAAGCTAATGAATTTAAAACCAAAAATACATCGCATACCGCTGATATCCAGGGCGTTCGACCCTCACAAGAACGTGATATTCGAATTCTCCAAATAACCTAAACCGCCTCATCAAAACCCAGGCCCGCTATTCAGTGGGCTTTTTTTGCCTTGTAAAATCAAGCGTCACTTGATTATTCAATAAAGCCGTGCTTTACTTCTTTAAGTTTATTCGAATATTTGAATATAGACGCGGGGTGATGTAACGGAAACATTCTGGGCTCATGCCCCGGCTCTGAGGGTTCGAATCCCTTCCCCGCTACCAATTAAATGATTAAAGAAGAGCGCCTTATCCACCTAGAAAACGACCATAGATGTGCCACCAAATGGCTAAATATGGGGCCGTCAGGGCTTCACGAACCCATTGTCGAAGGGCCTTACTTGGATGATATCGCCAACTTAACAATTGACGGTTTAAATAACGGAAAAAACAACAGCAAAGAAGTATGGATCAAGCTCACTCAAGGGGCTAGAGAGTACTTTAACGAAGAATTCAAGAGTTTAGATCATGAAGACCCAAGCCATAAACAGTGGCTTAAAGAACAAATCGCAGACGCAACACGACCGCTTTGAAAATCATAGCGGAAGCCCTTCTATGGGCAGTACTCCTTGTATTGATATCTGTGATTCTAACGCTACTGACGGTTGTCTCGACTACCTCTGTAACGGATGTGCAATAGCAAAGCTTTTTTTGACCAAACAAAATGCTGCCATTTAAAGAGGAAAAGTAAGGCATGTCTGACAACGTAGATATCTGGTCAAAAGTAGATCAAACAGATCCCAGTGGCACAAAAACCGCTGAACTGGGAGGCAGAATTATCACCTCCATCAACGGCACCTATATTGCTAAGAAGGCAACTGAACTTTTTGGCCCTATCGGTATTGGATGGGGTTATGACATTGAAGAAGACCGCCTAGATACCGCCGGGCCAATCTTTGATAAGAAAAGCGGCGAAAAAATATGTGACGCCCTGAACCACACCATAAGACTGCGCTTTTGGTATAAGCGAGGCGAAGAGAAAGGGGTTATTTTCCATTTTGGTCACACCAAATACATCTACGCAACCAAATACGGCTTTACTGCAGATGAAGAAGCCCCAAAAAAATCAGTAACAGATGCAATAAAAAAATGTTTATCCCTTCTAGGTTTTAGCGCCGATATTTTCCTAGGCCAATTTGAAGATTACGAATATGTCGCCGCTCAACACGATAGAGAAGCGCTTGAAAAAGCCGACGATAAAGCTGAAGAACAAACAAAACAAGAGTTAGAACAAAAGCAGAATCTTATAGATACGCTGCGATTGATGTCTGAATCTGTCAGCAAATCAATGCTAGAAGGCCTCTATAAAACAGCCGTCAGGAAAGCAAACATTCGACAAGATAAAACAGCGCTAAGAAAAATAAAAGCCGCAAAAGATAAAAAATTGGCTGAGTTTGAGGCTGAAAAATGAGCACACTATATGAACTAACAGAAGCGATAACCGAACTCGGCAACATGGAAGAGGATGAGGCCGTCATCAATACCCTAGAAGGTATGGAGATGGAGTTTAAGGACAAAGCCAACAACATCATCCTGCTAGAACGAAACATGACCGCAAACATAGACGCCATCGACGCCGAAATCAATCGCCTCCAACAGCGTAAAAAAATCAGAAAAAATCGTATTGACGGGCTAAAAGAGTACCTACGAGACAACATGGAGCGCACAGGCATCACCAAGATTGAATGCCCCCTCTTCACCATCACCTGCGCCAAAGGCCGAGATATCGTCCTCATAGAAGATTCAAACAGCCTTCCTGATGAATACATCGAAGTTGAAACGGTTGAAAAACCAAAAAAGAACATGATATTGGCAGCACTGAAAGACAAAAAAGACGTGCCAGGTGCCACCCTCGTTAAATCTAAATCATCCATCCGAATAAAATAGAAAGGAATAGCCATGGCCAACGGAATCAACAAAGTCATACTGGTAGGAAATTTGGGTAAAGATCCAGAAATTCGTCACCTGCCCAGTGGTGGAGCCGTGGCTAATTTGGTGATAGCTACATCTGAAAGTTGGAAGGATAAGCAGACAGGTGAACAAAAGGAAAAAACAGAATGGCACCGCGTAACGATGTTCAACCGCCTGGGCGAAATCGCCGAAAAGTACCTGAAAAAAGGCTCAAAAGTCTATCTAGAGGGTAAGCTGCAAACCCGCAAATATCCAGGTCCAGACGGCCTAGACCGCTATGCAACTGAAGTTATTGCTAACGAAATGCAAATGCTCGATAGTCGTGGAGGTTCCGCGCCACAACAAGCGGGCCGTCAACAGCCACAACAAAACAATGGTTATCAACAGCAACAAAAACCACAACAGCAAGCCGCACCTCCACAGAACAGTGATTTCGCCGATTTTGACGACGACGTGCCCTTCTAAAAAGCACCTATTTTATTGTGGGTATACTATAAGAAATTAACTATATTCAACAAAACTAACTGTGTAACTTGACAAAAGTTAAGCTCTACTTTATTTATATAAGTGTAGTTTAAAAACTCAACTTTATTAATAACATAGGGGCGTGAAATGACAGGTTTGGCGAAAAACTTAAAGCAACAGAAAGAAGATCTAAATGAAGCTTTTGACGACGTTCTTTCTGAATTAAGAAAATGGAATATTGAAAGCGTTGCTGAAGAGGCGGGATTATCGCCCTCCACTCTTTACTTCTGGCTTAGTGGCCAGACGAAAAACCCAGGAAAAAATAACCTTATTAATGTTGCGTACGTAATTGGGTATAAATTCGCTCTTGTTGGGTTAGATGGAAAGCCAAAAGCGAAGAGTAAAAAGCCAGCTTTACGCGTCGTAAAATAATTTAGAAAATATCCACAGACCCTAAGCCGACGTTGTTGGCTTGGGGTTTTTTGAATGCTTTTATAGACAAAGGATAGGTTTAATGGTTAGTAGTAAACACTGCCAAGACCCAATATTGTACAGAGAATACGACATAAGCAAGCAGTGTGGGCACCAGCTCGTTAAAGTCCAAGTTTTCGCGTCACGGGATGAGGAGCACCAGGAATGCCATCACTGTCTATTAACGGAAGTACTTGAACTCCAAAATAAAGATAAGTCAGACGGTAAGTGGGACAACCTTATAGAGCGAATAAAGCAGGCGGTTGGGGCTTAGTTATGACATTTAAAGTCCCAGAAAAATTCAGGAGAATAACGGGATCAATGGGAAGTGATAGCTCTTATGGTAATAATGGCGCATTTTTGATAACAAGCCTTAAATTAAAGCGCCCACTGAATACTATTGCTTCCGATCAAATGGGCTGGGAACACGTCTCCGTCTCCCTGCCTGACCGCTGCCCTACGTGGGACGAGATGTGTTTTATAAAGAACCTTTTTTGGGATGAGGATGATGCCGTTATTCAATATCATCCGCCAAAGAGAGACTATATCAACTGCCATCCTTTTTGTTTGCATTTGTGGCGTTCAACGGATCAAGATATACCACTACCGCCAAAGATCTTTGTAGGAGTGTAGAAATGGAAATAGTAGGAACTGTGGGGACCACTGATGAATAATAGCGACAAGCTAATGTATGCAGAGTCTCTGCTTGCCATTCTAATGATGGATCTAGGCTACGAAAAAAAACCGGGCAAAAACGTCCCTCTTCGACATCAGATAGCCTGGGATATTGCCGACGACATTCTGGGTGGAGATGAAGTAGCCAATCTATTAAGGGCGGCAATCGACATAAAAGAATCAGGATCAGAAAAAACATTACGCCCTCACGACGTATCCGAAGGGCATAGGCGTATCGTCCAGATGACGGCGCGGATTAAAGAGCTGGAAGCCATAACGGTGGAACTTGAAAGTTTATTAAACTCTTCGGGAGATAAAGTCAGATGAAAGATATGAACACCATCCAAGGATATTGGGATGAGCTAATGGCATGCCCTTCTTATGAAGATATTCCAAAGGATGTAAAATCGACCTTACAGGATATGTTCTACGCAGGGGCTATAGCCATGATGACTCTCCTCCGCAAGATAGATGCCCAACCAGGCAAAGCGGCCAGGAAAATAATGAAAAGGGAAGTCGAAAAAGAAGTGATGGATTTTAATCTAAACAAATTAAAAGACCGAAGTCCTGAAGAAGCAGCGGAACTATTAATAAAACTTCTCGACAGAATGATCAGAAAAAATAGCTAATACCCTTCTCCCCGTGCATCTGTGCGGGGAGCTATCAACGCAATAAACCCTCAAAGTAAACAGCTCCCAAGTCAGCAATATGCTTACCTAATTAATCACTTAGGTAAATACCTAAGTAAACACCTAATCGTCTACCTAATTAACTAGGTAATTACTTTTCTTGTTACATTTCTTCCTGCTTAAGTCTCACAACAGCAACCTTTTGAGAAAAAACTATAAATTAACTAACAAACGTATAGACTTTTAATACTACGATTGTTAAGCTCAGCTTTACTAAGGACAGCAAAAAAGGAAAATGACTATGACGGCAATTGTATGCGCATCAAGTAAAGGTGGTTGTGGAAAAACAACAATAGTTACTCTACTAGCAGGAGAATTTGCGAGAAGAGGTAAGGATGAGAATATGGATGTCACTATTGTTGATGCCGATCCTAATAGGCATAGCAGTAGCTGGGCATCAAAAGATGGTTGCCCCTCAAACATTAGTGTTGTTTGCGATACAAGCGAAATAAAGCTTGGCAGAACAATAGATAATGCCTCCAAAGAATCGGATTTCGTTCTAGTCGATCTAGAAGGTGCTAAATCCATGGCCTTCTCTAATGCTATTGGGCGTGCAAGCCTTGTTATCATCCCGTGCCAAGGTTCATATGATGATGCTGTTGAAGCGACACGTACAATTGAACTCATTCATTCTCTGGAAGAATTGTTACAGCGAAAAATACCTTTCTCCTTACTCTTCACAAGAACAAACGCAATCACCAACTCACTGGGCCTGAGGGAAATCATCGCAGACTTTAAGGAGGAAGGGTACGACATGTTCAAGGCGTCCCTGATAGACCGCGAGGCATTCAAATCCGTGCGCATGTATGGCGGAATCGTTAACGACCTAAAGCCCAAACAAGTATCCGGTGCCAAAAAAGCCGCCGAAAATGTCAGGGTATTAGTCAACGAAGTCGTTGAAAAACTCACAAGCCAGGAGGCATAACCATGGGTGAAGAAAGAGTAAAAGTAACTGGAGACAAAAGTCTCGCCAAATTCAAAAAAGGAAAAACAACTGAAGAGGCAATGACCGAGGTATCTGCCCAGCATGGATTTGTTCCACGCACAGCTCAGCCGTTGATGTTAAAAAGGCGCACGGCCTATGTCATCCCATACGGGTGCAACACCAGGGTAGGCATGATCGAACTCGCCGAGCATGTAAGTCTAAAACTGAACCTATACAAGCAAGAAGCCTTTGAACAGGGAGTCCTAGCCCTCATCCAAAAACACGGCTTCGAGGATCTAGAAGCTGAGTTTGAAGAGCTGACGAAAAAATAATTGGGGATAGACATGAATAGAGAAGAAATTAAGAAAAAAATGGAGCCGTCATTTAAAGCTCTTTTGGCAAAAGGGATTGATCCAAACGAGATTGTCAAAAACCAGTTGTTTATAGCGTACGCAAAACAATTTGTAGACGACAATATCGATCTTTCTGAGCTGGTAAGCGTGGCTGAAAAGATAAACCTGGATGCAGGTGGCAAGTACAGCGTGAACCAAACACTGGAAGCGTAGATGGATTTTAGTACCGAACAAATAGCAATGCTTGCCCAGGTGGAAAGAGACATGGATTCAGGAAAGACACCATTTGTCGTGGAAAATGGGCAGCGATATGCTTTTCTTCAAGAGGTGTTGGATGAGTTTAAAATTCAATCAGGGCAAACAGTTACTGCGGTGATACTTCTTGCGTTGATGGAAAAGACTTTGGCATGAGTATAAAGGATGATTGCATCCCTAAAGGCGTGCAAACCCATAACGAACACGGAAATTTAAAAGTGGGGATTTACACAAAAAAACAAATCGAAGAAATGGACCTAGAGACTGCGCAGGTCGAGATAGAGCAGGCTGTCTACAATGCTGCTCTATTGTTCGAACGGCTCGAAGGGGTGAAAAAAGTTCATGGGAATGGGCATCACATGGCTCAAAGAATAGCGGCTCAAGCTAAGGAGTTGTTGGTTGAACGGTGGATAGTGGAGAGCAAAAGTGACCTGGCTGATGGATAAAAACACGCATGTGAACAAGGAAGGCGACGAGAAAAGTGAGCCCGGACTGATGGATGTCAAAGATGTTGCACCATTATTTAACGCCTGGGTTGATCTATCGAAATCAATAATTTTGCAAGGGAAAAATGAGATAACCGCCGCGCTCGATAACATGGAGGAAGCTATACATCTGACGCGGAAGAATCTTGGGTTAGAAACCAACGCTGTCGTTAGTAAAGAGCCTAAAAGGGATTCTGTCGTCGTCGAATTAATTGACGGTAAGTTTGTCGTGCATATTGAGTGCCAAAACAAAGATATTCTTTGGATGCTTGAAGATGTGGCAAAAGAAATCAAGATAGGGATTATATAATTCACTAAATTTAAGACATAGCTATCCCCCTTATATCCCTTGGTCTAAACCAAACTGCATAGCAAAGCAGTATAGGATCATCGGCTTCCTTGCGGTTATTCCGCTCCAATCATTCCCTTAGATTGGTTCCCTCTCAGCACTTCGGCCTGCTGAGCCTAGAATAGATAACGGCTATCGTGGGTATTCATCTATCTAGTAGTCTGGCCACACTCGTTAGAGCGCCAGTGGTCGCGGGTGTTACGGTAGCACTTGCCCGCACTAGTTAGTTTTGAGTCCTTCGACATTCACCACTTGGATAACCCGCCAACGTATTGACCTCCGCACGGAGCAGCCAGTAAACATAGGGAGATGAGGAGAGAAATAGCATTGAAATACTTACATTGTTAAGCTATACTTTACTCTCATCATCTCGATGTATGCCGGACGAGAGGGCTGCAACCCTTGTTTGACTCCGGCGATCCCTATATTACACAATTCTAAATTAGATACAACCCCTCATTTTATCAGCCTTTTCAGCACCCTATCCCAGTTATTACTCATATGCACGTTTAAACCCAGGCGCTTTAAAATAAGCTCGCTCGCTCACGTCATACACCATATTGTCAGGATAAAGATCTTTATATGTTCTCAGATCATTTGTAGCGCACGCATCTGCAATTCCATACTGTTCTGTCAATACCTTGCGATTCACTTTGCCGTAAACAACTAGCATCACGTCAATAAATCTGATTCTTTGTTCTGCTGCGTAATTCATTAATAATATCCTCTTGGTTAATTAGTCAACATATGTATACTATACCAGATACAAATGATTACCATGTTTAATTTTGACTTAAAGGGGAGCGAAAATGAGTTTTGTTATTACCGTCGCGGTATCAAAGAAACAGCATGAAGCACTGGAGAAAGCGTTAAAAAGCGAAGAAGTCGGCAACATGGGGCCAGTGGAATTAAAGGATTATTTAGAGATACTTGCCACGGTAAGCCTAAATTTTATGGCTTCGGAATTAGGGCCAGAATATGCGAGAGAGTTTTTTGAAAAAGTGATGGATAGCGAAAACACGCCTGATCATGACGCAACAAAGAACGGGTCTAGTATAGTAATGTCTGAATCTGAATCTGAGACTCAACACTAACCATGTTCAAGTGGCTTTATAGACTGGCACTCAGATTCCTACACCTGTGCCCGCACAAGAAATGGGGAGTTGAAAACATTCAAACAACCGGGCATGGCAGTCGAATACGGTACTTTTTTCAGTGCGAGAAGTGCGGCGCTAAAAAAGAAAGAGAGTGGCCCAAGCAAAAGCTGAGGTGAGCAATGAAATATAACGACAAATACCTAGCGAGGATAGTACAAGGGTCGCATAAAGGCTGGTATTTACGCGTGCCTAAAGACTCTAAAAAAAGTTTCCTTGATTATGATTCTACGTTTTTCCCAGACAGGGATCATAAAGGAGATAGAGGGGCGAAAAAGGCGGCAAAAGAGTTTCGTGATGATTTCTTACAGAAAACAAACCAAATGCATTTGCTCGAATGTATTAGGCAAACTCACGAAAAAATACATCCCACCGACGCGAAAAATACAAGCGGTATTGGAGGGGTAAGGCTCGCTTTTGAGGTTAAAGAACCGTCACCGGGAAATATTTGTGTGTATGAGTCATGGATTGGTTATGGCATGAAAGACAGAAAGTCATGGTCACGATCTTTTTCAACAAACAGATATGAAGAAGCCGACGCCTTTCATAATGCCTGTATTGAAAGGTTTAACCGCCATGGTCCGCTTTATGTTACAAAAGATCTAAGCGAATTCCCTTGTAAAATCCCCGTCGAATATATAAAAATTGATAAGGAGGGCGCATGAGCCTACCAACAGTTAAATTCAAACACTGGCATTGCTACTTGGCCTTCTGCGAGTACGAAAACGGCAGAGTAGCGCTAGCGCTGAAAGAATTAGAAACCCATGATCTTATAGCAAAAGCGACTGTAAACATCCCAGAATATCCACTTAATAATGGTGAAGTAATTATTAAGGATCACGGAGAAAATGAAGGTATGTTGTCAGCGTTGGTAGATGCCGGTGTCGTTAAACCAACAGGGTGGCATATAAAATTCGGTCACGTCGAAGGCCCCGTGTGTGAGCTGCTTGTCAAACAAGAGGTATGGTAACGATGTTGAACATCCTCAAAACACAAAAAAAGATCGCTAAATTCCTTGAATCTATAGGTAGAGATAGAAATCAATCACCCTCTATAAATCAAATGACGATGGTGATGCTTGTTTATCGAAAGGAAGCTGACTCAATAGCTGATTTGGCGGACAAAATGGATAAGCCCTATGATTCAGCAAGGAAATTATCTCATTCATTAAGAGAGGGGTGTGCCAAGAAACGCACAGGCTTTAAATTTTTTAGAGCTGAGCCAATTTATAATAGGCATTCGAGCGGAATCCCCAGGAATAAAATGGTATTAACGCCTGAAGGTAAAAAATTTGCCAGGATAATTGCAAAAGCCTTTGGGGATTGATATGACCGAAAGAGTTGTTGTATACAACGTATTTCCAAAAAGGTGCCAACACAACAAATTCGAGGTTAATGAATCATTGGCGCTTATTAAATGTGGGACGTGTGGCGAGCCATTAAACCCTATCTGGTGCGTAGCTCAGTTTGCGCGCGCTGAATCTAGATATCAGCTTAAGATTGCCGAGCTTGAAAAAACAGCAGCTAAAGCCGAGAAAAAGAACAAGTGCAAATGTGAGCATTGCAATAAGATGACGAGAATCCACAGAGAATGAAACATCGTGATGATTTAGAAGAAGCAATAAAAGACAGTGACCATTTTTTTATTCTGGCCACTGAATCATTCTTTTTAAGTGCCATGACCTACGTTCAAGTGGAAATTGCAAAGATTCATAAAAAGCCGTTCAGGATAGCATTAAGGAAAGGTGTAGAAATCCCTGAAGGTTTTTTGGATGACGTTGAAGACTATGAAATAGTGACCTGGGAAACAGCAGATGAATTGAAGAGTGCCTTTATTGAATTGATTGGTGAGGATCAAGATGCCTTTGATTTTGTTAATCCATACGTTAAAAATTAAAGTGTTGATTAATTTTTTCACCTTGATTAAGATAGATCTCGGAATAGGCAGTACTAGACAGTTTTGTTTAAAGATACGTAGGGGTCTAGAATATTCCAATATAAACCGTCGGGTTAGGAAGAGCGACCATGCTTATGCCTACTCGACCCCCATTGAGTTGGTTGAACTTCTCATCCCGGCGGTTTGTATCTTAAATCTCTTTCAAGTGTTTCAAATACACCACAGTATCATGTTCCTTGATACCCGCTAATACAAAACCTTCTTCATTTTTCCAAGCCTGCCACATCTGGATAGCTTGTTGCCACCAGAACAGCTTATGCCCAATCTGCAATGAATCCCCTCTATGTGTATAACCATGTTTTTTAAAGGGTAGATCTTTAACAACATCATTAGCCATGTATACCCGCAGGTAATTAACGTGCTGGGCATCCTTCATTGAAACCATGCCTCGATAGTAATCTTTGGTAAAGACCATCGGTTGGGCAAAGGTTATACCGTCGATATCCGCAGCGATTAAAACATCGCCGTAAAGCTCCATAAACAGGTCTGCAAGCGCCCCACCTCGACTAACCCCAGTAATTAGTATCTTGTCCGGGTTCAGCGCCTTAAGGCGGCTCATAATCTGTTTGGCCATCAAATCAAGACCGATCTTCATGCCCTTGTGCATACCATCCTCAACCTCATGCGTTTTGTAGAAGTTCAGCACCCAATCAACCCAATCATTAGATCCAGGGAAAGCAACCACCACCCTATCGTCTTCCTTGATGATGTAGCAGGCATCCCCTTTACCTTTTAACAGCGGATCTATGATCGTAAGTGAATCCCCCCAAAGCTTAGTCAACTCTTCAGCGTCTTTTTGATGCACAACTTCGGCATAGTGGAAAGCATCCAGAATCTCTGGCTTGGTAAATGTCATCGTTAAATTCCCTTGGGTTGAAACTCGAGGTGGATATGGGTAGGTTCACAAATGATGTCGTATTCATCGGATAAGGAGGCCCTTAACCGTCCAGCTGCTTCCTGGCCATAGTCGTCAAAATAACGAGTACGTAGGTCTCCTGCATTACCAATGTAGTGAAGAGAAGTCGGTGAATGTTTGCCATCGGCTAGAGAGGTGACAACAAGTTCTTGACCAAGGTCTGACCAAATCTTATCAGCGATAAAGAGAGCCAGCAGTAGTTCAGGGGATAGGCCACGGGCCTTGATCCCAGCGTCATATTTTAATTTCAGGCGTTGAGTGCCCTCCTTCGGTTAACTAAGCAAATCTTCAAGTAGCTTCTTCTCTTGAGGACTCGCCCTGCGTTTTATTTTTCGAATGACCCGAGCTTCAATGTTCAGGTCGTTTATTTGCTGGCCCTTAATCGTCGCCCGATAGTTCAGAAACAAAAACAAAGCCGTAATAATTAAACTAATAACCATAACAATCGCGCCGATTGCGGATGCGTTATGAGACAGCCACAACATACCCCCGCCGCCCGTCGTTATCCCTGATGCTAACATCCCAGTGTCAAGTTTAGTCATCACCGGATGCGTTGCTATGACTGCTTCGCTCATCGTTGATTTTGCTCTTTAGCTAATTGAAAAATATACCTTCTTCTATTTCGCAACTCTGCTTTGATTTCCTGGATTTGCTCCTGACTTGTCGAAGAGGCTATTGCTCTATCTCGCGCAGACTTCGTAAATTGAGAACTCATAGACCATTTAGGTATTTCACCTCTCATTAAGTTACTAATATCTTTCTTTGAAACTTTACCGCCAGACATGGATTTGCGTATATCCGCATCGGGCATTCCAAGCTTTCTGGCACCATTGATATACTTAATCATTTCATTGTAATTTTTCTCTCTAGACTTCATCATTGATTCATAAGCCGCCGTCAGATCGCTATCACTGATCTTCTTGCGACTGCCAGCAACCTTTCCGAGAATGCTAGACGCGGAGCGCTTCTTATTATTGAACCCATATGCTTTATATATCAGCGATTGGCCTAGATTCAGCGTAGACGTTCTATGCCCAAGCCATGCCCATGCTTCATCTTTAAGCGTGTATTCTTTACCTGAAGTGCTAAGCTCTCCACCCGCAGCCAGTACCGTACGTTCCAGGTTAGACATGACTCCAGGTTGAAGCCCCTTTCTTAGATGATTGAGTTTATCGGCTATTTGACGTCCTACGGTATCCTCTTCATTGTAAACTTTTCCCCCGCTATCTTTTTTATTAGTCCAAATTTCTTTAATTGTACCCGCTGCTATGTCCGTACCAATAAATGGCTCTAGGATTTCTGTCGCTGCGTCTATTAACTTTTTATCAACACCAACATTATTACCACTCAGCATCGCGGTAATCGGCTTTTTAAGATAGGTATAGGGATCGATATAGGAAGCATCGTAATAGATTGGCAGTCCATCTTTATCGTATCCAAGATAGACGATTTGAGAATTCCTAGACCACTCGGGCAACTGTGCCCTAACTGCCTCATCATCATCGTCGTCCATGCCAAGCAACACCATAGATATTTTGGAGGCCGAGTAAGCCGCTGAAGCCGCAATAGACATACCCAAAATACGCTTCGCCGCCCCAACCTTATTGTCTTTCAGATCTTCCTTTATGAATTTAGCCTGATTGTATGTTGTTCTCACAATCTCATAAGGGAATGAAACAAACGTGCCTATTAAGGGCCACCTACGGATCTTCTTAATGCCTCGTGGAACCATGCTGTAGGTAGGGTATCCATTGCGAATTCTAAAAGCCGCCTTCTTCTCTGCCTCTTCTTTAGATAGACCCGCCTTAAGTTGAGATTGATATTCATTTTCAAACCCAATTATCTTCCAAAAATCATCGCCTACTTGGTAGGTTTTCTGCAAAAATCCCAAAATACTTTTCATTTTTTGCTTTGGCGTTTTGGTGTATTTGCTAACATCGGATGTATCTACAAAATCCTCTACAGCTGCTTTCAGCTCTTGTGCATACGGATTATCGTGTAAGACGCCAAGCTTGATTAGCTTGTTTAAGTATTCTCTCCAAACCTTATCTTTTGTGAACAGATCAGCCTTTGCCGCGCCAAATGCTTTCTTCCCATATTTCCAGTTAAAATGTCCATTCGAAATAGCGAAAAATGCAGCCGATTGAAAGTTCCTCATCTGAGTTGTGGGAGATAGGATGGTCTTTCCGTACTTAACCATTGAGTTGATACGAACGATTTGACGCATCAATTCTGAACCTTCAAACTTATCTAAAGCATCTTTCATGCCTAGTTTAAAATCAGCAGACGTATACAGTCCATCCAAAGGATTCATTGTTTTTGAACCCTCTGCGACTATTTGAGCATCATATGCAACACCATCTTTTACGACTGGCTTTTCAAATAGAAACTCATCTAACCCACGTTCTCTTAGATTCATGAGAAAATGGTGATTAGCCATATACCATTGCATCTTCGACGCGGAACGATCAAAGTTGATTCTAGGGTCTTTGTATTCCCCTAATAGTTCTCGTATGACAGGAGGAATGTCTTTTCGTCGTTTGGTGATGGAAATATCCTTTCCACCTATCATAGCTCCTTTAGATATCAGCGTAGAGAAATCACCTGCTTCTCTGGCTTTTTCCAGAATTCCACTAACAGCGCCTTCAATCTCTCCTTCAGTCAAAAGTTTGGGCTTCAACTTATCAAGCCTGTCTATTTGAATATCGGTTAAATCGCTTCGATTGTCAGAAGCAAAATAATCAGCTCCTTTTTGGATTAACTCTTCTCTATTTTTTGCTCCAGTACCAAACGCCTTAGCAGCCACTTTTTCACTATCAGCTTCCCGAATATACGTTTCAGCACGCTTAATTAACGACGTGTTTTCAAGTGTTTTCTCTTTCCACTTAGGGTCATCGAACGCCTGATAGCTACGATTCAAATACGAACCTATATTCCCTGATATAGTTTCAAGCGTTTGCAAACTGGCGAGAACGGACGCAGGAATCTTCCCCTCTGCCCCTCCTGTATCCAGGGCTAGCTTATATTCTTCTTTTTGTTTATCTGTCATTTCACTTACACGGATGTCGATAATATCCTTATAAGTTTCCATCATGCCTAGAGAAAGGTTGTCAAGGTAAGCGCGTAATGCATCGGCAGTGGGCTTTAGCTCTTCAGAAATAGAGACATCTTTACCCCCGATGTAATCATTGATTTTCTGTAGTTCAGCGCTGTCGACCTTTCCATATGGCTTCCTAAAAGTCTTTTTGATAGCTTTCTCAAGATCGTGGACAAGTGCACCAACCTCTTCTTCACCTACATTTTTGATTGCATCGGATTGAAGATTGGTTTCAAAGGCGACTTCATTCATCAAGCCTTCTTTTGTGAAATTTCGTTTTATCCAACGCTTAACATTTTCACTAGCCTTTTCCATCCGGCCTTTTCGCTTGACCGGGGTTAAGTCATGACTTTCAACAGCCTCTTTTACTCTCTTAGAATCCGTTAGAGTGTCGGTCAAATCTTTGACGGCTGCCTTCTTCTCTACAGGAGACTTTTTCTTTGCTGCAGGCTTCTTCTCCACAGGCGCTTTCTTCTCAGCCGCCGCATACACAACCTTGGGCTTTTCCGTCGGCATCTCAGCCGCCATGGTCTTCTCAGGGGCAGCCGGTTTAGCCTTCGATTCTTTAGGCTTCTTAGCCTCAATCCGCCACTCGTCAGGAATCACACCACCGGCTTTCTCTATCTGATCCACAACACCTTGATGTTCAGCTGTGTATTCTCCATAGGCCATCTCCACAGCCTGCCTATTGGCTTCCGCGTGATCTAACCCATCGGTCGTTCTAAGCTTCTCAGCTATCTTTAAGACGTGATCCTGGTCTTCTTTTATTAAGGAGGAAACACTCAGACATTTTGTAAGGGTGCCCATCAGTGAACCTTCCTCAATGGCAGAACATCCCACGATTCAGCAATACCTCTGCTGTCTCGCTTAGGCACAATTCGAACAGGCGTAAACGTATTGTCTACGACCTTCGTCATATCTGTAATCGCTTTCGTCAGTTTTACCAAGGCCTGGCGCATCTCGACTAGATCATTACTCTCTATCGCACGTTTGGCCAACTCAGCGGACGCTCTAGCGCTCTCAGCCGCTTGTTTGGCCGAATCAGTCGCTAAGGCAACCAGCTTATCGTCAACGTTCCTAACAGGCCTAGGTTGCGGTTTGGCAATCTTCTTCTTTACGGGTGCGCGCATTATTTACCCTTCAAGCACGTAAGCACTTGGTTTAACTTATCAACACGGCCCTTAAGTTCTGTCACATGAGCCTTAACTTCTGGGCTATTGGCCTTCGCTTGTTTAGGTCCATCGTAATCATATTTTACCGTGATTGAGGCCAAAGGTTTAGCAGGTTTTTTAATACTAGCTTGATTATAATTCTGCGCTTTCCAGGCATTAGGAACCGTAATTAAATCATCTTGAATTAAACTCTGGTTATCAGTTGAACGCGGCTTTAACGTAACGGACGAAGCCAAACGCTTACCATCAAGGTTATACGTTTCATACCTAAAAACATCGTCGCCAAGCTCGCGCTTAACACCATAGACAGGGGTTTTACCTTGCTCAATCGTAGAATTAATCTGCTGTTCAATCTGCGCAACATCCGCCTGTTGTGGTGTCTCCATTAAAAAGTTAGAGACATTTTCAGAAACCGGCGCTTGGGGTAATGCTTTCTCAACAGGTCGCGCTTTAGCAGGCGCTACCACGGTTTCAATGGGGGGCGTTTCTACAGCCTTAGGAGGCTCATATTTAGCCGCAGCCTTGCGCATAGCTAACTGCATAGCCGTCGGCGCGTCTTCTTTTGCAGCTACATCCTTGAGCGCCTGATCATATTCTTGCTGCTTCTGTTTCTCTTGCTCAACCTTCTGAGCTTTAGCCTCACGAATATTCATCGACTCTTTCGCCCGGCCCGCAATCTCCTTCTCGGCCACAGCAGCAATATCTTCTCGTTTTAACTCACGCTGTTTGATCGATTCTAATACCTGCTCTCGTTTAGCCGTAGCTTCCGCTTCAGGTAAAACTTTTCGTGGCTCTTCCTTTGCTATTTCTTCATAGGTCAGTGGAGCAGTACGTTCAGCAAATTCCTCTTGTTCTTTTATCTGTTTTAACGTTTCATCGGTTTTAGCTTTTAATGTTTCTGCTTCTAAAATAGCTTCTTTAGTCGGCCCGGCGAAGACTTCTTCAGCTCTTGCCATAGATTCAGCCGTAGGGGCATCGATGATTTCTTGGGCTTTGGCCAGTGCGTCGTCAACAGTTACGGCTGATTGGATTTCATCGGCTATTTCTTTAGGTTCTTTACTGCGAACCGCTTCAGCGACCTTATGCCCAACGGTAGCTATACCAACTTGGGCACCACCACCAATAAGCGTCGAGGCAGTCGTAAGTTTAACGATGTCTATCAGTTCTTCAGCTGTTGGCTCACCCTCTATACCATGCACCCATTCAGAGACTCTTTGCCCAACTTCTGCAATATTCTCACCAGGAACTTCGGCCATCATAAAATTGACCAATCGTTTAAACGGTGCGGTTCCCTCTTTGAAAAGCTGTTTAGCAGGTAAATACTCTGTACCAGCCTCTAACATCCCACTTATAGCCGCATGTCGATGGGCAACATCTGGATCAACACCCGCTTCTCTGGCTTTATCATAAGCCCGTCCATACTCAGCCGCGCCAAATGAAGCCGGAACTATATTCCAGTTTCTGAGCAATACAGCACCCGCAGCGGCTGGGGCCATTTGACCAAGGGACGTGGCCGCACTTGATACAGCTTGTTGCCAAAATGTTTGATCTGTTGGTGTTACGTCTGCCATCTCTTTTTTCGCAGCCGTCGCAATCTCTTTTCCCTTTGCCGTGACAGCGATATCGCCTTCGCGCAATTCAGGCGAAAATTGACGAGCAATAAGTGCTGGTAATTCAGGTGCAAACTTAATAGCAGCACCTAACGCACCAAGAAAACCGCCTTCGCCAGCTTTAGCAGCCTCACCAAGCGCGACGCGTTCAGCTTCACCTGAAGCTTGCATTGCACCACCGGCAGCAAGCTTAATGCCTTCCACTACTTGTGTAGGAACAGCTTTTAATGTCGCGCCCCATTCAGCGGCAGGCTTTGGAGCTTCCGTAGGTTCATCAGCAAAAGGATCAAAATCAACCTCTGTCAGCTTTGCCTGTTGTACGGGTTCGCCCTCAAAAGGATCAAAGTCAACTTCGGTGAACTTCGCTTGCTCTTCAGGTTCATCTGCAAACGGGTCAAAATCAATGGGGGTTAGCGTAGGCATTACTCAACCTTGTTCCATTTACCATCTTTTTGAACAAACCAGGCTTGATATTGGTCTGACCATCTGGCACCTTGAGCCGGTGGGGATTTCTTATCTGCTGGCGGACCTTGTTTAACCGGAGCTTGTGGCGTTTTTGCAGCAGGCGGAGTACTCACTTGTGCTTGTTTGGTTCCACCAAGACTTTCCTGAACCCTATATTTATAAGCTTCTGTTTCAACCTCTTCGTTACCAGGGTCAAACCAATAGAATTCACCACTCGCTTTTCGTCGTTGCATAATCCTATCTTTAGCGAGAGATTTCTCACTCTTAGATAGTGATTTTTCGGCCAAATCTTCGTCTAACCCTTCAACTTTAATACTGTTCCATGCGCCTGTATTAGGGTCTCTTTCTGCTGCTACTTTTATTTCTCCATTTGGGTCACGAGGATCAGGAATCATCATCGTTTGGGTTTTGGTAGAACCCACTTTCTTAGCTGCCTTAATCTTCGCCTTTTTTTCTGCCGCCGTTAACCGACGTTGATACTTCTTCTCTTCAGCTGCTTCACGACGTTTATAGGTCTCTTCTTCAGCTGCCGTTTTCTCTTTACGAACGCCTTTCTGATATTCGCGCTCTTCCGCCTTATCAGTCTTACGAATACCCGCAAGCCTCTGCTCTCTACGCGCTTGAAGGTTGTCACTGATAACGCCTTTCGTGTATTCCATGCCAGCGCCTGCAGCGCCTTCAATTGCCCCAGCAAGTAATCCGCCCATTACGCACCCCCTTGAGGTAGCACGCCTTGTTGAGGCGCTTGTGGAGTTTCTTGTGGAGTTTCAGGTGTAATCCCTTGGCTAGCTTGTTGGGCCGCTTGTGCCATCTCTTGTTCGTCAAATCTATCGGGGTTTTCCTGACCCCAATCCGCGAGCGTTTTCTGAACAGCACCCATCATCATTTCCTTAGTGACGTTTTTAACCACCTCATTTTGTATAAGATCTTGAAGTAACATTTCGATAAGTTTAGTACCTACCTCGGCTAAAATTTCTACAGGCAATTCACCTTGATCTTTTTCCAGCCGTTCAAGTGTGCCGTTGATCGCCAGCGACATAGCATCAGGAAATCCCTGTTCTCCATGCTGTTGAAACATCTGCACAAAATTTTCGAAATTTTCATCGTACAAAAGCTCTATCGCACTATCTAAAACAGGCTTAGCTTGTGCAGAAACCTCACCTTCTGGTATTGTTTCAGCGGACTGTTCAGGCGTTTGATTAGGTGTTTCTAGTAAACCAGGCATGTTAAGTATTCCTATAATTTTCTAGTAGACGTTTGTAGTTTGGAAGCTCTGGCGGTGCGATTCCTTCTCTAGCCCGAACACTGAGTGGTCGATAGCCCCCAGCAAAGAGACCGCGATTAACGTCTTCTAGCGAGCGTACCCTAGTAGGGTCTACAGCCTGGTGCTCTCTTATGTAGCGTTCCTTATCGGCTCTGCGTTGTTCTTCTAGCAGATCTTTTTGCATTGACTGAGAAGCCATGCCCTGGGCAGCACCTAGCAACATTTGAGACTTAACCGGATTGGCTTCTACCCAACCGGCTGATTTAGACATCAAGCCAGGCTCTTGATAAGCTGGTGGTGGTCCGATATCTCCTGTTGGCATACCTCCAGCAACCACTTCGCCAGTAGGGGCGGTTGTTGATGACGCCATACCCTCACCAACCGCGCCACCAGCCCATGCGCCAGCCGCAAATCCAGCGAACATACTTAGCTTTTCATTGCCGGTTAGCTGTCCAACAAACTTACTGACTACCTTGCCAACAACCAACGAGCTTATAAAAGGCATTGCTGCTGCGCCCATGTCAAATCTCCATTGCGAAGCACTGCCCCGCTTTTTTAAAACCCATCTTCATTAAAAATGAGTCATATCTATCGTTTTCTACCAAGGATGTAATGTGAACAGCCCAAGCGTTATTGTCTTTTGCCCACTGCTTAAATCTACGTAACAACGCGTGTGATTCTTTCCCAGAAATAAAAAACAGATCCATAGCAATTATCGTTCCCCACGCGTTCTTATCAACACCACCACCGAGAACACCAACCACCTTGCCTTCATGTTCAACAACTTCGCAGAACAGGTTCGGCATTGCGGTTACAACAGCGAATACTCTTTTCATGTGAGGAATATCTATCGGCGAATTTTTAAACGAAGTCTGTTTGTGAGTTTCAATAAACAACGGCTCTAGTTGTTCGAAATCACTGATTTTAGATTTTCTGATCATCCTAAAGCTATCCCTCCTGTTCCCACTTTTCACCGTTCCATCTCATTAATTTGCGTCCAGCAGATCCCCATGGATCGCTAGGATCAACAGGCATATTTTTACGCTCTCCTACGTAGCTTCCTGGTTCTAATGGTTGTTCTTCGCGCCGTGCTTCGAATGTTTCAGTCGCGCCTACTGTCATAGGCCCGGCAGGTGTCGCCCCTTCAGAAGCTGTTCCTGTCGTGAATTCTCCAGCGGCGGCTGGTTCACCAGATATTCCAGCAAGGAAATTAAGACCGGATTGGAGGTTTCCTATAATGACGTTCAAACCAACTTCTTGTTGCTCTGCACTCATATCAGGATTGTCGAGAAGATTTGAGATAGATTTTAATCCGTCTGAATACAAACCGCCCATTGTTGTATCTAGGTTCTGTTGAATTTCATATGTCTTTCTAAGGCCTTCAAGCTCTAATGCGTACTGTTGCTGAACACCGTAAAGACGCTCGTTAACATCAGCCTCTAACTCTAGCGTTTTGGCATTGAGGGCTTGCTGCTTTTCCATCTGCGTGAGCTGCTGATTCGCAGCCAGTTCTTGGCGCTCAAGTTCATATTGCTGAGCCACACCCATCTGGCCTGTTTCCAGCTCTGCAGCACGCCCCATTTTCTGAAGACCATATGCCTGTTCTTGTTCCCGGCCTGTAAACTCACTACCGAGCTGCTGCGCGGCTAAGCGTTGTTGTGAATATGTTTGTGCATCTTGTTGAGCAATAGGCGTGGCTCTATCAATCATCGCCGCCATACCCGCCTCACCGGCTAGCGTAGATTCCAACAACCCTCGTTTAGCGGCATAGGCTTCACCACCATATTTTGCACGCTTCATCAAAGCTGATTCAGGATCAAGGATTCCCGGTAATCTACCCGCCACTGTCTCTTGAGCCGGATCTATCGGCTTAATATTTGGTTGATAAGGCGCAGGCTGATAAGGATCGTTCGCAGGCTGATTTGTTGTTTGTTGAAGTGGGTCAAGTAATGGCATTATATTTCTCCGCAATCAGCTATTGCATCGGCGAGCGAGTTATAGCTTTTGCGCTTCGGTTTTCTGGCTACTCCTGACATTCTATTTACCTCCTATCTTTAGCTTATATTGAATTGCGATTATCTCAAGCGTGTTAATTGCGCTCTATGGTAGAACCGTTACCGTCATCCATGACCCTTTAGAAATAATAGTGGAAGAAGCATCACTAGTGCCTTGCGCCCAATCAAGATCGAGGGTTGTTACCGATGAAGCATTTGATAGTAAAAAGCCAGTAAAATACGCCCCTAACGCAATAGATGCAGCTAGTGGAAAAGTTTTTGCAGTTCCTATAGGGGCACTATCAACTGTTTCAGTTGCCGACAAATCAATTGCATGGAAATTTATCTGACTCGCCTGTGGTGATGCGCTCGCGGTTAACTGAACCTTTATATCTGGCGTGCTTGATGAGCTATCAACCTTTAAATACCCCTCAATCTTAACTCTCGTATCAACAGCTATGGTCCACCCGGCTAGCTGCGGGTCAGCTGCAGGCGTTGTTGTCGATGATCGCGATGTTGATACTGTTTTTGCTTTTGATTCAATACCAAGGCTCGATAAAGCATCCTGACCGCTTTCAGCTGTCCAATTAACCCCGTCTCCAACGATGAAATTCCCATCTGTGACCGCTAGGGCTGCTATATCATCTAATTGGGTATCCCAGGCCTGTACTGATACGCCTATGTCGGTGGCGTCTAGCGCCACGGCTCCATTAATAGTAACGTCGCCACCACTCGTCGTAATATCTACATCGCCTGACGAAATCTGATTTCCAAGCCTTAACGTGCTGTCTATCGACGTAAAACCTAGAAAACCCAAGCTTGTATCAATAGAATCAACAAATCTCAAAAATGCAACCGCATTACTTCCAGTTGAGTCGCTGTCTTTAATAAAGATCTCAGATTGACTTCTTGCAAGCGTTATCTGTCCTGTAAATTCCTTATTTCCGCCTATTACCTCATTTCCTGTTACTCCAACCGCACCAATAGTGATTCTTACAGCGCCGCCACTGGTATCATCGAGTATTGTTCTTGCGAAAGGAGCTAAGTCGGCTACTGCATAGGTATCTAATGCAGTGGCATAGATCATTTTGTCTGCGGCCGTTGTTAATCCGGCTATAGAAAGCAGTCCGGCATCATAAGCCTGAACATTAACGCCAATGTCAGCATCAACAAGCAGATTTGCAGTAGCAACACCAGCATCAACTAAATCACCACTAGCATCTTGCTCAATAACATTCCCGCTAGTGGGTGATACTATTTTGTTCGATTTAGTCGCACTAGCAGTCTCAATAGCCTCAAGATCAGAGGCTTCCATCAAATCGCCATCGACTTTATTGTTTACATAATCCGACATTAGTTCCGCTTCCTTCTGCCCATGGAAAACTGGAAGTTAATTCCATCCATCTCCCATTGGCTTTGCACTGCATCGCTTGAGACATATATTCCGATATATTCACCAACGCCCGGCGTATCGAGTACACCCGTGACGATATCCGAACCGCCAAGAACATCAGCGCCTAATACCATCGTCCCCAAAACGCCACCGCTAATCCCATCTATATGGATGTTGTCGTAGTTGATTAAAGGGCCATCTCGGTTGTAAAAAACAGGCTTTCCTTGAATACTGACAACGCCTTCAGCCTGCATATCAAATTGTGCCCGTCGAAAACGTTTTGAATGGAAAGGGCTTCCTAAATGAACAGGCGCGATTAATAGAAATGAATCTATCGCCGCTCCATCAAAACTTGACCCAGACTCCATTTCGTAGATGTAACCATCAGTAGAACCAAAATAGATTCTTTCCGCTCCGTTGGTATCTTCTGTATTGCAAATAGTTGTTACTTGAAGGGGGAGTTGAAATTTTGTCCAACCCGACAATCGATGCCCTCTAAACGTGGCAATAATCCCTGTTTTGTCTGAAAAGAAAACCCGATATTGTGTTTTATTCTTAATCGTTACCGAGGTAACAACGGTGTCTTTTTTAGATTCAATCGTGGGCTGGATATCGGTGCTAATCGTTGCATCAATATAATCACCAAACTCTTGAGCCGTACGAAAATCAGTAACCCCCCGGTCGTCCATAAAATAAACACGAGACCCTAACTGTTGTAGCGTCCCTGCAATAGCCCCCATGGAATTACCGTATTGGCTCATATTCGTTACCACAAAATCAGCGGCAACAGACCCATCTAAAATCCCCATACTGTTACGAGACCATATGCCCAAACGTCCACCTGTAAGCCGTTGCAGACCTGTAATAGGTGTTTCCATTTGGATCTGCGTTGCCCCAGTAATCGCCGCCCAAGTCGTCGCGTCACCTAAAGACGAATTGTGAAGATCTGTGTCGGATGCTGCGAAAAGATGTTTTTTAAAACCGAGAACATAATCCGGCGTATCAACTGTCATGCCCGTTGTAAGATCAGTCCAAGTCGTGCCATCCCACTGGAATAATTTGTGAACACCCGACGCTCCATACATCATCTCGGAGCCGTTAATGTTTTCGTTAGAAAAGTTATAAGCCCCATCGGGCACTAATCCAGTCTTTTTAGCAGTCCAGCCAGACCCCGTAGATTCATACATTGCCGCTGTCGCACCACCTACCGCATTACGAAAAGCGTAGTTTTTGCCGTTGAATCCCCAGACACCCAGGATGTCGCCCTCACCCGGAACGATATTAGGATCATATTTCGTATAACCTAAAAGGCTTCGATAACCGGGCTTCTGTTTGCACTCAACATTACGCGAGCGGATAAGGCGTCCGGGCTCCAAATCGACACCACGATTCACCTCATCTAATCCGCCTCTTAAGGTCGTGTACGTCATACCGGCTGCACAACCATTTCATCAGGAACGTCCTCTTGCTCCCATAGCAGTCTGTTCCACGCATCCAGGTACAGAGGGGCAATAATCATCGGCGCTTCTTCATAACGCTCGTAGTCGAGTAATGCGCGATAAATAATGGCGTATTGATACTCTTCAGGAAGATAAGGAACATCACTGTCTGCCGCTAATATCTGAACCGACTTACTAGCATCGAATCGAATGGTGTAATCGTCATTCGGTTTAGGCTCAAAGAACAGATTGTTGTCAGGCAAAACCGTCACAATCGCCGGTTGCTCAGCATCTGAATGGATATAGTTGTAGATCTTTTTAAACTGGTTATATTCCATGAATTCAAGCGGCATCTCTTGAGATTCAGTATCCGCTGTTAGAAAAATGGTAAACGTGTCCGTATCGATCTGTTTAACACTCTCACTGCTCATATCGTAAGTGCGAGCATCTGCCGTTGTGTTAATCTCTTTTTGTATCCAGGTGAATTTCCAACGACGACTTTTTTCAGTCTGTATCTTAATCCACGACTGTTTTATCCATTCAACAACGCGAGCATATTCGCCGGTTTGACCCACAACCGTAGTTGGCCCGGTTCCAACAGCGCCCGCCTCTCGAACAAAGAGTTGGCAAAGCTCAAGATACGTCATGAGCCTTTAACCAGTTCACCGCTGAATCTTTATCTTTATAAGTTCCACCTCGTGATTCCACCAACCGCTTAAGGCTTAGGTGATGCATGTTGTCGTAATCATCAGCGGGGAACTTAGTCGGAGTAATCTTCTCCGGTTTTTTCTGAAAGTTTTTAGGTACAGGTTTAGCGATTGGCTTACCTTTAGCATCAAAATGGGTGCCGTTCTGGATATACCGCGCACCCGCTACGTCACAATCACCAAAAATCTCACCAAATGGTTTCTTCTTATCCAGCATTATATTTTCTGCCTCATGCTTAAGCCTTCTTCTGCTACTTTCTGATTGCCCCAAGCACTCTCTTCACGTCGTTCACTCTGTACGCGGTTTTGGCGATAGGTACTGTTAGACATGCTGATGTTGTAATCAGGATCAGTTGAATAACGCTGCTTATCATCAGCACCAAAACTCTGTCCTTGATTAACGCAACATGGAGTATCTTTACCTCGGTGTTTATTCATATTGAACCTCTCGAATTTCTCGCATGAGAAACAACCGCATTTGATGCCGTTGCCCCTTTTTGCAATACTCTGACTCGTTTGTACCGACCAGGGATTTCCATTGCCCCCCCAGAAGCAACCTCTCTAACATAGGTAGCGAGTGCTGTTCCTCGAACATCTCTTCCAGATATAGCAAGAACCCAATTAGTGCCATCCACCGTTGCGTCTATCTCTACCGTTCCAGCAATACACTGGACAATGTGATAGTCATAGCGAGATATATTTTCTTCCGAAAGGTAAACAACATCATTGTCATTTGTTCCTATCGTGCCTTCCAGGGTAATAAGGTCTGTTGGGTTGGGTGCTTGTACTGCCATAGATCCTCCTAAAAAGGGGAGTCGCCCCCCCCCTCATTGTTAGCACTTGCTAGGAAAAGTCCCACGATCAGACGAAACCGATTTGTTATCAGCGACTGGTCGTTGCTGCATTTCGTTATTCTCATAACGAGGCGGCATGTAATGGTCGAAAGACTTCTGATCAATCAAACCATTTTCAAGACTCATGCCTTGCGTTTTATGTTTTGGACCTACCCCAGGCTGACCCTTTGGCTGTGGTCCACCCTGCTTATGGGTGTAGCTTTTACCTGTGTTATTCATAATAATTTCTCCTAGTACCAATCAATCATAATGTGAACATCACCAATGCCCGCCGGTGTACCGCCCGTAGGGGCAATGCACGCAACTTCGATTTGTGTATTGGTAACGTTCTCATCAATGATCGCGTTGGTATCATCTTGAGTGTTGTAAAAATCAGTTGCCGCAGCAGCCCCCATTTGGAGTTCTGCATAAGCATCTGCATCAGCGCCGGTTCCAAGTCGGACAAACCCTTGAGTGGTGACTTGATTGAAGGTCTCACTTACCGCGACACCCACATCAATAAGCCGCCCAAAGGAAAACCCTAATGGAGCTTTAACAGCATGAGCGGAATCACCCGCACCGAAATCTACAGCCGAAAGGACATAGGTAACGGTACGAGGATTAATCCTGCTAAGGCGCAGACGTTCTTGAGCACTAAAACGGACAGTCATAGCACTAGAACCAATCTACGGTGACGAGAATATCTCCCGCGCCTGCCGTACACTCGCCACCTGTATTGATGACATGTACTGTGTCTGCCGCAATAATATTCGCGCCAGAAGTCGTTACTAGGGTTGCACCGTTTTGCCCAGCGTTAGCCGCACTGACAATAACCGTCAGCGTGCCGTAAGCATCAGGATCAGCCGCAGTGCCAACCGTGACAGTATTAGACGCATCCGTGACACCTGTCGTGACCACAGAACAGATATCAACTAACCGACCTGTCAAACCAGACGGGCCAATGAAACGACCAATCGTAGCCGCCGTGCTCAATGTTGCAGCAGGCAGGCGATAGGTGATTGTTGTTGGATTTGAATAGCTCATTGTTTACCTCCTTAAGCTGCTGAAGCCCATTCGATGATGCGAGCCTGTGCTGCTGCTGTATGAACAATGGCAAAACCTTCTTGCGCATACCAAGCAACACCTTTATCGCGACCGTAATCGCCAGGGATCTTCCCGCGAATTTCAGGTGGAACAATGATGGCTTCCATTACTGTGTCATCGCCAAAGAAAAACGCCTGGTCAGACTTACTATTGGTCCATGCCTGACTGGCAATCGCTGTCTGTTCAAAAAAGCGAATACCTTCATACGAACGACCCACCTCACCGTTAAGGATGTATTGAAAGCCCTGATCAACATAAGAGTTGAGAGTTTCAAGATCATCTTTAAAACCACGGAAAGTTGAAGGCCGACCAATACAGCGATAGTTACCATCACCAAACGCAGGAATGTTTCGTTCCTTCATCTGGTCACTGATCAGCTTCACATGCACGTTGTTCATCGCGATGTTATTGGTAGCCGTTGCAGTACCTGATGTTTCCAACGTAATGGCAGTCGCGCTGGTTCCACTTTCTGGCGTCACTGTTAAGGGTGTTGCGGAAAACTGCGTATGTGCAGCCGCTTCAAACGCCTTAGCAGCATCGTTTTTAAGGGCCTTGTGAATGATTTGACGCACAGGATGCGCGCTTCGATCATCTAAAACGCCGGTATACGGAACACTATTCCCGTACTCATTAATCGTTCCCGATCCCTGAGTAATAGTGAACTGAGTTTCCGGCATAGTGTCGGTTTCAGTTAGCGTTGTGCCTTGCGTTTCAACGTCGGAATAAATATTCCATTGGAACGCATCACCAACGTGTAGACCTTTGTTTGTAAAATCAT
>Ga0316192_10000070_pt1 | contig 62409 bp, 61 predicted proteins | sample MerIslwburrow_MG_FD_204931 | JGI IMG/M metagenome (GOLD analysis project Ga0316192, IMG submission 204931) | Coastal sediment microbial communities from Maine, United States - Merrow Island worm burrow | ecosystem: Environmental > Aquatic > Marine > Coastal > Sediment | place: USA: Maine...
CCGCACCCTCAATAGGATGGTTTTTTATTGCGACACGATAAAAAGGTTCAAACACTTTAGTCTGTGCCTCAGGTTTTAGACCGATGCCGGTATCAGTAATGTTTATGCGTACTCGATCTCCTGTAGTGCTGTTGAAGCTAATGGTTACTGTGCCATCTTTATGCTTATATTTTATGGCATTACTAAGGAGGTTAACGATTATCTGTTTCAGGCGTCGGTTATCGGCATGAACCCTCGGCATCTCCTTGGGTAGCTCACATATGGTTACTTCTCTTTTCAGAGCTAGCTTTTTTACCAGCGATAAGGTGCTATAAAATATCTCATCCAGTGGCGTATCCTCAATAGACAGAAGCATTTCTTGAGTATCCACACTGGCGATATCCAGCATTTCGTTTATGAGATACAGCAGATGTTCCCCTGACTCTGAGATGTGTTTTACCTCTTCCAGCTGTTCCTCATTTAGTGAGTCTTCATCATGGAGTAATAACTGGCTGAAGCCGAGGATGGCATTCATGGGGGTACGCAGCTCATGACTCATGCTAGTGAGAAACTCTGACTTAGCATTGTTGGCACGCTCAGCCTCCTGCATGGCGGCTACCAATCGTTGCTCTGCCTGTTTGCGTACAGTAATGTCACGGTCGATACCTCGATATCCTAAGAATTCTCCTTCTTGACCAAATATTGGGATACCACTGCTCTCAAGGGTCACTAAATGCCCCTCTTTGTGTAGATTGATATTTTCAAAAATTTCTAATGGTTTTCGTGTTTCTACAATGGTGCCAAATATCGCTGCGGCCTTCTTAGCTTCATCTGCAGGCATCAGCTCGAACGGTGTTTTGCCGAGTATCTCTTCTGGTGTGTATCCAAGCAGCTCCTCGACCATAGGTCTGGAGTATGTGTATCTGGCATCCGGGTCCACTTCCCAAATCCAATCGCTGGTGCATTCCACCAGGTCACGAAGCTTGGTCTCTATCTGGGTGCGCTTATCAATTTAATGATGTAAAGAGCGATTGGCCTCATCAAGCTTGGTGACATCCCGCCAGTAGGTTCCCCCAAAGTGAGCCATCAAGAGGGTATAAGCGAATGCCCGAAGCATGTGCCAAAGCCACCAGTTGCCATCCCAGAGGGTTGATACTTCAAATAACAACCCTGCTAAACCAAACAGACAAAAGTTATTGGAGAAAAAAATGACTCTGAATAGTGCTGGTGATGGTACTCCCGAGCAAAATAAGCCCAGGCTATTAAAAAGCCAATGCCTCCAATGATATTGAGAAACTTTGCACTAAACGTAAATTGACAATGCTCATCTAACATTGCAAAGCCAGCATCAGGCCAAACAATTGACCAAATACTGAAACTGGTGGATAGGAATAGCAATATCCACAACAGCTTCAGATTATAAAATTTCTTTGAAATATAGGGAGACAACCAAATCATGGCGGCAAACAAACCACCAATAAATGTGGCACATGAGTGTAGCCAGACATAATTAGTTGCTAACCGCTGCTTTTGGATCATGCCAATAACAATAAGCAAAAGCCCAAAGCCAATTAGCGCCCCGCCACTCTCAATCAGGACATGAAATAGTTCATTGTGCCACAACCTGTTTTGCAGCATGCTGTAGACAATTAGCGAACCAAGCAGCACTGGCGCAAGCGCCCAGCGGGTTGTGATCCAAAATGAATCTAATATTCTTATTCTCATCATTAATTTAGCACCTAAATACCAGCCATAAGCACATAATCTCTGTATCAAACTGTGGAGCGATGCTGTTCAAGAAAACACTGAATCATTCGGGGTTTATGTAGCATAAAGCCATGCTGCAATTATTTGATCCAAATCTACTTAATCCAAGAAAGAATCAATCATATCGCCTTTAGGAAAAGCCAACATACAACACCATTTATTAAATGTTAACAGATCTTATATTCTTAATGATCACAATCGATGCCTGAGATGCTGATGACTAATGCTCCCCAATGGACTGCCCAATAGTCGAATTTCTCCCAGTAAACCCAGTGATCCAACCTGGGCATTGTGCCTTTGGAAAAAAAACGGACGCCGAAGCGTCTGTTAGTTAAGCTTTTACGATTAAGACATTAGAGGCTTGATCCACGAGAGCCAACAAATTCAGGATAGGCTTCAAGACCACATTCAGCTATGTCTGCACCTTCATACTCTTCCTGTTCTGTTATGCGAATTCCGGTGAATTTTTTGATGCCAAACCAGACTGCAAAGCTAACACCAAAGGTCCATGCGAAGATGGTAATTAGACCTGTAATTTGAGCAACAAAAGAGGCATCGCTGTTAGAGAAGGGTACGGCCAATAGCCCCCAAATGCCGACAACACCATGCACTGATATGGCACCAACAGGATCATCAATCTTCAGCTTATCCAATCCAAGAATGGAGAAGACGACAATAACACCACCTATACAACCAACCAGTGTTGCCCAAAGTGGGCTGGGTGCTAGTGGTTCGGCTGTGATAGCAACCAAACCAGCAAGTGCGCCGTTAAGGGTCATGGTTAGATCAGCTTTACCAAACAGCATGCGAGCAGTCAGCAGTGCTGCGATTACACCGCCAGCTGCTGCTGCATTGGTGTTAACAAAGACAGCGGCTACTGCGTTTGCATCTGATGCAGTGGAAAGAATCAACTGGGAGCCGCCATTGAATCCAAACCAGCCCATCCAAAGAATAAAAGTACCCAAGGTTGCAAGTGGCATATTGGCACCCGGTATAGCCATAACCTGGCCATCTTTACCGTACTTACCTTTACGTGCACCGAGCAATAACACACCGGCCAGGGCGGCAGAAGCACCACAGAGATGTACTACACCAGAGCCAGCAAAGTCGCTGAAGCCCAAGCCATCAAGAAAGCCACCACCCCATTTCCAGTAGCCCTGCACGGGGTAGATGAAGCCAGTCATTACAACTGCAAATGCCAGAAAGCTCCACAGTTTCATACGTTCAGCCACGGCACCAGAGACGATAGACATTGCAGTGGCAACAAATACAACCTGAAAGAAAAAGTCTGACATTTTGGAGTAGTAGTTGCCATCGTACCAAGCGTCAGCACTCTGTGTTACAACGGCAGCTGCATCATGGTCACCACCCAACATAAAAGAGAAGTCAAACAAAGCGGGGATAACACTGTTGATGCCAGTGCCATACATAATGCCGTAACCCATCACCATGTACATGATGCAGGCAATAGCGAACAATGCGACATTTTTTGTCAAGATTTCAGCAGTGTTCTTGGCGCGTACCAAGCCCGCTTCTAACATAGCGAACCCTGCCGCCATCCACATAACAAGTGCGCCTGCCATTAGAAAATAAAAAGTATCTAAGGCGTAACGCAGATTAAGAATATCTTCCACTGTAATCTCCTGCTTGATTAAATAATGTTAAAGCGCCTCGGAACCTGTTTCACCGGTGCGGATACGTATAACCTGGCACAGGTCATAAACAAAGATTTTGCCATCACCGATCTTGCCGGTTTTGGCTGCGCCGGTAATTGCTTCAATTACTTGGTCTACCTTGTCATCATCCAGGGCAGCTTCAATTTTGATCTTGGGAAGAAAATCCACCACATACTCAGCGCCACGGTAGAGTTCGGTATGCCCTTTTTGACGCCCAAAGCCTTTGACTTCGACCACGGTGATGCCGTTAACGCCAACCTCGGAGAGTGCCTCGCGCACATCGTCTAACTTGAACGGTTTAATAATGGATGAAATGAGTTTCATGGATCTTTACTCCTTGCGCTACACAGTTACTGTTCAGGTGAAAATTGTATTTTGGATAACAATTAATGAGCTGTTTGCAACCTTCATGCCATTTAAAAGATCTTTGTAAAAACAGTTAGATAGCTATTTATATGCCAAATTGATTCTTCACATAACTGCACAATAAAAATGCAGAAGAGAAAAATATGCACAAGGCTGGTGCGCATGTAGAATTAAAAAAACACGTTTACGATGGTGATGATCTATAGGATTTGATTGGCTGATGCAGAGTGTTTCTACTCTGTAAAAATAGAATAGATAGTGCCAAACTTAGAAGGGAGGTTTTATTTTGATGGGTTATTTAAATTGGGTATCTGAGGAGACAGCTATGCCCGTGCAAGACATTATCCAGTATAAAGTTATGGTAGGCTGTTATCGACTCGAAGCGGGCATAAAGGCAGATAAAGACAAAAAATAAAATTCGCGCTCATGACCCATTGCTTTCGCACTGGACTACTGTCATTCGGCTATTGGATTTGAATGGAAGGAATCAGCATCCCTCATGCTACCCTTTTCTGTCTCTACTTTTTGAAACACTCACACGCTAAATTATCTGTATTAATAATCTAATAAATTTACAACCATCAACGTGTCAATAAATGATTGCCAAAATGTTGTAGGTCAGAATATTTCCTATACGCTTTACCTGAATTCAATTCAAAGGCAAAAACAACACACACCTCTGCGTTTAAATATATATAGTATTTTTCAACGCCATCTATTCCGCCAATAATAAAGCGGTTATTTTCTACCCACTCTGACGCATAACACTTTAACGCGCTATCAACACCTGCTTTAACGCCACGCTTAAGAAGTACTCGTAACCATCCAAATAAACCTCTTGCGTAAACGGGATGAAAATCAGGTGGTACTAGAGCGTATCCGCGCCTTGCACTCGCATATCCACAATTCTCAGCAATTAACATCTCATGATCTTTAAATAAAAGGCACTTACAGCTCTTTCCAATACTCGGTAAATTAGGCAACCTCATGAAATCTTTGTAAACATCTGGTAATACAATGCCCAATTCTCTTTCAATCTCAGATAATTCCATAATATTCTCAGCAAATCCTTCAATGACTTCCCGATAACTATAGTCGAATTTTTCTTCTCTGCTATTTGTTCGTGCTTATAATTGCGAAGATAAAATCACCACGCTGCCTGTCGGGGATTAACTGCACTCTGTGGCTTTTGTTAAGAGCAAAGATCGTGAATGAGCAGAGAGAAGATAGCTTTAGCTGTCAGGTATGTACTGAAGAGATGAGTGTGAGAATTTGTTATTCTTATGATAAGAAAGCTCCACAAGGCAAGAGTACTGATGCAGAGCATAGAAATAGATCAACACGATAAAACGCACTAGGTAGGGTAGGCTAAAGTTTATGGTGCAATCCACTAGTAGTACTTTGGACATTCAATATTCCTTGCGTAATGGGTGTTACCCATAAAAGAAACGCCGCAATGGTATGCTTAAATTAATGCGATCGTTAGCGATATATTTGCATTTCTTGTTCATGCCGTTCCGAATTAGGGTCAGCAATTGATTCAACATCTAAAAAAGATTGAATGTATATCTCAGGTAGCCCATTTTCTTTAGCACCTCTTATCACATGTTCTTTGTACCAGTGAAATGGCTTTACTGATGGATCACAGTTTGTTGCGTAGTATGTAGTAGTTTCCAGGATTTCACCGGTAATTGAATTGACTTTAACTGTTTTTTCTTCGTACCCATTGTGCAATCCTTCCTTTTTGTCTAACACAGGCTTTTCAGACTCAAGTATATCGAAGACTACACCAATAATTTGGTTGCTATGGTTCGTCGTTTCTGAAGCATCACACTTTCCCGAACCATCTATGCTACCGACTTTATGGAATTTCAAAATATGTTTTGTAAGCGTGGCGACAACGACAAACGTTGCTGATGGAACCCTATGGGCCAGCCTTTTTGTTGACATGTTTGAACCATATGAAAAATAGAGCATCTTGCTATACCTCTTTATCGCTACTGTTGTGCTTAATCAGGCCTCTGGAGTGGCGTTTTAATTAAAACAGCTTTTAGGAAAATTGGATCAGGCTTGATTAAATTAGATGCAATATGAGAAGAGACGAATTTAATTTGAGTCTGATTCCATTTGCTTTCGGATCAAAATCTACGGAGCATATTTTCAGTCCAATGGATTGCCTGGCGGTAAACATCTGATATATCTGTGTGATTCAGATTTTCAAAATTAATGTCAGCCCATTGTGCATTTTCAACTGCCAATGCGCAGGTGAGAGCATCCCCCAGAATACCTTGTTTTTCTAGAATGGCTGCTTTGATTACACCACTTAGTGGCAAACTTGCCAGGATACTTTTGATTGGCTGTTTCATGAGTATATCAAGCGCAGAGAACATGCCGACAGTAAAGTACATGTCTTGTTGCAGCTTTGCTTTTTGGGCAAGTAGTTCACACATTTTTGCCCGGAGAATTGCGATTTCCATTACTGCAACAGGTTCATCACTCATCCCGCCCAAAGCTAATAGTGATACCCATTTGCGGATTTCATCCCGGCCAAGCAATACGATTGCCTGTTTGATTGAATCAACTTCATTTTGAACGCCAAAGAAGGATGCATTAATAAGCTTGATTAATTTGTAACTCAGTGATGCATCGCACGAAATTAGCTGTTCCAGATCCTGGACAGATGTGTCTGGATTATGAACCGTTGCAAGCAACTGAAGTATGGCAAGTTTATTGGTAGAAAGGTTACGGCTAACATATGCGCTAGGTTTGCCAAGAAAAGGGCCCTGTAAATAGTTGAAGCCTTTGTCACAATAAGTGTGATATTCCTCCATGGTCTCGATTTTGAGTGCCTGGAGGGCAATATTTTTATAGCTCTGTAGGAACTTGGTAATTGTATTGAGTTGCTTGGTATTCAGCTTTTTTACATCAACTCGAAAAATACTGGCAATTTGCAATAATCGTTTATTTTTCAGGCTATCCAAACCAGCAATCGACAGGCCATACCTTAGAGATCGTAGTACTTCCAGCTTAGCAATCAGTTGTGAGTCAGCAATGAAATTGTCAGGAAGACAAAGCACAACCTGGTGAGGAGGGAGTTGAACCTCTGCAATAACATCGATAAAGGCAGGAGTGACATTTATAAATGCCTTACGGTTGTTGACAGATTGGCCAAAACCAAATTCCAGAAGTGTGGCTGCGATAACTTGTGCGGTTGCTGCTGTCGGATTTGCTTTCTTGTTGCTGCCGCCAGGTGGCTGAAATAATAACTCGTAGCCTATTACGTCCATACGACTGTTGTAAATCGGCAGCCGAGCAAGCATGACTTCCTGTTGTGGAGGCGGACACTTAAGCTGTTCTGTTAATTGACTATCCATGCTTGTTTGATTCTAAGAAGAGTTAGAAATTATAGCGGCGTGAGTAACACTTTCTTTACGAGCATGAGACATTTCTTGAATAAATATGACCAGAGTAAAAATAAGGGTTTTTACTCTGTTACCCCAATATATAAGTATTCTTATAATGAGCTGATAGTGATGACTGCTAACAATTACATTAGTGATCTGTTACTGTTTTGTTACTTCAATGAAAAAGCCGTACATTTAGGGATAGAAAGCACTGATAAAAATCGCCGTGTCTATAGTATTACTTAGCCGTTGTCTTCTATTTGAATGCGCTTCAACAGAAGAAAAAGCGGATCTAAAAGCAAGCTTTGTTGGTAAGAAAATAGATGCTTTGATTGCTGCGATGGGCGAGCTTAAATACACAATTGACAGCATATTTGATGATGATGTTGCATCAAAACCTATGTTTCCCCGACAAGCGCAACACGGGGCTGTATAGAGAGTTACAAAGTAGAAGTTAAGTCTAACTAATTGTTGACTACGTCTGTCACTGACATTAGATCTATCAGCTAGTGCCTCATAGTTTAATGTTCTGCATGGTTTTTCATGCAGCTGCCATGTCTTATAGCAATACCAAGTTAATACCTGCCTTCAGTTCTCGATCGTAAATAGCGCATAGAAATTGGCCATTTCAAAGATGCCTCTGATGTCTGGTGGTGGATGATAAAGAGTGACTGTCCCTTTGTTGACTTCAGCATGTTCCTTGATCATGAGTAGCATGCCAAGCGCTGAGCTGTCCATGTAATCGACTTTACTTAGATCTATCTGATACTTAATTCCGGTTTTGATCTGGGATCTGTATGCGTTTCTAAAATCAGCATGTGATGCAAAGTCAAATTTACCTTCAACCCGGATGGTTAGTGTGCTTTCGCTCTCAGATGATTGTGTATATATTGTCATCTCAACCTCTCTCAAACATATGGCTCATATTTTTTATCTTCTTTCAGGATGTGTGTTATCAACCACTCCTGGGCCAACTCAAGCAGATTGTCCATTTTCAGTGAGGCGCTATCTTTTCTATAAGCACGCTCTATCTCCAGGATCTTATTTTCAAATTCATGATGTGTCGCCTTATGGGCCTTGGCTCCTGGAAAATCAATTTTTGCCATGAGGCGCTCTTCAGCTCGGAGATGCATATCAAGATAATCAATAAGAAAGGTTAGAATAGCCTCTTTATTAATGTCCTGATTTTCTGACGATACGGCTTGATCCAGTTCATGGACCACATTTAAAAACTGCCGGTGATGGGCGTCCATTAGGGGGTTTCCCACGCTGTATTTATCTTTCCACTTAACTACTTTCATAGGCCACCTACAAGTGTGAAATTTACTGAAGACTAGTAACCCCAACCTGTAAAGTCAACATATGAGAACTCTATCAGCCTCTTGAGATAAGTGGTGATATTGCTAATTTACTCAACTGAAAATACCGATTTGCCAGATTGAGCTTGTGGTTTGGCGGAGAGAAAGCTCAACATGATTACGGCATATAATGTGAGCTTATGTGCTGGTGTTCTTGATCTATGCTGAAATAGGCACGAGGTTTACTGAATAGGTTAAAGATTTAAATTAAACTTAATGAAACCAATGGACTGCAGTCGGATCAGAGAAGGCTGCCAATATTTTCTAGCAAGGTTGTTTTATGAGAAAACGGATTGAAAAAGAGTATGTCTCGCCGTGGGAAAAGGCTTTTGATCGGGTGTTGACGCCGCTTGATGAGTTTATTCATCGCCAGACCACCAGTGGCATTCTGCTTATGCTCTGCGCCATTGTGGCTCTCTACCTTGCTAATAGTCAGTGGAATGAGGCGTACCATCACCTGTTGGAGATGCCATTCACTGTGGGCATGCCGGGGTTTCAGATATCCATGTCGATACATCATTGGATTAATGATGGTCTGATGGCGCTGTTTTTTTTCGTGGTGGGGTTGGAACTCAAACGTGAGATTTTGGTGGGAGAGCTTGCTGACCCAAAACAGGCCGTCTTTCCCATTATTGCTGCCATAGGCGGCATGGTGGTTCCCGTCGCTATTTATATGAGCATCAACCCTGAAGGGCATACCTTTGATGGCTGGGGTGTACCGATGGCCACTGACATTGCTTTCGCTTTGGGTACCCTGGCACTGCTGGGCAGCCGAATACCCAAAAACCTGCTGACATTTCTGGTGGCTTTGGCGATTGTAGATGATCTGGGGGCGGTCTTGGTGATTGCGTTGGTCTACACGGAATCTATAGATGTTTTAGCGCTGGTTGCTGCTGGCGCTATGTTGCTATTGCTGGTCTCTTTGAATCTCGGTGGAATTCGCCGTCCTTTGCCCTACGTTTTGATTGGCTTGGTGCTATGGGTTGCTATGTTGAAGAGCGGTGTCCACGCTACGCTTGCGGGAATCTTTCTGGCATTTACCATTCCGATGCGTCCAAAGTATGATCCAAAGCGTTTTCTGGCGCAGATCACTGGGTTGCTTGGCCTGATTCAAAAAGCCTATCAGCGTGAGGAGAGCATCCTTAAGAATTGTGAGTTGCGCTCCAGGGTTAGGGCTTTGGGTGAAGGTGTGCAGTTGGTGCAAGCGCCAGCTCAAACCCTGGAACATAAGATGCATTTGCCATCGGCCTACCTTGTGATCCCTATCTTTTCTTTGGCTAATGCGGGTATTCCTATTGATTGGTCCTCATTTGGCTCTATTGTCACTCACCCGGTATCTATGGGTATTGCCTTTGGCTTGGTTTTTGGAAAGCTGATCGGTATTGCCGGTTTCTCTTGGGTAGCGGTGAAGATTGGTCTCACCACGCTCCCGCAGGGGTTAAATTTTAAACACATTGTAGGTGCGGCATTGATGGGCGGTATTGGCTTTACCATGTCGATATTTATTGCAGAGTTGGGTTTTGCTCACCATGCCCAGGATTTGCTGATGGCTAAAACCGGGGTGCTTCTCGCCTCGCTTATAGCTGGCGTTTCGGGGTTTTTCTGGCTCTATTTTACCTCTGAGAAAAGCGAAAAATAGGGCAGCTGGTGGGCAGGATGGATTGACCATTTGCAGTGTAGGTTCACATCGTACACAATCCGCTGGTTTTATTATTTTACAGGTTTGAATGCCCATCTATGAGTAGCAGCTCCTATCAGTCATCCGATATTGAGGTACTGAGCGGTCTTGACCCGGTGCGGAAACGCCCTGGCATGTATACCGACACTTCCCGGCCTAACCACTTGGCGCAGGAGGTCATTGATAACAGCGTGGATGAGGCCATTGCGGGCCATGCTTCAAAAATTGATGTCGTCCTTTTTAAGGATGGCTCCCTGCAAGTCAAGGATGATGGCCGTGGCATGCCGGTGGATATCCACCCAAAACAGGGCATACCGGGTGTTGAGGTCATCCTGACCAAATTGCATGCGGGCGGTAAGTTCTCCAATAAAAATTACAAATTCTCTGGTGGCCTGCACGGTGTGGGTGTGTCGGTGGTGAATGCCCTCTCCAAACACCTGGAGGTGTGGGTTAAACGTGATGGTATTGAATCCAATGTCGCCTTTGCTGGGGGCAATAAGTCCAGTGATCTGGAGCAGGTGGGCAAGGTGGGCCGCAATAATACCGGCACAACCCTGCGTTTCTGGCCTGACCCCAAGTATTTTGATTCAGCTAAATTTTCCGTGCGCCAGTTGCTGCATGTGCTGCGAGCCAAGGCGGTGCTTTGCCCTGGTCTGCAGGTTAAGTTTTTGGATGAGAACTCTGGCGATGAGCATGAGTGGTGCTATGAAGATGGTCTGAAAGACTACCTGTTGGATGCGTTACAAGGTCTTGCCCTGATCCCTGAAACCCCATTTATTGGTAGCCTGCAAGGTAATGATGAGGCCGCAGACTGGGCGATTCTTTGGTTGCCTGAGGGAGGTGAGGCGGTCACAGAAAGTTATGTCAATCTGATCCCCACAGCTCAAGGTGGAACCCATGTTAATGGCTTGCGAACGGGTTTGACGGAGGCGGTACGGGAATTTTGTGAATTTCGTAATCTGCTGCCGCGCGGTGTCAAACTGGCTCCGGAGGATGTCTGGAGTCGCTGTAGCTATGTGCTGTCGGTCAAACTGCTCGATCCGCAGTTTTCCGGCCAGACCAAAGAGCGTCTCTCATCACGTGAGTGTGCCGCTTTTGTCTCTGGTGTGTCGAAGGACGCCTTTAGTTTGTGGCTCAATCAGCATACCGAGGCGGGAGAGCAGATTGCTGATTTGGCGATCAATGCAGCCCAGGCCCGCATGCGGGTGGGGCGCAAAGTAGCGCGTAAGAAGGTTACTCAGGGGCCTGCATTGCCTGGGAAATTGGCGGACTGTAGCTCGGTTGACCCACGTCGCAGTGAGCTGTTTCTGGTAGAGGGTGACTCTGCTGGTGGTTCTGCCAAGCAGGCGCGAAATAAAGAGTTCCAGGCGGTAATGCCGCTGAGAGGTAAGATTCTCAACACCTGGGAGGTTGACTCAGCTGAGGTGCTGGCCTCGCAGGAGGTGCATGATGTTTCAGTGGCTATCGGTGTGGAGCCGGGTTCTGATGATCTGTCAAAACTTCGCTTCGGCAAAGTTTGCATTCTAGCGGATGCTGACTCTGATGGTTTGCATATTGCCACCCTGCTGTGTGCGCTGTTTCTGCGTCACTTTCGTAATCTGGTGCAGGCGGGGCATGTCTATGTGGCGATGCCGCCGCTTTACCGCATCGATGTTGGCAAACAGGTTTTTTATGCCTTGGATGATCATGAAAAGAGGGGTATTTTGGATCGTATCAAGGCAGAGAAGATCAAAGGCAAAGTCAGTGAGCAGCGTTTTAAAGGATTGGGTGAGATGAACCCATTGCAACTGCGCGAAACCACCATTCACCCTGATACCCGACGATTGGTTCAACTTGTGATTAAAGCAGGCGATGATAGCAATAGCATGATGGATATGCTGCTGGCTAAGAAAAGGGCGGGTGATCGTAAACAGTGGCTACAAGAGAAAGGCGACCTGGCAGAGGTGTAGTGTGATGAGTTATCGACCGTTGTATCAGACTATTTTATTGTGCCTGGTTTTATGCGTTAGTTCTGCGCTGTGGGCTAAAGGGCCGTTTCTGGATGAGTATGATGAAGATCTGGACATCACAGACCCTGAAGCTTGGAAAGAAAGTGCCGCTACACTGCCTGCCTACCCCAATGATGATGACCTGTTGGAATTTCCAGTAGAAGAGGATACCGGAGCAAAGTTACGCTACTTTATAGATAGCAAAACGTTGACGATTGGCGATGATGGTATTGTGCGCTATGTGTTGGTGATTAGAGCTGGGCAGGGTGCAAAAAACGTTGTTTTTGAAGGTATGCATTGCAGTACGCGTGAGTATAAAACCTATGCTTTTGGTACAGGCAAAGAGACATTTCATTCGCTACGCAAACCCGCTTGGAAGCCGATTCGGCGCAATACCCGAACAGCCTACCACCAACGGTTAGTTGATCATTACTTATGCCATGGTGAATACTCGGTGGCGCGAGATCGTCAGAATATTGTTGATGCCTTCAAATATGGTGATCTATCGAGAGATTGCACGTTGTGTGATTGATCTTTCCAAGTTAAGCAGCCCCAATCAATATTAATGTAAGTGGTTTTAAAATCTAAATGACAGACCAGACTGACTTGAACGCAGAAGGCATTGAGCAGCAGCCTTTAGCCACCTTTACCGAGCAGGCATACCTGAATTACTCCATGTATGTAATTCTTGATCGCGCTTTGCCTCACATTGGCGATGGCCTGAAACCGGTGCAACGGCGCATCCTCTATGCGATGTCTGAGTTGGGGCTGTCATCGACGGCGAAATACAAGAAGTCTGCCCGTACGGTGGGTGATGTGTTGGGTAAGTTTCATCCGCATGGCGATACGGCCTGTTATGAAGCGATGGTGCTGATGGCGCAGAGCTTCTCCTATCGCTACCCGCTGGTGGATGGTCAGGGCAACTGGGGCGCACAGGATGATCCTAAATCCTTTGCTGCCATGCGTTACACCGAAGCGAAGCTGACTCCCTATGCTCAGGTCTTGCTGTCTGAATTGGGGCAGGGAACGGTTGATTGGACGCCTAATTTTGATGGCACGCTGAAAGAGCCGCAAAACCTGCCGGCCCGTCTGCCTAATCTGTTGCTGAATGGCACCACTGGCATTGCTGTGGGTATGGCAACAGATGTGCCTCCGCATAATCTGCGAGAGGTAGCCAGCGCCTGCATACGTCTGCTTGAGAATCCAAAATCGACAGTGGAAGAGTTGTGTGAGCATGTGCCGGGGCCAGATTATCCCACTGAAGCGGAGATTATCACCCCCAAGCCTGATCTGCTGAAGATGTACCAAACAGGCAACGGCAGCGTGCGCATGCGTGCCCGTTATGAGTGGGATCGGGGCGAGATTATTGTCTATACGCTGCCACATCAAGTGTCGGGAGCGCGTGTGCTGGAACAGATTGCAGCGCAGATGCAGGCGAAAAAACTGCCGTTGGTGGAAGACCTGCGAGATGAATCTGATCATGAAAACCCCACTCGACTGGTTATCGTACCGCGCTCCAACCGAGTGGATGTGGAGCGGCTGATGTCCCATCTATTTGCCTCGACTGACCTGGAACGTACCTACCGGGTCAATATGAATGTCATTGGTCTGGATGGACGGCCTGCGGTCAAAAATCTGCGGGATATGATCGGTGAATGGCTGGAATTTCGTACTGAAACAGTGCGTCGACGTTTGCAGTATCGTTTGGATAAGGTGCTGGAACGACTGCATCTGTTGGATGGTTTGCTGATTGCATTTCTTAATCTGGATGAGGTGATTCGTATCATCCGTACAGAGGATGAGCCTAAGCCTGTTTTGATGGCGCGCTTTGACCTTACTGATCCTCAAGTCAATTATGTGCTGGATACCAAGTTACGCCAGCTGGCGCGCTTGGAAGAGATGAAGATCCGGGCGGAGCAGACAGAGTTGGCTTCAGAGCGAGATAAGCTGGAGAAGATTCTGGGCTCAAAACAGCGATTGAAGACTTTGATTCGAAAGGAATTGCAGGCCGATGCTGAGGCGTATGGTGATGAGCGCCGCTCTCCAATTGTTGCACGTGATGCTGCTGAAGCCCTGCAAGAGATGGACCTGACCCCGAGCGAGCCGGTGACTGTGGTGCTCTCGGAAAAGGGGTGGGCACGAGTGGCTAAAGGTCACGAGATTGACGCGGTGACCTTGAATTACAAATCAGGTGACAAACATCTGGATTCAGCCCTGTCACGCAGTAATCAGCAGGCGATATTTCTCGACTCGTCAGGACGCTGTTATTCATTGATGGCGCATACTCTCCCTTCAGCACGTGGCCAGGGTGAGCCGTTAACAGGCCGGTTCAATCCGCCATCGGGCGCAACATTTGTGGCGGCCCTGGGTGGTGATCCCAACCAGTGGTATCTGATGGTCTCAGATGCCGGTTATGGTTTTCAGGTACGGCTCAATGAGCTGGTGACCAAAAATAAGGCAGGCAAGGCTTTGCTTAGCTTGCCACAAGGTGCTGGTGTCATGAGGCCAGTCCCAGTCACTGATCCAGCTACGGATCGCTTGGTGGCGATCACCAATGAAGGACGCATGTTGGTCTTCCCCGTTTCTGAACTGCCTGCATTGGCGCGCGGTAAGGGTAATAAAATCATTAGTATTCCTTCCAATCGTGTGGTGGCGCGGGAAGAGTTTGTTGTGGCTGTTGCGAGCGTCCCAGAAGGAGGGCGGTTAATAGCCTACTCGGGTAAGCGTTATATTGCTCTGAAGAGTGGCGACCTTGATCAGTACCAGGGTGAGCGGGGCAGGCGGGGTAATAAGTTGCCACGCGGTTTTCAGAAGGTGGATGCTGTAGAGGTTGAATCCTAGATCTGTGGTTGATTGTGGATCTTGGGTTAAGATTTCTACTTGATGTCGTGAGCCTTCAGGCCCCATCCCAGTAAATATTCTATGCGTCTGTTGGCTTTATTAAGGCGGGTTACCATCAGCTGGAACAGGCTTTTTAAGATAGGGTAGCCAATTTCAGGACGCTGGTTGAGATATTCACTGAGGTGTTCGCCGTCAATCTCCAGCAGTTCAACGTCGGATACGGCTGTTACAGAAGCGCTGCGAGGGTTCTGCTCAAAGAGATTGAGTTCACCAAAAAGATCGCCTGTATGCAGATCACAAATGCCTGGCCTTACCCGGCGTTCAATTTTCAGTGTCACCATCACTCTGGCATGGCCTGACTCTATCAGGAAAAGAGAGCGTCCCTCTGTCCCTTCCTCCAATATGCGTTCACCAGCTTTGAAATGGCGGCGATGCCAAGCTACACCTTCACGAAAGTTGGTGTCGTTGATAATGTTCTTGAGATCACGGTTTATCGTGGATGGTTGTTGAAGGCTGCTTGTCGCTTGCTCAGGTTGCATAGATTTTAAACTTCTGTCCATCGCCAGGGTAAAAAGAGTATGAATACATAGCTCTGTATAAATAATAGTCTATTAGGTGCTGAATGGGGTTTTTGTAACAATTAGGCACTTTAGGTGGTTAGATATCGTAATTCTGGGGTGGTGGTTCAGGTGGCTCTTCCTTGCCTTCCAGGACGCGTATTTTTTGCATCAGTGACTCAAGCTCAGTTTCAAGCAGTGTGTTGCATGTTTCTGATTCGTTAAGCATTTGTTCCAATTGTTGAATGTCACCATTGTTTTGAGGGACATTTTGATTAGCTTGAGCCTCTTCCTCAAATGTGCGTACTTTGTTCTGTAGCTCGGTCAGCTCGCTTTCCAGTAATTTTACACAGGTCTCTGATTCGTTAAGCATGCGTTCTAAATCATGGGTTTTGGTTGCATCCTCTGCATCCTCTGCATCCTCTGTTTCTTTGGATGGTTTTTTGTAGCCAACTCTCATTAGTTCCAGCTCTAGTTCACGAATAGTTTCAGCTTGCTTGTCTGCTCTTTTTTGTAGCCGCTCAAAATTTATTTCGCCGGTGGTTTGCAGGTCGTGGTTTTGTTCAGTGGTATCGATAGATTGAGTCTGGTTCTTTAGCTCATTAATCTCATGTTCCAGATTATTGATAGTCTCTTTTAATTCAGTGATGGTTTTTTGATGTTCTGCAACTGCAGCGGTGAGGTGCTCGTTTTCTATTTTGCTTTTTACCAGTTGGTTAGCGACTCCACTGCGTAATTTTTCTGATTGATGCAGTTCTTCGATCTCTTCTTTGAGCGTGGTTATTTTTGTTAAAAGCGTCTCTCCAATCTTTTTGGTATCTGTTAGCTCAATATTTACTTTCTCTAACTGCTTGTTTTGGCTATTTATTATCTCTCTAATAATATCGGCGCGCTCTTTTTCCTCCAGGTATTTATTTCGATATGCGAGCAGTTCATCTTGAATGTCGTGAATGTGAAGCTGCCATTTTCTAGCTGACTTTATATAAAAATATATCAGCGCAATAAGCAGCCCAAGTGTTGTGAAAAACACTTCGGCAGCAAAAATAAGGTAGTTGTTCGGTAATTCCATATGCAATTAATGGTTTGCATTATTAGCTTAGTTATTATCGGCATACTTTGGAAAAAGATAAGTTTCCCTTAATTTTTAAGTGTTTGTCAGATGATAATAGAGTATTTAGTCAAGTATTTCTGTGTCTGTGTGTGAATACGCTGGAGCACAACAACAAAGTATGACTAAAGGTGATTTTTCGCTATTTCTTATTTTGTGAGGGGTTTGAGGTGGAATGCAGATGCTGTCACCTGTTTCAACTTTGAATTCTTTATCTCCAAGTTGCATCCATCCTTCCCCTGCGGTTATATGGTAAATTTCTTCAGTTTGATGATGTTTATGCAGGTGTGTACAACTGTTTGGAGGGACAATTGCCTCTGCAAGGCTTTGATTTTTAATGCTATGGTGTAATGGATGCAGGAGTTCTCTTATCTGTGAGCCATCTTTGGTTTTATAGGGAGTGATGCTGTTGTATGTGGTTTTCATGATAGAGGGTTTGATTGCGGATGGTATCCGTAATTATAAGGCTGCCAATAGGCTCTATAGATAATAATCTTTCCGTAATGTGGGGTTATCACAGATAATACTAGTATGAATCCGCCAAATCTTATGTCTATGTTGCAACAGCTGATCGCTACGCCGTCGATCAGTAGCGTCAATCCACGTTGGGATAATGAAAATATTGCTATTATCCAGCTACTGGCTCAATGGCTAGATGGCCTTGGCTTGAGTGTGGATGTTGTCCCCGTGCCGGAGCGTCCTGGCAAAGCTAACCTGATTGCTAGGATAGGTTCAGGAAGTGATGGTTTGGTGTTGTCTGGTCATAGTGACACTGTCCCATATGATGAAGGACGTTGGAGTCATGACCCTTTTGTTCTGACAGAAGAAAATAACTGTCTGTATGGTCTGGGTACAGCGGATATGAAATCTTTTTTTGCTTTAATAATTGAGGCAATAAGAGATATGCCGTTGAATAAGCTAAAGCAGCCTTTGACCATTATCGCCACAGCTGATGAAGAGAGTTCCATGAGTGGTGCTCGCGCTTTGGTAGCAATGCAGCAACGTTTGGGTCGCTATGCCATTATTGGTGAGCCAACAGGGTTGCGACCTATACGTATGCACAAGGGTATTGCAATGGAAGCGATACATTTGACGGGGAAGTCCGGGCACTCCAGTGATCCTGCGCATGGTATCAATGCATTGGATGGCATGCACACTGTGATGGGTGAGATTATGGCTTGGCGAAAGGAGCTGGGGATTCATCATCGTAATCCCATGTTTAAGGTTGATTCGCCAACCGTTAATCTGGGGCATATTCAGGGTGGTGATAATCCCAACCGTATTTGCGCACACTGTGAACTGCACATTGATATGCGCCCGCTACCAGGAATGAAGCTGGACGATATGCGCAGTGCATTGAAACAACGGCTTGCTGTGGCGCTTCAGGGTAGTGGATTGCAGCTGGAAATGAAATCCTTGTTTCATGGTACTCCAGCGATGGAAACGACGGCTGATTCTATGCTTGTAAAGTATGCTGAGGAGTTGACGGGCTTTGATGCAGAAGCCGTTTCTTATGGCACAGAGGGGCCTTATCTGACTGAGTTGGGAATGGAAACTATAATTATGGGGCCAGGTGATATTAGGCAGGCGCACCAGCCTGATGAATATCTGGAATTAAGCCATATTAAACCTGCCATTGAATTGATGCAGTCTTTGGTGCGCAGATTCTGTTATTAGTTTAGAAAGAGAAAGACAGTGCCAATAAAAAAGTCTAACCCCGATACATTTGTTGATTGGTTTCGCAGTTCATCGCCTTATATCCATGCTCATCGGGGGCGCACCTTCGTTATTGTTTTTGGTGGTGAAGCTGTTGCAGACGACTCTTTTCCCAATCTGATCCATGATATTGCTCTGTTGCATGGGCTGGGAATCAATCTGGTTTTGGTGCATGGGGCGCGGCCACAGATTGAGCAACGGTTAAAGGCGCAAAATGCCCAGATGCGGTACATTAACGGTCTTCGAGTTACCGATGATGCTGCGCTGGCCTGTGTTAAAGAAGCGGCTGGAATTGTACGGGTTGAGATTGAAGCGCTCCTGTCGATGGGGTTGGCAAACTCCCCAATGGCAGGGGTGTGCATAAAGGTTGCTTCGGGTAACTTTGTAACGGCTCGCCCTTTAGGTATCAGGGATGGAGTGGACTACTGTCATACCGGTGAGGTTCGACGCATTGATACGGATGCAATTTGCCAGCAGCTGAAGGCACAGGCAATTGCACTGATTCCTCCACTTGGCTACTCCCCCACAGGTGAGGTGTTCAATCTTTGTGCTGCAGATCTTGGAGCAGCTGTTGCTGTAGCGCTTGGCGCAGATAAGCTGATTACCTTGGTTGAGGGCAAGGGGCTGGTCGATAGCCGAAATCGTCTGATAACCAACATCATTGCACGTAAAGCTGAAACAATGCTTGCGCGCCGGAAGAGTCTTTCTGAGGATATTGTCCAACATCTGAACGCTGCTATTAATGCATGTCGCAGAGGTGTGAAACGCATTCATCTGCTAGGCCGGGAGTTGGATGGTGTTTTGCTGCGGGAACTCTTCACTCGTGATGGCGCTGGCACATTGGTCACCGCAGAGCCTTATGAAGATATGCGTGTTGCACGCATTGATGATGTGGGGGGCATACTGGAATTGTTGGCACCGCTGGAAGAGGATGGAAAGGTGGTGCGTCGTTCGAGAGACTTGCTGGAAACAGAGATAGATCGGTTCACTGTGATAGAGCGAGATGGGATGGTTATCGCCTGTACTGCACTCTATCCCTATAAAAAAGAGTCTATGGCTGAATTGGCCTGTCTTGCCGTGCACTCTGACTACCAAAACAACAGACGTGGTGAATTGCTGTTGCAGCATATGGAGAGTAGGGCGCGCTCACTCGGAGTTGCAGGGCTGTTTGTGCTGACAACCCAGGCAACACATTGGTTTCGCGAGCGTGGTTTTGAAGCGCAGTCACTACAGAAATTACCGATGAAAAAACGCCAGCTCTATAACTATCGGCGCAATGCCAAGGTGTTTTTTAAAAAACTCTGATTTTACAGTGTCGTTTTGGTAGTCTCCCCGTCCTGTAACCCCACTCTATTGTCACTGTTTGTGTAGGAATCGAATAAGAAAAACCATGGCTAGCGGTTCTAAAAAAGCAGTGGTAACAGCGATTGTTGCCAATGCTATCGTCACCGTAATGAAATTTTTTACGGCACTTGCAGGTGGGTCACCCTCAATGATGAATGAGGCTGTCCATAGCCTGATGGACACCCTTAATCAGGGGTTTCTTTTTTTTGGGCTGGTCGAGGCAGCTCGACCAGCTGATCAAAACTATGCCTTTGGCCATGGGCAGAAGAAATACCTTTGGAATTTGTGGAGTGCCATTGGGCTGTTTTCTATAGGTGCAGGTCTTGGATTGGCTCATGCCTGGCATGCTTGGCATGATGTCGGCACGACTGATGAACCTGCGCTTATTGAAGTGTTTGGCATCTTTTTTGATCCGCTTGGGTTTGCCCTCATAGTGCTTGGCCTCGCCTTTATTATTGAAGGCTACTCTTTCATTGTGGCGCTTAAAGAGTTTTTACTGGCTATGCGTAGGGATGGCGCTGAAAACCCTTTTGGTTATCTTCTGGAATCCAAAGATCCAACCTTGATTGCAGTCGTGTTGGAAGACTCTGTGGCCATGTTAGGGTTGGTGTTTGCGATTGCTGGTATCGGACTTAGCGCGATTACTGGTAATGTACTTTGGGATGTTGGTTTTTCTGCGCTGATTGCCATTATGCTTGGCTGTATTGCGTTTTATCTTGGAATGGTAAACATGCGCTTTCTTGCTGATATGCGAGATCAGAGTGCAGAGCGCGCCTTTGTTCAGATAGTCAAAGAGCATGCTGAAGTAGAGCGATATCATGATCTGCGTTCAATTATATTGGACGAAAGTAATACGGTATTGGTAGCAGAGATTGAGTTACGGGAAGAGGCTATTGTACCTGGGTTGCGCAGCTTGATTGACCAGCAAACTGAAAAAATGATGAGCAAGGTCCCCCCGCATCGGAAGGAATTACCCGAAGTGAGAAACTATCTGGAAACGCGTGCTGCTGTACAAAGCACTCTGGAACGTACGGAGCAGATCATTGATGAGCTTGAGGTCGGGCTGAAGAGAATAGCGCCCCAAGTTACTCATATTACTATCGAGGTAGAAGGGATTTCAGGAGATGTTGTGCCCTGATATTTACCTATGCAGTACGATGCAATTATTCGATGTATGATTTTAACTACGCGGTGTGATTATATAAATGTTAGTAGAAAAATATTACTCAGAGACGGATCAGAAGATTTGTGTTTCGCGTCAGCAGGCCAGTGATTTTGCCAAAGATATCGCTGATGATTTTAATCCGATCCATGATGTGGATGCCAAACGATTTTGTGTGCCAGGTGATCTGTTGTTTGGGATTATGCTTGCCAAATATGGTTTAAGTCGCAAGATGGAGTTCACCTTCTCTGGCATGGTGACTGATGATGTGACATTGCTGGTTCCTGATGTGGGTGCAGATCATATCTCTATCGCCAATGAAGCAGGCAAGGAATATCTTAGTATTAATCGCAGTGATGACGTCTCAACTGATCAAGAGGTGATCAGCGGTTTTACCCGTAGCTATGTTGAGTTTTCTGGTCATAATTTCCCTCATATTTTGGTGCCGCTCATGGCTGAGCATGGCGTTATGATCAATCCTGATCGTCCTTTGGTGATGTATCAGGGAATGTCATTTGAGTTGGATCACCTCAATCTTATTGATCCCAGGCTAGAATTGGTCAGTTCTAAGCTGGAAATCACCAAAAAAAGAGGCAATGTGACGCTTGAGTTTTGTTTGAAAGAATCGAATGAAATCATTGGCAGGGGAGAGAAAATAATGGTGTTAAGCGGTCTGCGCCCTTATGAGCAGAGTAAAATTGACCAGCTAGTTAATGCTTATGTGTTGCGCAAGAAGAACCATGTGGATTAATATATAAACCTTAGGGGCTTTAAATCACTGAAATAATTGTGGTTTATTGAGTAGGAATCTAATAAAAGTTTAGAGTTTATGGAGTATTAATTTAGGTCTTAAAATCCATGTGGATGGGGGCTGGTTTTTTACATGTAGGCTGTTTTGGCAGCTATGCAAGAAGCTAACTATATGAAGTTTTTGGAGAAAAAATGAATAATAAAATGAAAAAAATTATATGTGCATTGGCTTTATCTTGTATGTCTATAACTGCATATGCTGGAACTGTATTTACGCGAAGTGCTGTTTCTGGCCAGACAGATTACTTTCGCTTCTCATTTGCAGGAGGCGCTCTAGATATTGATATTTGGGGCAATAATTTTTCTGGCGGTCCGAATATGGGATTAGATGACCCACTTATGGGTTTGTTTGCAGATGATGGTTCACCAGATGGAGCATTAACCGGGGCACTATTAGACTTGAACGATGATGGAGGTGCGGCTGGCTATGGAGATGGATCCACCTCAGATTACGATTCATTTCTTTCATTTGCTAGTCTAACAACTGGTAGCTATGTTCTTGCTGTTGACCATTGGAAAGCAACTGAAACTGTTTTGCGTACTGGTATTGGTAGTGAAATTCATGGCAACATGGTCGATTATCAGCTTACATTCTCAAGTGATGTGACACCATTAACTTCCCCAGTCCCAATTCCAGCTGCAGTCTGGCTGTTTGGAAGTGGTCTGCTGGGCTTGCTGGGTTTTGGTCGTTTTCGTAAGCGCGGGTAATTTTCCGTAAGAACGAAGGCTTTTCTCTGTTTGTTGTTAACAAGGATGTTTGTAAATTTTGGTAAGATTATGGCGACTAAGAAGCCCCTTAGTCGCCATAATTGTTTATAGTAGGCCGCGTTTCTGACTGCGCTCGTAGTTGCTCCCCCTCCTTTTTTCATAATTCTCCTTTTCATGTAATGGCTTTACCATGAGCAAGCATAGTGACTCCAATACTAAAATTGGTATTTGATATATGCCACCTGAATTTTATTTTTAGGTTAAAATGCTTCTTTTTACTCGGTGGAGATGGTTTTAATGTTTAGTAAAGAGATGCAGATCAGTGGCTTTGATGATGAGATCTGGGCAGCCATTCAGGCTGAAGAGAAACGCCAGGAAGAACATATTGAGCTGATTGCTTCAGAAAACTACACCAGTCCCCGAGTAATGCAGGCACAGGGTTCGGTACTGACCAATAAGTATGCAGAAGGCTACCCTGGCAAGCGCTATTACGGTGGCTGTGAATTTGTCGATATCGCAGAGCAGTTGGCCATAGATCGAGCCAAAGAGTTATTTGGAGCTGATTATGCCAATGTGCAGCCGCATGCGGGTTCACAGGCTAATGCTGCTGTCTACATGGCGCTTTGCCAACCTGGGGATACAGTGCTTGGCATGAGTCTGGCACATGGTGGCCACCTAACCCATGGTGCAAAGCCAAATTTCTCAGGCAAAATTTATAATGCAGTTCAATATGGTTTAAATCCTGAGACGGGTGAAATTGACTACGATGAGGTAGAGCGCCTGGCTCGCGAGCATAAACCCAAAATGATTGTAGCCGGTTTTTCTGCCTACTCTCGTGTGGTGGACTGGCAGAAATTTCGAGATATTGCCGATGAGGTTGGTGCCTACCTGTTTGTAGATATGGCCCATGTTGCCGGGCTTATTGCGGCAGGGCTATATCCTAGCCCGGTGCAGATTGCTGATGTGACCACCACTACAACGCACAAAACGCTACGCGGTCCGCGTGGTGGCCTGATCTTGGCAAAGGCTAACCCTGAAATTGAAAAAAAACTGAACTCACTGGTCTTTCCTGGAACACAGGGCGGGCCTCTGATGCACGTCATTGCCGCCAAAGCCGTTGCCTTTAAAGAGGCCATGCAACCTGAGTTTAAGAGTTATCAGCAGCAGGTAAAGACGAACGCCCAGGCTATGGCCAAAGTCTTTATAGAGCGAGGCTATGATGTGGTGTCAGGCGGTACGGATGATCATCTATTTCTGGTAAGTTTTATCGAAGCTGGATTGACTGGTAAAGAGGTGGATGCCTGGCTGGGCAGCGCCAATATTACCGTCAATATGAATGCGGTCCCCAATGACCCGCAATCTCCATTTGTTACCAGTGGTATTCGTATTGGGACACCGGCGGCAACCACTCGTGGCTTTGGTGAAAATGAGGTGCGTGACCTGGCTGGTTGGATGTGCGATGTAATTGATAGTAAAGGTGATGCAGCTACTGTTGAGCAGGTAAAGGCGAAGGCTGCTGAGCTTTGCCAACGCTTTCCGGTTTATAAGTAACCTGATTGGGTGGGTATCTGATCTCAATTCAGATACCCACCTTTAGAGGCTATATATCGTTATGCGCTGTCCTTTCTGTGGTGCTCAAGATACTAAGGTCATCGACTCTCGCCTTTCCGGCGAGGGTGATCAAGTGCGCCGACGCAGAGAATGCACGGTTTGCAAAGAGCGTTGTACCACTTATGAGACAGCTGAACTTAATCTGCCGCATCTTGTTAAAAGAGATGGCAGTCGGGTGCCATTTGATGGGAGAAAAATTGCATCAGGTATAGCCCGAGCATTGGAGAAGCGCCCCGTCAGTACTCAGCAAATGGATGATGCACTCAATCGTATTCGGCGCAGATTAATGGCGACAGGCGAGCGAGAGATCCCCACCAATCAAGTTGGTGAATGGGTCATGGAGGAGCTTCGAAGTTTGGATCAAGTGGCCTATGTCCGTTTTGCCTCTGTCTATCGTAAGTTTGAAGATGTAAACGCTTTTCGGGAAGAGATTGAATTACTGGAGAGCCAGCCTACTCCCGAGGAAAAGCGACAGCAACTGGATTTCCTATCCAAAAAAACGGACGACAAATGATCCTGCCTGAGGATTACACCTTCATGGCGCGTGCGATTAAATTGGCGCACAAAGGTCGTTACACCTGTCATCCAAATCCTCGAGTTGGCTGCGTCTTGGTTCACAATGGAAAGATAGTTGGTGAAGGTTTTCACCAGCGTACAGGTGAGCCACATGCCGAACCCATTGCCTTGTCGGCAGCAGGTGATCTTGCGCAAGGTGCTACTGCCTATGTCACGTTGGAGCCTTGCAGCCACCATGGCCGCACGGCCCCTTGTGCCGATGCCTTGATTCAGGCTGGTGTCAAAAGGGTAATGGTAGCGATGGAGGACCCAAATCCAAAAGTTGCAGGCAGTGGCCTGGAGCGAATCCGACAGGCTGGAATTAAGGTTCATAGCGGGTTGCTTGAGCCTGAAGCAAGAGCACTCAATCCCGGTTTCATAAAGCGTATGAGCCACGGCCTACCCTTTGTACGCTGCAAATTAGCGATGAGTCTGGATGGGCGAACGGCACTGGCCTGTGGTGAGAGCAAGTGGATTACATCAGATGCTGCACGCAGGGATGTCCACCGCATGCGGGCACTGAGCTCTGCTGTGATGACGGGAGTGGACACGGTAATTGCTGATGATGCTTCACTTAATGTGAGGCTGCCAGCGACAGACTTGGATGGTATTGAGTCGGATTCTGATCTGCCCACTCCTTGGCAAGTGATATTGGACTCCACGCTACGAATGCCACCACAATCAAAGATACTCTCTCTGTCAGGGCAGACAATGATCTTCTGTCTTGAGGGCAAGCAGGAGCGGCAAAATGTCTTGGAATCTGTCGGTGCAAAGGTGGTCTCCATGCCTAGGCAAAATGGCCAAGTTAACTTACAGGCTGCAATGAGATATCTCGCTCAGCAAGAGGTTAATGAGGTTTTGGTTGAGGCGGGCCCACGGCTAGCTGGCAGCCTATTGCAGGAAGGCTTGGTTGATGAGCTGTTGATCTATATGGCACCACACTTGATGGGGGATAGTGGCAAAGGCTTATTTTGCCTGCCGGATTTGGTACAGATGCAGGATCGGATCGAGCTGGAAATTGAAGATATCCGTGCTATAGGCCGGGATTGGAGGATTACTGCGATACCCTCAAATTCTCTGTTCTAAGCTGTACTAATTATATAGAGATTATGTCAATCAACCGAACCATCCAACGCTGGGATCTCTGGGTTATCATCCTGCTGGGCCTCTATTTTATTGGGCGTCTTTTCTATTTTGCATTTACTGTAGGGCCTGGTGTACCACCGGATGAGATAACGCATATTGGTATCATTCGGCTCTATTCTGAGACCCTGTTTGGAATAGAGAATACAGCGGCTTCCCTGTCTTATGGGTTGGTGACACATGTTCCTTATCTATATTACTTTCTGATGGGGAAGGCTGCCGCCCTGCTGGGTAGCACGGATTATACAACCCTGCGGGTGCTGAATATTGGCTTGGCGCTGGTGTTTCTTGTGGTCTCCTACCGATTGAGTCTGCTGGTTTTAAAAAGCAGACTGATGCGGGTGCTGTTTTTTGTGATGCTGACCAATACGCTGATGTTTAGCTTTCTTTCAGCATCCGTCAATTACGATAATCTGGCCAATCTACTGGCGCTGTTGGCTGTCTATTTTCTGGTGCGTTACTTGTGCCCGCCGTCTGGGTGCATAGATGCTGATAAACCTACAGATCTACTTCTATTTTTTATCTGCACAATGCTCGGTTTGCTAACGAAGGGAACCTTCCTCATGTTAGCTCCGGTTTTGGCTGTGATCTGGCTTCTATCCCGGTGGCGAACATTGCAGGTGGATATGCAGCGGTTGGTGCAAGAGGTACGCACCGGAGGAAGCTATATTCTTGCATTAGTGGTTATAACTCTCCTCTGTGTGGTGGCCAATCTCTCGCTTTACGGTGTCAATCTTGCTAAATATGGTCATGTTGCCCCTAATTGTTCTCAGGTGCTTTCGCATGAGAAATGCATGGAAAATAGAATTTATGCGAGAAATTGGGTTATTTCACAATATAGAGTAGACAAACTTTCATACATGGATGCATGGCGTGCAACTGAGTTGATTCGCCACCCTGGGGATATCGCGCATGCCAAACGCTTGCTGGATAATGAGCGTCAATATAAGCGCATTAAACCAGAAAACCTGAATGTGCTGGATTATATGCATCTGGTTTGGGATCAAGCGATGAAATCTTCTATTTATGGGCTTCAAGCACATCGCTCGATGTTGCGATCTCCCAATGAGCTTTGGGTTTATGGGTTGATCTGCTTTACGGCACTGCTGTTGTTGGTGCGGGCTATTCGTTTTGATGGCTCAGATAACCTGTGGCTGGGTATGACTGCAGTGGTTTTTGGGTATTACTTTTTTCTGGTGGGTTACTATAACTATACTGCTTACCTGCAAAATCACGCCTTGCTAGTAGGCGTGCAGGGGCGCTATCTCTTTCATGTGCTTGTCCCTGCTTATTTGCTTATGGCGGAATTCCTCCTGCGTCCACTCCCGCAATGGGGACGAGTGACTATCGCTTTTGTAGTGTCAGGAGTGTTTATTATGGGTGATTTCCCCTATTACCTTGGTCGTGTGATGGAGGTGTGGGGCAATGCTATTGGGTGAATTTTATGCGTAGAGAAAAGGTTTAAATGTTTACAGGTATTATCCAGGCCGTGGGACAGATTGTCAGATGCGAGCAGCGCGGTGGCGATGTGCGGCTTCACATCAACACAGGCAAACTTGATTTGGAAAATGTGCAGCTTGGTGACAGCATTGCAGTTAATGGTGTTTGTCTGACCGCTGTAGAACTCCCCGGTGAGGGATTTATTGCCGATGTTTCGCGTGAGTCACTTTCGTTGACCTCATTAGGTGCCTTAAGGTCGGGCAGCCAGGTTAATTTGGAAAAAGCTTTGACATTAAGTACACCATTGGGTGGACACTTGGTGAGCGGGCATGTAGATGGCATGGGACGGATACTGGAGCGAAAAGATGATGCGCGCTCTGTACGTCTGCGCGTAGAGGCCCCAGATGAGCTGGCACGTTACATTGCTCCAAAAGGCTCTATCTGTATTGATGGCACCAGCCTTACGGTGAATGAGGTGGATAGTGCTATATTTGGGATCAATATTGTGCCGCATACCATTGAGAAGACAATCATTAATGGCTATCAAGCAGGCACTTCAGTAAATCTTGAGGTGGATTTGATTGCTCGCTATTTGGAGCGCCTGTTGCTCGGTGACAAAACAGGATGCACCAATGTGACAGGTATCAGCCGTTCCTTTCTGGCAGAACATGGGTTCCTGAAATAGAGTATTACAGGCGATTTTGCTTTTTTGCATGCTCCTGTCTCTGTTACACTTGTCTGTTCGCTATCACGAAATTACCTACATGGCCCTGCTGGGCGTAAAGAGAAGTTAGCCATATGGCTCTGAATACAACTGAAGAAATTATCGAAGACCTTCGCCAGGGAAAGATTGTCATCATTATGGATGATGAGGATCGTGAAAATGAGGGGGACCTCCTTATTGCCGGTGATAAGGTTACGCCTGAAGCGATCAACTTTATGGCTCGCTTTGGGCGCGGCTTAATCTGCTTGACCTTAACCGAGGAGCACTGCCAGCAGTTGCGCTTGCCTATGATGGTGAGTGATCAGGATGTTCAACATTCAACAAATTTCACTGTCTCCATTGAGGCGGCGGAAGGTGTGACGACAGGTATTTCAGCCGCAGATAGGGCAAAAACAGTCCAAGCGGCAGTGGCTGCCGATGCCCGACCAGAGGATCTGGTTCAACCGGGCCACATTTTTCCTCTTATGGCCCAGCCAGGCGGTGTGTTGGTGCGCGCAGGCCACACTGAAGCGGGCTGTGATCTGGCGCGATTGGCGGGGTTAAGTCCCACCTCAGTCATCGTCGAGATTCTAAATGATGATGGCAGCATGGCCAGACGCCCTGATCTTGAGGTTTTTGCCAAGGAGCACGGGCTGAAAATTGGCACTATTGCCGACCTAATCCAATACCGGGTAAGCAATGAGAAGACAGTTGAGCGTGTAACAGAGTGTCACTTGCCGACCCGTTATGGCGAATTCAATTTGGTTGCCTATCAAGATCGTATTGATGATGAACTGCATATGGCGCTGGTATTAGGTGAGGTAGATCCTGAAAAACCCATTCTGGTGCGTGTGCATATGCAAAATTCATTGCATGATCTCTTTGGCACTACACGTATTGATCAGGGGTGGCCATTGCGCAGTGCAATGCGATGGATCTCTGAAGAGGGTGAGGGCATTATCATAGTGCTGCGCAACCATGATTCGGCACGAGAGATTGTTCAACGCATGCGGGATTACCAAATTCATGAAGAGAAGGGGCAGGCACCAAAACGAGATAGCGGCAAAGAGCTGCGCACCTTTGGTGTCGGTGCTCAGATTTTGTCAGATCTGGGTGTGAAAAAAATGCGGGTTTTGAGTGCACCTAAAAGTATTCATGGCCTTTCAGGCTTTGGACTTGAGGTTGTCGAGTATGTCTGTCATGACTGTGGCACAGCCAGTACATCAACACCAACTTTACAGGAAAAGAAATAGCTATGAGCATTAAAACCATAGAGGGCGAACTGCAGGTACGTAATGCCAGATTTTGTCTGGTTGTTGCCCGTTTCAACAGTTTTATCGTAGAGAGTCTGCTGGATGGTGCAATTGATGCCCTGAAGCGGCATGGTGCCAAAGAGGCGGACATAACCGTAGTACGTGTGCCGGGCGCTTTCGAGCTGCCATTGGCGTTGGAAAAGATAGCGTCAGGTGATAAATATGATGCCATTGTTGCCTTGGGCGCCGTTATCCGTGGCGGAACCCCGCATTTTGATTTTGTGGCGGGCGAGTGTGTTAAAGGCATGGCGCAGGTTACCTTAAAACATGCGGTGCCTATAGCCTTTGGTGTATTAACAACGGATACCATCGAGCAGGCGGTTGAGCGCGCGGGCACCAAGGCGGGTAATAAAGGGGCAGAAGCAGCGCTGTCAGCTATTGAAATGGTCAATGTGCTGCGACAACTCTAATGAGTGGAAAACGGAGCAAAGCCAGACAGCTCGCATTGCAGGCCATCTATCAGTGGCAACTGGCTAATCAGAATATAAAGGATATTATTCAGCAGTTTAAGGATGATGAGAAACCCAATAGCTATGAAGAGGAGTATTTCTCAGATCTGATTCGTGGTGTTCCAACGCATCTGGGCGAATTGGATGAAGCGCTAACTCCCTATCTTGATCGTGCGATCATGAGTGTGGACCCAGTAGAGCGAGCGGCTCTGCGCTTGGGTGCGTATGAATTGATGCATCATCCAGAGGTGCCTTATCGAGTGGTTATTAATGAAGCCGTCGAACTGACGAAGGTCTTTGGTGCAGAAGATGGGCATAAATACATCAATGGCGTACTTGATAAGCTGGCGAAAAAACTGCGAGCTATCGAGGCCAAGAGCTAGTTAAAAGCGCATTTATGGAAATAAGTGATGGTGGCTGTGCGTTGATTGCCACTCCTGCTAGATGATAATTTTCAAATAACTTTTTATGCCACTTTCTGAATTCGAGCTTATTCAGCAGTTTTTCACTAACAGTAGCATTTGCCGTACAGATGTTGCGTTGGGCGTGGGTGATGATTGTGCCGTGCTCAAAGTGCCTACAGGCAAAGAACTTGTGGTTTCAATTGATACTTTGGTTGAGGGTATCCATTTCTTAAAAGATCTAGATCCTGAGCTTCTTGGCCATAAATCACTAGCCGTGAACCTTAGTGATCTGGCAGCAATGGGGGCAGAGCCTGCATGGGCAACCTTGGCGCTGACCCTGCCCTCAGTCGATGAAAACTGGTTGGAGGGATTCTGTCGAGGATTTGCTCGTCTGGCTGCAGCGCATAATGTTCAGTTGATTGGTGGCGATACCACTCGAGGGCCTTTGAATATCAGTATTCAGGCTCATGGCTTTGTTGATACAGGCGCTGCACTGCGTCGCGATAGAGCTCAATTGGGTGATCTGATATATGTTACAGGCACACTGGGCGATGCGGGGTTGGCGCTGCACAGTTCTGAAGATATGAATGTGCCTGCTTACATACAGTCACGCCTTGATTGCCCTTCGCCGCGTTTGAAAGAAGGTCAGGCGTTGGTTGGTTTGGCAAATGCCGCCATTGATATCTCGGATGGTTTGATCTCTGATCTGGGCCATATCTGCGATGTCAGTGGAGTTGGCGCAACCATCTATATTGAAGATTTACCCTGCTCTCAAGCTGTGCATGACTATATTAAGGTGAGTGATGATTGGTCACTGCCACTCTCTGCAGGGGATGACTATGAACTCTGCTTCACCATTTCACCTGACAAGCAGGCAAAGGTAGAGCAGCTTGCGAAAGATTTTGAGTGTGGTCTGACAAAAATAGGCCGTATTGAACCGACCCCTGGTATCCGTTGCGTGGCAGCAAATGGTCAACAACTAAAGCAGCTTGCCCCTGGTTATGAGCATTTCTCCCCTGAAGGCTAAAACAGAGGTAAAACCGCGCCCGAATTGGGGTAACCCATTGCATCTGTTAGCGTTTGGTTTGGGATCAGGAGGCGTTCCCAAGGCTCCTGGTACAGCAGGAACATTAGCTGCAATACCACTTTATCTGCTGCTCTCATCTTGCAGCGTTACTGTATACCTTGCAGTAGTAGTCACGATGCTGATATTTGGTGTTTGGCTCTGTGGTAAAGTATCCGAGGATTTGGGAGTGCATGATCATGGTGGTATTGTCTGGGATGAATGGGTAGGCTTTCTCATCACTATGATCTGGGCACCCACAGGATGGCTTTGGGTGTTGATTGGATTTTCGTTGTTCCGGCTATTTGATATCTGGAAACCATGGCCAATTGGCTATTTGGATCGGCATCTAAGCGGTGGTTTGGGGATTATGCTGGACGATGTGCTGGCAGGGGTTTACAGCCTGGTGTTACTACAGGTATTAGTGCATATCCTGAGCTGAATTTTGCCTGGTTGCGGGCAAATTTTTGTCAAGTAGAGCCGAAAAGAGCCGATAAGTAGAAAAGAGGGTAGTAGGATATTGTTCCTTGGGCTTGTCTGTGCTGAACTCTCTAATTTTAACAGGGCGAAAAATGAGTAACTATATGCTCTGCCTGTAAAAATGATAACTAATTAAATTTGTTGCATTCAGAGGTGTAATTGATGGCTGTAGCGCCAACAAGTAGTGAAGCTGAGCTGCTGAAGACGCGAGTTCCGATTAATACGCTATCCGATAAGGATAGAGCTGCGTTGCTGGATAAAATCAATGTTGAGCGCCTAAAAAAGGGTGAGCACCTGTTTCGCCAGGGTGATACAGATTCCAAAAATGTCTATTTACTGTCAGGCAAAGTTGATCTGCTACTCGATAATAAGGTGGTAGATACGATTACAGATAATTTAGAAACTGCGCGTTTTGCTTTAGCCCATCAATTTCCCCGAAAATTTTCAGCCAGAGCCAAAGGTCCTGTTGAGTTTGTCGGCATTGATAGCCAGTTGCTTAGCGGCTTGTTAACAGGTGCTCAAGCAGAAAGTAGTGCTGTTGTTGCGGATGAAGCTGATGATGAAGACTGGATGACTCAGCTACTCAGGTCATCAGTTGTACAGCACATACCGCCAGCCAACATTCAAAATGTCATGATGCGAATGGAGAGGGTGGATGTAAAGGCTGGAGAAGAGGTTGTTAAGCAGGGTGATGAAGGGGCCTATTTTTTTCTTATCAATAAAGGAAATTGCGTTGTAACTTTAAAACAGAGTGACGACGCTGAAACTGAAGAGTTAGCTCGTCTGGGGCCAGGGGACAACTTTGGAGAAGAGGCCTTATTATCGGATGGCCTTCGTGGTTGTTCGGTTACCATGCTTTCGGATGGTGCTTTGTTTCGTTTAAATAAAGAAGATTTTATTACTTTTATAAAGCGCCCGTTGACAAAAGATGTTGATTATAAGGAAGCTTGCGAGATTGTTGAGGCTGGCGGTACATGGCTGGATGTCCGGGATCAGGCTGATCAGGATGACAGTATGGAAGGCAGTATCAATATACCACTCCATTCGTTGAGATTTCAGATTGATACTCTGGAGCTTGATCATCAATATGTTGTTTGTTGTGCTGATGGTGCGCAGAGCGCGGTTGCTGCTTTTCTACTGCTTGAACGTGGCATTGATGTGGCTGTGCTTACAGGCGGGGTTAATAATATATCCAAGGCAGATGCGGCTCCTCAGGAATCAACTTCATCTCAAGCGGATGCAGTTGTGCCAAGTGGAGATGCCGCTGGGGATATATCAACGCTAACTCAGGAACGTGATGAAGCACAAAAGCAGGTAAAGCAGCTGGAACAAAACCTTGCTGAAACGACAAAAAAATACGAAGAAGTGCAGAGCAAGCTGGTTGCCAATGTTGCCACATTAAAACAGGCGGTTCAGGATTTAAAATCAAAGCTCGCTGCTGCTCAAACGGGTGAAGCTACAGAAGGCGATGCAACATTAACACAGCGGATTGAAGAACAGGATAAACAGATTAAGCAGTTGGAGTCTGAGAAGAGGCAATTGAATGGTGAAATGGAAATACTGATGGAGGCTTCTGAGGAGAATGATAAAGCCGGGGTTGCTGAAGTAACGCAGTTGAAAGAGCAGATAAAAGATCTCCAACAGCAGCTACAAGCTGCAAAAGAGGCAAGTTAGTCAATATCTAACCGATCGTTCTAAGGAGGCTGAATTTGTGTGCTCCTTAAATGACATCTCTTATGTCAATATAAGGTTTTTGAGCATCCTGTTTTATGGCATGAAATGGCGGCTCTACTCAAATCATGAAATCATCTCGTAGACAAAATAGTCCATCATCAGAAAATCCATCTGTGCAGCATCAACTATTGGCATCCACTTCTGGTGATGGTTTTGTAAAAAGCTATCTGCAGAACCCACTGAAAAAACTTTTTACATATAGCGAGACGTGGTTCAATTTGGCCTTTGGCACAGCCATGAACCCCTTTTACTATTTAGGTTCTTTGTCCTTTTTCTTTCTTTGGATCGTGCTTTTCAGTGGTATCTATGTCTATATCTTTTTTGATACGGGCATTCAGGCTACTTACCAGTCTATTGAATATATAACGCATGAGCAGTGGTACTTTGGTGGCGTTATGCGAAGCCTCCATCGCTATGCATCTGATGCAGCAATTATTGCTGTTGTAGTGCATATTCTTCGTGAATTTGCACTGGATCGGTTTCGTGGTTTCCGGTGGTTTTCCTGGTTTACGGGAATGGTGCCATTGTGGCTGATGGTGATGCTTGGAATTACCGGATATTGGCTGGTATGGGATCAGGTTGCACAATATGTTGCACTAGGCTCAGCACAGCTCCTTGATGTATTGCCGCTTCTTGGAGGAGGGATGACGCGCAATTTTCTGGGTGAAAATATAAATGATCGGTTTTTCACTCTGATGACGCTGCTTCATTTGGTTGGTGGGCCCATGGGGTTGATTTTTGCGTTATGGATTCATGTTAAACGTATTTCAAATGTAAGCCCAATGGGGCCAACTGGCTTGGCAGTCAGTAGCTTCTTGGCGCTTCTTGCGCTTTCATTGATCAAGCCTGCGGTTAGCCATGCGCCTGCTGATATGCTGCGTATTCCTACGGCGCTGGATATAGATTGGTTTTACCTCAATGTGTTTCCCTTGCTTCAGTACTGGAGTGCAGAAGCAATTTGGGGATTGATTTTAGGTGTCACTCTTTTGGTCTCGTTGTTGCCCTGGCTGCCCTGGAAAAAAACAGAGCATGCTGCAACAGTTCAATTAGATCATTGTAATGGGTGCGGCCAGTGCCTTGAGGATTGCCCATATGATGCAGTATCGATAAGGGCGCGTAGCGATGGTGCTCGCTGGACGAACGAAGCTGTGGTTAATCCTGATTTGTGTGCTTCATGCGGAATCTGTGTTGGATCATGCCCCTCCTCAAATCCTTTTCGCCGTGTTGATAAACAGTTAACAACGGGGATAGATATTCCTGCTAGCCCTGTCCACAGCATGCATGCAGCTGTTAATAAAGCATTGTCCGCACTTGATGGGCCGGTAAAAGTTCTAATTTATGGCTGTAAGCATGGTGTTGATGTTGCAGCAATTAACTCTCCTGGAGTTGCAACTGTTACTTTTTCTTGTACTGGCATGCTGCCATCAGGCTTTGTTGATTATGCGCTTAAACGAGGTGCAGATGGTGTCATGATATCGGGTTGTCGTTCTTCTGACTGTCATTATAGATTTGGCAACCACTGGATTGAACAAAGACTACAGCGTGAGCGAATGCCAAGCCTTAGAAAAAAGACAGATCGGAAGCGAATTCAAAGCTGTTGGGCAGCAGATATTGATAGTGCAAAATTGCTTAGTGATTTTGATCTTTTCTATCAGAAGTTATTAAAAACCAAGCTTAACAAGGATAGTGATAAGCAGGGTTTAAAATAACTCTTTCTAATTTTTAATTCAGATCGATTTAACTGTTTTAATACAAAAGGCAGGAGAAAGGTTGAAATGTATTATTAATGGTTGGTTGTTGTTAAATAGGCAAGCTGGGATATAGCATAATTAACAGAGCAACTGAGAAGAAGAGCAATCCACAAAGAGTTCTGAAAAACCCACATTTAATAAAATTTGCTGGTTTCATTTTGCACCCCGTGGGCCTTAGCGTTAAGAAAATATGGTTGGGCTTTGAATCTTAGTCAAATATTGAGGTATTAATAGTGGGGTAATTACGAGGTTTATGTAGGGGGATTCTTACATTGAGGTAATAAAACCCCATATTTTATAAATCATAGGGTTTTGATGGCTTTTTAGATTGAATATTTATTGATGACAGTTGTAAACCGCACTCTTTCCGTTGCACCCATGTTAGATTGGACTGATCGTTTTGATCGCTATTTCCTGCGCCTTATTTCCCAGCATGTGCTGCTTTACACGGAGATGATTACCACAGGAGCACTCTTGCACGGTGACCAGGACTATTTGCTTGCCTTTGATCCAGCAGAGCATCCAGTGGCAGTTCAGCTTGGAGGGAGTGACCCCATTGCTTTGGCAAAATGTGCCAAGCTGTGCGAAGCCCGTGGCTACGATGAGGTGAATCTCAACCTGGGTTGCCCCTCAGACCGAGTGCAGTCTGGCCGGTTTGGCGCCTGTTTGATGATAGAGCCGCCATTGGTCAGTGACTGCATCCAAGCTATGATTGAGGCAGTTGAAATTCCAGTTACGCTCAAATCGCGCATCGGAATTGATGAGCACGATAGCTATGAAATTCTGAGTCAGCTGGTTGAGCAAGTGTCTGCAGCCGGTTGTAAGGCGTTTATTGTGCACGCACGTAAGGCCTGGCTGAAAGGATTGAGTCCAAAAGAGAATAGAGATGTTCCACCCCTGCAATATGACCGGGTGCATCGCCTGAAAGAGGATTTTCCGGAGTTGCAGATTGTCATCAATGGTGGCATCAAAACACTGGATCAGGCAGAAGAGCAGTTGCAGCATGTGGATGGTGTCATGATTGGCCGGGAGGCCTATCATAACCCCTGGATTTTAGCTGAGGCGGATCGGCGTTTTTACCAGAGTGAAGCAACCATGTTTTCACGCCATCAGGTATTGGAGCGACTCATGCCATTTGTAGAGCATGAGCTTGGACAAGGTGTTCGATTGCACCAAATCACCCGGCATATCCTTGGACTGTTTCAGGGGCAACCTGGCGCACGTGCCTGGCGACGGTATCTGAGCGAGAATGCCCATCTAAAGGGAGCTGGCCCCGAGGTTATTCAGCAGGCAGCTGCGCTTATCTCCTGAATGACAAACCTAAATTGATTGAGTAACCCAATGATATTAAAAACAGAGCAGTTTGAACTGATGACCTGGCATGACAACACCTTGCATGGCATTTCATGTGTGGATGAAAATTTCACCAATGATCTGGTGCTGGATATTGACTATATTGAGCAGTGGCTGAATGAGGCGGGTCACTATCGCTTCAAAGTAGCGCCTGCCAAGTTGGTGTTTCATGAGGTCAGTCAGCTAAAGGTGAGCCTGTTAAATGATGGCCCACAGACCATGTTTGCCTATCTGGCGACTATCAACGGTATTGGGCGGGAGCCGATTGGAGAGAATCGTTATAAATGGGTGATCGATCTACTGGGCTGTAAAGAGAATGCTATTACCTTTGAGGCATCTGGCTTTACTCAAGAGACCTATAAAGATGCCATTATATCCACCTCGCAGCATCTGACGATTGATCAGCGCGTCTAAATAAAAACTTTATTCAGGGTGTGTTGAATAAAGAAAGTATTGGATAATAGCGCCCATATCTTTGAAATTTAATTAATTGGAGAATTTTCATGCCTCAATACCGTTCACGTACCACGACTCATGGACGCAATATGGCCGGCGCACGAGCGCTGTGGCGCGCTACAGGGATGAAGGATGGAGATTTTGAAAAGCCCATCATTGCGGTTGTCAATTCGTTTACCCAGTTTGTGCCTGGACATGTCCATCTTAAAGATATGGGGCAGATGGTGGCGAGGGAGATTGAGAAGGCCGGCGGCGTGGCTAAAGAGTTCAATACTATTGCCATCGATGATGGTATCGCCATGGGGCATGGGGGCATGCTCTATTCACTGCCCTCTCGGGATCTTATTGCAGATTCTGTTGAATATATGGTCAATGCCCATTGTGCCGATGCTATGGTCTGCATCTCAAACTGCGACAAGATTACCCCCGGCATGATGATGGCGGCATTGCGATTGAATATTCCGGCAGTGTTTGTATCTGGAGGCCCAATGGAGGCTGGCAAAGTCAAGCTGGGCGGCAAGGAGGTGCATCTGGATCTGGTTGATGCGATGGTCGCTGCGGCTGATCCCAACGAAAGTGATGAGGATGTGGCATCTATTGAGCGATCAGCCTGTCCTACCTGTGGTTCCTGCTCCGGCATGTTTACAGCTAACTCTATGAACTGCTTGACTGAGGCTTTGGGCCTGAGCCTGCCTGGTAATGGCACCCTGGTTGCCACCCATGCTGATCGTCGTGAGTTATTTCTTGAGGGTGGGCGGCTGGCTGTTGAACTGGCACGCCGCTATTACGAGCAGGATGATGAGTCGGTATTGCCTCGCTCTGTTGCTACCTTTGAGGCCTTCGAAAACGCTATTTGCCTGGATATTGCCATGGGCGGCTCCACGAATACGGTGCTGCATCTGCTGGCCTGTGCTCATGAGGCGGGCGTGGAATTTACCATGACGGATATTGATCGTCTGTCACGTAAAGTGCCCAACCTCTGCAAGGTGGCGCCTGCAACCCAGGACTACCATGTTGAAGATGTACACCGCGCTGGCGGCATTGTCGCAATCCTGGCTGAGTTGGATCGGGCAGGCCTGTTGCACCGTGATATCCCGACGGTGCACTCAAAAACACTGGGTGCGACAATTGATGCGCTGGATGTAACGCAAGGTGGAGAGGTCGCAGCTAAGCTCTACAGTGCAGCGCCAGGCGGCATTCCAACCCAGACTGCCTTTAGTCAGGAGGCCCGTTGGTCTTCACTTGATATTGACCGGATTGGCGGTTGTATTCGCGATCGGGCGAATGCTTATAGCCAGGATGGTGGGCTGGCTGTGCTGTTTGGTAATTTGGCAGAGCAAGGCTGCATTGTAAAAACAGCGGGTGTAGATGATTCAATTCTGACTTTCAGTGGGCCTGCTCGCATCTTTGAAAGCCAGGATGATGCGGTGGCAGGCATTTTGGATGACCAGATCAATGAGGGAGATGTAGTCATTATCCGCTATGAAGGGCCAAAAGGTGGGCCAGGCATGCAGGAAATGCTCTATCCAACCAGCTATCTGAAATCCAAAGGGTTGGGGAAAGCTTGTGCGTTAATCACAGATGGCCGTTTCTCAGGAGGCACCTCTGGTCTGTCCATTGGGCATTGTTCCCCTGAAGCGGCCGAAGGCGGCAACATTGGACTGATTGAAGAGGGTGATCTGATTGAGATTGATATCCCCAATCGGGGTATCAATATTGCTGTTAGTGAAGATGTGTTGGCCAGTCGTCGACAAACCATGGAAGCAAAGGGTGCAACAGGCTGGAAACCGGAAGGGCGCGAGCGTGTGGTGAGCCAGGCGTTACGAGCCTATGCTGCACTGACTACCAGTGCTGCTCATGGTGCAGTAAGAGACTTGTCCCAATTAAAATAGGATTAGCTATTGTCAGCAGCGGTTTGGATTAGTGGGATAGTAAAGGAAAATGTTGCGCCACCTTGCGCGTTGTTTTCTGCCCATATTTTCCCCTGATGCCCTTCAATAATCTTTTTACAAACATTAAGACCTAAACCGGTGCCACCAGCACCGGTTTTAGTTTTTGTTGACTGTACAAATGCATCAAATATACCTTCCAGTTCATCTTCTGGTATGCCTATACCTTGATCTGAAATACTGAAGGTAATGGCTGATACTGTATCTTCAGCACTATCTTGTAATTCATCAGGAGCTACTGTGAAGGTTAGTTGTCGTTCATTCGGTGTGTAGCGAATAGCATTATGCAGCATGCAATTGGTAACCTGCATGATTTGGATGGCATCAAACTGGGCAATGTGACATCTGTTTTCTGCGTTGATTTTAATAGTGAGCAATTTGTCTTGGAGTGGTGCGGCATAATCAGCCGTTGTGGCCTTTATGATCTCCATAAGGTCAGCTTCTTGCATATCAAATTCGATATGCCCTGCGTCCAGTTCAGTAAGGTTTAATAGAGTTGTGATTAATTCCAATAGGCGCTGCCCGCTATTGGTGATATGCGTGAAATATTCGGCATACTTCTCTTTGCTGTTATCAATGTCTAGGTGTCCTAATTCAGCATAACCTAGAATTGCATGCATGGGTGTACGCATTTCATGTGACATATTAGAGAGGAATTCAGCCTTTGCCTGGGTTGCAGTTTCTGCAACTTTCATAGCGGTTATCAACTCAGCCTCTTTTTGTTTGCGGACTTCAACCTCCGCTTCAAGATTGTCTCTGGCTTGTCGTAACCTCTCCATGGTTTGCGTCATTTTAATGGTGTAACGGAAAGTGCGCTCAAGTTGCCTTGAGTTAAGCTCTGCTTTTACCAGGTAATCAGAAGCGCCTGCTTCGGTGGCTTCTAAATCTGTTTCATGGTCGGCTTGGCCGGTCAGAATGATGGTGGGTGTTCGATATTTGATCTCTCGTGCATACTGCAGTAGCTCTATGCCCGTGTTTTCCCCGAGTCTGTAATCTATTAAGCAAGCATCATGCTGACTTGTTAATAGTGCTTGCTTGGCTTCTGCAAATGATGAGATCCAATCAAGTGTGATTTCTGTATCTGGAATATCTTTAATATATTTTTTTGTAATGAAGTAGTCATCTTCATCATCTTCAATGAGTAGAATGCTAAGTTGCTTTAGTTTATTCATCTCTATTCATTAAACTTAATTAAGCGAATATAGCTACATTGTATTACTAAGCTAAAATTTAATATATGAGAGTTTTATTTCTAATGTAAAGTATTATTTTTTAGTAGGTTAGCGTAAAAGTGAAGTTGGGTGCCTTATAAAAGTTAAGGTTGTATCGGCATTTTAAAATCAAACTTTAGGTGGAATTTAAAAAAGCTGAGATGCTTTCACTTACGTTGAGATATGTCATTGTTGAGTGATTAAACAACTAAATCCAATTGTTGAATTGTACCTGCGTTGCCGTCCTCATTTAGAAAAAAACTGCTGGATCTGATCTGTCCAAGCTGTTCATTGTTTTGATCGGCAATTAGGAATGGGGTTTCAATATGCCCCAGGTAGATTGCACCAACATTGCGCTGCCCCAGTGCTATGAGTTGGTCATTGCCTGCGGCGTCTTTTGACCATATACGCAGTTGGCTATAGATATCATCGTTTTCATCGATCCAGTTATTATTGTCCTGATCATAAGCGGCCAATTCATTAAAACCGTTATTTGTTGAGGGGCCAAAAAGCTCACTGCCGTTATTAATTATATTGTCATTGTTTTTATCGAGAGCCAGAAAGCCGCTGCCAGGCCCAACAAATGAGATCTGCTCTTTGCTTCCATCAGCATCTAAATCAAAACTGAACTTGGTTTCGGTAAGCTCTGCTGCATTGCCATTGAAGTTGAGTGTGAGTGGGTCTTTGAGCGCATCACCGGCACGTATGCTTAAGGATTGTTCAGTGAAAAATTCCCGGCTCATGTTGAGTTCAATCTGGATGTTGATCTCTTTACCATCCTGAGTCTGAACATTAGCTGTAGCTGAAAAGCTAGTAAATTCGCCTTCATAATGGGATTCGTAGTAGTCATAGATAAGACCAAACCCTTCTGACTCTGCAGGAGCAGATGTTGCCTCTCCCTGAGTTGGTGATGCTGTCACTTCAAGATCAGAGGATTGCAGACTCCCAGGATCAGTCAGCTTTATTGCCTTCCCTGTCATATGCTCAACAATCATTTTTAGTATGGAAAGTTTTAGGTCATCAAGTGCGGTAATCTCAATTTCATTTTGAGCATCTAGTGGAATAATGGCTTTTGCAGGCTGAAGTGACTGCCCTTTTTGAGAAATTTGCAATGTTACAGATTCTTCAGATAATGAGGCTGCCAGAGCTCGTACACTCGCTTCTGTTTGCGGTGATTTAATTTCAGTGGCTTCCTCATTATCACGCCAGACGGTTAGGTGCTCTCGGCGTTGATGCTCCTCAACCATTTTGTGAGTGCTTGATAGATTAACGTCGGAATTGGCGATTTTCATAGTACAGCCTGCCTTGCTCAGATCAAAAGCAGATTAAGGGCGATCTACTTAGTCTATCGGCATAAGCAAGGACAGGCTGAAGGTGGTTTTATAAATGCAGGAATCTAATGCCCTTTGGTTGCGGTGGATTTGCAGCGGTTACCAGGAATCTTTCCGGCGCTGAACATGCAAGCGAGGCAGGATAAGGCCTATTAAAATACCGGCGATAATGACACCGGCACCGATCAAAAACCAGTTGCGGGTGTTGTGATTGCTGAGGTCTCTGTTTTCCTGCTTCAGATCTTCAATCTGGTGTGTAAGATCGGCTACATTCTTACGCAGCTCTATGCGCTCTTCTGACATCCGAATGGCATCAGCGGCAGTATTGCGGATTGTTTCCAACTCTTTCGCTGTTTTATTTTTTGTCTTTTCCAACCGGTTAAAATCAGTGGTAAGTTTTTTAAATTTTGAACGCACTTCAGCCAGCTTGCTTTTGAGTTGCTTGGGCTCTTCAAGCGCCGCGTTTAGCTTAGCCTCAGTGGAAGCAAGGCGCTCCCGGGCGCTTGGTTTTTCCATCAGCTGCCGAGTAAGAATATAACCAACTAGCTCATTTTCAGTGCGCACCTGTGAGTAGCCTGTCTCGCTGTTGGTTCCAAGTACCTCTAATGGAGTTCCGCTTGGAAGCGTCCTTATGATTTTGTGTTGTACACCTTCACCCGAGCGCATCATGATCTTGAATTGGTCAGTAATATAGCGTGTTTCCGCTTGGGCCTGGGTAAAGCTGCATGCCATTATTACGATAAGAATCAGTGAGTATCTATTCATGCCAGTCATGCTATCCGTTGATTAAAAATTCTAATAGAGCTTTTTGTGAGTGCATGCGGTTTTCAGCCTCTTCCCATACTACGCTATCTTTTCTGTCGATAACTGAGGCTGTCACCTCTTCACCCCTATGGGCAGGCAGGCAGTGCATAAACAACGCATCCTTGTGAGCCTGGTTCATTAGTATGTCATTTACTTGGTAGTTGGCAAAGGCCTGTTCACGTTTGGCCTGCTCTTCTTCCTGCCCCATGCTTGCCCATACATCGGTGACAACCAGATCGACACCCGTTGCCGCTGCCAGGGGGTCGCGAATAATTTCGCAGTGGTTTTTTGCAGATTCCATAATGATTGTTTCAGGATCAAAATCTTCTGGGCATGTGATTCGAAGATTAAAATCAAACTGTTTGGCGGCGTTGATGTATGAGTGGCACATATTGTTGCCATCACCTACCCAAAGTACGGTTTTACCTTTGATGTCACCACGATGCTCAAACCAAGTTTGAAGATCGGCGAGTAGTTGCAGCGGGTGGAAAAGGTCTGTGAGCGCATTGATTACGGGCACTCTGGAGTGGGCTGCAAAAAGCTCCAGATTACTCTGTTCATATGTGCGAACCATGATGCAATCGACCATCCGTGATAACACGCGGGCGGTGTCTTCGATGGGTTCGCCACGTCCGAGCTGGGTATCTCTGGGTGAGAGGAAAATGGCCTTCCCCCCGAGATGTGTCATGCCTGCCTCAAATGAGACCCGTGTGCGTGTAGAAGATTTTTCAAACACCATGCCGAGTGTGCGATTTTTTAAGGACTCATGAAGCTCTCCGCGTCGCAGAATAGCTTTGAGCTCAATAGCACGATGAATGATTTTGTGCAGTTCGGCAGGTGTCAGATCCAATAGAGAGAGGAGGTGACGGGGTTGCTGCATTGTAGTGGCATTCATGATTCGTTGTTGTTTGATTTCTGAAGAAAGGTTTTGATGATGCCGCTGAGCGTTGCAACCAGCTCATCAGCTTGTTCATCTGTGAGTACAAGCGGTGGCAGTAGACGGACGACATTATCAGCTGTTACGTTTATCAACAGCTTTCCAAGCATCAGTGCGGCTCCTACCAGATCACTGCAGGGGCGATCCAATTCAATGGCGATCATAAGTCCACAGCCGCGGATCTCTGTTACGCCCTCTTGTTGCCCCAATCTTTCCTGGAATCCGTTTAACAATTGCTTGCCGAGTTTAGATGCTTTCTCTGTGAGTTGTTCTTTTTCAAGGGTGTCAATAACGGCAGAGGCCGCTGCGCAGGCTAGTGGATTGCCACCGAATGTTGAACCGTGGGTGCCGGGTACTAAAATTTCAGCGGCAGCCCCTTTGGCAAGACAGGCTCCAATGGGTACGCCATTGCCCAGGGCTTTAGCGAGAGTCATTACATCTGGCACTATACCGTTATGCTGATGTGCAAACATACGGCCTGTGCGGCCCATGCCGGTTTGCACCTCATCCAGCATCATTAGCCACTCATTTTGGTCGCACAGCTCCCGTATTTGATTTAAATAATCAGGCGCGGGAATAGCTACACCACCTTCGCCCTGAATGGGTTCAACCAGAACTGCCACAATATTTTTATTTGCTTGGGCGGCAGTATGTAGACTTTCAATGTCATTGAAAGGAACCCGTGCAAAGCCTTGCACAAGTGGTTCAAAACCAGCTTGAACCTTGCGATTGCCAGTGGCGGAAAGCGTGGCCATGGTACGCCCATGGAAGCTGTTTTCCATAACAATGATGGTTGGGGTCTCAATGCCTTTTGAGTGGCCATACAGACGGGCAATCTTGATGGCGGCTTCATTGGCTTCAGCACCGGAGTTACTAAAAAATACCCGATCCATCTTTGCCAGACTGGTCAGTTTATCGCCGAGTGAATTCTGTAGCTTTACCTCATAGAGATTGGATGTATGAATCAGGGTTTCTGCCTGCTGGCTGATGGCTTGTGCCACAGTTGGGTGGGCGTGCCCCAGTCCACAAACAGCAATACCTGAGAGTGCATCCAGATAACGTGTTCCTTTGTTGTCCCAAAGCCAGGCACCTTCACCCCGCTCAAAGCAGACGGGTAAACGTTTGTAGGTGGCCATAAGTGAGTCCGTCATGTTTTATCCTGTATAGGTAAACTAAATAGTACCGAGCCGGTTGCGCGTGCTTGTTATTTTAGAGTGTATTCGCGGAAAAACCGATAATTCTATCGGAGTGGCATTGATGGAGCAATGCTGGCTTGGGAGGGCATCAACGCAAAATAGTGTTATTGGCCAAGAAAGTCAGAGAGTTCGCCTGATGTGCGTCTCAGATTCAGGCTAAGTATGCGGCTGATACCCAGCATGATTTTTAGTGCTATTTTGGGTTGATTGTCATAGAGGGAGTGTAAATGCTCTTGGGATAACATCAGTACTTCACTGGGGGTTCTGGCAATGATAGATGCAGAGCGTGGAAAGGTGTCTACCAAGGCCATCTCTCCAAAGGTGAAGCCTTTTTTGATGAACACTAGCCGCTTGAGTTTTCCCTGTGGGGTTTTTTTAACTACGGCCAGTTCGCCTTTGGCCACAAATCCCATAAAGGTTCCAGGGTCGCCTTCAGTAAAGACATACTCTTTTACCTTTAGCTCGCTTAGTGACATTTTATAGGCTAGTACATCAAGTTCTTCTGGCCCAAACTTATTAAAGAATGGCATATCAATCATGCAGTCTTTGATTCTTGTTATGTATGTTGGTTCTTTTGTATTCACGTTAGAGACTCGTTTTGGGTCTAAAGCGGATGTTGGTTTTTTTTACTGTTGATTGTATTAATCTGATCCAGCTGTTCTTCTGTAAGATTCTCTGTGTTTTTGGGCTTTATATTTTGTGCGGCTTTCTTGGCGGCCACTCGTTGGATTGCCGCTTCAATGGCTGCCTTTTTTGCATCTTCTCCGTCTGCTGTTTTTTTCAATGCCGCTTGTTTGTTCTGTAAACGGCTGGCACGCTCTTGTTTGAGGCGCTCACGGCGTGCTGCCTGTGCCAGACGACGTTGTTCTGCATGATCTGATTTTTGCTTTTTTAGTTCAAGTGACCATTGCTGATTTTCAAAGGGCAGCATCTGAATGCAGTCCACCGGGCAAGGTTCAATACAGTCCTCACAGCCCGTGCATTCATCAATGATTATAGTGTGCATCTGTTTGGCGGCGCCAAGAATGGCATCCACCGGGCAGGCTTGTATGCAGAGCGTACAGCCTATACATATCTGTTCATCGATGAAGGCGTGTACCTTCATTTTATACCTGGATTTTCAAAGAAAATATAGGAGGTTGAGTAGTCACTAAACTCAAAATAGACCTTTTTCTCACCTGGGTCTACGATATTGTTCAGGTTGACATCCATCACGCCGTAACCAAATCGGTAGGGACGCGCCCCTCCGCTTGATGTGCCAGAAGCTGTAGTGAGTTTGTCGATCTTAACAAAACGTTTGACCAGCTTATCACCAGCATAGACCTCCAATACGCCATCAGTACCGGTCCAGTTCTGTAGTGCACGGCCAAGTTTATTCTGGCTCTCTTGGGTGCAGGCGGTCAGGAATGCAGCTGTGAATAGCGATAGTATTAGTTTCATATGGGTCTGTTTCATTTGTTAATCTCTGATTTATTTAACCTTCATACCAGGTTCTGCTCCATCATCCGGGTTAAGGATGAAGAGATCTTTCCCGCCGGGTCCTGCGGCTAGTACCATGCCTTCAGATAACCCAAACCGCATCTTGCGTGGAGCCAGGTTGGCAACCATAACGGTCAATTTTCCTTCAAGATCTTCTGGAGTATAGGCAGATTTGATGCCTGCGAATACATTGCGGGTGTCACCTTCACCAAGTTCCAGCGTGAGTTGCAGAAGTTTGTCTGCCCCTTCTACGTGGGCGGCCTTGGCAATGCGGGCAATACGCAGATCCACCTTGGCAAAATCGCCGAAGTCGATAGTGTCGGCTATGGGGTCTTTTGTCAGATGTCCTTCAGTGCGAGTCTCGTGAGGTTTTGTCTGTTTGGCATTCTGAGCGGCTAGATCTTCTTTGGAATCTTCTAACATGGCTTCAATTTGCGGTGTCTCGACTCGGGTCATTAGAGGTTTGAATTTTGCAATGGTGTGTGAGGTCAATGGAGTGGGCAGTTTCGCCCAGGTGAGAGGGGCAACCTGTAGAAAAGCTTCTGATTTTTCTGCTGTGATAGGCAGGATGGGACGCAGGTAGCCAATGAGCAGCCGGAACAGGTTGATGCCCATGGAGCAAACGGCTTGTAGTTCATCCTCTTTGCCTTCTTCTTTGGCGATAACCCAGGGCTTCTTTTCGTCGATGTACTGGTTGGCCCGATCAGCCAGAGCCATGATCTCTCTTACAGCACGGCTGAATTCACGACCTTCATAACGTGCGGCGATAGATTTGCCAGCCTTGATAAACTCATTGAATAGCTCTGGCTCTGAAAGCTCGGCTGAAAGTTGGCCATTAAAACGTTTTTTGATGAAGCCACTGCAGCGGCTGGCAATATTGACCACCTTGCCCACCAGATCGGAGTTTACTCGCTGTGCAAAATCTTCCAGGTTGAGGTCGATATCCTCTACGCCGCTACCCAGTTTGGCAGCAAAGTAGTAACGCAGATATTCGGGGTTCAGGTGTTTACTATAAGTATTGGCCTTGATGAAAGTGCCGCGTGACTTAGACATCTTCTGCCCATTTACGGTAAGGAAGCCGTGAGAGAAGATGGCTGTGGGCGTGCGGAAACCGGCCCCACTGAGCATAGCCGGCCAGAATAGGGCGTGGAAATAGATGATGTCTTTGCCGATAAAGTGATAAAGCTCGGCTTTGCTTTCTGCGCCCCAAAACTGGTCAAAATCCAACTCTTTTTTATCGCACAGGTTTTTGAAGCTGGCCATGTAGCCAATAGGTGCATCCAACCAGACGTAGAAATATTTGCCGGGGTGGTCAGGAATCTCAAAGCCAAAATAGGGTGCATCGCGGGAGATGTCCCATTCCTGTAGCCCGGCTTCAAACCACTCGTCCAGTTTATTGGAAACCTCAGTTTGCAGATGCCCACCTTTGGTCCACTGCTGCAACATTTTCTCGAAATTGCCCAGTTTAAAAAAGTGGTGTTCGGACTCTTTGTCTACTGGTTTTGCGCCAGAGACAGCAGAGACAGGATTCTTCAATTCATTGGGAGAGTAACTGGCACCACAGGCTTCGCAGTTATCGCCATATTGATCATCGGCCCCGCATTTTGGGCATTCGCCTTTAATAAAGCGATCCGGCAGAAACATGTTTTCAACCGGATCGAAGGCTTGGGTGATGGTGCGGGTGGCGATGTTGTCTTTATCTTTGTTGCGCAGGTAGATGGTGGAAGCCAGCTGCTTATTCTCATCAGAGTGGGTTGAGTGATAGTTATCAAAGTCCACACTGAAACCAGCAAAGTCCTGCTGATGTTCTGTGCTGATGCGTGCAATCAGCTCCTCAGGCTCGATTCCCTCCTGGCGTGCGCGCAGCATAATAGGCGTGCCGTGGGCATCATCGGCGCAGACATAGATGCACTGATGCCCCTGCATTTTTTGGAACCGTACCCAGATGTCAGTTTGAATATATTCAACCAAATGGCCAATGTGGATCGGGCCATTGGCGTAAGGTAGGGCGCTGGTAACCAGGATTTGTCGTACTTCGTTGTTCATCATATAAGCCAGGAGAAAGTCCAAATCGGAGCATTATCGCATACTCAGCGGGCAAGATAGCAAAGTGAATTAAACTTAAGAATTTAATGGTTGTGACGATAATGCAATTAATTAGAGCGAGTTGGCATTTGCCACAGAGAATAATTGAGAGTGTTTATAGAGGCTATGTTTCGTTTAGAACAAAAACATGTTGAATATTTCTTGAAGGCTATATTTATCAGCTTGGTGCTTATCTTTTTTCAGTTGGTGTCTGTTGATGTAATGGCGGCTGGGCGGCTTGAGACGATAGCCAGTGGAATTGTTTCTGGATCAGCGGAAAAAATGAGGCAGCTCCAAATGACAGCAATCTATGGCAGTGCTGTTTTGTTGCTTCTGGTTCTGCTCAATCTGGTCAGAAAGAGAAAAAAAGGTAAAAGGCTAATGGCATTACTTGCGATTCAGCTGCTTGTTAATGCTGTTGTGATTTACCATTTTGCTTAGTTTATTTCCTCCTGCTCTATCAAATTATTACTTAGTACTAGTCATGAACGAGCAATAATAAAGCTGGTGGTTTTTTCTTGTTGTGAAAAAGCAGCTGCAGATTTAAGTGCTTTATCACGCTCAAAAGAGCCGTATAAAACCTTATAGACAGAGGTGTCAGGTGAGCTGCTCTCTACAGTAACCTCTACGGGGTAGCCTTTGGCTTTCAGCTGCACTGCATAGTCAATTGCATTCGATGCTTCGCGGAATGCGGCAACCTGGACTGAAAAAAGTTGATTAATCTGAGGCGCAGCATCTGATACATGCGGTGGCATAGTTGCTTCTTCAGATGCAGGTAATGGTGTAGACACTTCCTCAATGACTTCACTCAGCTCTTGCGCTGGTGCTTCATCTTCTATTGCTATTACAGGGTCAGTTATTTCAGCTACTACTGGTTCAATTGATTCAGCTGTTGCTACTGTGGGTTCAGTTATTTCAGCTGCTATTGGCTCAACTGCTTCAGGCACCACTGCTGCTGGTTGAGTTATTTCAGATACCACAGATGGTGTTGGAATGGTATTTGAAGGTGGCACTATCACATTATTGTTTGATTGAGCAGACCTAGAGAGTGTGCCTGGGTTGCTTTGTGATAGCGTTGCTGTCAAAAACCCGGCTGCAAAAAGCAGACATGGAATAATAGCGATTGTGAGCGCCAATTTTTGGACATCACTTTTATCTATTTCAACTTGATAAGACATGACATTGCTCCGTAAAGACGGCGTTTGTATGTAAACAGGTCGTTACATATTTACGAAGCAACATCTATGCCATTCAAGTTGTAATGCAGAAAACCAGTGCAAATCTGGATGGTTTGCTTATAAACCGACCTCTTTAATGAAGGTATCTGCTTCACGGATGGATTTTTCCATATCCTTCACTAAAGCTGCGATATTGGATTTAACTGAACGGAGCTCTTTTTGCAGTGACATGATGGCTTTGGCATTGAGGTTATGTTTTAAATACAAAACCTGATCTTTGAATGCTTTAAGTACAGGATCCATCTTTTTCTCAGCACGTCGCATGGCGGTAATCAGCTTTTTATAGCGACTGCGTGTATTACGCAGTTTTGCCTGACTATCCTGTTTAAGCGATGCATTGCTATATTGGGTGAGTTCCTCTTCCCACTCCTCAAAAAGTGCTTCTGCGACTGATTCCACGGCATCTATTCGGTCGCGTACATCTTCAGCGGCATCTTCACTATCTTCATACTCATCGTTAAGCTGGTTATATTTATCTTCAAGTTCACCGCCCTTAAAATTCAGCACGCTTGAGAATTTTTCCAGTGCAGATTTGAACTGGTCTTTCCCTTCCTGCTGGGCATCACGTGCTTTGCCAACACGCTCAACCAAAATATCACGTTTGTGAAAACCCGCTTTTTCCAGAGTAGAGTAGTAAGCTGACTGGCATCCACTCAGAATAAAGATAGTCGCTATAAATATGAGATGTTTTTTTGCGCTGTTATATTTGGTGGGGCTCATGATAAAAAATTTCCAGTAATATTTTATTTATGGCGTACGTTGATGGGTTGCTAGCTCTTGTTCATTGCATCGATAATTTTATCAGTTCGCTTGTCTTGTAGGTGTCCGTGAACCACAAACAAGGCATGAATAACACCTGGAATCCACCCCAAAATAGTGAGGAAAAGATTGAGTAGGGCTTGCATGGGCTTGGCGCATAAAAACACGGCTAAGGGTGGCAGGATGATGGCTAAAAAATATCGCATGATAAGGGTCCTTTATCTAGTTTTGCTACAGTGACAATAGTTAAGCGTAAAGGGTGATGCTTTTTGCTATTCGCCTTGAATAGTTACAACAATCTGTCTTTTGTGTGGATGTGTACGATGCTCCCATAGAAAGATACCTTGCCAAGTGCCCAGTGCACAACGTCCATTACATATAGGAATTGTTAGATCCATCTTTGTGAGAATACTGCGCAGATGTGCAGGCATATCATCTGGCCCTTCCTGCGTATGTTCGAAGGTTGGATCGCCATCAGGAATCAAGCGAGCCATAAAAACCTCAAGATCGTCACGTACGGAAGGGTCTGCATTTTCACAAAGAATAAGCGAGGCGCTGGTGTGCTGAATAAACAGATGGCATAGACCTTTGCGAACTGCTGAATCATGCACCGCCTGTTCAACTTGGCTGGTTATATCGTAGGTGCCACGGCCACGGGTTTGAATCTGTAAAGTTTGCTGTTTGATCATATGTTTTATTTTAGGCATTGTGTGAGACATGCAACAAGGTTTTAATGCAAAAAATGGCTGCAAAGATAAAAAAGAATAACTTGGGCGAAATGCCTGTAACCATGTTGCAGGGAGTCGGCCCGCGTAATGCAGAAAGATTGGCGCGGCTTGGCATCGATACGGTGCAAGATGTGTTGTTCCATCTGCCCTCCCGTTATCAGGATCGAACCAGAGTTGTTCCAATTGGGAGTTTACGACCAGGTGACCAAATTGTTGTTGAAGGGAAAATTGAGCTAACGGATATCAAATTTGGCCGACGCCGTTCATTGCTAGTACAAATAACTGATGGTAGTGGCTCTTTAATTCTACGGTTTTTTCATTTTTCTACTGCACAAAAAGCTAATTTGGTGAGAGGGATTCGTCTGCGCTGTTATGGCGAAGTGCGGCGTGGCCCGACATCGCTTGAACTGATTCATCCAGAATACAGCCGCCTTGAAGAGGGTGAAGCCGCTGAAATTGAAGAGACGCTCACTCCTATCTATCCCACTACTGAAGGTATGCACCAATTAAGCTGGCGAAGTTTGACTGAGCGAGCGTTAGCTATTTTAGAACAGCAACCAGATTTGTTGCATGAATGGTTGCCGCAGGAGCTATTGGATCGCTACGACTTGTCTGCGCTATTGGAAACAGTTCGGTTGTTGCATCGCCCCCCACCTGATGTATCGCAGCACCAGCTACTTGAAGGAAACCACCCTGCCCAGTTGAGGCTGGCGTTTGAAGAGTTACTTGCCCACCAGATTAGTTTGCGCAAGCTGCGACAGGAACAGCGCAGAACGCCTGCTCCCGTGCTGAATGGAGGCAATCAATTGGGGAAGGCGTTGCTGGCAGCGTTGCCATTTCAATTAACCTCTGCCCAGCAGCGAGTTGTGGGTGAAATCAGCAGTGATCTTAAACAACAGCACCCGATGATGCGTTTGGTGCAGGGGGATGTTGGATCAGGTAAGACGATTGTGGCTGCGTTGGCTGCTGTTCAGGCGGTTGAAGCCAAGCAGCAGGTTGTGCTGATGGCGCCAACAGAGCTGCTTGCAGAGCAGCATCTGAGAAACTTTCAGGGCTGGTTGGAGCCGTTGGGGACCAAAGTGGCCTGGCTGACAGGGCGACATAAGGGCAAAAAAAGGGAGCAGGTTCTGGCAGAGCTGGCAGATGGCAGTGTCGCTGTCGTTGTCGGAACACATGCTCTGTTTCAGCAGGATGTCTCTTTTAATGCATTGGGGTTAGCCATTATTGATGAGCAACATCGTTTTGGCGTGCATCAACGTCTGGCTCTGCGGGAGAAAGGTGTGGCAAGCGGAAAGGTGCCGCATCAGCTCATCATGACGGCTACCCCCATACCGCGCACGCTGGCAATGTCTGCCTATGCAGACCTTGATGTCTCGGTGATTGATGAGCTGCCGCCGGGGCGCAAACCGGTTGCCACTGTTGTGATTCCAGATAGTCGCCGTGATGAAGTGGTCAGCCGAGTGCAAAATGCCTGCAAAGAGGGGCGGCAAACCTACTGGGTATGTACGTTGATTGAGGAGTCGGAGGCGCTGCAATGCCAAGCGGCGGAGGATGCGGCAAAGCTGCTCTCTGAAGCCCTACCTGAATTGCGGGTTGGCTTAGTGCATGGCCGGCTGAAGGCAAGCGAAAAAGAGCAGATCATGCTGGCGTTCAAATCAGGGAATTTGGATCTGTTGGTTGCTACCACAGTGATAGAGGTGGGCGTGGATGTACCCAATGCCAGCCTGATGATTATCGAAAATCCCGAGCGCCTGGGTCTGGCCCAGCTACACCAGCTGCGAGGGCGGGTAGGGAGAGGCTCTGCTGAGAGCCACTGTGTGCTCATGTACCATGCTCTTTCAGAGAATGCCCGAGAGCGGTTGAGCATGATGCGGGCCACCAATGATGGTTTTGCTATTGCGCAGAAAGATCTGGAGCTGCGAGGCCCGGGTGAGGTGCTGGGTACCCGCCAGACGGGTGAAATGCAAATGCGCATTGCAGATCTGGTTCACCACCAGCCATTGCTGCCTAAGGTGCAGCAGGCTGCGGAGGTTATTCTGGAGCGCTACCCATCCCACATACAGCCATTGATTAAAAGATGGCTGGGACAAAAGACAGAATATGGTTCTGTTTAACCTAAAAAGATTATTCTTCCTGAACTTTTTCAATCCACGCTGTAGAAAATGACCTCAATCCACTAAGAATTTGAGGTGGCCAACAGGATGTTCTGCTGCGCCAGCTGGTTTTTGCACGACGGGGCGGTTTGACATTAATCCAGGTTATGCCAAACCACCAATATCCCTTCATATTTGCTGCATAAACATGAGCTTAGCCTTGGCTATATAGCAGACCTGTATAAGCTGAAGAGCACCTTTATGGTGTTAGTGGTCAGCAGTTTTAGGCTGTAGTGACTCCTGTTTTAGGGCCATTTTGCAGTGCGGCATATGAAATTTCACAGAAATTAAATCCTAATAACCCTACTACTTATCTACTACCTAGGGGGTATAGTCACGACATATGGCGCGTTATAAACTGACTTAAGTCAAATCAGAAGCAGCTATTTTGCACTAAAGTTTTGATCGAGCATTCAACTGCAATCGTCAATAGACCGTCGGAGCAATGAAATGAAGCTATTAAGTCTTGTTACTGTTGTTGTGTTACTACAGGTTTCACTGATTTCACAAGCTGCAGAGGTGAATAAACCTGCTATGCAAGAGCACAGCAGCTCAGCTCAAATTCAAGTGGCTGATAAGAAGAACATAATCACTAAAATAAGATTGCAATCCATTGGGGCAGAAAAACACACCAAAACCAACTGGGGCACAACCATTGTAGAGCGTAAGCTACATATCCGAGATGGCGTCTTCTCCCTTACTTTGCAAAGCACAAAACTTTATTCATAGTTCAGCAAACAACCGCATCATCAACCCAGTCAGCTATTAATCGCTGCATAGGTGCCACACCTCATTTTTCTTGTCTTTTGCATTGCCTAAATATCTAATATAATTAGTGTCTGCAACTCAGATTGTTGGCTCTCTGCGATCTGAATCTATGGTCATAATCAATCGCGCTTCTTGGGCGAAAGTTATGCCATAATCCCTCCTTTTTATAATGACTGCTGGAAAAATATTGAGTTCAGAGAACAGACCCTCTGCCAACCTTGAACCAAACTGGGGTGGTTGGCAGGTTCACCGCAGTGCAGGTGTCCCCATAGGCATGGAGGATTGGTTGCTTGATCGTGGTTCGCTGACCAACCGATTGGTTAGGGCCAGCGATGGTGCGTTTCGAGTGCGTGTAGTGCATCAGGGGTGGGGGCGTCCGCTTTATAGCGAGAGCCAGCTATTGCAAACCCGCCGAGCTGAAACAGCGCTGGTGCGCGAAGTTGAGCTGCTCGGACACGGTACACCCTGGGTATTTGCGCGTACCTTGATTCCAGCCAGTAGCTTGCGTGGCTCAGCCAGACGACTTGCCAATCTGGGTGAAAAACCATTGGGAGCCGTTCTCTTTTCTGACTCCAGCATGCGGCGCGGCCCTATTCAGGTTGCCCGATTGCAACCGCGTCATCCGCTGTTTGCGGCTGCTACCAGCCATTTAGAGCAAAAGCCAGCTGAGCTGTGGGGGCGGCGTACTCTGTTTTATCTGGCAGGAAAACCGCTGTTGGTGAATGAGATCTTTTTGCCTGACATCCCTCTGGTTGTAAAGGAGCCCAAGTTGTGACACAGCCCGAGTTAAATGCACTCTCCCCGCAATCTTCCTGGCGTGAACGTCTGGGCTATTACGCGCTGTTGATACGAGCAAATCGGCCAATTGGCATCCTGTTACTGATGTGGCCTGCATTGTGGGCTTTATGGATTGCCGGTGAAGGACAGCCGAATTGGGGCGTGGTGGTGATCTTTATGATTGGCGTCACGTTAATGCGTTCAGCGGGCTGCGCAATCAATGATTATGCCGACCGCAAAATCGATGGCAGGGTGGAGCGTACAAAAAATCGCCCCATTGCTGCCGGTCTTATCACACCTAAAGAGGCGTTGGGTGTCTTTGGTGTGTTGGTGGGTTTGGCCTTCCTGTTGGTGCTGTTGCTGAATTGGCAAACTGTACTGATGTCATTTGTGGCAGTGGCCTTGGCGGCTGTCTATCCCTTTATGAAACGTTACACCCATCTCCCACAGCTTGTGCTGGGTGCCGCTTTTGGCTGGGCTGTTCCCATGGCCTTTATGGCGCTTACAGAGACTGTCACTCCGGTCGGCTGGCTATTGTTTGTGGCTACCGTAATCTGGGCTTTGATCTATGATACTCAATACGCCATGGTTGATCGTGATGATGATATAAAGATTGGCGTTAAATCGACGGCCATTTTGTTTGGCGATATGGATCTCATCATCATCGGTATTTTACAGCTCACTATGCTGGGCATTCTGTGGCTGGTCGGGATTAATGCCGAGCTGGGTGCAGCTTATTATATTGGCCTTGCAGCGGCAGCGTTGCTGTTTGTCTATCAGCAATATATTACGCGTGAGCGTGATAAAAAAGGCTGTTTTGCGGCCTTTTTGAACAATAATAACTTTGGTGCAGTCATATTTGCAGGCTTAGTGTTGGATTACCTCATTTAAGCCGATCATTACTTTTCTGTGGTAAAAGGCAGGGTTGGTATGAAAACACTCAAGAAACTGAATCACTCTGCCTGGCTTTTCTCCCTTCTATTTCTGTTTCAATCATTTGCCATTGCCGCCACTGAGAACGACAAGGTTTGGATTCCTGGTTGGAAAACGGGGCCTGCGCTTTCGCTAGAGCGAACGGGTGCGGCTGCATTAATGATTCAAGATCGCCTCTATCTGATTGGCGGTACCAGCAAAGAGACCTATATCAGCCGTTTGGAATACAGTCGTATTGGTGCAGATGGCACCCCTTCCGGTTGGCAATATGCTGAGCATGAACTGAATGTCGGCCGTTCCTATCATGGAGTGGCGCACGTTGGTCGTTATGTTTATGCCATCGGTGGGTCGCGTATCAATGTGGAAGGATTGTTGGACTCAGTGGAGCGGGCTGAGGTTAGAGCAGATGGCTCAATTGGCCCCTGGAAACTGGAGAAAACCAAACTCAATATCGCCAGACGCTGCGTACATGTCGTACACATAAATGGCTACCTCTATGCTGTTGGTGGTTTTGGCGGCATTCTGCTGGATACGATTGAGCGAACCAAAATTCAGGCGGATGGCAGCCTGGGTGAATGGGAGCAGTTATCAGATCCAATGCAGTATGCGCGTTACGTACATGCAGTTAAAAATGTGGGAGATAAGCTCTATGTACTGGGTGGCCATGATAAGAGTGCAGGCGTAGGTATTGCCTCTGTGGAGTGGTCACAACAGGATGATGATGGCATGTTTGATCCGTGGCAGAACACATCTGAGATGCAGAAAAATCGTTATGGACTGGAGGCCGTTGTCCATAATGGATACATCTACACGATGGGTGGGATAGATGGAATCATACACCTCTCCAGCATTGAGAAGGGGCGCTTAACGGAAGGAAAAGGAATCGCTGATTGGCAATACACTACCGCTCTTCCTAATGCCCGCGGCTCATTTAGCTCAGTGGTTTATCAGAATGCTGTTTATATTTTAGGTGGCTCTATCGGTGAGCATTTGACTAATGATGTAGCTTTCGCCTTTTTTAACGAACAGGGTGATATTGGCTATTGGGGTATGCCCGAAGAGGCTGAGAGTGTCAGAAAAGCAAAGATCAATAAACAGCAACAACTCAACAGCGCTTATCCAAACAAGGTAAAGGTTGTTGAATATCTGCACGCTGGCCAATTCAGCCTGCTACAGGTTGAAAGACTAGATGGTATGCAGGCCTGGCTTGTGGTGCCGACGGGTCTTTATGCCAAAGGTATGTACATTCGTTTTGCGAATGGTAACGTCTATCCCAACTACTATAACCCTACATTAAAAAGGCGATTTCAGGTGGTGATGTTTGTAAAAGACCTGATTCCCGTTGAAGCGTTTGAATAGACGCTCTTTTCACTAATCCAAAGCCTTTCCTAAACGCCAATTGCTGCGCTGTTGTTGCAGCAAAGTTGTGGGGCAGTTGGCATTTTCTTTTTTGTTATGCGGATTTTTTCTGAATCTGTGCCTATTCTTTGTAGATATTATATTTTGCGTTTAGCTAAAGACGGACTAAAAACAGGGTATGACTTTCCCCATATTAGAGGTTACAACACGCACAGATAAAGGCTTGGTGCGAGAACACAATGAAGATGCAATAAGCGTTCTTCCTGAATGTGGAGTTGTGGTTCTGGCAGATGGTATGGGTGGGCATAATGCTGGAGAGGTTGCCAGCGAGATGGCTGTACAAAAGGTCAGTGATACATTGGTTGCTGGATTACCTCATATTGTAGATGGTTTTAGTGATGTTCAAGATTTATTGCAGCAGGCGGTAACGGTAGCTAATCAAACAATTTTTGAAGCATCAGAAAAATCGACAGAATACAAAGGTATGGGGACAACGGTTGTAGTCGGGCTTTTTTTTGGAGATCGACTGTTATATGCGCATGTAGGAGATTCGCGTTTATATCTATTGCGAGATTTCAGATTAATCCCCCTGACATCTGATCACACTATGCTACAGTTATTGGTTAATCAGGGGGCGTTCAGGTCGCAGTGTGATGCTAGAGCAGCTGGAATATCCAGCAGTAAGCTGATGCGAGCTGTAGGGTTTGATATTGACGTTACTGTAGATAGTGCTGATATCAAACTGGAGCCTGAAGATGTCTATCTCTTCTGCTCTGATGGATTAACAAATATGGTAACAGATGGAATGATAGGCGCGGTTATTCAGGAAAGTTTATTGGATCTTGATTGTGCAGCAAATTTATTACTGGAGCTGGCCTTAAAGCAAGGCGGCACGGACAACATATCGCTGGTGTTGGTACGGCCTAAAGTGTCTATATTGGAATAAGATAGATTTGAGGATGATTAAATGAGCAACCACAGTGTTTTAAGACTACACTCTCATGAGAATCGGCCATTATCAAAGGATGTGATGATGAATCAAACCACAGAGAAATTGGAGATATTCACAGGAGACAAACTTGTGAATGAACTGCCGCTGAATAAAGCGGCGCTTTTAATTGGGCGTGATCCACAGGGTGATGTTCAGTTGATGGATCCTCGCATCAGCCGCCGACATGCCAGACTCACCCAAATCTCATCCGGTTATTATATTGAAGACTGCAACAGCACTAACGGTACGTTGCTAAATGGCAAGCCAGTACAAAAGCATCTCTTCAAGCCCGGTGATAGTCTGCGAATTGGTGATTTTGAACTGCGTTATGTAAGTGAGAGTGGTGCAAAACGCGCTGCTAGTAGATCAAGCGCAGTTGTTCAGCCCATTACAAAAAACAGACGAAACAAGTTACAAAAGGGAACACTCTTTTTCTTGCAGGGTTCGCAAGAAGGAGAGGTAAAATCATTGACTAAACTTCTCTTTACCATCGGCTGTCCTGGTGCAAGCGTTGCAGTGATTGCCCGGAGAACTCATGGTACTTATCTGTTGCACATCGGTGGCGAGCTGCCAGAGGTCAATGGCGTGGAAATAGTAAACACTGTGCAATTACAGGATGGTGATGTAATTGATGTCGGTAAAGATAAAATTAAGATCAATCTGAGTTAAATAAGCTGCTTTAATCGATAAAGCTCATCCAGCGCCTGCCGGGGTGTGAGGTTATCAGGTTCTACCTCATGCATTGCCTCTTCAATGGGGCTTTTTTTGATGGGCTGCTCTTCCATTGGCTGAAACAGTGACATCTGTACAGTCTGATTTTCAGTGTGGCGTTGTGCTGCATCCTCCAATTCACGTAACCGTTGGCGCGCACGTTCTATGATGCTTTTGGGCACCCCAGCTAATGCAGCCACTTGTAGGCCATAACTCTGGTTGGCAGGCCCCTCTTTAACTGCATGCAGAAAGACGATGGAGTCACCATGTTCCACAGCATCGAGATGGACATTGGCAATGCCGGGGAACTCCTCGGGCAGGGTGGTCAATTCAAAATAGTGTGTGGCAAACAGGGTATAGGCCTTGATGCGGGTAGCAAGCTCTACACCGCAAGACCAAGCGAGTGACAGGCCATCAAAGGTGCTGGTGCCGCGGCCAATCTCATCCATTAGCACCAGACTGTTTTGAGTGGCGTTGTGCAGAATGTTGGCAGTCTCCTCCATCTCAACCATGAAGGTAGAACGTCCACCGGCCAGATCATCAGAAGCACCAATGCGAGAGAAGATACGGTCAATCGGGCCAATCTTTGCGCTGGTGGCGGGGATGTAACTACCGGCGTAAGCAAGTAATGTAATTACGGCGATTTGCCGCATAAAGGTCGATTTACCACCCATGTTGGGACCGGTGATAATGAGTATGCGGCGCTTGTCATCAAAGTGGACACCGTTGGCGACAAAAGGGCTGTCGCTAACCTGCTCCACCACTGGGTGTCGTCCGCCCTCAATGGTGAGCCCTGGCTCTTCGGTAAGTTCTGGCGCGCGTAGATCCATACTTATGGCTCGCTCACTTAGATTGCACAACACATCCAGTGCGGCCAAACTCTCCGCACACTGCTGAAGAGCAGGAATTTTAGGTTGCAGCTGGTCTAGCAGTTCATCATAAAGTGCTTTTTCGCGGGCCAGAGAGCGTTCACGGGCGCTCAGTACCTGATCCTCAAACTTCTTTAGCTCAGGAGTAATGAACCGTTCTGCCCCTTTGAGTGTTTGGCGACGAACATAGTCTGTCGGAGCCTTGTCTGATTGGAGGCGGCTGATCTCGATGTAATAGCCGTGAACCCGGTTGTAACTGACTTTGAGGTTGGCAATGCCGGTGCGTTCTCTCTCTCTGGTTTCAAGATCCAGCAAAAATTGGTCAGCGTTTTGAGACAGTGCCCGCAGCTCATCAAGTTCTGCATCATAACCTTCAGCCAATACACCACCGTCACGGATCAACATGGGTGGGTTTTCTTTAATGGCACGGGTTAGCAGATCAACAATGTCAGGATGAGTGTCTATCTCTTGAGCCAGCTGTATTAGCAGTGGTGAAGCAAGTGCTGTGAACTGACTTTGAATTGATGGCAGGCAGGCTAGTGAATCACGCAGCACGGCCAGGTCACGAGGGCGAGCTGACTTCAGTGCCACACGGGCTAAGATGCGTTCAATATCACCAATGCCGCGGAGTTCATCCTGCAAGTCAGAATAGGCCTGCTGCTCCAACAGATCACCAATAGCGGCATGGCGCACTCTTACCGCTTGAATGTTGCGTAGCGGGCGAGTAATCCAGCGGCGCAGCATGCGGCTGCCCATAGCGGTTGCGGTGCGATCCAGTATGCCAGTCAGGGTGTGTTGGGGTTGGTTTGACAGAGAGTGATCCAGCTCCAGATTTTGCCGGGTGGCAGCATCGATGATGATGGCATCATCACGGCGTTCAGTGGTTAGCCCCCGAATATGAGGAAGAGCGCTCTGCTGGGTATCTGCGACATACTGCAATAGGCAGCCAGCAGCGCACAGGGCCAACGGCTGGTCTTCACAGCCAAATCCACCCAGATCGCGCGTACCAAATTGTTGGGTCAACAAGCGATGAGCCGTGTCACTGTCAAAATGCCAGGTTGGGCGGCGTGTAATCCCGCTTCGGCTGGTTGTCTGTGTGGGCAGCGCGTTCTCTTCTGCAATCAGCAACTCTGCGGGATGGAGTCGCTCCAGTTCGCCTGTCAGCCCCTCAGCATCAGAGAGTTGTTGGATGGTAAAACGGCCGCTGGTGAGATCCAGTGTGGCGAGACCAAAATGGCCGTCTGATTCATAGAGCGCAGCCAGCAGATTATCCCGGCGCTCTTCCAAAAGCGCTTCATCGGTGACGGTACCAGGGGTGACGACCCGCATCACCTTTCGCTCAACTGGCCCCTTGCTGGTGGCTGGGTCGCCTACCTGCTCACAAATAGCAACGGACTCGCCCTGTTTCACTATCTTGGCCAGATAGCCCTCAGCGGCATGATAAGGAATGCCCGCCATCGGGATAGGCTGTCCGGCAGATTGACCACGCTTGGTTAGCGTAATATCAAGTATCTGCGCAGCCCGTTTCGCATCCTCATAAAAAAGCTCGTAAAAATCCCCCATGCGGTAAAAAACCAGCATGTGTGGATATTCACTTTTGATGCGCAGATACTGCTGCATCATGGGGGTGTGTTGTGGCGCTTTAGTCATGAGGTTTTTGCGTAATATTTGGGCTGCTTAGTGTAGCTGAATTCATTTGAAGCGTCATTTGAACAAGTGGTATCGCATACTCTGTTATTTATCTCCTTTTTTTGGATTAGATGATTAGGCTCAAAGTAAAAATGCGGATATGGGTCTGTACTCTGATCCCAAAATCACCCTACACTCAAGCATGAACGAAAATTTTTTAGACATTACACGTAGAGTGGTTGGCGCTGTGATCTTTAAGATTGAAGATATCCAAACACTCTGGAGTGGTTACGGCAAGATCATGCGCTATGGTCTAAAGGGTGGCGATAGAGATAGCGTTGTGATCAAGCATGTCAAACTGCCAGATCAAAGTACGCACCCACGCGGCTGGAATACCGACCTTTCTCATCAGCGTAAAATTCAATCCTACCGGGTAGAAACTGCCTGGTACCGTGACTGGGCAGAACTCTGTGATGACAGCTGTCGCATCCCCCACAGCCTTGCCCTTGAATCATCCGATGATGAATTCCTGATGGTGCTTGAGGATCTGGATGCCAGTGGCTTTCCGGTTCGTAAAGACTCAGCATCCATGACCGAAATGCAGGCCTGCCTAAAATGGCTGGCAAGCTTTCATGCCACCTTTATGGGCAGAGAGCCCGCCGGGCTTTGGCCGGTGGGTACTTATTGGCATCTGGAGACTCGTCCGGATGAACTTAAGGTATTGGAGGATAGTGAGCTTAAACAGGCTGCGAGCTTGATCGACCAAAAATTAAGTGCCAGCCCATATCAAACCTTTGTGCATGGTGATGCCAAACTGGCTAACTTCTGTTTTTCTACAGATGGACAGCAAGTGGCGGCGGTGGATTTCCAGTACGTTGGTGGGGGCTGTGGAATGAAGGATCTGGCCTATTTCATTGGCAGCTGCCTCTATGAAGAGGATTGTGAGCGCTATGAAACTCCACTGCTGGATTACTACTTTGCCCAGCTTAAAGAGGTGCTGGTGAAATGCAAATCATCCATTGATCCAGCAGATATTGAGCAGGACTGGCGTGAGCTATACCCAGTCGCCTGGACAGACTTTCATCGCTTTGTGAAAGGCTGGAGTCCGGGCCACTGGAAGATTCATGGCTACAGTGAACGATTGGCACGCGATGTGGTAACGCAATTGAACTCCGAGAATATTTAACCATGCAGCTTACTTCTGATGATTTAATGCTGCTATCCCAGCAGGCGACTTTCGCGGCCAAACAGGCTGGGGCATTGATAACTCAACGTGCCCAGCAACCCATCTCAGTACAAAAGAAAAAGGGTGTAGACCAACTGGCATCCCAAGTGGTTACCGAGATAGATCACCTCAGTCAGGCGCTTATATTGGATACCTTGCTACCTACCTGCGCGACCTATGATTTAGCCCTATTAACCGAAGAGTCTACGGATGATAAACAGCGCCTGAAAAAAGACTATTTTTGGTGCATCGATCCGCTTGATGGCACGTTGCCGTTTGTCGAGTCGATAGCTGGATACTCGGTCTCTATCGCGTTGGTATCACGTTCCGGCATCCCGCAGATTGGTGTGGTTTATGATC
>Ga0316192_10000074_pt1 | contig 61568 bp, 106 predicted proteins | sample MerIslwburrow_MG_FD_204931 | JGI IMG/M metagenome (GOLD analysis project Ga0316192, IMG submission 204931) | Coastal sediment microbial communities from Maine, United States - Merrow Island worm burrow | ecosystem: Environmental > Aquatic > Marine > Coastal > Sediment | place: USA: Maine...
CCAACTACAGGGTCGACAAGACCTCTGCGGTAGCAGGGGCGTGGATGCCTTGGGAGCCTGTGACCGATAGGCCGTTCAAGACGATGGCAGAAGCAAAGAAAGCGGCGAACCGGTACGCGACCAGCTGCAAGCGTACCTCCAAGTAGTCATGCTCGGCCGCGCTCCAAAGAACTGGTGGAGAAAACGGGCACCGCGCAAGCGGGCCGCCTGCTTTCGCACCAAGACCGACGCACTCAACGCGTTCCGCGCGGCGAACGAGCACCAGATCCAGGCCGCCGGCGGCATGGATCAGCAGGAGTCCCCGTCAGAATTCGATGCCGTCAATCACAAGTACGGCACCCGCGCCCGCACACTGGCCGAGGCTCTGTGGGCGGCGCTGCCCACCAAGCGGCCTCCCTACTGCGTCGAAGACATCGACCTCGAAGCACTCAATGACACCGACGCCGGGCGCACCAGCACCGGGTTCAGGTTCCCTGATTGGGTCTATGAGCAGCGCATGGCGGCCGAGCAGGAGGCATACTATCGAGAGCAGTACGGCCTGGGCGGCACCATGAGAAAACGCGGAACACACCGAGCAACGGCCAGCGTACGCGGCTGGGATCGAGCCAAACCAAAGAGGATGTCGGCCCGACGCCGTGTCCTGGACAGGTGCGGCCGCGATGCGTTCCTATTGGTCAAGCGCACCAAAACAGGCCTGACCGATCCCAAGTTTCCCATCGTCGCCACCGGCGGCGGTTGTGCCCCGGACTGTCGAGGGCTCTGGGCTGCCAAACAGCGGGCGTCCCAGACAGGACGCAAAAAGCTGGTAGCAAAAGCCACACGCATCGCAAAGGCGGCCGGTTGTGTGTGGGTGATGACGCCGCCCCGATAGGAGACCACCATGCTACTCGCTACACCCATTTCGCCGCCTGTCGTGGCACCAAAATGCTTGTACAACGGACTCGGAGCCGCGGGACTGCCTGCGGTATCTATCCTGCAATCATTCGTCAACCAGCTCAAGGCGGCCCCATCCGTTGAATACGTCAACGGGACACCCGCGGATACCCGGATCCATCAACCAGAATTCGAGATGGAGCCGTGGGGGAAATTCTCTATCGAGATCACACAGTCCGAGTCGGATGTGATTGAAAACGCGATCAATGAGATCGTTGCTGCCATCGCAGCGCAGCTCGGGTCCGGTAACACGCGACGGATCCTGGTCGATAATGATGCGAAGCCACCGCCCCCTGCGAACGGCCCGAGGATCTCCGACTTCATTCGGAAAGCGGAGAATCTGATCGGGGTCTACCAGACCCGAAGCCAGTACAAACGAGTGTCGAAGCTCAGCGGTCCAATCATCGCCGGCGGCCTCTTTCTCGGCCTTGCAGTGGTATCTGCCGTCGCGTACAGTAAGTGGAACGAGGGCCGATAGGCCCTACCCGTCCGTGCCCTTCGCCCACTTCGGCGGCTGTTCGCAATGATGCGTCGGTCGCCGTTTTTATTTTTGGCGAACCAACAGGGAGCCGATCGCCCATAGCGGCCACGCTGCTACAAGCAGCGCTCCAACGATCCACGTGATTGGGTCGCGCCAGTTGTTGCCGGGCTCACGGAGAACCATCCAGGCCGCTGCAACTGCGCCGACGGCGTAGATGGTTGCAACGGCCTGAGATGTCTCCACAGGCGGCATCACACGTCGCGGAAGGGTCCTACTGTGCAGGACACCGCCGTACCAAGCGCCGTCTGGTAGATCTGATCAAGTCGCTCTGGTTTGCCGTCGTGCCCCTTCATGCGGCACACCGGTTGTTTGGAAGGGTTGACCCCGATCACAGTCGGGGTCTCCTCGATGGACATCGCGTCGGCGAAGCTGCTCTCGGCATCAACGTCGATGAAGCGGGTGTCCACACACTGCCCGTAGTGCGCTGCCATCTGCTCAGCCAGTGGCTTGAGCGTGCTGCAGGCCGGGCAGCCGTCCATAACGAAAATCAAGACCTCGGGCTTGGACATGACTACGCCTGCGCAAGTGCCCCGTTACTGGGGCCATCTAGATCCACGTGCGGGTTGCCCGGATCAAGCCCTACTTCTCGCAGTCGTTTTATGAATTCGGTCACGCACTCCCCAACAAACTCAGAGGGGGCCGTGGGCAGCAGCAGATCCATCAAATCCGCGTAGCGCTGATCCACGATCAGTGAGAACGCCGGCACAGTGAGATCGTTTTTCTGGATCTCCATCACGGCCTGCACCAAGAACGTGGCGACCATGTTCGGCTTGACCTCGCCGTTTTCAACCGCCTCGCGCAGTTGCAGAACGTTCTCCCACGCAGGACCGAAAACTTCTTCCTCGGTCACAACATCGGGCTGCTCTGATCCCGTCTCGGACTCGGTGCCCTCTTCGATCAGCTCGGCCTCCACCTCCGCTTCACCGGCTAGCTGATCGCGCTGTGGTGGTTGTCCTGCGATGTTGCCGTTCTCGTCCCGGTAAGGGGCCTGGGATGCGACCTGTGTCGCGTACGCTACCTGGGCTTGGGCTTGGGCGGCGGTCGCGCGCTCCTGCGCCTTCATCTGCTCTGTGCGTTGCGCGGCCAGCGAGGTGTCGCGCTTGGACATCATGAACTGCTCCAGGATCTCCTTGCCGCCAGCGAGAGCGCCCTCGGCCAGCGCCATCTTGGGATCCGGGCCCATGTTCATGACCATTTCGAGCACGCCCTTTTGCTGCTCCATCAGGCCGGCATAGGAGCCGCTGATCGACGCCAGTACTTGCTCCATGCCGCCGGCCGAGCGCAACCGCTCCATCATGTCGACCATCTGCCGGGGTGCCTCGGTGGCCTGCCTTGCGGCCTCGCGTTGAAGTTCGGACTGCACCCGTGCCTGCTCGCGCCGATCATCATTGGCCGCGCGCTGCATCTCAATGAGCATCGTCATCTGGGGATCAGGGCCTTTGTTGCCCTCGGCCATTTTCGCGATCAGTTCTTTTGTCTGATCCTGCTGGCGCTGCATGGTCTCCTGCAGAGTCTTCATTTCCTCGCGGTGCCGGGCCTCTGCGGCCGCTTGTTCGTTGCGACGTTCGGTCTCCTCCAGTCGCCTCTGCAGCGCCTCGTTTTGCGCCTTCATTTGTTGCAGGATTGGATCATCTGCGGGGTTGATCTTTTTGACCGATGCCGCCGCTGTGACTGCCGCGCGCAGCTCGCGCATCTCCTCGGTGTGCTTGCGCTCCGCTTCGATCTGCTGCTGTCGAAAAGCGGCCTGCTGTGCGTCCCGCTCGCGGGCGTGCCGCTCCTCATCGGCTTGCCTCTTTGCCTCGGCCAGCTGCTGGCGCATCGCTTCGAGTTCCATGCTGTTCCCTCGTGTGCTCGATGCCGGCACTGGTTGGTAGGACGTGCTCTGCTGCGCCCATGGGGGCTGTGGTGCGAAAGGGTAGCCGACCTGGGGCCAGTTCATCGGTTGGGAACCGTAGCCGGGCTGGGGCTGGTAGGAGGGAATGCTCGGGCGGCTCGGGGGCATCACAGGCGAACCATACATGCCGGGCTGCCATCCCAGCGCCGCGGGCTGCGCCGCGGGCTGCGCCGCTACCGGAGGCGCCCCGAGGGCGGCTGCCGAGCCGGGGGGAATCTTTGGCGGAAACATCTCCTCGGGGTAGTAGAACTGCCACTCCATGACCTTGCCGGTGCTGTCGACCATCTGCCCCTTGTAGTTGCCACCGCCAGAGATGTCGTGCAGCACGATATTCTCGATTTTGGCGGCATCCTCGCTGCTCCAGGCGTCCTGCGGCAGAGAGATCGGCTCCATGTAGCCACCACTCCGGTTCTTGCGCTCAACGCGGATCCGAATCGGCTCCTGCATCGACTCGAACACCTTCAGATCAAACTGGGTCGGCTTCTTTACGGTCGCCATGGAGATCACTATCAGTCCGCCCAGTAGTCTTGTCAATGAAGACAACACAGAATAGAGTGTCCCGCATGGGACATGGACGATCTGGTACAGGACTCGGGCGTACGACGGCGGCTCCGACAATTGAGCGTGGTCGTCGCTGTGAAAACTGCCAACATTGGGACAATGGCGAGCGCGCCATTCAACACTACAAAGCCAAGCGTTTCGCGGATCTACAACGCGACTCCCACAAGATTTTGGAGCGCACACGGCTCGGTGACCAAGACGGTAGTCAGCTCCAGGTCGCTAAAAATGCGGCCAAGCTACAGAGAGAGGGCTGGACGCCAGCGCAAGCCGAGCGCATTGCTGTGGAAGCGTCGCAGGCCCTGTCCGGGACCAGGTCTCAAACAAGAGACTTTTCGGATCTGGACGAGACTATGAGAGCCCTCGGGGTCAATTACGACCACGGAGACAAACTCATGCGCGCAGGGCTGCTCGGGATCTGTGGCGTCGATGCCGCCCCCGGCGACTTCGTGCATAAGGATTTTTTCTGCGGCACCCGTTACAACGCCTCCGTGGTCGTCGACGAGGCCCACAAGCACGACGAAACCCCCGAAGAGGCCCGCAACCGCCTCGGACTGGACAGCTAGCATGGCTACCCTGTACTGGCTGTTGCGGATCCCGCTGATGTTGATCGCGTCGGTGCTCGCCCGGGTTGACCTCTTCCTGCAGACCTACGTGTTCCGCGGCCTATTGGCGTTGTCGCGCAGCATTATGACCGGTCCCTACTATTGGCTGGCCCTGCGGCAACGCGCCGCCGAAGGCCAGCCGGGCTGGCGGCCGCAAGACGGCGCTCTGCTCGGGATTCCTGATCCGAACGAAGAACCGCTAGAGCCGGTTGGGCTCAGTGGCCTGGATAGCTTCCGGCCGCCCGAGCTGTCGGAATGCAGCAACTGCAACGAAATAATGTTCCCGCCTACCAACCGGGAGATGTGCCTGTCTTGCACGCAAGACGACATAGACCAATGGCGCCAGGAGATGACTGAATGGCGCCGCGAAGTCGAGCAGAGAGGGTCTCACCGGTGACAACCGCGATCCTGTACGTGACCCTAACGACCGGGCTGTACTACCTCATGGCACGCGCGAAGGTGACTCAAGCCATCTGGTCGCGGTATCCAAGCTGGTTGGACTACTGGGCGACTTGCGCCGCATGTGCTGGTTTTTGGTACGGTATTGCCTGTGGAGTGCTCGGCGTGTGGCTCGACCTGCCTCTGTTCGGGCTCGACCCGGACCACCCTGTGACGGTATTGTCCGCGGGGATACTCGGGATGGTGTGGACTCCCATCGTGGCGTTCGTGATGGTGTATGGCTGGGAGCGCCTTACCCCGGGTGACGATGACGCCGACGCCGACGAACTAGAGGACGGGGACGACGAGCCCCCGCTGCGTGCCGTATGAAGACCCGAGGTCGGGGGCTCAGTAGTGCCCCGTACTGGACCGCGATGGGAGCGCTCGAAAAGAGGCTCCTGGAAAATTATCTGTCCGAATCTAGTTCGGTGGTCAATGCAGCCGCGCTCATGGGGATGCCCCACAGCTGGCTGTACAAGCGCATGAAGGCGCTGAAGATCGAGAACCCCCACTCTCGCGGTAAGAAGCGCCCAGCGCCAGCACCAGCGCCGACACCGGCTCCAGAGCCGAGTCCTGTCCAGGAACCAGCGGAGCTTGTGATGCCTGTCCACGGGCGCCCGGATCTGCTTTTCGCTATGCCCACAGAGCCACCTCCTGCGCCCCCCGCGTCCTGGGAGGATTTCACAGACGCGTGCCCCGATGAGCTGGAACCAAGCACACCAGCTCTGTCCCTCGTACCCGAAGGAGAACCCGTTGCCGACACCCTTGTGGACGATCACCCCGAAGGAGCCACCCCTGCACAAGACCCCGGGGGAGAGCCACTATGCGATCCAGAGCCCCCAACCGTGGAACGGTAAGGACCGGACCAAACCGGTTTTTGGCCTCGTAGTCCACACCACCGGAGCAGGCCTGCCCGCTCGTGCGCGCCGTAACGGTGTCGCCGTAACCACCCAGGCGGTTCGCTGGTACCAGAAATCCCACGGTACGCACTACGTTATTGGCTATCGAGGCATTGACGGGGATTTGATCCAGGTCGCCAACGAACGAGAGCGCGCGGGTGGTGTTGGTACCAAGAAGACCAGAGACGCGCTCAAAGCGGGCGATTGGACCGCGGGGCTGCCGAAAGCCTTCGTCAAACACTGGCACGGGCGCTGGAATGGGGTAGCCGATAACCCAACTGACCTATTCCCGGGCACCAACGCCAACAACGTCTATGTCCACTGCGAGATGCCCCCGTGTGTGTTCTACGACGGTAGCCGCAAGGTGACGGCCGCGGTGCCGATGGATCGCGGGTTCTGTGGTCACAACGGCCGGGACCTGACCAAACTGCGGTTCACCGCGGCGCAGCACGACGCCATCGTGTATCTGGCCTGCGACCTCGCCCGCCGATACGAGTGGCCCGATAGGTGGTGGCAATCGGGCCGGCTCGTGGGCCACGAAGACCTGGCCCCTCACGACCGCACACACAAATTTGGAGGCTGGGATCCGGGCTGGCTGCGGAACTCCCCCTACTTTGACTTTGACTATGTCCTGTCCGAGATCGGAGCGATGTACTGATGCCTATCCCTGTATCGAACAATGCGACAATCACGATGTCCATTGATGACTTTCGCAACCTGGAGAAAGAGCTAGACCAGCTCCGTGCCGAGATTGCCAAGCACTTGGATGTCCCGTTACCAGGGCCGCAAGCGGGCGATCCAGAGGTAATTGACTCATTTTATTCGGCAATGGAGATCGTCCGGTTCGCTGTTGGTAACCTGAACCCGGAGAGTTACCGGGGCTGGCCGACAGACGCGCTCGGGAAATTGGCCGACCAAATCGAGCTGTTGTTCCCTGGGGACCAGAACTGGTTATCGACCGCCATCGCGTTCCGTGAGCTGGCCTCCGAAGCGATTGATGCGGACGCGCTCCGCCTCCGGCGCCAGAAAGCGGCTGAGGTACTCACCTCCGTACTGGACACCACTCAAGAATCTGCAGGAGAAAGCGCCGGAAGTTCGTAGTCGTATGGCAGAATGGTCCTGAGCGTTGCTGTCTTACCCCCAAGACTGTGCTCGATTCGAGGCCCCCTGCGAGTCTGTCCGGCATCGCAGGGGGTCGCCTTTTTTCGGGGGAGGTCGTGGTACGGTAGATCATGCACCCTGGACACAAGGGTATTCTGGCCACTGCCGCCATGATGGGTGCCGGCTCCTACGCCGTGCGCCGCTGGTCCCGTACAGGACGCTGGGGATTCCGTGGAGCCCCGCGCCCTTTGTCGGTGCGCTCGGTCGTCACGCACCCGCTCACGTTCGGCACCGTCGCCGGTGTCTCCAACGGCCTGCTGGCGACCGCTAGGAACAAGCCGGTGAGTCTGCTGGCTACGCTTGTGACCGCGGGCGTGATCGGGGTCTCCGAGGCAGTGCTCGCCGGTGACAAATCTCGGATGCTGCAGGTCGGGATCTACTCGATGCTGGGCTCGATGCTGGGGCTCGCACCATTCACCCGGTTTGATGCGCGTGAGCGCGCCCTCGTGGAGCGCTCGTCGGTGCCTTCGCCCATCTCGGCATAGCGCCTATTGACATCGCTGCCGCGATCGGCGGTATAGTCCTTTGGCCAACGGCCCATCCCGCCGTGCCTGCTCGCACGGAGAGTCAGTGGCAAGTCCCGCTCCTGGTCCCCCTGGGAGCGGGCTTTTTTGTGCCCGATCGAACCCTGTGTAGGGCGTTCATTCGGGCTGCCCTAGAAGTGGGCCCGGTACCAGATCTTTTACTGAACCGGGGATCCGTTCAAAACGCTCGCGGATCAAATTTTCGATTGTGTAGCGCCGCCGACATCTGCCCGATAACTGTGGTGGCTGCTACACAGTTGCCTGCACTGATCTTGTAGTGAGCCTGACGTATACAAACGTAGACCACTCCTAAATGTAACTGGCTTACACTTTACAGCACTACATTCACCGGTTTCTATTGCGATCCTGCTTGTAACGACCACAACACAAGATCAACTTCTCTGTGCAGAGTGCTTTTCGTAGAAGTGTAGCGGACACAACATTACGAATATTTTTCTGGGCTGATCCCAGCTGATCCCAGCTAGGATATCGTTAGTAGTGACTTCCCGAGGCAAAAAATTCCGGTAGGTTAGTGCTACAGATCCCACGATCCCAGTGTTGTTGTTGAATAACTAGCCATAAATTACCAATAATAGAGAAAGTGGAAAAGAGAAACGTAGTAAAGAATACATAAAACGATAAATAGAAGCAGAAAATGAGAAATGACATAGTAGAATGTGGATCGCTGTTTTCTGGGTTTTCTGGGATCCCGGGCAATATCAACCACTTACGGTACCGGGAATAAAAGGGCCCGCGATCACGGGCACTTACGAATCCACCGGGCCGATTTGTTGACGACGCCCCCTGAACTCGGTACGACTCTCCCTCACGAGCAGACCATGCAGGCAGGGGGGATAACGAGTGCGCGATTTCTTCGAGGCGTTATGGCCCGAATTCGCAGTACCAGGCTCAGTCACATTCTGGATCAACCCGGGCCGGATCAGCGAACACATCCCACTGCAAGCACTGGGCACCGCCACTGATGACGACTTTGCCGAGTTAGAGCAGATCAACCGCCAGGGGAAGGCCGTTTACTACGGCCTCGGGCTCCGTGAAAACGGGTTGCCCAGCAACCGGCAGGGCGGGAAAAAGAACACAGTCGCGCTCCCCGGGTTTGCGCTCGACATCGACATCTACCACCCGAAGGCGCACGTCGCGACGAACCTGCCGACCAATGATCAGCAGGCCTACTCGATCATCGCGAACCTTCACGACCCGAGCATCATCGTCCACACGGGATATGGGTGGCACTGCTACTGGTTGTTTCGAGAGCCGGTGCTACTAGAGACCGAAGGGCAGCGCTCGTATTTGCAGCAATGCTATGCAGCGTTTCAGCAGCCCATCATCGACCGCGCGGCTGCGGTGGGGCTGCACGTCGACAAGACGGCGACGATTCAGCGTGTGTGGCGCGTCCCCGGCTTCATGAATTGGAAAACCGCTTCTCCCGAGCCAGTGCGAGTGCTCCACATGGACGCATCGATGCGTTACGAGATCAACGAGCTGAGTGAAAGGTCAGCGTTGTTCGCGTATGGTTTTCCGAGCGACGTCGGCGACGACGGCGGCGACGGCGACGGCGACGACGACGGCGACGACGGCGACGGCGACGGCGACGGCGACGACGTCGGCGACGTCGGCGACGACAAAAATGCCATGGACGGGGACGTGGTGTGTACCTCTACAGCGGTTCCCGTCCAGGACAGCGTTAGCACCACTGCCGCGGTGATCGCCTCGCTCGAAAACCTCTCGGACGGCTCGCCGAACAAAGCACTGATCCGGCTCGTACTCGCGGGTGAGGGCTTCGCGCCACCAGGACAGCGCGACGAGGCATTGCAGCGCGTGTGCTCGACCATCGGCTGGTCTGACCCCGCGCGCAACATGCCGCCGCACATCGTAGCCGAGGTGCTGCGCCCTTCACTGTCGATGTGGGCGGCAGAGACCGACTCGGATAAAACGGTCGACGAGGAGCTGGTCAAAGCGATCGACAAGATCGCTCGCGCGCAGCAGGACTACCGGGATCATCAAGCAAAACAAGCCCGGCAACTTGACGCGCTCGCGCGAGTGATCCGGAGGCGCGGCGGCGAAGACGCAGTTGGCGACCCTTTTGATGCAATCGCGCAGCACGCGATCATCCAGTACAAGTCCACGTTTTTCGTTTTCAACTTCGGCAACCAGAGCCGATCGCCTCAGCCCGTCGGCTACAGCAAGCCGCTGATCCGCGATGAGGTGCTGGTCTACGCACGCGACGCGTGGGAACAAGCACCATCGCTAGAGCTGACCTACATCAACGAAAAGGACGTCGAGAAACAGAAGACATTGCTCCGCGTGATGCAGGAATACTGTACCAAGGCCGCGGACGTCGTCGGTGATCTCGCGGCGAGTGAAAGCACGTTCGACCCGGACCGGTCGGTGTTCTACGAGGCACTGGCGCCACTGCGCATCACCGAGGCCGTATACAACGCAGATGTGGCGAGTTGGTTGGAACTGCTCGCCGGTGACCAGATCGACAAAGTCCTGGACTGGATCGCAACGGTGACGGTTCTCAACGCGCAATCGTGCGCCCTGTACCTGTCGGGCGCGTCGGGGTCGGGCAAGGGCCTGCTTGCCGAAGGCCTGTCACGGCTGTGGCGCGTAGGCGGTCCGGCACGCATGGAGCAAGTACTCGGCGACTTCAATTCTGAGATGTTCCGGTGCCCGTTGGTCGTTCTCGATGAAGGCCTGCCCAAACGCAAGGGCGATCTCTCTGCGCAGATCCGAACGTTGATCGGCTCGTCGAGTTTCACGCTCAACGAAAAATATCAGGCGCCGATCACAGTACATGGTTCGATCCGGGCACTGATCACAGCCAACAACGAAAGCGTGTTGGCTCTCGGTGACGAGGACATGTCACTGCAGGATCTCGAAGCGGTCGCCGGCCGTTTTCTGCATGTGCATGCGCACACCGAAGCGGCCGAGTGGCTTCGGATCGCTAACACAGGCAGGGCACTCACAGCGGCCTGGATACGGGACGACACGATCGCCAAGCACGCGCTCTGGCTACGAGACAACCGGACCGTGATCCCTGGCAAACGGTTCTTGGTCGAAGGCGAGCAGACCGATATGCACCGCCGGCTGCTGATGCAGGGCGACAACAACGGGCTGGTCTTCGAGTGGCTGGCCCGCTACACCACCAACCCGATCGCGCTCGAAACAATCTACAAGGGCAGGAGAGAAGAACCGTCGGCATACATCGGAGACGGGGAGATCTTGATCAACACACAAGCTGTCGTCGATTGCTGGGATAGCTACATGAAGGGCGATTTCAAGTGCCCGAGCACGGGCAGGGTCGGGCGCATCTTGACGAAACTGTCAGACGGATATGGTAGAGCCAGGCAATCACGCAAACGATTGCATCGTGTCAAGCCGGAGCTGGTACTCGGCTGGGCAATCGAAAACCAGGTAGGGGACGAGGATCGCATGCTCGCGAATATTTCCCGCCAGAACCCGAAAGAAACTGAGAGCGATGGGGCTGAAAAATGTTAGTGCATCGCAGGTAGAATTATTCGAGCGTTGTAACCGGTGGTGGTATTGGGAGCGCGTGTGCGGGCATCGGATGCCGGCAACACCCGCGATGCTCCGCGGCACCGCGATCCACAAAGCGATCGAGACGTACCTGTTAGAAAACAAAATCGAGGATGACGAATGGACCAAGTTCGTGATCGCTGCCAAGGATTACCTGCCTGTGCCCGGCGACGAGTTTATCGTCGAGAAGTTCTTCCGGCTACAGACACCGGCCGGCGTACCGTGGATCGGCTACATCGATCTGCTCGAAAACCGTAACCCGGTTCGCGTACGGGACTACAAAACCACATCGGATTTCCGCTACGCGAAAACGCCGCACGAGCTGGCGCACAACACGCAGCTGATCAGCTATGCAAAACACTGCTACGAAGAAGGGCACGAGGGTCCGCTGGAGCTGGGGCACGTGTATCTGCACACGCGCCGCAAAACACCCAAAGTCCTATACCGGCACACAATCGTCGACCGTCCGCACGTTGAGGCGGAATGGCAAAAGCGCGTCCTGACCGTCGACCAGATGGTTGTGGTACAGGAGTGCGCGTCGGCCGACGACGTCGAACCGAATCCGGGCTCCTGCGGTATGTACGGCGGATGCCCTCACCGAGCCCGTTGTGGGCTTCCAGAAACCGGACCATCGTTCAAGGCGATCGGGCTTACCAACAAGGGGACAGGCATGAACAACTTTCTCGACAATCTGAAGCAGGCACAAGCAGAACAGGCAGCCGCTGCGGCGGCCGCACCGCCGGCTGCACCGCCGGCCGCACCGCCCATGGCCGCACCGCCGGCCGCACCGCCGGCCGCACCGCCGGCCGCACCGCCGGCCGCACCGCCGGCCGCACCGCCCATGGTCGCACTGCCCATGGCCGCACTGATGCCGCCCCAGGCACAGCCGGGCACCCCGGCGGCCGCGCCGCAGATCCCATCTGGGATCGTTCCTCCCGACTCACCACCGCGGGTGACTACAGCCGCCGATGCCGAGCAGATGGCCTCGAAGCCCAAGGGGCGAAAGAAGCTCACAGACGCTGAGAAGGCACAGCGAAAGGCACAGCGAGCGCTGGAGAAAGCCCAAAAGCAAATGGCTGAGGCGCAGGCCTTGGCAAACGGAGGCCAGGCGCCCACGCCGCCGATGGCAGCACCGCCGGCTCCCCCGGCACCGCCAGCGCCCCCTGTGGCCGCTCAGCCGCCCGTGCAACCCCCCACGCCGCCGATGGCAGCACCGCCGGCTCCCCCGGCACCGCCAGCGCCCCCTGTGGCCGCTCAGCCGCCCGTGCAACCCCCCACGCCGCCGATGGCAGCACCGCCGGCTCCCCCGGCACCGCCAGCGCCCCCTGTGGCCGCTCAGCCGCCTGCAGCGCCGCCGGCCCCCAGCACGCAGACAGCCGCACCGAGCGGTGTGGTGCTCTACATCGACTGCATCCCTATGAAGGGACCTCACAAGAACGGCGTCGGCATGCTGTTCGAGGACTGGTACGCGAAGATCACCGCCGAGATCGCAGCGGCCGCGAACGTCGCCGACTACCGCATGCTCGACTTTTCTAGTGAAAAGGTCGCGCTCACACAAGCAGTCATCGGGGCGTACCGAGCCGGGACAGTGCCGCCGGTGCTGTTCGTTAACACCAGCTCCTTCGGTGCCAAGGATGCGCTGTCGGCGCTGATTCCATTTGCCTCGACGGTGGTGCGCGGAATGCGCTAATGGGCGTGTTTGCGAACATCGACGAGGCGGTTGGCGTCGTCACGAACTCGATGGAGTTTCAGCGCATCATGGCGTTGCCTCGTCGAGTGCTCGACTTAGACGCGGTCCAGGACGTGACGCCGCTGGTCGCCAAGCCGGGCGGCTCAATGAGTGTGTGGCCGATCCAGTCGGCCGCGCTCATTGAGGCCGCCATCGCGAATGGGCTTTTTGGGTCCATCGGCGTTGGCTACGGAAAGACGTTGATCACGCTGCTTATGCCGCTGGCGCTCGACAGCAAAAAGACCGTCCTGCTCGTACCGCCGCGGCTCAAGCGCAAGACGCTGCGCGAGATCGACGAGATCTATAGCAAGCATTTCGACTTGCCACTGGATCGGCTTGTGATCGTCTCGTATCACGATCTGTCATCGGTCAAGCACGCAGACGTTCTTGAAAAAGAAAAACCAGATTTAATCGTCGCCGACGAGGGACACTCCTTGGCGCGCAAGCAATCCGTGCGCACTGGGCGGTTTCTGGATTATATGAGAGATAACCCGCACTGTCGGTTTGTGCTCCTGTCTGGGACCGTGAGCAGGCGCGGCGTTGCGGACTATGCCCACCTGATCGAGCTGGCACTACGCAAGAACTCGCCACTGCCCCGCGGTTATCGCGAGGTTAAGGACTGGGGCGGAGCGCTTGACGTGAAACCCGAGTATGAAATGCACCCCGGGGTACTTCAACAATTCTGCGGCCCAGGCGAGTCGGTTCGCGATGGGTTCCGTCGCAGACTCGTAGAGACCCCAGGTGTAGTGGCTACCAGCGATAACGATCTCGGCGCCAGTTTGAATGTGTGCAAGGTCAAGCCCGCCGTCCCGGACCGGATCAAACAGTTGATCAAAGAGACCAAACGCACGTGGTCAATCGGCGGCGACGACTTCGATAGCGCCGTGACGATGTCACGGGTACTCAAGCAGCTTTCTTGCGGGTTTTACTACCGGTGGGATTGGCCCGGCGGTGTGCCCGATGAAGAATGGATCGACGCGCGCAGCAACTGGAACCGAGCGGTGCGCGAGGTTCTCAAGCGATCCAAGAAGGGTATGGATAGCCCGCTGCTGGTGTATCGGGCAGCCAAAGCAGGTCGCATCAATCTCCCAGAGTGGGGGCCGTGGGAGCGCGTACGTAACCGGCCGATTCCCCCTACCACCACAATGTGGCTTGATGAATATTTGGTCGACGCTGCGCTGAAGTGGGCAGACAAGCAGAAAAAATACAAGCGTCCCGCGATCATCTGGTACGAGCACAAAGCACTCGGTCTGCGGATCGCAGAGCGGAGCAGCTTTCCGCACTTCGGAGCCGGTACTGATGCAGATGAGTCGACACACCCTGTGATCGTCTGCAGTATCAAAGCGCAGGGCGAAGGCAAAAACCTGCAGCACTATTGCTCCAATTTGATGACGACGCTTCCGGTATCTGGTAAGACGTTCGAACAGGCAGCCGGACGCACACACCGCAACGGGCAGCGGGCCGACGAGGTAACAGTCGACTGGTTCGCTCCTACGTGGGAGTTAGAGCGAGCGATGCAATCACTGCTCGAAGATGCCGAGTATTTGCAGGACACGCTCGGACAGCGACAGAAAATCCTGTACGCAACTCGAATCTAGGGAAACGAATGGGCAACAACTATCAACACATGATGATCGACTTGGAGACACTCGGCACGGATCCAGGCTGCGTGATTCTTCAAATAGGGATGGTATTTTTCAACGTCGATGATGAAACCGTAGCGGGGGGATCCATTGGCGTCGACATTGATTCTTGTGTTCAACATGGGTTGCACGTATCTGGATCCACCATCGCGTGGTGGTTCCGGCAGAGTGCCGCCGCACGCAGAAACGCTCTACAAAACCAAACTAGTCTGGATGGTGCCTTCGACCATATTTGGGATCTGTGGACAAAGCACGCGCTCCTCGACGCCCAGCGCACAACACGGGTGTGGTCTCACGGCGCGACGTTCGATCTCCCAATTTTGGCAGCGGCCGCAAGGACGGTACGGAAACAACTGCCGTGGCACCATATTTATGGGCGAGACACACGCACGCTGGCGGATCTATACCCGGTCCCGCTTGTAGAGCCGACCATCCCTCACGACGCATACGAAGACGCACTCGCACAGGCACAGTGGGTTCGCGCAATGTTGCGCGAGCACCGTAGCCAGAAGTAGATAGGGCCAAAGGCCGGAAAAACGAGGGCCGTAAGGCCGGAAAAAGAAGGGCCGTAAGGCCAGAAAGAGAAGGGTAAAAATGGGACTTTTTGGTGGGATCAAGACAGAGCACGGAAGCGAAGGCGGCGTTTACTTCGTGCCCGGTAACTACATCGTGGAGATTCAGCGGTGCAAAACAGGCAAGACGCGAAAGGGCGTTCCGTTCTTTGTCGCTGAAACGCTCGTGGTGGAAAGCGACGCCGCGGATCGCCCCCCTGGGACAGCCGTTTCTTACATGGTGACGATGGACAAGGATCCGGCGCTCGGCAACGTCGCCGACTTCATGCGAGCGGGCCTGTGGCTGTTGGGCACGAGCAAGGGCGAGCAGGTCCCTGCGGAGTTCAAAAACGTTGAGCTGAGCGAAGAGTGGGCCGAGTACATCATTGGCGAGGCCAACCCGTTTGTCGGTCTGAAGATGGGGCTGTTTGCCTTCAACAAAAACACGCAGGCGGGAAAACCATTTACCCGCGTCCGATGGCTTACCCCCGAGGCCGCACAGGGGAACCTGGCTCTGTCCCGGGCAGGACAGCCAGTACAAGCAGCCGCACCCGCCGCACCCGCCGCACCCGCCGCACCCGCCGCACCCGCCGCACCCGCCGCACCCGCTGGTCCGCCAGCGTTTCCCGGTGGCGTTGCACCGTCGTAGTTGAACAGCAAGGGGCGCCCTCCACACGAGGGCGCCCCGCTTTGTAGGGGGGTAGTTGTGGCATATCAGTGCTGGATCAGAGGTTGTCTGTACAAGGCTGATCGTCTTTACGGCGGGGATGTGCCGCTGTGTGTGCTGCACGATCAGCCGAAGGTGCATCGGATGCTAGAGCGCGGCACCGAGCCGGTCCACTGTTGGTCGAACAACACACCGATCATCATGCCGTCTGCCAGTCCGCTGGAGTACCGCCCGCCGCGCGAGGCACCACCGGATGCTAGGTACCCACACGAGTGCCCGCTGCTGCAAGAGGCAACACCCGGAAACGTGTTCCCGGAGTTTGACCTATTGGTGGATCTATCATGACCTACACAACGCGGCCTGTAGAACAAAGCACAGTTCATGCGTGGGACACAGAAACCCACCTGATCAAGCCCGGGGTCGCGTACCCCAAGCTCGTGTGCCTCACGACCGACCAGGGGGAGTTGTTCACCTACGACGATGCCCTAGACTGGATCGAGGCGCGTCTGCAGGATCAGAATGCGATCCTGGTTGGCCACCACGTATTCTACGATCTGGGCATCGTTGCGGCCGAGCGCCCCCGCTTGTTGCGGATGATCTTCCGCGCCATCGACGAGGGGCGCATCCGTTGCACGATGCAGCGCCAGATGATGATCGACAACGCCAACGGCGATCTCAAATTCATTGAAGATGAAGATGGGAATCTGAAAAAACAGGACTACTCGCTGGCGCGGATCATCTATCGGTACTCCAAGAAGTTCCGCAAAAAAGGGGAGGACACGTTCCGTCTGAAGTACTGGACGCTGGAGGGCGTGCCGGCGAACGACTATCCGCATGATGCGCGCACGTACGCGGTCGACGACGCGATCGACACCCGCACGATTCACGACGGGCAGGAGGTCATCGTAGCCCCGGAGGGGATCCCCGGCGACAATAGCCAGATCAAAGCTGGCTGGGCGCTGCATCTGGCTTCGGGCTGGGGAGGTCGTACTGAAGAACAAGCCGTTGCCAGGCTACATGCCGAGCTAACCGACGAGTACGCCGATCAAGAAAAGATTGCGAAGGCGGCCGGATACATCCGGGATGTGGGCACGCGAGACATGAAGGCGATCAAAGCCGCCGTCCAGGACTACTACATTGGGAAGGGCCTGAGCGTCCCGATGTCCGAGTCAGGCAAAAACGTCTCGACGGCACGCGCGACACTTGCAGCCACAGACAACCCAGGGCTGCTCGCTGTGGCCGAGTGCGTGCGAATCGGCAAGGTGTTGTCGACCTACGTGCCCGTGCTCGAAAGCGGGATCCATTGGCCGATCAATCCCCGCTACAACACCATCATTGAGACGTTTCGGACGTCGTGCGCGAAGCCCAACCTACAGAATCCGCCGCGCAAAGGTGGCGTGCGCGAGTGCTTCGTGCCCCGTCCGGGATCTGTGTTCGCGTTCTGCGACTACGACACCGTGGAGATGCGCACGCTCGCGCAGATTTGTCTGGATCTGTTCGGCTACAGTTTTTTGGCCGAGTCGCTGCGCGAAGGCAAGGATCTCCATGTAGACCTCGCGGCCGACATGCTCGGGATTCTCTACGAGGAGGCACTGACTCGTTACATTGCGGACGATCCTGCCATCTCCGAAGCCAGGCAATTTTGTAAAATAGGCAACTACGGGTTCAGTGGCGGCATGGGCCCGCACGCGTTCCAATCGTACGCCAAGGGCTATGGCATCGAGGTGTCGCTCAAGCAGGCCACCGTGCTCCACAAGGCGTTCCGCGCCAAGTGGCGTGAGATGAATGACTACTTCGCGTATTGCTCGGCGCTGTGTGAAGGCGGCGGTGACGCTCAATACGTCGAGTTCGTTCGATCAGGGCTCGTGCGCGGACAGGTTCGCTACACGGCCATCTGCAATGGGTTTTTTCAACATCTTGCCGCGATGGGCGCCAAAGAGGCGCTGTATGAAGTCACGCGCGAGTGCTACCTGGACGAGTACCGCGATGGATCACCATCGGAGCTGGCAGGGTGCCGGCCGTGGTTGTTCGCGCACGATGAGATCGGGATGGAGATTCCCTACCTCAGCCCCGCGCAGGCCTCCGCGGCCGCGTACAGGCTGCAGACGGTCATGGAGGAGATCATGCAGCGCTGGTGTCCTGACGTGCCGATGTCGGCGGGGGTCGTCATGTGCCGCCGCTGGTACAAGGGCGCCAAAGAGGTCAAAGAGGGCGGCATATTGCTCCCGAGCAAGCCCGTCAAAAAAGGCAAGAAAACCATCTGGGTCGCAGACCCAATGCCGATGGCCGCATGAGCTTCGACCCAGGCAGCGTGACCATCGATCCGGGTGTCCACGATGTTGGCATTGCATTGTGGAGAGGCCCCGAGCTGGTGGCGGCTGAGCTAATTCGCGACGGCGGTCAACCTATTGAGCAGCTTGCCGCCGCCACCGGGCGGTGGGCTAATTCGTCGGCGGCTTGGAACTGGATCGACATTCTGGAGATCGTTGTCGAGCGGCCGCAGATCTACGCACAGAACAAACTCAAGGGCGATCCGAACGACTTGATCATGGTCGCCATCGTAGCCGGACATTGCGCGCAGGCCATTGTCCGTTACGTGCCCCGTGCGACTGTGCATTACCTATGGCCGGCGCAGTGGAAGGGGCAGCTACCGAAAAAGGTCTCGGTGGAACGCACCATAAAGTTGCTGACTAGCGAGGAGCACGAGAGAGTGCGGTTGCCTACAGCAAGCCTGCAGCACAACGTCTGGGACGCGGCAGGCATCGGCCTGCACTGGCACAAACGAAAGAGGGGATCATGAGGCTAGCGTATGTAGCGGCGCCGGTGGGCGCCACAACACAAGCAGAGGTAGATGAGAACCTGGAGCGTGCGCAGCGGTGGTACCGGTGGCTGTGCGACACGCACCCGGATCGAGCGTTCTGTATGAACTGGGTGGTCGACGTGCAGGTCTACCGGGGCGCTGATAGCAACGTAGGCATCCCTGGGGAACCGGAGCATGAGGCACGCATCCGCGGCTTGGAACGTGATGATGCTGTGATCGCAAAGTGCGACGATTATTTTCTGGTCACAGACAGGATCTCGGGCGGCATGCGCCGTGGCTTGGAGACTGCCAAGCAACACGGGCTGGTGATCTACGACTTCACGACGCTAGCGAAAGGGTTCGGAGGGGAGCCCCCAAAAGGCATGCCGATCAAGTTGTCGGACTGCCGGCGCGGCTACGAGTGGCTCACAGAGTGAATTGAGAGCAAAACACTTGCACCGCAGAACCAGAGCAGAGTAAAACGAGCGTGGTTCGGTGAGCTACGCAACGAACCAAAGCCGGACAAGGGGGGCGACGTGGCTACAGACGAAAAATGGAAAGCGCGGATCCTGGACAAGATCCAGCGCGAGCTAGATCCGCCGACGCAATTTGCGCTGGCGATGTTCTACCAGCAATCACGTGTTGTGATTCGCCGATTGGTTGGGGCGGGGGCGAACGCGATCGTCATTCGACTTATCGGTATTCCGGCAATGCGCGCGCTGTATGTGCAGCTGCTAGAGCGGCTCGGGATCGACTACAAGGATCCGTCGACCGACTTTTTGCTGAAGTTGATCGACGACCTTGTCGACGAGGTCAGAAAAAAGAGGCGATCGTGAGCACTCTGTTGCCGCGCCCTGTGATGTCGATCCAGCGCGATTCGCTAAAAAAGAAGCCCTTTTTCATTCTCATCACGACCGAAAGGATTGAAGTGTTCGGGGGCGAGCCCTCACCCCGGTACGGTCGCGATGGGGAGTTGTTCCGGTACAACGGGCAGGATTGGAGCAAGGTACGATGAGCAGAGAAGAGTGGTGCAGTGAGTACGGGGCGGACACGTTCAGCGTCGGCAGTCTCGGCGAGTCGGACGGCGGCGAGATCGAAAATCACGAGTTACTAAACAAGTGGTGGCCGTTATACGTCGACGACGCGCAGGTCGGCTGGGTGCAGCTTGTCTACAACGGAAGCACCTGCTTTGGGATCCGGGCGATGCCCGGAAGCACTGTAGAGATCCGCACGGAGGGAGCGCCCGCGGATCCGGTGTGCAATGACTGCGAAGACTGCAGCTGCGACAAAGACGGCGACGGCAAAGACGAGGGGGGCTAGATGTCCTACAAGCTCGTTAGTTTCAAGCCGAGGGCGCTGCCTGAAAACTCGGACCAGCCGGGCCGCTTCCCAGCGCGTGATGCTATGGCGGCTGAGATCTTTGTGGCCGGTGTGTTAGAGGAGGATATCGAAGACATGCAGGCCATGGCAGAGGCTAGCTTCGATGCCGCCACAATATTTTTCGAGATCAGGGCGGCCGTGCATACGTACGAAGATCAGAGATCCAGGATGGCAATTGTGGATCCCGTACCGGAACCAGGCGATGCCGACGAATAAATTCCCGACTAAGCTACTGTCCGCCGGCGTGGGCTCGTGGACGGTTGATCTAGTGCGATACCCGAGCGGCTTACACGTTGAGATCATCGAGGAGACCGAGAGCAACCCGACACCACATATCGTGTTCTCCCGATCGCTGGCGCAGTTGGCAAAGGACGGGGAGGAGCTGCCCGCATGACGATATCCGCCGAAGAAGTCCGTGCTGCGATGGGGGTCGCGCGTTCTGAATGGGGCCGCGATGATGCTCTGGAGATCTTCGATGCGTGGCAGCTCGACCAGCTCGCAGAACTGTGGGCGAAGGTAGAGGACGTCCCGGTAACAGACGAAGTCCGCGAACGAGTGCAATCGATCTGCAGTGGCGATCAAGCCGTTCGTGCGGCGCTGCAGCTGCGCTATTTTGAGCAGCAAAAACAAAAACAAGAGCAGTCCCACGACGATTGTCTACCGGACCCGATTATGTGGGAGCGGGTGCAGAAACACTGCCACGGCAACAATCTCAAAGTACGCTATGTCGAGGAAAGCGACGATCTGATCGTTACCCCGGAAACAGCAACGTATAACCGAATGTTTTTGAGTACTAATTATATAGGTTCGGTCATGCGCGGCGACACCTTCATGAACGATGCGCTTATATCTAGGGTTTGGTGTGTCACGACAGGCGACGACATCGATGCCCTTTACGCAATGCGCAGCAAAGTTACCGTTGCCAACGATAGCCGGGGCGGCAGCAGAAGCACATTTTTCCTGTCGGAGTTGCTCCGGTCTCCTAAACCAATGGGGTTGTTTTTTACGAGAAACGACACCGCCAGAGTCGAGTACACAGCGCGCCAAGCACACCCGGCACCCATAGAGTCCGAGGTGCGGGTCATGTTCGGCATCTGGGAGATGTACCAATGATCCAGAACAGGGTTCGATTACCACCAGTGCGCGAGGCGATCACCCACAAGTTTCAGTTGGGCGATGTCAAGGGGTACCTCACGGTCGGCATGTACGAAGACGGGAAGCCCGGTGAGATTTTTCTCAAGATCGACAAGATGGGCTCTCCGGTGTCTGGGTTCTGCGACGCGTGGGCGATCGCTGTGTCGATCATGCTCCAAAGCGGCATCCCATTGGAGTACCTCATCGGCAAGTACCGGGGCATGCGCTTCCCCCCGGAGGGTCTGACGCGCAACCAAAAGATCCCGATCGCGACTTCAGCGGTCGACTACGTCGTGCGCTGGTTGGAGCTGCGTTTTTTGGGAGGAAAGGGCTAGGTGAGCATCATGGAGCTGGTTCCTGATCTGGTTAGTAAGAACGATCTAATCGTGGGGCTGCACAAAGCAGAGTCTGTTGTGCAGGAGTGCCACGCATCACTGCACAATGCGATGGCTGGTTTGCTGGAGTTGAAGCCGTTTGTCGACCGGTGTGCCAGCTATCTAGAGAAACACGACGACAAGTGGCTGCGTCGCGACGAGCACTGCGACAAAGAGGACGCGCGAACGCTCGCGACGATGATCGAGCGCGTCTCGTACATCATCGAGGTCATGTCCGCCAACACGCTCGCTGATGTAGCAGACCCTGGCGGCAAAAAATGAAGCACGCACGGGTAGACTACGATCGGATTCAGGACCCTGCGCGCAAGATCCCCGACGACGAGCCGGTGTTCTTGATTCGCGGACAGGACAAGGTCGGAGCCCAAACGGTGCGCGCCTGGGCCGAACTGCACGAGAATGCAGGCGGCGATCCAGAGCTGTCGAAGCTGGCGCGCGAGCAGGCCGACCGAATGGACGCCTGGGGCTACAAGAAACCGGCGGACAAACCGTGATTCGACCGAGCTGGGATCAATACTTTCTGCTGATCGCCAAAGCGACGGCAACACGCGCGACCTGCGACCGCAAGCACGTAGGCGCCGTGATCGCCGACATACGATCCCGCATCATCGCCACGGGCTACAACGGCAGTCCGGCAGGCTTGCCGCACTGTGACGACGAAGGGCACGAGCTAAAAGAGATCGACGGGCGCATGTCGTGCATTCGCACGCTGCACGCGGAGTCCAATGCCCTGGACAGGGCTGGACAAGCCTCCGATGGCTGCACGCTCTACGTGACGGTGATCCCGTGCTACGAGTGTGCCAAGCGCATCATCAATGCAGGGATCTCTCGGGTCGTTTACGCCGAGTACTATCAGAGCCGCAACACAGATCTCGTCAAGGGTTTGTTCGAAGATGCAGGGGTTGTGATCGAGTACCAGCCGCTACGGTTCACGGTCGGCATCTCGTGCGCGCACGACGACTGCCCGAACACGGCACGCTACGATTCAGGGTTCTGCGGCGTCCACGACAAACAGGACAACGACGGCAATGGGAAGCGTATCGAGTAGCGGTAGCTACCGCTTTGTGTTGTTGGCAAAGCAACACGACGGCGGTCAGGTCGAGCTACGCAATCCAGGGTGGATTCCTGTGGCGGCGTTGTCGGATATGGCAGACGTCGCCAGGGACGAGGGGTACGACCTGATGTATACGCTACACAAAGAGATGTCTCTGGACCGGGCCGCGGAGCTGATGAAAAGCGGAAACAGTAGCCTGGTGGGTCACTCTGACATCGAGAAGTTGTGGGTGCTGCGACCGGAGACGCTGTGAGAATCCTCAAGAGGTTCAACGATCGCTGGTGCGTGTTTTCGCCAGAGAAGTGGTTCCAAGAGTTGCGGGATCTTTGGATCCATGGCTATGAGCGGGATGACGATTACGCATGCGACTGCGTTGAGCGCGCACTCTTCCTAGCTGCCGAAGAACACAACGTCCCGATCCCGCCTGGGACGTGCGGGTATTGTGACCGCAGGCACTCCACTGTTGTCTATGAAGGCCGCGAGTGTGCTCGCTGTGTAGTTCGACACGAGAACAACCAGGCGGCCGAACTAGAGCGCAAACAAGAGCATGAGCGATGGCTCAACTCTTTGTCGGTAGAACAACGGCAGCACTATGAAAAGGAGCAGGCGATCATGTTCCGAGGATTCATGGACGGCCTCATCAGTAGGGATGTGCAATGAAACTGTTGGGTATATCCGAGTATCGGTTCGTCACTCCAGAGGAGTTCGCAGACGAGCTGAAGGGCTGGATCGAGATTACCGATCCAAAAACGGTTCGCCACATGCGCAAGCGTTTTGCGAGAACGGAGCTGAAATTCCGCAGAGCGCAGAGCAGGACGGGACAGTGGCCTTGCAGCAGAGCCGGCAAACCCTTTGTTTCCGGGCACCGGCATGGCCGGCACACAATCCTAGCGAAGCGGAGCGTGTCGTGAGCGGCCTAAAGTTGCTTGGGCTGCTCGGGCGCGCAGGCAGCGGCAAAAGCGCCGGCGCTGAGTATCTGGAGTGGCAGCACGGGTTCAAGATTATCTCGTTCGCGGCACCGCTAAAGCGGATGGTTCGAGATATCTGGGAGTTCTCCGATGATCAGCTGTACGGATCAACAGAGAGCAAGGAGCGCGTCGATCCGCGGTGGAACCTATCACCCCGGGACTGCTTCCAGAGGCTCGGACAGAGCGCACGCACACACCTTGGTGAGGATGTCTGGGTTAGAGCGCTGATTAGGACCATACGAGGGCAGGACGACGGAAAAGGAGATCGCCTGTTTGTGATCGACGATTGCCGTTACGCCAACGAAGTGAGCGCAATCATCAGCTGGCAGCTTGGGCGGGTGGTGCGCATCGATTGCCCTGTGCAGGACACGAACAAGACCCATTCCTCACACCCCAGCGAGACACAGATCGACTCAATCGATTCAGCTTTTATTTACGACACCATCATCAACGAAAAGACACCTGCGTTTTTCCATGCGCTGGACAAAATAGTGAAGGAGGCTTGGGCATGAGTGTGGACTACGGGGCGAAGATCATCGCCGATAGCATCAACCCGACCAGAGATCGGATCACGACGTTCGAGTTGACCTATCCGCGGTTTGTGCATGCGGAGCTGATGACCCACAGACTGTTCTCGCGTAACAGCGCCAGCTCGCGCGCCATCCCAACCAGTAAGCTCATCGAGCGCGTGATGCAGCACCCGGTGCTGCCCAAGTGGTGGGGCAAAAGTCAAAGCGGCATGCAGGCCCGCGAGGAGCTGGGCGGCCGTGAGCTGAACGAGTGCAAGATGCTGTGGTTGCAGGCGCGTGATTCGGCCGTCGGCTTTGCCAAGCAACTACACCAGCGCGGTCTTCACAAACAGATCGCCAACCGGATCGTCGAGCCGTGGATGTTCATTACGGTCATTGTGACGGCCACCGAGTATGACAACTGGTTTCACTTGCGCGACGATCCAAATGCGCAGCCGGAGATCGCGTGGGTGGCGCGCGAAATGCGTGAGGCCTACGACAAGAACCTCCCGGTGCCGTGTGACGTCGGGGATTGGCACACGCCCTATGTCACCACAGACAACCAGGACGATCCGCTGTACGTGTCCCCGAGCGAGTGCGGCAGCGATCCATTGTTCTTGGCCAAGATCTCGACGGCGCGCTGCGCACGGGTGTCGTACCTGACGCACGATGGGAAGCGCGATCTCAGCGAAGACATCGCGCTGCACGATCGCCTGTCCGGCAATGGCCACTGGAGCCCCTTCGAGCACTCGGCCGAGGCCGACGAGTCTTCGGTACGCTATGGCAACTTCTTCGGCTGGCGTCAGTACCGTAAGACGTTCAAAAACGAGCACGCCGGGCGCTCGATGAAATGAGCCGCTGGCTCAGTTGTAGACACGAATCGAAACAATTGATCCGAAGCCTTGGGGGAGACGTGATCGCTTGGAGCTGCAACACTTGCCCGGCCACTGGTAACAGTGGTCCTGTACAGGATCCTGAACCCGCGCCGCTGCGGCGGCGAGGGCGCCCGCGCAAGCTGCCGCCGCTGACATCGACTCCAGCGGCTCCTGTGCGCCCGTCAACGCCGTTGGTGCCCCCTTCGCTGGATTGTGAGTGCGAGTGTGGGCAGCCCAAAATCAACGGCTCTGTGGCGTGCGACAACTGCCAATTCTTGGACGGCGGCGGCATGACCAACGTGATCATCTCGGCGATGCGACAGGTCGACAACGGCGAGGGCGTCACGATCTACGATCTCATCGATGTCACCGGGCGCTCTCACCGCTCTGTGCAGAGATCACTGCAGCGGCTGCGTGATCAGCGTAGGGCTGTGCGCCGCATGCCGCATGGCGAAGATGCAGAAAGAGACTCCGCAGGAGCGACCAAAGCAATCTATTACCTATCGGACGGACGTGATGAGCAACACTAGAATCGGGTTTCCGTTTTTTGCAGACCAGCCTGGGGTTGTGCTGATCTTCAGTGGCGGTGAGCAGCTCACCGAGCGGCCCATCGAGCTAATCGTGCAGGATGGGGATTGCCTGGTGGTGAATCCAGGAAATGGTGATCTGCACCACAACCACGAGGTGGTGTGTAACGTGGCTGGCGTCAAATACGCCGCCGAGTTACTCATCGACGAGCCCGTCGAGCCCGTCGAGCCCGTCGAGCCCGACGAGCCCGACGAGCTGATCCCCGTGAGCGACATCGAGACACTCACACTTGCGGATCTGCGGCACCGCTACACGACGGCGATCGTCGCCTGGGGGTGCGATGTCGCTGATGTGGAGCAGGACATGCGATCGGCGGTGGATCGGTTCTTCCAGCTCACCCCCGACGAGCGCACACAGGGCGCCGTGCCGCCCGCGAGGCCCAAGACATGAGCACCCGCTGCAACAGGCTCAGCGAGGGCGCCACAGCGCCATGACGACGCTCGTGGAGCTGTGTGCGGGTTCTGCTGCCCTGGCCCGGTACCTGACTGGCGGCTGGCGGCTCGTGTCCTATGCAGGATCCAAAGACGGTTACACGCACGATATTGCAGATGTGCTGGGGCTTTGCTGTGTAGATCGAATCGTGCTCGCCGATCCGGGGCTCTGGAACCCAGTGTGGCGCGCTCTTTCAGTCCGCGGCGGCGCCGCTCTTGTAGCCGATGTTATCGACGATTGGGCAGATGGCGACGCTCGATCAACATGGGATTGGTTGCAGATATCGCGGCCGCGCACGCTGACACACCTAGCGGCTCGCTCCCTTTGCCTGATCGCCGGCACCTACGGCGGCCATGAGCGTGGCGGCTTCAAGGGGTCTCACAAGCGGCGCCCGAACGTCGACGGATTCATTCCCAAGCGAGAAACCATAGCCAAGCGCTTGCGAGCGATCCCAGAGCTACCTCCGATCACGATCTACGAGCGCGCGCATGCCGTGGCCGCCATTCCGGGCGCCATCTGCTACATCGATCCACCCTACCGAGGGCGCACGGGCTACCTGAACGACCTCGGCCGTTCTTCGGTGCTGGATCTGGCCCGGTACTGGGCCGATAGCGGCGCGACCGTGGGGGTATCTGAGGCCGAACCCCTGGAAGAACTGGACGGCTTCGAACGGGTGCTACATGCCCGCCGGAGCGGACAGAACCGCAAAAACACCCGCTCGGCCGTCGAGTGGCTCACATACAGGACGCAATGATGGATCAGCAAACCTTGCCGGGCACCGAGCAGCACGAGATCCAAAAGTACATGCCACTGCTCAAATGGGCCGGTGGAAAACGTTGGTTGTCTCCTAGCATTGCACCCGCAATCAACGCCTATCTCGAAAAGACGGATGGGCACTACATCGAGCCGTTTGTGGGCGGCGGGGCAGTCGCGTTCTACATGGCGCGCACAAAGACGGTGCTCACCGACGTCTGCGTGCCCTTGATCGACACGTACACTGCTGTGCGGGATGATCCGTACCAGCTCAGCGTCACGCTGCGCGAATTCGAGCGGATCTATGTCGGTGAGGATGGGTATTACGCGCTACGTGATCGACATCTGCTCGATGATCCGACGTCGAGAGCGGCGCGGATGATCTACTTGAACAAGCGCGGTTTCAACGGCATGTACCGCGAGAACGCCAAGGGGCAGAACAACGTCCCGTACGGGAAACAGGACAGAGCACTGCCCGACTTCGAGGCGATCACGGAAGCGGCGGCCGCTCTCCATGGCTCCGAGCTGGCGTGCATGGACTTCGAAGGCCCCATCAGTACCGCCAAACAAGGGGATCTGATCTTTGCCGATCCTCCGTACGACGAGACCTTCTCCAACTACGCCGCCGGCGGCTTCGATCGAGCCGATCAGATCCGGCTCGCGCAGGCGCTGCACAAGGCGTCACAGAGCGGCGCAGTCGTCATCACGACCAATGCTGACACCGAGCTGATCCGCTCCCTGTATGGGGCGTGGTGCTGGACGTTGCAGACGGCCGAGCGGCGCAACGTCAACAGTGATGGGGGCGGCCGCGGCCCGGTGCCGTGCCTACTCATGGCCACCGATGAGCAATTCGTTCGGAACGGAGGGTGAGATGCTTTATTCGAGACAGTTAGGCTGGTACTGGCTCCGGCACGATATACCGCGGCACTCAATCGGTAAGGGGAGTGGATACCGAACAATAGCGCTCGCAGCGCACAGTGTTGGAGACGCGGTAGAGATTGCGAAGAAAAGCCCTGTATGTGATTTGTGGATCAATGATGTAGGGGTCTTCGACATGTCTCTGCTGCAAGGTTGTGTGCAGCACCAAGGGAATCACCTGAAGATCTACCCAGACGGGGTGATTTGCCACAATGGTGATCTGCGTGTCGATCGGGATGGGCTCGTGCTCTGGAGTGAGGCGACTCAGCAACGGGTTCAGTGGTACGAGGTCGAACCTGAGTTTGCCAAGAACCTGCCTGATGAGCAGATTCTACAAGCGATGCTCGGGTACCGAGAGAAGATAGGCTACTAGCATGGCACGCAAGACCATCGACGACATCCGTGCCGAGCTGAACGAAGAGAAGGCCAAGAACCGGAGGCTGCGCAAGCAACTACAGAGCGCCCGGCAGGATGCGTTCTCAGAGGCCGTTTTGGTAGCGAAAAGCGTCAAAGAGATGTACCCGGAGCGCGCCTTTCCTGTACCGGACGCAGACGCGCCCTCACAACTGTTCGCTGCTGAGGGGGCGCGTACCGCAGCGCAGGCAATTATCGACCGGCTCAAAGACGAGCACAGCCGATCTACTTCGTAGGTTACCCCAGCAAAACCCAAGAGTTTTGTGGGCATAGAACCGCCTTGCAGCCCGAGATCGTTCTATCGGCCTTGACTTTGCCAGACAATAGCCCATCCAGTCCTGTACAGGACATGTTGCCCAAGTGTCTGAACTCGCGTTAGGATGGGGGCACACTACTAGGAGGTCAGTCCCGGCGATAACCGCTGGACCTGGTCAACAGGAGCGAGGAGATCCCATGGCGAAACGATGCAAGTACGGCAAGCTGAAAAGCCCGCGACGGAACCCGAAGACTGGCGCAATGCAGCGCTGCAAGCGTAAACCGAAATCGCGGCGCAAACGGCGCTAGGCGTTCTCCTCACCCCGACACAACGAAGACTCAAAGGACAGATCAAAATGGCCAAACTCGGAACCTGTGCCCGCCGCTGCAAGGGCAAAAAAGTCCGCGCTTTCCGCGCCTGCGTTCGCTCCTGCGTCAAGGGCGGCACCACGCGCCGCAAGCGCCGCAAGCGCCGGTAGCTACCGGATCACCCCATGGCAAAGCGCACCAAGCAGCAGCTCGTGATGAGCGTCTGCTCGAAAAAATGCAGTGGCCGGAAAGCCAAACGCTTCCGGGGATGCGTTCGCGTGTGCATGAAGGATCCGAGCAAGGTTAGTCGGATCAAGCGCCGGTAGTTCAGGCCGCAGAACGCAAAAACCCGCCGAGCACAGCGCTCCGGCGGGTTTTCTGCGTCTACGAGGCTGGCTCTAGCCGCAGCTGTCGCCGCCGCCCTCGAACCATCGCGCGTCACAGGACTGCCGTTTTCCGCCGTCGGAATGGACGATGATCACAGAGTCCTGGCACATCCGCTTGCCGATGGTCTCGGCGAGCTGGTTCATGTTCTTGCGGAATTCCGTGTAGGACGTCTCCCGCTTGTCCGCATCGTCAGGCGGGATGAAGATCACCTCGTAGGCGGCCGCACTCTCAGGGGCGCCCTTGTACCAGCCCATTCCCTTGCGACGGGTCGCGCCGACGCGCCCTTTGCCGACCTGCTTTTCGCGCTCTTTTAGGAAAGCGTTGTCCAGGGATCGGAGCTGGAACTTTTTCGGCTTGCGCTTGCACGCGCCCTCTTGGTTTGGCCCCTCTTTGCCCTTGTTCAGCCCGACGTAGATCGTCGCCGAGCGCGTCGGTCCGTAGGAGATGACGTCGCCGATAGGGCGCCCCAGCGTGACCTTGCGGCCGCCTCCGTTGAACTTCGGCAGTTTCGGTAGTCCCTGCAGCATATTACCTCCCGTTGCGCCAGCACGGCGCTACGATGCGCTCGCAACGCCCGAGACCGAGTTCTTGGGCGCACTCCTGCTCGATGCGGCCGCAGTCACGGCGCCGGGCCCGCCGCGCACGCCGCTGATAGTACTCGCCCAGACCACGTCGATCGGGCTTGCGCCGGAGCGCGAGGTAGCTGAGCGTGGCTATGCCCGCGGCGAATACACCCACCTTGATGGCCACACGGGGGCCGCCAAGCACACGCAGCGCCCCGGACATCGGGGATGCCGGCGTTCCGGGGGAGGATGGGCGCGGAGGCCGCGTGCTGGGCGGCGAAAACACCGAGGCGATGCGGTGCTTCCAGGTTTTTGCGGGTGGAGGCCCAGTATCAGCGAGCCGCTGACAGGGGGCGCAGCCTTCGAGCGTGTGGACGCGAGCCATTCCCCGAGCTTATCACGGTCCTGTCCAGGACCAGATCGTGAGTGTTATCCGCGGCGTCTACGAGACACCAGGCACGATGGGGCCTGTCGCGAACGCGCCGCCCGTGATGACAGGGATCCGATTGTTGCCGGTCAGATCTTCCGCTGCGAGCGCGCCGCCTCCGGCATCCGAAAAACGCAACCAGAAGTCCCAGATCGAGGTATCGGTGGACTGTCTGTGGGTGGCCACGGTGGCATCGTCTAGCCACCCGGTTCGGCCGCGCACGTACTGTATCCGAACGGCGGCCTGGCCAGCCATCCCGATCAAGCCACCCATGTAAATTTGCTCGCCCTGCACCGAGTCCTCCACACCATTGGTACGGGCAGCAGCGTAGTGAGTCCCTTCGACCCCTTCTGCGGGCGTGAAGGTCGCGCGGAGCTGATCACCGCCGGCGACGGTTTGGGCTTGGATGCTCACAAACAACCACGTGTTCAACGGCGGCTGCGTGCCCCATGCCGTGATGCCGGTCTGAGAGTCGCACACGCCGATGTCGTAGACCTCGAAAGTGTTGTTGCAGCAAACACCAATCGACCGGCCGTTGCTGCTGTGCTGCAACCCCATGAAGTTTGCATAGGACGATTTGCCCTCGAAGTATACCAACGCTTCCAACACGAGGTCGGCGTGCCCTGCTGTGCCAATGCTGTGTGTCAGCACGGCGTAATTGTCGGATCCTGTGAATCGAGCCGAACCCTGGTCCACAACCATGGCCAGTGTTGCCGAGCTGGTCGCGGAACTTCCAGAGCCGTTGGTGAACACACAACGGTACTGATCCCCGTCGTCGTCGCCGGCCAAAATTTCGGTTGTGTATGTGGTGTTGTTGCTGGTGCCTGCCCCGCCGGTGCCCTCTACAACATCATTCCAATCCACACCACCATTGATCGACACCTGCCATTGGAAGCCCGCCGCGGGGGTAGCGTCGCACTGTGCGGTGAACTGGGCCGTTTGCCCCACTTCGGCTGTTGTGTTGACCGGGTCACTCGTGATCTCGGGTGCGCCAGCCGGGACGATGGCAAGGCCGTTGGACGCTGCACTGGCAGAGCCCGCATCGTTGGTGCCCGTCTCGCGGGCGGTTACTGTGGTCCCTTCGTCGGCCACTTGTGTTGTGTATGTGAGCCCTGTCTCGCCTGCGATCTCGACACCGTCGCGCAACCACTGATAGGTGAGCACGGGCGCAGGGAATCCCGCCCAAGAACCAGGCGTTGCCGTGAGCAAGGCACCCGATTGCGTGGATCCATCGATTGATACGTTGCCGATCATCAGCGGCCGCGCTGGCACTTGGTCTGTGTACATCAATGACACAGAGCTATAGTCGTTGCGGAACCACCAGGCGTATTTTCTGGGGGGATTGACCCGGTAGCGCGGGTACCCTTCAGTGGCGCGAGTCCAGTACAGGAACACTTCGTCAGCTGCCTGTTCCAGCTCGGATAGCAGCGTGGTGAACGCCGCCGTCGATTGCGCAAGGACCGTCTTGGCCCAGATAATCTTTTTGATCAGGCTTGCGGCGTCTTGGGCATGCTCCATGTCGAGCAACTCGCCCTCGCGGAACAATTCCGGCGTTCCGCCATCGGCCGCCAGGTACGCCGGCAGCCGCAGTCCCGCCATCGGCGGGTGCTCGGACCCATCCGTGACGTAGAACGCATTACTGAGCAAGAAATCACCATAGGCCGATATCCACGTAGGGATGCGTGGATCGGGATCAGTGCGGTACAGCTGCAACAGCGATTCTGTGAGGAACGACGCCATCCACGGCGACGTAATGGGCGTTTGGATCGCTGATCCCTCGTGCTGGTTGTGACCGTGCAGCGGCGCACCGGTTGCAGCCGACATGCCTTCGATCATCGTCACGTAGTCCCACGCATCGGTCAACGCGGTATCGGCTGCGGCACGGTTGCCAGCGTTCCAGTTGAGCCAGTAGGCGGACACACACGCTTGGATCGCGTAGCCGCAGTTACGCTCGGTCCACAGCGCCGCAGACAGCGGGTTGTATGTCTTGCCGAAACTGAGCAGCGACTGGTTATACAGCGCTATCGCTTTGGTGCGGTGGACGGTCGACCCGGTGAGTTGCTCATACCAAACACCAATGATCGGGTAGAGGTATTTGATATCGGTCGGTTCTGCGCTGGGCGCACCTCCCAAGATGATGAACCGCCCCAAGTTCGGGCTCGCGATCTCTACCGCTGCCATGTACTGATCAGCTAGCGAGATAGCCTCGTCGCGGATCGAATCGTCTTGTGTGCGCAGGTATAGCGCGTATGCAGTCGAAGCCCGATCGTAGAGCCACGGCTCCCTGTTGTTGAGGCTGAACAGGCCTTGGTTGGCCGAATACGGCGGGGCTGTGACGTTGACGCCGTTGCCCCATGCGTTGCCCAAACGCCCGAGGAACGTAAGGCCGAAATCTACAGCAGGATCACCAGGGGCAGCTGGGTTCGCCGCTGAGAACATCGGTGCATTGGCCGCGCCCACTAAAACGGTGACAGTCGCCGTATCGGTAGCGGTCCCATCGGTAGCGGTATACGTGAACGATATCGTTCCCTCGAAGGCCGGATCAGGAACGACTTCAAAGTTGCCCGCACCCTGCCACTCGACCGTGCCATCGGCGATGGCAACAGGGACACCAAGTTGTAAGGCCGCGCCGTTTAGTTGCGTGACTGTGAGCGCGTCGCCGTCTGGATCCTGATCGTTGGCTAGAACATTCACGATGATCGGTGCATCGACCAGCGTGATGCGCGCATCGTCGCTGGCGATCGGGGGATCGTTAACTGCCGTCACGGCTATCGTGAGCGTCGACACACGGACGTCCGTGCTGTTGGTGAGCTGGAACGTGATCGCTGGGATTACGCCGTGGTAGTTGGCCAGCGGCGAGAAACTCCACTCGCCATCCGGGTACATTACGAACGTGCCGCGCGCCGAGATCGTGATTTGGGAGCCCGCTGCGTAGATCTGAGCCGGGTCGCCGCCTGGGATCGGCGCTACGGTGAACTGTTGGACGATCAGCGTACCGGATTCGGATGTGGCGGTATCCAGGACGTTGCCCGTTACGGGCGTGTCTTCCGCCGTCGTCGCAGTCACAGGCGGCGCTGTGATCGAGTTGGTAGACCCGGATCCCTCTAAGACGAAGCCGGTGACGGCGGGCACAAATGGCCGATCTGGGAGCTGATTGGTGGCCTGGTTTCCGAAGCAGCGATCGAAGCTGTGCCAGGACTCGACGAGCACATTAACATCAGCCAGTGCTGCGCCGTTGTTGGTGACGGTAACGCTCGTAGCATCAAACTGCAGGGAGAACCCTCCAGCTGACGGCCACGCGACATCAGGAACGACCGGGTGACCGCTCCAGTTCAGGTTGTGCGGCAGCGTCGCTTGCCCCGCGGCCGGAACGTCCCTGAATGACACGATATTTTTTAGCTGTGTTCCCATGGCTGCGTTCCGAGCTTATCACGGTCCTGTCCAGGACCAGGAAGGCTTGCGGGGGTAGCAATTCGTGGGGCGCTCGTGCTGCGAGTAGGGCCCGTAATCGTCGATGAGCTGGTTCATGCGAGCGGCGCCGGCAGGGTTGGCTGAATGCACGCACGGGCGCACCGGCGGCCACACATCGTTTTCGATCATCCACGTCACGAGATCTGTGCCGTCCGGTTCACCGAGTCCGAGGTCATGATCGAGGCTGCTTTCGACCACGTCGCCGCTCATCAGCAACTGCTTTGCTTGATCTGCATCATGAGCGCGGGTCCAGCCGCGCGGCGCGGGGCGCATGTCGTCAAGCCACATTTTCACCGGAAATCCCCTTGTTTTAGCACCGGTGGATCAGTATCGCATAGCGCATGCCGCTGTAGTAGCCTACTCAGCATGCCCAAGACACGCAAAACAAGCTGCTGGTTTGTTGTCAGCTACTACGCGGGAGACCGTCCCGGGAGGTCGCGACCCCGCGGTTTTGTCCGCGGCACGATGGATAAAGCTGGCGCCCAGAAGTATGCCGCGTTTCTACAAAAAGAGGCTGGAGGCCAGAAGGCAAACGCGATCTACGAGGCATATTCCTGCGATCGAGCACCCAAGCTATTTAACCTAAAGGTTTGATATCGTAGGGCAGTCCCGGACGGTTTCTTGAGCACGCGGGCGGGGTGTTCAACGCGCTTCAACCCCACACAACTTTCTCATCAGTTTCGACGCGGTTCGCCGTGTTACGTCGATCGTGAGCCGCGTCGTAGCTCGAACGATTTCAAATTCGACGGCATCAGGATCAGGCCCACATGCTGTGTGGTTAGGGAGCGGCGAACGGCTCTCTTCCCCGGTCGTGCCGGCGTGTCGATCACCTGGTTCCCCTTCGGGATGTGAAGTCATCCGCGAATGTAGTGAGCCCGATCCTGTTGTCGTCGATGGATTCATCTTACGTACCCCCCTGCTGTGTTGTACAGAAAAATTATTGATTGTCACTACAATCTACGCTTGCGCGAACCACTGCTCTTTGGTCGGCACATCTTCGCGCCGCGCCTTCGTCGAGCACCTACGGCACAGCGCCACATCGTTGCGCTCGTACCAGTACAGCGTCGGCTGTCGGCAGACCGCGCACGGCTCGAAGTCAGTGGGCCCGGCGACGGGGTTATAGATGATTTTCAGTCCCATAACTCACTCTTGCAGTAGCCGAAGGTCGAATTGCCCAGGATGAGAACACATGCCCGATCAGGGCCGCATTGGTCGGGGGCGAGGTAATCGCAGTAGGTCGAGCAGATCGAGAACCCCAGCGCTGTCGTCACGCAACCGGTGCCCGGCTCGCACTGCGTCATGATGATGCAGCTGTCCCCCTCTGGCCGGGTCTCCGGTTGCAGCTCCGCGCAGCTTGTTTCCGCGCCACGCACATAGCAGGCCTCCCCGGCCTCGCAGTCCTGCCACAGCGGGCTGCACGGGCCTGGCTCGGCATCGAGGGGCGCTGCGTCCACCGGCGGCGGTGTAGCGGCGTCTGGCGGCCGCGCATCCGGCGCCGGCGGGGGGGCATCGAGGGGCGCGGCGTCCACCGGCGGCGCGGCTGAGTCCCGTACTGGATCCGCGTCCAACCCGGCGGCCTGGTACGCCTCGGCGCCGGTGTCGAAGCTACAGGCGCCACACAGCAGTACTGCCAACACCGCCCTCATTGGTTCCCCTCGTCGTCTGTGAGATTGCCGAGTCCTTCGGCAGTGCCTTGTGGATCGAGGTCGTGTGAGTAGCGTTGCAGCATCGTGTCGGTCTTGTGGCCAAGCACTTGCTTGATCTTCCAGCTCGGGATCCCGGCTTCGAGCGCCAGCGATGCGTAGGTGTGGCGCAGCCGGTGCGGGCGTAGATCCTTGACGTTGGCCGCCGCGCCGCGCTCGCGCAAGATGTACGCGAACCCGTCTGGGGTGAGCCCGTCACCGACGATCCATGGGTCATCATCGATCGACGAGCGCAGCGACCGGAACACCGGCCCGCTGCTGATCCCCCGCTTGCGCAGCCACGCTACCCAGGCCTGTAGTGCTTCCCACGCTTCGTTGCTGCAGGTCACCGTGTGGACGCGCCGGCCCTTGGCGATCACGCGGATCCTGCGGCCCCGGATCTCATCGAACGAAATAGAGCACAGCTCGGCACGACGGAAGGCGCAGTGTAGCGCGACAAGAATCAGTGCCTTATCGCGGATGTCCGGCGGCGAACCGGAACCAATCGATTGCAGTAGGCGCGAGCACTGCGCACGGGTGAGAGAGTCGGGCGGCTCGGTGACGAGATCGACCCTAGCGCGCTCGGCGGCGCGCACGAAGTCAGCGCCCTTGCCGAGTCGCTCCATGCGCTTGGCGGCGAACTGCAGCGCCGAGATGTACAGGTTCGCAGTCTTTGGTTGTAGTCCGCTGGCCAGCATGGAGTCGCGCCACTTTTCGACTGTGATCGGCGTCCAGGCATGCGGGGAGGCCCCGGCAAACTTGATGAACGACTGCACCCGGCGCAGGTACATGTCGCGCGTGCGCGGCGCGATCCGCTGTGAGCTGGCTGTAGCTTCTTCGAGAATGGTACCGTGCCACTCACTCGGCATCACTGACTGCCTTTTTGTCTCATAGTTTCCAGTATACGCCGCTCCATCTCCGCGTAGTCGACGCCGTGGACCTTGGGCACCGCTTCCATGAACGCCTTGCGGATCGCGCGGCCACGCTCGGTGCGGATCGGGATGTTCTGCAGGCTCGGCTTTTTTGGGTCATTCATCGCGGTTGTCCTCTGTGTTTTTCAACGCCGCCTGCGCCAGCTCGCCGTACATGTCGGTGATGTCATTCAGGTGACGATCGGCCTCTTGTATGGTTTTGCGAAGCTCGCCCTGCATTCGCAGCATGGGTCTGCGGTAGTAGCCTGCGAACACAGACATGCCGGCAGCGAACCCGAAACCAAAACACACGCCCCCGATAATGAAGATCACGACATCATCTCCACGAGCACGGACATGAGGCCCTTGTCGATTGAAAACTCCGGTATGCGCTGCAGCTCGGGGCGCAGCCGTGTCCGGTAAAACGGCAGATCAGGCAGCGACATCTGCGAGTCTACGAGCAGCACGTTCGGGTGTGTCCAGGGGACTTTGATGTCCAGGATGCGTGTCGCTGGCGTCCACCCGTGTACTGAGAAATATTTGAGATCGCGCTCGTTCGGGTTGCCGGTCCACAACCAGGTATGTGGCATTCCACCATAGAACCCGTCCTGTACAGGACGATCCATGATCTGGCCAACGGCTCTGGCCAGGTGCATTACATCGACCCGATCACCTTCGATCTCGCCCGGGATCGGTTCGACCAGCTGACGGGCCACGTTCCACAACTTGATCTCGTCGGAGGTGAACTGGCTGCATGGATTGCGTAGATCAACTGCGCTTAGATCATTCACGGTTTTTGTGTCCTGAACTGAAATTTTTTGTCGTCCCCGTACCCGTCCAGGAAATCGTCTTTCGCGTCGTTGATCTCCCGCTTGTCGATCAAGCAACCGGTATCTGGGATTGTCGTCCACCCGAACGGATCATCGCGTATGTATACCCAGCGCAGGCGCCCCTGGGAGTCCCGCGGCCACCACGCCTTGCACCATCGTGGGTGCTTGGCAGACGGGCGCACGCGCAGATAGACAGGATCTTTTTTCTTTGATCGTTTGGTCATCAGTTCCTCAGCTCAAAAATGTTTCGATACAGATACACGGCGTGTGCAAGATCTTGAACGCGCACAAACCGGGCGCGGTGTAACCCATCGCGCCAGATCACTTGCTCGAAGAATTCTGACGCTGCTCTGGAAAAACACATCCCCACTTCCGCTGTCAGGCTGCTGTAGTCGATCAGACGGCGATCAGTTTCAGGTTTGTTGTCTGCGTTGTTCGCGTTCGTCCGCACACCGGTCACTACGTACAGCGAGCCCTTGTAGTGCAGATAGAGCCCTTTAGCGTTGCTCATGATTTTTCCTTCGGCATGATGCAGACTTCGTCACGGATCATCTTGATCCTACTTTTCCGCACCGGCCACACGTATGCACACGAGGGGTGATGGTTCCACGAATCGTCTCCATGCTCTATGGATTCCCACGCGCCTGCCTCTGAATCGAACGGACCAATCTCGCGGAGCCCAGGGATTTTTGCGAACCACACCACCTCAATTTTAGCCATGTGATCTTCTCTTCCTATTGTGAGTCAGGAGCACAATCGTCGGTTGGTTTGGTGTCGCCTTTGCACATGAATACGCAGCGCTCGGTATCGCACCCGTCCATGCACCGCTCTGTGATTATGCACGACGTGGTTTTCACCGTGATGAAGCCAGCAAGGATCGCCAGGATCAAGACGGCAACAGGGATCTCTATCTCGAAGTTGTCAAACATCACCGTTTCCTTTTCGGCGCCGGCAACAGCGGCGGCATCTTGCCGTTGGTGTAGGCGGCTTCGAGCTGGGGCGCGGCCCACTCGCCGAAGGTCGCGCCGTTGGACAGCACGACATCGGCCAAGAACTCACGCTCGATGGTCGAGATGCCGCAGTCGACCGCTTCGAGCTTGGCTTTGACGATCAGGGCCAGGGCCCGCCAACGCTGGCGCTGTGCCTGCTCCCACGCAGTGTATGCGGAGGCTTCGCTGCGCTCCCTACCGGTCTCTGTCAGCGTGAACTCTTCGCTGTTCCTGTCCGGGATCGGAAGCGAGATCTTGACCTGGCGGCCCTCGATACTGAACCCGATGAAGGCACGGGGCGGGTCGCTTTGCCACGCCGAGATGAACTGGTCAGCTCCGTAGCGTGTCAGGATCTTCTCGATCTCGGCCTTCGACCGGTCGATCCCGACACTCGTGTTGGTTGCGTACTTACCCACGGCTACATCCCTTTTTCGGCTTCGGCGGTGGTCTTGATGAATCGGCGCACGCGCCAGACCGCATCCGACTGCGTGCAGGAGGCAATGTGCTTGTTGTGGTTTCGGATCGTCGCCAGCTTATTTAGACGCTCGCGGTGGATCTGTATGCCGTCGGTGATCGAGGCCGCACACAACAGGTCGATCAGAGCCATGATGTCGCCGCACTCTTTTTGCAGCTGCTCGGTGTTCGTCCCGCGCTCCGGGTGGTCTGGGTGGTAGCTCTCCGGCCCGTGGCGCAGTAGTTTTGTGCAGGCCTGGACGGCTTCGCCGCATTCCTCGGCTAGCTGGATCAGCAACTGCTCTTGTTCGTTTGTCACAAATCCTCCCAAAGAAACCGCACAAACTTATCGATGGCGATTGTGGGCCATATGACCACCGCCACCACGCACGCCAACATCCAAAGCGGTATGAATAACCATAGGGGCTCGCGTAGTTCTTCTTTCTGTATTTTGTGCACCACGATGGGGAACGATGCGCAGGCCACCATGCAGTACAAGATCAGAACGGCCCACATGATCATCAGCTTTGTCCTCTCACATGCATGGCCACAGCGCGCGTCATCTCGCGCGTCGCACTTTTCACGACGGGGAACAGCGCGACCATCCTCGCGGTTTGTTCGCTAGGCTCCACCGTGCAGACCTCGTAGCTGCCATCGCTGGGCGCGCGCACCAAATAGCGGACGACGTGACCGATCATGCCGTTTGGCTTCGGCACCATTTCGGGCCACGCGACCACGAGCGTGCGTCCGTCAGGTAGTCGCATTAGGCGCCCTCTCTCCTGATCCTGTGCAGGGTGGAACGGTCTCGCTGATCTTGAAGTCCGCGCTGTTTTCTGTTTTTGGATCGGTGCTGTAGCCCAGCCTGTAAGAGGTTCTTCCTAGATCCCCCAAGATTGCTTTTGGTGATTGAGCAACCCACCTGCGACGTAGCCCACAGTGCGCGCACTGCATGTGATTACGTCCGGGCGGCCCGATGGTGCTGTTTGATTCCCACCGGTGCCGTCGTCTTGGCTTGAACCCCATGATCTACTCCTTCCACAAGTCGGCGATCGTGCTCAAAAACCGCGCTGTGAAATCCACGAGATCGACGTCTCCGTCATCGACCCAGGTAGCCGGCACGTTGCGCAGCCTATCCGCCAAGCCTGCAAGTTCTTTGCGCAGGCCGGTGATATCTTCGAGCACCATGGCGGTTTTGTGATCGTGACAGGCCGGCACCCCCTGGTGCGTTGTGCCTTTGGCCGGCTCCACACAGCGCTCCTCAACCGGGACGAACCCATCGTGGCCGGCGCCAGCATGGACATCGAGCATCTCGCACTGCGCACGGGTGTCCTTGGTCCGCTCGATCAGCACCACCGCGTTTTCGATGATGAACTCGCGCAGCGATTCGACCTCGCGGTACAGCCGGGTACAGCCCTCGCGCAGCTCGGTCTTGACCGCGTCTCTGTGCGGGACGTGCGATCCTTGCTTGATCAGCCGCAGCAGCCCGCTCATGGCTGCACTCCTTTTTCGATGGCCTTAAGAACATGATTCTTGATGCGGGACTGCGCCAACTGCAACCCCTCCTCACGCCCGATGAGGTGCGCGTCTTGGATCGCTATGCCCATGTAGTGCCAGAGCGTGCGATGCGCATCGAGTCCTTTCGGAGATCCCGCATCGACACCGGCAGCTATCAGAAATTGTGCAAAATGCTCGTCGACGTTGTGACGAATCGCCGCCAGCTCCTTCGGATCCATCGGCGGGGCGGGGTCGGTCGGCGCGGCCGCTAACCGTTGTTTGATGGCCTCGATCTTTTCTGTGAATGCATCGACGTTGGTCACGTAACTCGGGACTCTTCGCGCGATCGTGTCCAGAAAACGAACATCGGCCATATCGTTGAACCCGTCGCCCTCGCATCCCGGGCAGCAGCTGTCAGAATACGCCCCGTGATTGTCGCAGTAATTCATTGTTCTCCCTTTCCGTGATTGCCCCGATCGCAAGACGGACAACAGGCCGCTGTCTTTTCTGTCCTGCACAGGCCGTAGAAAATCAGCGCCCCGATCCCTAGCGAGACTAGGCGCCCAACCTCTTGTGCGTCGCTACCATGATCGATAGCCAACTTGATGCCGTTCATTACTTCTCGGTGTAGCCCGGTCGGCTGAGCCTGCCCCAGCTCCCAACGCAGCACCGTCTGTCGGCTCACCCCGAGCGCGTGCGCCCATGACGGCACCGGCAACCCGAGCTGTTCGCGCAGCTGTGGGATCATCCGTAGCGGTTCCATCCGCACACCGAGCAGCGGTCCGCGCCGAGAGCGAACACGTGATAGGTACCCTCCTTGCACGGCGGCACGTTGTTGTCGTCATTCAAGCGGATCGCGTGCAGCTTGCACGCCTTCACCGTGGCGCGCTCGGCGACGACTTCGCCATCTAGCAGCAACTCGTAGCTGAGCACTTTGATGCGGGTGCCCCGTACGGGACGAATCTCCCAGCGCCCGCAGTGCGAAAGTGTTCGGCCGTTGCGCGGCCGCTTCCATTTAATCACGCGGGCTGCTCCTTTGCCTCGGCTTCCCAGCGCTTGCGCCGATGGTACGGCCCCATTTCTTCGCGCAGAAAATCAAGCGTCTTCCCCGCCACGTCGTGGCCAGACGGATAGTAAAAATAACTATTAAACTCTTTTCGGATCTCGACGATTCGATCACTATCGGCCCCGCCTTCGCAGCGCAGCGTGAACCGGATTTTGATGCGGGTGTTGTATTCCGACAGTTCAACTACATCGATAATCTCCCGCACCGCTTCTTTGACCCACTGCTTTTTCTCGTCTAGCGGCGCCGACACCGGGATCATTTTGGTGACCTCGCGCGACTTCATCAGAGCAGAGATGATCCCGTCGGCCTCCTCCTCCTCCGGCGGCGCCTGTAGCTGCGGAACGTCGTAATCGCCGATAACACGGGCCTTGGCTACGCGCCGCTTGTGACGACGCCTGTCCAGGACCGCGGCTAGATGACCGCCGACCATCCCAAGCAAAAACGACGCGAGCAGGCCGGTCACAGTCCCGCCCTGCGAGCGCGCTCACACTGCCAGCGGCCCCAGCTCCCTTGCCAGTTACAGCGCCGGCCGAATCGGCGGTGCAGCGTGTGCATCTCGGTAAGGTTGGTAGTACACAGATCATCCCAGATGTCGTGCCACACACAATCCCAGCGGGCACCGCGCGGCGGCTTCCATGCGAACGCATCACCGGGGATGATTTCCAGGCGCTCGGTACCGAACCGTTCGAGGTAGTGCGCCCCGGCCAATGCGATCACTTCCGAGGATTTCTCGATGACGGTTACGTGGCCGACGTTGTGGTTGATCAAGCACCCCTGCACCGCCATGCCAAGCCCGAGTCCGTGGATCAGCACGCGCCCCTCCGCCCGGCGCAATAGCTCAAAGTGATCACGAATCTCGTCGGGTGTGTCCGACATAACGAGGCAGTTCCCACGCATCAGCCGGGTGTACGCCCCGGACGGGACAGCGCGGCCGCCATGTGATAATGAAAGTATGCGCTCCAGGCCGGCCTCTTTTTCCGAGACAGAAAACCGCTCGATCCTCCAATGACCGCACTGCCCTTCCGGCACATCGACCTGATACTTTTCCCACCAGCTGATCATGCGGGGCATTGCTCGCCCTCAAGGCTGTGGGGCAGCTCGCCCAGATGCTCGACGCGCACGATGTCACGGATCTGCTGTTCAAACAGGTCCGGGTCCAGGCGGCCACAACCATCGCGGATCATGGAGATCAGCGATTCGGCCATGAGATACCAGCCGCGGCACCTGATCCCCGCAAACTCCCCTATTGGGCCCTGCGCCCCGAACTCGGTGCGGATCTGGTCTGAATAGGCGATCCACGCGCCGAATAGGCGAACAATGCCCTCTTCGACACCGGGCTTAGGCGAAACCATCGCGCGCACGTGCTGGTGCTCCCTATTTGTTTCGGTTGTGGGCGTAGAAGAATCCATGGTCCGGCTCCCCTAATTGGCCGCGATCCCCAAGGAGCGCGACATCGGCAAGTGGTTGATTGTATACGCTAGTGTATACGCTACTTCGGATATATTAAATTAACGTTAGTAGACGTCAAGTCTTTGATCGCGGTTTTTGGGGGATCGCGGTGTCGTCTCCCCTAAAAGGGCGCGCAGGAGCCCCTATAGGCCGCCGAATAGGGGCTTTTCCCCTATCGGCGCCCGCTGTGCCCGCGCCGTCGCACGTCCCGCAGGGCTCGTATAGGCCGATCGCAGGCCCGGTCAGGCAAACCCAGCCGATGCCCCCGCATTCAGGGCAGGGCAGCCCGGCCGGGCGCGCTACTTCCCCGAGATCGGCCTGGGCGTTTGCGGAGGCACTGTGGTGGTCCGTGCGCGAATCTCGGCCGCCGCTGCTATTCGCGCCGGATCGACGCCCACCAGGTGAGGCAGCAACGGCCGCACGGCCGCGAGCGCCCATTTCTGATCGCTGTCGTCCATCACCGCCCAAACCCTGGACAGGACCGGCTCGAACTCCCCGTGGTTCTGCCAGGGGGCCTCGAACATGGCAGCGATCACACGGAGGTATTGGACAACGCGGGGCGGCATTTGGATGCGTAGAGGGTAGCGCATCACCCCAATAATGCAGAGCGGTTGGCATCACGCACGTTCCACAACGCGTGTGGCCTCACGGTGAGCTGTTTCGATGTTGCGGGCGATACCGAAACGGGTGCCGATCAAAGCCGCCCCCAGCCGTGTGGCGCGACACACTACCCACATCGTGGATCCCACACCAGGCAGAGGCACTAGGTCGATGCACCAGCCAAACCCGTAACGGTCGCGCCCGTCGCGCCAGTAGACCGGCCCATCCCAGGTCCCGATCTCCGTGGTGAACGCGCGCCGCGGGCCCATTGAGTCCGACGAACTGGTGTACCCGACCGGGCCGGCGGGCGCCAATGCTTCGGGTATCGCGTCTTTGTTGTCGTGGCACTGACATTTGCAGCTCATGGCAATCTCCTGTGTTCTTTGGTTCGGATCTCGTCGCGCACCACCGACCACGGGATCCTGGACCGGACCAGGTCGGCGTGTTGCTTCAGTGCTTTGAAATAGTCAACGCTATAGGCGGCGCTGGCGGCGCTGGCGGCGCGAACGGCGTGGACGACGCTGGCGGCGCGAGTGGCGTGGACGGCGGCGCTGGCGGCGTAGGCGGCGCCGTCGGAGATACTGCCGACGGCGTTGGCGTCGTCGACGGCGCAAAGTACTTGCTCGATCGCCGCTTGCCCGTCGCACCACGCCTCGGCAGTTTCGATCGCAATGCGCGGACGATCCTCGCCCTTGGGAACATATCGCAGAGCCGTGCGGGCGCAGTCGCAGCCGGCGCGCACCACGAGCTTGTGATCGACCTCAATCGAGATCGCTATTAGTAGTAACCAGTCCCCTCGCTCGCACTGGTGCCAGGCCCGTGCGTAGCTGCGTTGCGTGCTCAGCCACTCATTCAGATCAAGATCCGAACAGAACAGCGGCAGCGGTTGTTGTTTTCTCCGGCCTTGTCGTTCTGCGCGCACCTCAAACGCAGCGAGCAACTGATCCTCCAGGTTCAGATCGACGAACGCGCGGCGCCTGCGCAATTCACGGATCGCTCTAATCGCTATATTGAACTGCGCAATCAGACCATCGCACGAGATTCCGTGTGAATACCCGTACAGGAAATCGCCCAGCGTACCCGGCTCGTCGATGATTTCGGTCATGGCAATCTCCTGTGTTCTTTGGTTCGGATCACGTCGCGCACAGCCGAACACGGGATCCTGGACCGGACCAGATCGGCGTGGTGCTTCAATGTTTTGAAATAGTCAACGCCATAGGCGGCGCTGGCGGCTTCGGCGGCGTCGGCGGCGGCGTCGGGGGCGCCTATGGCGTTGACGGCGGTGTGGACGGCGGCGCTGGCGGCGCGAGCGGCGGCGTAGGCGGCGTCGTCGGCGGCGTAGACATCGATGGTGCCGGCATTGACGTCGGCGCTGAGTACTTGCCCGATCGTCACGTCCCCATCGCACCACGCTTCAGTCGTTTCGATCGCGATCCGAGGCCGATCTTCGCCCTCGGGCACGTAGCGCAGCGCCGTGCGGGCGCAGTCACAGGCAGCGCGAACGATGCTCCTGTGCTCGATACGGATTCTAGCCGCGATCCGCAGCAGCCAGTCCCCTCGCTCGCACTGGTGCCAGGCCCGTGCGTAGCTGCGTTGCGTGCTCAGCCACTCATTCAGATCAAGATCCGAACAGAACAGCGGCAGCGGTTGGTGCTTCTGTCTTTCCTGCCGATCGATGCGTTTTTGTAGTGCCCTGTGCAGGCGCTGCGCTAGATCTCCGCTATCAGCGGGCAGGTGGTTGGTCCCGCGCAGATCGCGGATGCATTGCATGGCCCAAAGCATGCGCCTATCAGCGTCGGAATTGATAGAGCACCCCTCGGCGTACCCGTACAGGAAATCGCCCAGTGTGATCGGCATCGGTTCGAGCATCACGGCAGGCGCCTCCACTCTTTGTCCCGAATCACGTCGCGCACCGCCGACCATGGGATCCGGGACCGGATCAGGTCGGCGTGGTGCTTGCGGGCGGAGAAGTAGTTGTGGGCGGCGTTGGCGGCGTTGGCGGCGTCGGCGGCGTTGGCGGCCGCGCGCGCGGCAGCATCGGCGATATTGGCGATATCGTCGACATTGCCATGGGCGTAGTGGGTAGCGTAGGCGGCGGCAGCAGCATGGGAGGCGGAAGCGGCAGCATCAGCAGCGGAATCGTCGGAGGCAGCGTAGGTAGCACGGGAGGCATCGGCGTCGTCGACAGCGTTACGCACCTGACTGGACGTCGCTTTGTCATCGCACCATTTTTCTACAACTTCGATTGCGTGGAGTGGCCGATCATCGCCCTCGGGCACGTAACACAGCGCCGTGCGGGCGCAGTCGCAGGCGGCGCGCACCACGAGCTTGTTGTCGACGACAATGTTTGCTGCAATTCGCAACAACCAATCTCCGTGCTCGCACAGATGCCAGGCCTGTGCGTAGCTGCGCTGACCACACAACCAAAGATAATCAATAACGCCGGTAGTGACGAACAACGGCAGCGGGGTCTGGGCTCTTATGGCTCTCCTCTGTTCGTACTTGTGGAGCGCCGGGAACAGTTGATCGCGCAACGTCTCGTGCATGTCGGCGTGTAGCCGGTAGCCCCGCAAATCCTGGATGTGATCAATAGCGGCATTGACCCGCTCTGTGGTGATCGTGCGCTGCGTACGTTCGATCGTGATCGCGTGCGAGTAGCCATAGAGGAAGTCACCAAGGCTAATGGGCTCGTCGATCATCATGGCAGCCGCCCGCCTTCTTGGGTCCGAATCGCGGCCCGCACCGCCGGCCACGGGATCCTGGACCGGATCAGGTTGGCGCACTGTTTGTGGGCAGCCCGGCAGGCGTCCGCGCTGGCAACACTGGCCGCGTCAGCGACGTAGGCGGCGGCGTTGCCTTCTCCAAAAGATCTGTGGGCGGCATCACCCGAGGCGGAGCCAGCAGCATAATAAGCATTACCACCAGCAACGTCGCCGGATCTGTAGGTACATGATCCTCCGCCATAGGCTTGTCTGGAAGCCACTGCTACCTCTTCTATCGTCGCCCGCCCCTCGCACCATGCCTCAGTAGTTTCGATCGTAATTCGTGGGCGATCCTCACCCTCTGGCACGTAAGGCAGCGCCGCGCGAGCGCAGTCACAAGCGGCGCGCACCACGAGCTTGTGATCGACCTCGATTGAGGCCGCGATCTGCAGTAACCAACTCCCCCGCTCGCACAGGTGCCACGCTCGCAGGTAACTGCGCTGCGTGCGCAGCCAATTCCCTAGATCATCCTCCTCGCTCACGTCGAACAACGACAACTGATCAGACACGCGCCGGGTGGCACGTGCGTCGCGAAGGTTGAACGCGACAGAGAGCCGCTCTGAAAATTCAGCTTTGCCGTGGTACGGCCACGAGTCTCCGCGCAGCTTCCGCAGACAACGCATCCCGTACTTGACGCGTCCTTCTCGGTGTCCCTGCTGTTCGTACGCGACGCCCTCGGAATAGACGTAGATGAAATCGGCCAGCCCGAGCGGCTCGATGATTTCAGTCATGGCAGCCGCCCGCCCTCTTTGGCTCGAACCATTGGCCACAACACACACCACTTGATCCTGGATCGGATCATGTCTGGGAACGCATCGCCCGGCTTTTTACCATCGACAACTAGAGCGCCGATCCTGTTCATTTTCTGCAGTGCTGCAGAGGCGCCTGCCTGGCCGTTGTTATAGAGGGCTCCCTGCAGCAGGTCCGCCGCGGCCTGGGCGACCTCGCTGCCCCAATAGGATGGCGCCTCGGGATGCTCTCTGGTGCTGCTTGCAATACGACTGGCTGACGAGCGCGCCGCATAGTGTAGGTCCCTGAGATCAGATATTTTCAATCGGCCGTCGCACCAACGCTCCACCGCGTCGATCACTTCTTGCGGGACGGTGCTGCCCTTGACAATTGGCAGCACGGTCCGCACACAAGCGCAGCAAACACCCAAAATCTCCTTGGCAGAGATGCCCGCTGTGGATGCGAACACAACTAGCGGCGGCGCACTGTTGCACGTGTGCCACCACCGGGTGTAGGTCAAGCACGAGTCGTTTATGATGTTGCCTCGCATGCCTAGAACAGTGTTCGATCGCCGTAGATGATCCCGCACCGTGTATTTTTCCAATGCAGCAGCGAGGTCTTTTTCTAATGCTGAGATATCTCTCGGCATCGAGCCGCCGCGTAGATCTCGCAACTTTCTCACCGCGAACCGTATTGCTGATTCTTTCGCCGATTCAGCATGCAGCCTGTTGAACGGCACGAACCGGCCCAGCGCCTCGTAGTAGGCGTAGACGAAATCGGCCGGCCCAAGCGGTTCGACGTGATCAGTCACTCTCTGGCGGCCCCAGTACCTGCAGGCACGTGTCAAACGCGGTGTGGATAGCCTCGTGGGCGATGCTGAACCACTGCCGGTGCAGAGCAAGCGGGCAGACCCCTATGTCGGTAGGCCACAGCGATCCGGACTGAATCCCGGACAGGACATCAGAGATCGTGTCGTCTTCGCGGTCGGACAAAAACACGTCTTCGGGTTTCTGCAGCGTGCAGGCTAGATACTTGGCGGCGTACAGCGCCAGCATGCAGGCCTCTCGCTCGTCGTAGTCCAACAGGAAATTCCCCATCACGTTCGACAGGTGTTCGTGTTTGTCGTTCATTTTCTATCCTTGCCGGTACAGGTTTGACGAAGCCGCTCGGCCTTGTAGCGGGCTGCTCGGGCGCATTTGCGCCATACGGCTCGTGTGTGATCTGCACTAACCCGCGTATGTGAACTAAGTATGGTGGGGTCGCACTTAACCAAGTGCCATTGATCGCCGATGCGGAACACGATGCCTCCGCCCTGCAATGCCAAGAGTTGTTTTTTGTTTTCCACTTCTACCGTTTCCACCCTGTAGGACTCGTCCGCGCTGATGATCTGCGTTTGTGTTCGATTGGCTTTAGTGATCCCGCACCCGTCGACCACTGCAAAACCGCGATCATGGACCGTCTCTTTCCAGTTATGGGATAGATTCACGACGGGCCCCTCGCATGGGTTGTTTGAGACCGACGCCCTCATGCCGGGCGCGATAAGGACGGCGATCTTGTCTGACCAATGCATCCCTCGGCGGAAAGCCTTTTTCGCTAGATAAACAGCCCGCGCGTTCCAACGTATCGCGCGATTCGCTTTGTTGGACAGATCACCGGTGACACCGTCAAAACTAACCGTGGGCATTAGTTGGTTGCGTCTCTCGCGAGTGTCAACCATTCCACGGAGCCTCAATTCCGCGATGGCTTTCGGGCCTCTCGGCAACGGGCCGCCGCGCAATTCTTCGATAGCATTTAGACCGGTGCTAATCGAATGCCTCTTGTCCCTGAACCTCATCAGAGAGTCCCGTGCGTGCGCGTAGGCGTACAGTAGATCACCGAGGCCAACAGGCTCCTCGATCAGCGTCATGGCAGACAAACCTCTTTGGATCGAATCGCGTTTCGCACCGCCGACCACGGGATCCTGGACCGGACCATGTCGGCGTGCTGCGCTCGGGCTTGTTTGTGAGCAGTGTGGGTGTTGATGGTATTGACAGCTGTTCCAGCACCGATGACGTTGGCGGTGTTGGCGGCGGACGCGGCGGCTTTAGCGGCGGCATCGGCAGCACGGACGGGGTGGACGACGGCGTAGGCGGCATTGACGGCACCGAGGGCAGCGGTTCCAGCAGCAACGCCGCCGCTGCCCTCGGTGCCGTAGGGAGTGACGGCGGAGGCGACGCTGGCCGCAAAACTCACCTGCTTCAAGGTCGCCCGTCCCTCACACCAGGCCTCGGTGGCTTCAATTGCTAGCCGCGGCCGGTGCTCTCCCTCGGGTATGTACCGCAGCGCCGTGCGGGCGCAATCGCAGCCGGCGCGCACCACGAGCTTGTGATCTGCACCTATTATTGCGGCGATCCCCAACAACCAATCCCCTCGTTCACATAGGTGCCATGCTCGTGTGTAACTGCGCTGTGTGCGCAGCCAGGTATTTGCACCAACATACCGCGACACGAACAACGGTAACTGTAGATCTACTCTCCACTCGATGCGCTCATCGCGCTTTTTCAGCGCGATGACCAACCACTCTTCTAGGTCTCCCTTGATCTCGTCGGACAACTCCTGCCCGCGCAGCTCCTGCAGGCGGGCGATCCCGGTGACGTATTGATCACCGACATTCGCGCGCCCCGATGCGCACGCCTCGTGGTAGGCGTAGATGAAATCGGCCAGCCCGAGTGGTTCTTCGATCAGCGTCATACCAGGATTCGTGTTAGCCGCCCCAGAGCCTCGCTCGGATGGCCGCGCTGGACTCCCCGCCGCCCTGTTTCAGTGCGTGAGGAGCCATATATGGGATCTGAATCTGCAGCATGTCGAGCGTTGTCGCGTACTGCTCTACGCGCTTCATGTGTTGTTCGGTACGATCATCCCGGCAGGTGCAGTTGCCGGCGGGCAGCCCCTTTTTTCCGCACAGGCACAGGTGCGCCGAGCCAAACACAAACGGCGCCTGATCACCCAGCGCGCGGATCGATTCGCGCAGTTTGGCAATCACAGCTGGGTGGAAGTCTGGCAGATCGTCTAGGTACAACACGCCGAAGCTGGCCAGCTCGACCTCGCCGAGATGGGCGCGTCTGGGATTGCCGCACATGCCTGTGATGCTCACCGAATTGTGCGGCGCACGGAACGGGCGAAATGATGGCGGCGCGCACGGGGTCTGCCTGAGATGCCTAGACTCGATCCCAAACAGGATCTCAGATTGCGCGCTGGATAGTGGAGGCAACAGCCCGTCGATGCGACGCGCCAGCATTAACGGCGCGTATCCAGGTGGCGACAGAAACAACACGCCGAGGCCGTTTTTCAGCGCGTGCTCGATCTGCTCTATGACGGGGCTCAGCTCAGCGGGAACGTCGGACATGTTCATCTGGATCGCCATCACTAACTAATCACTTCGATCTGTTCTTCAACCGCGGCAACCGCTTCGCGCAGTGAGTCGACCGGGGTGCTCGCCGTGTACTGGCCGTCGATATGAGTGCAGCCTGTAACCCAGACATCGCCGTTCCAGAACGTGGTGAACGAGATCTCAGACCGGACTGCTTCTGGCGGCATCGGGGCCTGCCCCGCTAGCACGCGCGTCTGTGCCTCTTCCCAGAGGGATTTGCACCCATCGCACGTGGTCATTTCAGGGCGCGCGGACTTCCACAAGTGATCAAAATGTTCCATGAACACTAGGTTGTCCCTGGCTATATCTAGATCGTTGAGCAGATCCAGTGCGAATCTGCGGATGTTGTTTCGTTGTTCTGTGGTTAGTGTCATCGTCGGGTCCTTTCAGTCGGTAGATATGCTTGTCTGTCTTGCGGCATCCCTCGCCGCTGCATCGCGCACTCGCTCGATCGCGCGTTCACGTGCGTTTTCATGCAACCGCGGCGGGGCCTGTTCTGGACCAGACGGGAGGGTCCGGCGCTTTACCAGGGCGACTGCTTGCACTCTGATCCAGTTCCCATCTGGGACTCTGCAGATGATCCCCTCACTCAAAAACCCACAGTCGCCAGACACATCAAGCCACTGACCCCAGTAACTTTCTTGGGCCAACGGAATCGGTTTGCACGGGTGCATAGAAACCACAACCCGGTTTTCGACCACGGCTGCACCGCGCCGGTAGACATCCCCGAGCCAATTCTTGCCCATGAAAACAATGGTCTCATTGGACGTATTTTCGACACGGGGTATGTGCCGGCTGTAGTGGACCTCCGACTTGATGTGCCGCCTGTACACGTTGAAGATGCTGCATGTCGCTCGCAAAAATAGGTTTTCGACCCGGTAGCAGTACCGGAAATCAGGCGCACACTTGTTCGCCAGATCATCATTAACCCCGTCGGACGACTTGTAGATATGTTGTGCAGCGACGCGCTGAGCAGCGATGCCCAGGGCGTCGCGAAGCCTCTTGCGCAAGACAGCCGTGCCAGCCGGCATGGTCTCGGGATTGCCTAGCAGCTTGCGCAGTTCTCCGATGCCCTTTTCGACCGCGGCAGTGATCATCTTGTCGTGCAGTGCCTCCACCAACGAGAAATCCCGTGTCACGTGCTGGCGCGCGTTCGCGTAGGCGTAGTAGAAATCTCCATCGCACAAGGGCATTGTCGGGTCCTTTCAGTCGGGGCGGCGAACGTCGATCCAGCCACCCTCGATCAATGTGATCGCTTTGGTCGGTCCGGGCTCATATTCGGCGATGCGTCCTTTGAGGTCGCTACATGTTGGGTGCTGCCACTCCTTGAGCCGCACCACGCGCCGATCGACTCCGAAGATCTCCACCAGCACATCGCCCACTTGCACGTCACTACATCGGATGTGTTGCACTGTCACAAGCCTCTCCTTGGTTTGTACTGCGTTGGTACTGCAAGGATTCGCGAATCGCGTTGCGCATTCGCTCGATGTCGTCCGGTCCAACAGGAAGTTTTTTCCAGACCTCGTCTGTATACCCAATCGGGACTGCAACCCAGTTCCCACCCGGGATCCGGCTAGCTAGCACGTTCAGAACGGATGGGGCTGTCCCTGCGTAGGATCGATAAGCCAGTTGGCAGCAGTGCCACGTTTCGCACCCATTGATAGCGGGACTGCGTTTTGCCTCGATCGTGAATCGTCCGCCGATTGCAGCCAGTCCCCTCTTGTGTACGTCGCGGTACCAACGGTTCCCGATTATTATGTAAGACGGTGTGTTGTCCGTTACCAACTCCCCATAGGTCTGGGAGTAGTTACTCTCGACGGTTATGGTGCCTCTTGTGTGTAGACCATCCACCAGGTCATTCGCGATGGTTTCGATCCGGGTCTCCCAGCGGGCTTGGTTATCGTACTTGTTCGACAGGTCGCCCGTGACGCCGTCTAGGGATGCTGGTACGCGCCGGTCCTGTACGCGCTGTGCTGCGAGCACGAGGGCGTTCGCTATGCGCTTGCGCAACTCACGCGCGCCGCGAGGCAGCCGGCGGACCTGGCGCAGCTCATACAGAGACTCGATCCCGTGCTGGACACAGGCCCGAATCGCGCTCGGGTCGGTGGACCGATTGTCCTGGATGTGCTGATCCCGCGCGTGTGCCAGCGCGTAGTAGAAATCGCCCTCTGTCAGTGGTAGTTGCAGCATGGTGTCCCGGATCTAGTCGTCCCCGTCGGTAACATGCACTGCGAAGTCTGCAAACGCGCCGACGTCGGCCAACTCGCCTCGCAAAAACTCGGCCAGCCGGGCTTTGATGCGCATCCCGTTGTAGGCGCTCAACGCGCGGGCCATGCGTTCCTCGTTCGCTCCGAGCGTTTTGCTCGAAAGTGTGACCGAGATAATTACGAGAGGTAGTGTGCTGTCCGGCATCGTTCTGTCCCCCTTACCTGCCCCTTGCGATCGCGATGTTGATTTGGCGCACGAATCGACCCTCGCGGTGTGTGCGGCTGTTATCTCGTGTGTCTACGATCCAGGCCTCATGTGTGCCCAGTTGCTCGGGCTGCGCTCGCAACCACGTCAGAGCGCGGGACCGTGCGCGGCACCATCCGATCCGACGGCCACGCATCATGGCCGGGTCGTAGTGATACAGGTGATACCGACAATCCCCGAACCAGCCCTCGTGTGGTGCCTCGTGCGGCGCGGTCAGCGGGCGCGGGATCCGTTCTTTCCACGTGCCTCCCATCATGCGTACTGCGCGACGTCGGCCGCGTCCAATTCGTCGACTGCAATCCCGAGCGCGCGCATGCGATCCCCGATGGCATAGTGCGCGGTGATGTAGTCGTTTCGGTAATCCCCGGGGATCTCGTGCAACTCGTACGAACTGAAGAACCCGAGCAGATAGGCGTGGTAGCAATCCCCCTCATGGGAATCTCTATCGAGCGCGATCTGCAGATCCTCGCTCACGTACGCCGCGGCGTAGTTGCCCGCGTCGAAAGCCCACGAGAGTTTGGTGTTTGTGTTGGTGTCCGGCATGTTGCTCCTACTTCCAGCGGGTGAGTTTTGCGGTCCCGTCTAGGATCTCTATTTCTGCGGTCCGCGGCCCGACTTGAAATCCGCGCCCTTGTTTTCCGACGAGTGCTAGATAGCGCCCGCTGCCAAGATCTTTTTCGATCGCGATTGTGAACAGCCGCTCGCCCTTTTTGGTCGTTACAATCGCGGCGCCGAGCGCGTACACACGGGCGTACCAGCCGAGGGTGACCCACACGGTGATCGACGAATCGAGGCCAGACCACTTGCGGTTCGCACTCCTTACCTTTACCGCACAACCGTTGATGTTGGGAAAATCCTTGGCGTGGACGTCAATCAGGTGATCGCCACCCGCCCACTTGCCGCCCGCTTGCCGATAGGAGCACTCGCGCAAGCAATCGATCGCGTGCCCGATCACGCGCATCTTGGCGCGCTCCCTCAGCGAGAACGGCAAACAGGGGCGCGCATCGCGCCGTTGGCGGGATAGTTCGAGGCAACGGGTGATCCGATCGGTGAGATCAGAGGCGCCGGCCGGCAGTCTGGACACGCCGCGCAAGCCGCGCAACGCGGCTATGCCGGCAGCCGCCGAGTCCCGATCGCGGGCCACGCTGTAGGCGTAGATGAAATCGGCCAGCCCGAGCGGTTCTGCTTTCGCGGTCACGATCATGATCATCTCCTACAGGCACAGCCCTATTTCGGGCACTGAGAAATCGCTCGGTTCTTGGCACGTGCGCCCGTCCGCACACTCGGGTGCTTGCTCGCCCTCGTAGTTCCAGAGGTCGCAATAGGCGCGACAACGGCTCCCCGAGCACAGCAGCCCAGGGCTACAACGGCCCCAGCTCGGGTGGCACGATTCGCCCTCAGCACGCGGCTGATCGGACAGTGCCGAACACCTAAAAACAGGGGCAACCCACTCACACTGTGTATCGGACCAGCAGGTACTCGCATCGAGCGGGTGACACTCGTAGATCCACGGAGGCGGATCCGGCCGAGCGTCGGCCGACGGGATCGTGGCGTCGGGCGGCGGGATCATGGCGTCGGGCGGCGGGATCGTGGCGTCCGGGGCGCCGGGTGCGGCGTCCGTCCCGTCTGGGATCGCGGCGTCGGGGGCGCCGGGTGCGGCGTCCGTCCCGTCTGGGATCGCGGCGTCGGTGCCCGCGTCGGTCCCGTCTGGGATCTCGGCATCAGTATCAGCGGCGCCCGTGTCGGGCCCAGGTAGCGGCTCCGTAGCGCACGCGGCGAGCGCGACGAGTGCAGTGGTGATCAGTCGTTTCATCGGTTCTCCCAGTCAAGCTCGGCGCCGTTTCGGTGGTACGCGCTCACGCGCCCGGACCATCCCGCGCTCGTGGTGCGGTCATGTAGCCGACGAGCGGCGGCCGTCGCCTGTTCACAGGAGCGGACCTCGCTACGGTGCGCCACGACCGCCACTACTGTGTAGGGATGCGCCGCGCCCGGCTCCGTGGTTTCTACTGGGGCGCCGGCCTCGATCAACGGCGCGAGAGTTTCGGCGAGCCGCTCGTGTGCGTGGATCTCATAGCGGCCTCTGTTTCGCTCGTACATGCGGCCGAGTCGTCGATCGCGCGTTTTACCAGCGCTCGGGCGATTCCCAGCTGGCTATGTGATAGGTGCCCCGTGGCCGCGCGGCCCGCGTACCCGTAGAGTAGTTCGGCGCGTGTGGCGATCGGCTCGCCGCGGGACCACTCATAGGCGCAATGGCTGTAATAGGTCATCGTCCTGCTCCCCCGTGCGTGTTGGCGCACTCGTCCGAGCAGTACGCGCGCCCGTTGAATAGTGCCCTGGGGCGCCCCTTGAGCGCTCGCGCGCAGTGGTGGCACCGCTGGGGAGCGTGGTACTCGCTCGCGCCGCACGAGCACCGTATGCGGTGCTCAAACGCTGCCAGATCAGCGTTGATGTAGATGCCGCACGGGCAGCAATCGATCCGAGTCGGTTGATCGCCACGATCAGCGTGGTGGTAGCCGCGGCCGCCACATACAGCGCATGAATCCAGATCTGCCATCGTCATGTCCTACCCCTTGTCCGGTATGGGACGCGGCCGATTGTCCGGCGGCCGCGTCCTGTGAAACTACCCTAGCTCTCCCAACCGTTGACGTCCACATCTACGACCGTCACCCCGTCGGGGGCGCGGCAATACGTGGGGGCCTCCACACGGGCCACCACGAATCGCTTGGCTTGCGCGGGCAGATCGGGCCATGACAAGCCGCAGTCCGTCAGGTGGATAACTACATCGAATTTCTGCGGTTTGCGGCTGCACTCACAACGGGTGCGCGCGTCATGGCGGCACCGTTGCGGCCGCGGGGTGTCGATCAACGCGTAGGCCTCCGTAGCGGAAGTACCGCCGCGGCCAATCAATGAAGATTTGATCGCCACATCCGCGCCGCGTTTCGGATGGATCCAGCCGTCCCACACTACGCAGGCATCATGCGCTACGAGGTAGACCGGGATCCCGGTCTGATCCGCGGCCGCTTTGACCTCAGCCGCGCACTGCGCGAGGGCCGCATCGGACATCGATCCGGATGTGTCGATTATCAGCGCCACGCGCGCCACGGTGGCCTGGTAACCGGGCAGCAAAAAATCGTTTCCCAGCTGGGATCGGCGGCCGCGTCGCTTCCACGTGCGATCGTGTCGTCCCGCGCTGGATTGCGCTTGGGCAAGCCCTTTGCGCAACAGGCGCCCGAACGGGATCCGCGCCGCGGGCCACTCGGACAACGCACACAAGCCATTACCGGCCGCGTTGCCGCGCTGTTTTTGGTCGGCCGCGGCCGCGATCGCCAGCTGGCGCCACTCGGACTCGGCCCGAGTTGCGCTCGCCGTGTTGGCGATCCCGTCCAGGACACCACAACCGGCGCCAGCGGCGGCCGCATTGCGCAAGATCCGACTCTCGCCGCCCTCGCCCTCGCCGCCCTCGCCCTCGCCGCCCTCGCCCTCGCCGCCCTCGCCCTCGCCGCCCTCGCCCTCGCCGCCCTCGCCCTCGCCCTGCTCGTCCTGTTTGTCCTGCTCGTCCTGTTTGTCCTGCTCGTCCTGTTTGGCCGCGGCGTAGTGCTGCTCTGATGTCCAATCCCAGCGATCTTGCTCGGGCAGTAGGATCCCAGCTCCGTCGCCAAAATGCTGAGACAGATCCGGCTCACGGATCCAATCCGTACCTGTAGCGGTCACGAGCGAATCGCGCAGCAACGCGTTGATCGCGCGGTCCCCAGATTGATTCCACAGATCATGATCACGGTTGCCGCGGCGCCACGTGTGGCCAACTAGCAGGTGGCACAACTCGTGCGCGGCTACCCACGCGCGCTCGCCGTGGGTAAGGGCCAGCACAAAGGCAGGATTGACCCAGATCTGCCCGTCGGCTGTGATGCCAGCTGTGGAGATCTGAGACTCGGCGCGAACGTACGGGATCGCGCGGATTGCCGGGCGAGCAAAATACGGGCAGGCAAACCCTAGATCGGACAGAGCATCACAGAACGCGGTCACGGCGCGATCGGATTCGGTCTGATTTGCTGTTGCGATCACGCTGCTACCTCGCTGTCCAGGTCGGCTCGAATTCCTAGATCGGTGAAAGAATCAATACAGACCTCGATCGCGTCGAGATCCAGCGCCGCGCCCATTGCGGCCAATTCGCGGGCCTGTGCCTCGGGGGCGGCTGTTTTGTGCTCGCGTGCGGTCTGATTCAGCTTGGTGCGCGCGTCCCGAGCGCACTCCAACGCATCGACGATCGCCAGCTGGCCCGCGCCCGTGGATAGCTGGTCAAGATTTTTGGCCCGACGGAATAGGTTGGCCAGGTCGCCACGTTGCCCGGCGCGCAACGCGTCGAACAGGTCGCGACATACCTCGCGGACCGTGCGCGCGATGTATTCGGCGGCCGCGCTATTGTCCGCGCTGATCTCGAACGGAACAAACCCGATCGACACTCGGACGGCGCTCCCGGCGAGAGCGGCGCTCTGATTGAATGCGCGCGCTTGCCGATCGAGCCGTTCATAGGCTTCGGTGAGCGCGGGCAGTGCGGCCGGGTCTGCGACCCAACCGAATTGGGTGGAGGCACAGTGGTTGCGCAGAACACATTTCAGGGCGCTCTGTTTGAGGTTGTTGCCGTCGCGCACGAATATTTTGTGGTCGACCTGTTTCTCAGTGGTGATCGTGGTCTGCAGTGCCGCGGATCCGCAGTGGGGGCACGCTTGGCCGTCTTCAGCGGCGCCCGCGGGCAGTTCAGCGAGGCACGCGGGGCACTGGGGATTGCTGCGCTCGCGTGAGTAGCTGATCCCGCCCGCGACGTGGGAACAATCGTGGATCAGGAAACAGCCGGGCTTGAGGACTTCGGCGAGTTGGATTTTCATGGTGGTACTCCTACGCCGCGGTGCGCCGTTTGATATTTTTGCCGATTGTGGCTAGTAGTCTGGTTTGCGCGCGGGTGCCGTCGATTTTGAACGGGGATCGGCTCTGTACTTTGCGAGCTTTGAGTAGCCGCACGCTAGCTGCGCCAATCTCGGGCCGGCAACGCGCGGCGTATACCCACGCGGCGTAACAGTCGAGAGCCGCAACACCCGCCAACACCCCGAGGGCGCCGATCTGAACGTCTGCCGCGGTTGGCAGATCCGCGCCGTGGGGGTCTGCCGCGATCTCCTCGGGAGTGGGGAATTGGAGCTGATACTTTTTGAACGCCCATAGTGCCGCGGCCGCGCCCTTGCCGACGCACCCCGCGAGTGCGTCTAGTTGATCGATTTCCAGATTGGCGGCCGTTTCGTCGGCCGTGGCGCCGTCGCGGCCGTGGCCCTCGGAGTAGAGAGATTCGATCGCGGCCGCTGTTTTCAGGGCTTGTTCCCAACCGCGCCCAGAGCCCCACTGGGCCCCCTCGTTGATCGCGGCCGCGCTGGGCTCGTACTCCCAGCACGCGGTACCTGTATGGGCCAGCACGAGCGCGAACGTGTCAAACCAGCTGGCCAGCACAGGATCGCGATCCGATTCTTGCTCGGCGCGGCGAGCAAAATAGGCCGCGACCTCTGATTGACTCGGCTCAAGAACGCAACCCACGAATCGATTGGTCAGGCTGGGCTGAGTTTCGGACGCGTCGGGCGCGTGCTCTGGATCGTTGAGCGCGGCCAATACCCGTGTGCCCTCGTGGAGCTGGGCCCCGTTCGGGAGGCGACGGCTGAAGACTACGTCCAGCAGCGCCGCGCGGACCGATTCAGGCGCACAGGATAGCTCATCCAACAGGATCAGCGTGGGGGCCTCACACGCGCGCTCAAGTTCGACCATCGCGTGGCGTGTGATCGTGCCGCTGGCCGAGTCGTAGACCGGGATCCCGAGATCCACTGCGTCAATCGTGGAGCCGATCAACACCAAAAAATTGTCGAACCCGAGCGCCGGATCGGTCGCGAGCACTGCGGCCGCGGTGGATTTGCCCACACCAGGAGGGGCGATCGTTAGGTGCGGCACGTTCGCGCGGATTGCCGCCCGCACACTGAGATCCCAGCGGGCGAAAGTGAGTTTCGGAAAGTGTTTTGACTGAGCCATTGCCTTACCCCTGTTTTGTGTCCTGCCCGGGACCCCCCGGGGTGATTCCAAGGTAGCAGGGGGGCAGAAAAGAAATCAAGAGTTGTTTATGTCATTTTCATAAGAGCATGGTTTTTAAGGGTTTTTTGGTAGGATCTGCGGATCCGTCCTGTACAGGCCTGTAATCACTAGTCTAAGCACCTAAAATCACAGGGATCTATGGTATATGTGATTCACCCTAGTGTTTTCAGGCACTTAGGCTGGAAATAGCCACATCCCGTCAGACGCGCTCAAAGCACCCTACTCCCGCGCGGAGGCCTATGGGCTACGTGGTACCTATTTGGACTTTGGAGCGAATATCAATGATATTAGGGGTTTTCAGGTGTAGTCACCTGGCCCCATCCCACATGTGGGCACGACGGGTGCGCGCCTGCTACAGGGGCACCTACCGGACATTTCGGGGCACCTACCGGACATTTCGGGGCACCTACCGGACATTTCGGGGCACCTACCGGACATTTCGGGGCACCTACCGGACATTTCGGGGCGCGGCCGCAAGCAATCCACAGGCTACCCACAGGGGGCGCCCGGCGTGGCCGCAAGCAATCCACAGGATCCACAGGCTACCCACAGGGGGCGCCCGGCGCGCTGATTAGCGCCGGCGCGAGCGCGGATCGCGGAGGGCGTACCAGAGCCCTCCCGCGGCTGTAGCCAATAATAGGGTCAGGATCACGTTGCGGCCGTTGCTCTGATCCGTTGCGCCGCGGAACTGCGGCCCGATCGCCATTGCAGGCGACGTTGCAACATACTCAAACCCCGTGGGCCATTGTTCCGGTGTCGGATTGGTCCAGCTGGGGTGCGGCGCGATCTGTGTTGTGGTGACCATGGCGATCCTACTCGTCTTCGGTTTCGATATCGGCCATTGCACCGTTGATCGCGGCGCGGATTTGGTTGCCCGCTTGGATTCGGGCCTCGATTGAAAGCGACTCGTGCGCCGTGACTCCCAGGCCACGACGCACGAGATCACGCGCCGCACTCGATGGCTTCATACTCCGATGTGCGGCCTGCCTGCGCAGCTGTGCATACAAAACATCGGACAATCGTATGGACAGCACCTTCGACATTGCTACCGCTCGATGGAGTGTTTGAACTCGATCATGAGTTTGGCGGTCGACTCGGCCGTCTGCCCGACGTTGATCTCCGCGTTGGTGCCGTCGGAGCCAGTCGCCACGGTCCAAGCGAGTCCGGCGGCGCCGACATCGCTGGTCTTGGTGATCAGCAGATCGGCATAGCCGACACCGGGGTTGATGTAGTCGGCCACGTTGAGCGGATCCGTTCCACCGAAGAACCGAGTCGCTTGCAGTACGTTCGGAGCGGCCTCCTGGATCAACTCGCGTAGCGGACCCGCTACCGCGTCGCCGAGCAGTACCGCGTTGGTGATGGTGAGAGTGTCCCCGGCGAGCCCGTCGTGCGCGAGGATATACACCAAGGTGTTCGGGGTCGAGCGGCCTAGTGTTGCAGTGATTGCCATGTTTTGTTCTCCAGTTTACCGATCGACGGTGTGTTTGAACTCGATGACCAGAAGGCCACCTGCGACAGCAACGTTGCCGACATCGATCTCCATATCGGTGCCGTCGCTGCCTGCGATAAGGGTCCATGCCGTCGATCCCACCTGCGGCACGATCGACATGTCAGCGAACCCTGGTTCGGGGTTCAAGAAACTGGCCAAACCGGTCGGGTTGATTCCGCCCAGGAACGCTGCCGCCGCGCCTGCGTTGGCTGCACCCTGTTGCAGCAGTTCGCGCAGCGGGCCCGATACCGCACCGGCGAGCAGTACCGCGTTGGTGATGGTGAGTGCGTCGCCGGCCGCTCCGTCGTGCGCTAGCAAATACGCGAGCGTGTTCGGTGTAGCGCGGCTCAATACTGCCGTGATTGCCATGATTCAGTCCTTTTCCTTTGTTAGCCCTGGTCCGTTGCGGGACGACCGATTACTACGATTCGAGGAGCACCGACAGCGCCATAAGCGCCCGCCCCCAACTCGGCGAACGGAGCACCAGCGCCCGCGGCCCCGCCGAAAAAGTGCATAAAGCCCGTCGGGTCTACCGCGGCGACGCCGGGCACAAACGTCGCGATCAATGACAGAGCCGCGCCCTGTGTCATTGATGTGATGACGTTGTAGACCTGGATGAAGTCGGCCGAGAAGTCGACCGCCTCCCCTGCCGCACCCGGGTAGTTGTCCACCAGCGCGACGTCGTAGACGACGAGCTGGAAATCACCGCCGAGCGGAAAGCCGGGGCCTTGTAGGTTTTTGTCGAAAACTTTGGTCAGCGTGAGCGGCATCGAATGCTCCTAGTCCGCGGTGTCAAATTTGGCGTGAACCGCCGTGTCAATGTCGGCATCGCTATCATGAATCCCGGACAGGAATTTATCCAGCTCAGCCTTGACTTCCTCCGGGGTGATTTTTTGGTCTGCCATCTGTGTGACAGCCTCACAGATGCGCCGGATCACCATCACCATATCCTTGGCGTTGTGGCCGTTGGACACGGTAGCCAGGACACTGATCACGTCCAGGGCCTCTAATGCAGCTTTGACGATGTCGCTGGTGTCGACATCGAGCGCGTGTATTTTCTCGGCTAAACTCATGAACGGCGGGACTTTCTCATCTCAGACAGCCACGGGCACCGAGCCCAGCGAGCGCGCGACAACCACCACGCGGCGTTGCGCCGATCAGTCCGGCGGGATGTCTTGAACTTGAATTTTAGATCTCGGCACACCTCGCGCTTTTCGCGCCCGCTTGGCCTCGCCCACTTCTCTCCCCGGCACCGGATCGGTTCCTGAAGATCAATGCTGGCGTGGCCGTTGCGTCGCACGCGATACAGGCACCCTCGATAGGACACGACCGCGTACCCCGCCCGCTGGCGGGGTACCCGCTCGATCCTATCTAGGACTCGACCGTGTGCTGTGACCGAGAGATCCATGCTAGCCGCGGTAGGTGCTACCCTGCCGCACGCCGATCGCGTAGCCGATTGATGCGCCGGCGGCGAACAGCAAAAACGACTTCAGGAAATTGGTGATGTTGACATCGCCGTCTTCGCCGAGGCCGACACCGCGCAGTGGCCGTCCCATCGTGGGATCCATCGGCCTGACTTGCATAGCTAGCATTGGGACTCCTTAGCGCTTGCAGCGCTTGGTGGCGGTCATGAACCGTTCGGTCTTGAACCCGGGGTTGTCGCTCTTGAAAAAGCGAGCCAGTTCGCGCCCTGTGCTCTGCGAGGCGCCCGTCTCGCACAGGATTTCGGCAATCGCCGTGAAATGCTTGCGGCTCATCGCCATGCCAAGCCCTGTGCTTCGTT
>Ga0316192_10000075_pt1 | contig 61545 bp, 49 predicted proteins | sample MerIslwburrow_MG_FD_204931 | JGI IMG/M metagenome (GOLD analysis project Ga0316192, IMG submission 204931) | Coastal sediment microbial communities from Maine, United States - Merrow Island worm burrow | ecosystem: Environmental > Aquatic > Marine > Coastal > Sediment | place: USA: Maine...
CGGCCCCAAATCTAAAGAGGTGATATTTGCCAGTGATTCCGTCATATCCACTCCCAAACCCCATGTGATTTAGCACCCTAACACAGGCTCTAGAATGCATCCAAGTGTCAGATCAGGTTTGGATTACCACACATCAAGGCAGCACAATATAAAGCTCTGACCGGCCGCGTAAAATATTGAGCCATGTTTTTCTGCGGTTATATCTTTCAAGCTTCTTTTCCAACATATCTAGATTGGCGATAGCGGTATCATTTATCCCGATAATGATGTCACCTTCGCGTAGCCCCGCATGTGCAGCAGGACTGTTGAATTTAACCTCTGCGATGAGTATGCCTTCAATCTCGCCGGAGTAACGGGGGTCGTTGGTAATATCGCGCAGGGTTGTGCCTTGTAGCTGCCGGTTGAGTTTTCCGCCTTTGATTTTTCTGAACTCAGGAAGTGCAATGGTGGCTGTCATGTTATGACGACGACCTTTACGGATGATTTCAATATCCAGCTCTGAGCCAATTGGCAGCAGGCCAATGACGTTGCGAAGATCCAGCGTGTTGCGAAGTGGCCGGTTATTGACGGCAGTGACGATATCGCCAACCTTCAGCCCTGCTTTGTCGGCAGGTGAGTCGGGATTAACCAGGGTGACGATGGCCCCTTGCTGCTGGTCGAGGTCAAAGCCTTGCGCCAGTTCCGGGGTAAGATCCTGAGCGCCAACGCCCAGTCGTCCGCGGCGGACTTCACCGTGCTCGACAAGTTGGCTCATGATGCTTTTGGCCATGTTGATGGGAATAGCAAAGCCAATGCCCACGTTGCCACCGCTGGGGCCGATGATGGCGGTATTGATGCCGACCAGTTCACCGCGCAGGTTAACCAATGCACCACCTGAATTGCCGGGGTTGATGGAGGCATCGGTCTGGATGAAATCCTCGTAGGATTCGATGCCAAGGCCGCTTCGTCCCAGGGCGCTGACAATGCCTGAGGTGACGGTCTGACCCAGCCCAAAAGGATTGCCGATGGCGACCACAAAGTCACCCACTTCCAACTGGCTGGAGTTGGCTGCGGGTATAGCAGTCAGGTTGTCGGCTTTTATTTGTAGGACAGCGATATCTGTATCCGGGTCAGCGCCAACCAGTTTGGCCTCAATCTGACGGCCATCCTGCAATCGAATAATAATGATGTCGGCATCTTTGATGACATGGTTGTTGGTTAAGATGTAGCCCTCTTCACTGTCGATGATGACACCAGAGCCGAGACCTTGAGTGCGGCGCTCGCGTTGAACATCAGGCATATCAAAGAAGCGTCGAAAAAAAGGATCATCGAACAGTGGGCTGCGCTCGACAACTCGGCCCTGAGTGGTGATGTTGACCACAGCAGGTGTGGCCTGCTTTAGCATGGGTGCTAGGCTGGGAAGTGGTTTGCCATCGATTGCAGTGGGTAGCCCCCCCCATGAAATAGTGGAGATGGACAGTAAGAGCAAGCAGATTAACAGGCGGTTCAGAATATTCATCTTTCTCTAGATTAATGCATGTGTAGCAGATAGATAGTGGTCGAGATTAAAAAGTTCAACCATCTAATTTCCATTACTCTTCTGGTGCTGGTGCTGGTGCTGGTGCTGGTGCAGGCTCTTCCTCTTTGAGTTCATCGCCAATATAAATCTGGCAAAGGCAGCCGACAAAGTCGCTGACCAATCTTCGCATTAGAATAAAGTACATGTCGGGACCAGGGGGAATGTCGATGCCGATGGGATCAAGTGTGCCGCTGTAGTATTGATCTTCACCAATCAAAATCTTTAGGTGCGATGATGGAAACTGTGGCTCGCTGAATATGCAGTGTGCATTGGTCTCCTGAAGTTTTTGCTGTATTTCACGCAGGCGGCGGGCACCGGGCTTACGGTCAGGGTTTAGGGTAACGGAGCCTGCCGCTTTCAGGTTGTAGCGGTATTCAAAATATTGGTAGGCATCATGGAATACGATATAGGGTTTGTTGATGGCAGCTACCGCAACATCGCCTATTTCAAGATGCAGGTTCTCCAATCGGTAGATAAGGCGTTTGGCGTTTTCTTGGTATTGATCAGCGCGCTTTGTATCGATTTCACTGAGGGTATCTGCTACTGCCTGGGCAATAACCTTGGCATTGAATGGATCCAGCCAGATATGACTGTCTATATTTTCAGGGTGCTCTGCCGTATGCTCATGGCCATCTGAAGCGCTGTGGTTACGACCCTCCCAGATACCGCCGCTACGCAGTGGCAGAAGTAATAGCTTGGGCAGGTCTAAAATCTTAACGATGCGCTGGTTGTCGGATGCGTTTTCCAGTGGGTGCTCTAGAAAACCCTCTGCCTCTTCCCCCAACCAAAAAATCACCTCGGCCTGGCTTAGGCTGCGCATTTGCGATGGTTTAAGATGGGCGTTATGCGGAGAGATGCCGCCTTTGATTAGCAGGTTTGGTGTGGTGATGCCTCTCATCACTCCACTGACCAGCGAGTGAATGGGAGCAATGCTGACCATAACCTTGGGAGGCTCAGCTGCACTGCTCAATGCAGGCATCGTAAAAATAAGCATCCAGAGTGTGAAAGAAAAACGTAAAATCATTAGCTTAAAATACCTGCTCTTTATAGAGTGCTGTTTTCTTTTAGCTATTATGTCACCAATGCAACTATTTTCTGTAATTGATTCATGACCACTGACCCAGTTCTTATTGAAGCCAAAACAATCTCTCTCTCCCTGAGTGGTAGAAAGGTATTGGATGCGGTAAATCTAAGTGTACACGCAGGGGAGATTTTGGCCATGATCGGCCCCAATGGCGCAGGTAAAACCTCTTTGGTACGTGTCCTGTTGGGGTTGCTGAAATCTGATAGTGGTCAGTGCTTCTCTGCGCCAGGTCTGCGAATTGGATATATGCCACAACGTATTGTTGTGGATTCTGTCCTGCCTCTGACGGTTGAGCGTTTTTTAACACTCAGCCATCGCGCAACTGAGCAGGAGTTATCCCAAGTGTTGAATGAGGTGGGCATTGAACGGCTGCTGAAAAGCCCGGTGCAGAATATCTCAGGTGGTGAGATGCAGCGTGTCATGCTGGCGCGAGCGTTACTGAGAAAGCCCGATCTGCTGGTGTTGGATGAGCCGGTGCAGGGGGTGGATATTACGGGGCAGGCCGAGCTGTTTGATTTGATTGCCCGCATCCGGGATCACCACGGCTGTGGCATTCTTATGGTCTCTCATGACTTGCATCTGGTGATGGCCAAGGCTGACCGTGTGTTGTGTCTGAACCAGCATGTCTGCTGTTCCGGTCACCCTGAAATGGTCAGTAGTGACCCCTCCTATCTGGAGCTGTTTGGCTCGCAGCCCAGTGTGGCTCTTTATACCCATAACCACGATCACCGGCATGACCTGCATGGCCGGGTGGAGAAAACCGGTAAGGGAGACGCCGAGCATGGATGATTTTATGCTCCGTGCGCTGGTTGCAGGTTTGGGTGTGGCGCTGATAACCGGCCCGCTGGGTGCCTTTGTGGTCTGGCGGCGCATGGCCTATTTTGGCGATACCCTGGCGCACTCTGCACTGTTGGGTGTTGCACTGGGTTTTCTGCTTGAGGTCAATATCAATCTGGCGATTATTCTGGTCTGCATTACCCTGGCGTTATTGCTGGTGGGACTGCAATATCAGCGCCGACTGGCTAGCGACACTCTGCTGGGGATACTGTCACACAGCGCTCTCTCTTTGGGACTGATTGTGTTGGCGCTGTTGGAGACCGTGCGTATCGATCTTATGGGCTATCTGTTTGGCGATATCCTGGCAGTGACAGTCAATGATATCTGCTGGATTTACGGTGGTGGTATCGTTGTGATGACCCTGTTGGTTTGGCTATGGCGACCACTGCTCTCTATTACCGTGCATGAAGAGTTGGCCCAGGTTGAAGGGGTGCCGGTGGTGCCTGTCAGGCTAGCTTTTATGTTGCTGATTGCGCTGGTTATTGCGGTTGCGATGAAGGTGGTGGGTATTTTGCTGATCACCTCACTGTTGATTATTCCCGCTGCGGCAGCGCGTCGTTTTGCACAGACACCGGAACAGATGGCGCTGCTGGCATCACTGGTAGGGTGCCTGTCGGTGGGGGGCGGCCTGTTTGGCTCGTTGCAATGGGATCTTCCCGCTGGTCCGGCAGTGGTTGTTGCGGCAGCTATACTCTTTTTTATAGCAGTCTGTTGGAGAAAGGTATGAGCCAATCGATTGGGCAGTTGTTAAAGATTATGGCTCAGTTGCGCGATCCGCAAAAAGGCTGCCCCTGGGATCGAAAACAGACCTTTGCCACCATTGCGCCTTACACTATTGAAGAGGCCTATGAGGTTGCAGAGGCCATCAACCGAAATGACATGGATGAGTTGCGAGATGAGCTGGGTGATCTGCTGTTTCAAGTGGTCTTTTATGCCCAAATGGCCAAAGAGGCCAATGCCTTTGATTTTGATGACGTGGTTGCAGGCATCTGTGAAAAGATGCAGCGCAGGCATCCGCACGTCTTTGGTGATGCAGAGATCGCCAGCGCCGAGGCACAGACGCTTGCCTGGGAGAAGCAAAAATCAACTGAACGTAAAGCAAAAGCAGGCGATCAACCCCATAGCCTGCTGGACGGTGTGGCCACTGCACTGCCTGCTTTGATGCGCTCTGAAAAACTACAACGCCGTGCGGCTCGTGGCGGCTTTGATTGGCCGGATGTGTTTGGCGTGATTGCCAAGGTGCAGGAGGAATTGGATGAGGTCAGGGTCGAGCTGGAGCAGGGAGCCAGCAAAGAGCGGGTCGCTGAAGAGATCGGTGATCTGCTAATGGCCTGCGCCAATCTTGCCCGTAAAGCCGGGGTGGATGCGGAGATGGCGCTGGTGGCTGGAAACCGTAAGTTTGAACGCCGTTTTCATGGGATTGAAAAACGTATCGTAGAGCAGAATCAAAAAATAACCGAATTGAGTTTGGATGAGCTTGAGCTGCATTGGCAGGCTGTTAAGTCTGATGAGAATCACTAAAATCAGTTATGAGCAGTGATATTACGGGACTCATTCATGCCTAAAGTGGGAGAGTGAAATCATGCTGCAAAACTATATTCAAAAAAGCACACGAAAGGTTATCGAGAGTCTTGAGATGGCGGTTGCCGAACTGGCAAGTATGCGGCAGAACGTCATCTCACCTGACTTTATACTGCTGGCGTTGCTCTCCCAGCCAGACAGCGAGGCCTATAAGATATTTGAAAACATCCTCTCTGATCCTGAAGCAGCCGTGGATCGCCTGGCTGGGCAGATACACCAACACTACCAGCATGCAACCCCTGTAAAAGCCAACCAGATTGTTACCGCGCAAGAGACGGTGGAGTTGTTTCGCATTGCGCTTTCTGAGGCCAAGAGCCTGGGTGATGAGTTTATCGGCACGGGTACTCTGTTTATTGCCATGTTCGATGAGCGGACAGGAGCCACGGCAGCGCTGCTAAAAGGTGCAGGCATTAATGCAGAGCAGGCCCGAGAGGCGCTGAAAGAGATACGGGGGGGGCGTACGCTACAGACGCAGGATGCGGAAAGTAAACAGAATGTGCTTGAGCGTTACACAAAAGATCTGACAGAGATGGCGCACAATGGTGAGCTTGACCCGGTGGTTGGGCGTGAAGATGAGATTGCCGCCATCATCCAAACGCTATCCCGGCGTAAGAAAAATAATCCGGCCCTGATTGGTGATCCGGGAGTGGGCAAGACCGTTATTGTTGAGGGGTTGGCGCAACGGATTGCTGATGCCGATGTGCCGGATACGCTGCTCAATAAACGTCTGCTCTCATTGGACATGGGAGAGATTGTGGCAGGCGCCAGCATGCGTGGTGAATTTGAGGAACGTCTGAAATCAGTGCGTGATGAAGTCATTCAGGCGCAGGGACAGGTGATTCTGTTTATTGATGAGATGCACACGGTGGTTGGCGCAGGTGCGGGTGCGGGAGGGTTGGATGCGCCGAGTCTGCTCAAAACAGCATTGGCTCAAGGTACTTTGCAGGTTATCGGTGCAGACACGTTGGATGAATATCGCAAATATATTGAAGCGGATAATGCGCTGGAACGGCGTTTTCATCCTATCCTGGTGCGGGAGCCGAGCATTGAAGAGACGATTCAAATCTTGCGAGGCATAGCGCCGCGCTATGAGGCGCATCATAAAATCAGTTATGAGGATTCGGCTTTTGAAGGGGCGGCCCGTTTTTCAGAGCGCTACATTATGGATCGCAAACTGCCGGACAAAGCTATTGATCTGATGGATGAAGCAGGCTCACATAAACATCTACAACTGACGGCTATTCCTCATGATGTGATGGAGCTTGAACGTAAAAACCAACGTCTGCTAAGGGAAAAGACTGAAGCTTTTCATGCCCAGAAGTTCGAAGAAGCAGCGAATTTACAGATGGAGATGCTAGAGGCAGAAAAACAACTTAAAAAAGTGCGGAAGGGTTGGAAGAAGGATCATGTGAATGACGAGGATATTGTTACTGATGAAGATATTGCGCAGGTTGTGGCCAAGTGGACAGGCATACCTGTTGCCCGCATGGCAGAGTCTGAATCAAATAAGCTGGCCAGAATGGAGGCCAAGCTGCATGAGCGCATTATTGGTCAGGACAATGCGGTCAGTGCCGTGGCGGATGCCATTCGCAGGAATCGTGCAGGCATAACCACCAGTCATCGCCCGATTGGGTCATTCCTTTTTCTCGGTCCCACAGGTGTGGGCAAAACGGAGTTGGCGCGCGCACTGGCGGCTTTTCTGCTGGATGATGAATCGCGCATTATTCGGTTGGATATGTCGGAGTATATGGAGCGGCATGAGGTTTCCAAAATGATTGGTGCGCCTCCTGGGTATATTGGCTATGGCGAAGGTGGTCAGCTGACAGAACAGGTGCGGCGTAATCCCTATTCGGTCGTGCTACTGGATGAAGTGGAAAAGGCGCATCCAGATGTCTTTAATATGCTCTTGCAGATTCTGGAAGATGGCCGACTGACGGATGCGCAAGGCCGTACTGTTTCATTCCGTAACACTATCCTGATTGGCACCTCTAATCTGGGTACTGAATCACTCTCGCCAGATAAACGTCCGATTGGTTTTGTGCAGTCAGCCACGCCGGATTACAAAGAGGCGCAACAACTGGTACTGCATGAGGTAAAGAAGTTCTTTAAACCTGAGTTTTTGAATCGACTGGATGACACCATCGTTTTTCATTATTTGGAAAGGGAGCATGTGCACAGTATTGCAACCATGTTTATCAGCGAACTGGTGGAACGGATGACGGTTCGGGAGATCAAACTGGTGGTGGATGATGCGGTCACTGATAAAATAGCCAGTGATGGTTTCGATCCGGTTTATGGCGCTCGCCCGCTACGTCGTGAAGTGGAACGGCAGATTGAAAATCCACTGGCTATGATGATTGTTAAGGGTGAATGTCCGGATAACAGCAAGGTAAATGTGAAGTTGGTAGAAGGTACAATAGCCTTCAAAATCAATGGAAAATAAGAGGACAGGATTTTGATGCGAAGATGGCTATGCGTTGTGCTGATAATGGGTCTGTTGGGACTGTCTGGCTGTGCCACTAATCCAGTTACTGGCAAGGATGAGCTGACATTTATCTCTCAGTCGCAAGAGCTTGAGATTGGGAAAAAACAGTATGCGCCCAGTCGTCAAATGCAGGGTGGAGATTATGTTTTAGACTCTGAACTGAGTCGATATGTTAGTCGGGTTGGCCAGCGGTTAGCAGCGGTCAGTGACCGAAAGCTCCCTTATGAATTTTCGGTAGTGAATGATTCGACCCCCAACGCCTGGGCGCTGCCGGGTGGCAAGATAGCGGTAAATCGGGGGCTGTTGTTGGAGCTGGAAAGTGAAGCGGAGCTGGCGGCTGTATTGAGCCATGAAATTGTGCATGCGGCTGCGCGACATGGTGCCCAAGGTATGGAAAGGGGACTATTGTTGCAAGGGGTTGTATTGGCGGCAGGCGTGGCATCAGGTAGTAGTGATTACTCGCGTGTGGTGGTGGGGGCGGCTTCGGCAGGAGCCAATCTGATTAATCAGCGCTACTCCAGGGATGCTGAGAGTGAATCTGATTATTACGGCATGCTCTACATGGTTCGTGCCGGTTATGATCCGGCTGCTGCGGTCAAGCTGCAAGAGACCTTTGTGCGTATTTCCAAATCCAAAAAACATAAACAGGATTGGCTCTCCGGACTGTTTGCCAGCCACCCTCCCTCAGAAGAGCGGGTAAGACAGAATCGGGAGACGCTACGCAAGCTGAATGCAAAGGGTGGTGATTGGGGAAGGAAGCGCTATCAACGCATGATAGCGGGTCTGAAAAAATCAAAACCGGCTTATGATGCCTTGGAAGAAGGGCTTAAAGCATTGAAGGATGATGATGAAAAACAGGCCTTGAAATTGGCCAATAAGGCAATTGCCATTGAGCCAAAAGAGGCGTTGTTTTATAGCTTGTTGGGTGATGTTCGTTATACGCAGAAGCGTTACCAAAAGGCTTTAAAACACTACAATCAGGCGTTGGATCGTAACGGCAATTATTTTCGCTACTACCTGGAGCGCGGTGTTACCTGGGAGAAACTGGAAAATAAGCGGAAGGCCCAACTGGATCTGGAAAAGAGTGTGGAGTTGTTGCCCACTGCAATTGCTTATAATGCGCTGGGCAGGTTGGAGCTGGCATCAGGTAGCCGTAATCAGGCAAAGCACTATTTTGAGCAAGCAGCAGGTTCCCGGTCGCCAGCAGGCATTGCAGCGGCTACTGAATTAATGCGCCTTGATCTGCCAGATAATCCAAGCCGCTATCTGCAAACCACTCTACAGCGTCTCAAGGATGGTGAGGTGATCGCAGTAATACAGAATCAAACCAAAATGGCGGTGCGGAATGTGGGGATTGGTGTTGGGTTACGCGCCCCTGGTGGACGGTTATCCAATGTAACCCGGCACAGTGTGTGGGGTGTTATTCGTCCTGGCGAAGTGGCTCGGGTTCGGGTTGGCATTCGGCTGGCTAATCCAAAGCAGCTTAGAAACCATGGTGTTGTAGCACTTGGAGCAGAAGTTGTGGAAAAAAAATAGACAGAAATTAGGGTTGTCTTTTCTGTTAGGGTTTTGGAAAAATATGCAGCAAATATCTATGCCGGAGGTGGCGCAATGAAAAAAATTATAGTGGGTTGTTTATTGGTGGCAGTCGTGGGGCTGGTTGCTGCGCTGTTCTATGTCACTAGCAATCTGAATGCACTGGTGGTTCAGGCCGTTGAGACCTTTGGTAAACCGGTAACCCAAACGGAGGTGAAACTTGAATCGTCTGATATCTCCTTTTTATCAGGCGAGGGAAGTTTGCATGGGCTGTTTATTGGCAACCCTGCCGGTTATAAAGGGAGCAGTGCCTTTGAACTTGGTGCGATAAAGGTTGCATTGGACTCTGAAACGGTGGCGGACGATGTTGTAGTCATTAAATCTATTGATATCAGTGCGCCGATGATTACTTATGAACCGGGTGGTGCCGCAGGATCAAATCTACAGCAGCTGATGAAGAATGTTGACTCCTTTGCTGCTAAAGAGGGCGAGAGCCAAAGTGAGGCTGCTCCGGCAGAGCAGGATCAGCAGGAAGGATCTGCAAAAATAGTGATTAATCGGGTAACCATTACAGATGGGAAAATCAAGATTGTCACCCCGCTCTCAAAAGAGGGCTTGAGTGCGCCGCTGCCAAAGATTGAACTGACGGATCTCGGTAAAGATAAGGGCGGCATATCCGCCGCTGATGCCTTTAAGCTGGTTATGGAGAAGGTGGTGGCTGCTTCAAGTGGTGCCGTAGCAGGGCCGTTGGCGGATATTCAGGGGCAGCTCAAAGAGCAGGCGAGTAAACAGGTTTCAGATTTGACCTCAAAAGCGCAGGATGCCACCAAAGACTTGCCGGGCGGATTGGATCAAAAAGCTGGAGAGCTTGGCGATAAATTAAAGAAGCTTTTCTGACTTTAGGAGAATAATTGGGTTTGATGCTGGGGCATCCGTTGGATGTCCCAGTTTTTTATTGCCCAGGCCCAGAGCTCATTCAGGGTTGAGAATGGCTCTTCCGGTAGTGGCTGATGCAGGAAACGGAGCGCGGCAAACAACGCAGGCAGAGGCGCTTTTCGATCTACAGGCAGGGATTGGATCTGCTTGCTGAGCTTGTTGCCCATTTCATCCACTGCCAGTGGTATATGAGCATAACTTGGCGTTGAGCAGCCCAGTAAGGCCTGAAGATGCAATTGCCGGGGGGTAGAAAGAATGAGATCCGCCCCTCGCACGATATGTGTGACCCCCTGCCAGGCATCATCGACAACAACGGCCAGTTGGTAGGCAAACAGTCCGTCAGCACGGCGGATGACAAAATCCCCCACTTCATCTGCTATCGATTGTTGCATCTCCCCCTGAATTCTATCTTTGAAGCGGATGGGGCGGTTGTGGGTTAAAACCCTGATAGAGCGGGGTTCGCGCTCAGAGTTGATACCTGTGCGGCAGGTGCCGGGGTAGATGATCCCTTCTGTGCCAGGTTGACCCTGTTCGGCGATCTCTTTCCGGCTACAGGCGCATGGATAGATATCACCCTGTTGTTGCAGTTGTTCCAGTGCGGCTTGGTAAGCTTCTGTGCGCCGGCTTTGGTAGAGGACAGGGTCATCCCACTCGAAACCAAAGGACTCCAGTGTGTGAAGGATGTCATCAGCTGCGCCGGAAACCTCTCTGGGACGGTCGATATCTTCCATCCGAACCAGCCATTTCCCCTTGTTACTACGGGCATCCAGATAGCAGGCAACGGCTGCTACAAGCGAACCAAAGTGCAGTGCGCCAGTGGGTGAGGGGGCGAAGCGTCCACAGTAGGGAGTGGTGGGGGACATAAGATAAAAGCCGGCTGCTGCCGGCTTTTTTGAGGTGCGCAGTGGATGAGCTATTAGCTCATCTGTTTTTCCCTGATTTCATCCAGGGTTTTGCAATCGATGCATTGAGTGGCTGTGGGACGCGCTTCTAATCGACGGATGCCAATCTCAACGCCACAAGAATCGCAGTAGCCGTAGTCGTGGTTATCGAGACTGGTAATGATTTCACCAATCTTTTTCAGCAGCTTGCGTTCCCGGTCGCGGGTACGCAACTCTAAACTGAATTCGGACTCTTGCGAGGCACGATCATTCGGGTCAGGGAAGTTGGCCGCTTCGTCCTGCATGTGATGGACGGTGCGGTCTGCCTCCTCCATTAGGCTCTGTTTCCAGGCTTCCAGGATCTTTCGAAAATGGGCTTCCTGCGCCTCATTCATATACTCTTCGCCCTTTTTGGGCTGGTAGGGCGCTATGCCAAATGAATAATCCTGTTCGGGTGTCTTTTTTGCTGTCATCCAACAACTCCTGCGAGCCTCTCAATAAATAAGGGCGCTACATATACCAGAATAGATTGGGGTCGGCAAGAAAGATGTGATCTGATACAGTCCGATCCCACTTTAGGTAAGCTTAAGTATAGGTTGAAACCGCTTTTTTGTGATGGAATTTTCTGGAATTTAGATATGACTAAACGCTCCTCTGTTGCACGCCGTATGCAGCATATCCAACCCTTCTATGTCATGGATCTCTTGGCGCGTGCGCGGGACCTTGAGGCACAGGGGCGCTCTATCATTCATATGGAGATTGGCGAGCCGGATTTTGTCACCCCAGCACCCATTATTGAGGCCGGGCATCGTGCCTTAAGTGCGGGCCATACTCACTACACGCCTGCTTTGGGGCTGCCGGCTTTGCGCCAAAAGATTGCGGATGCCTACCATTCTAATTATGGGGTTAGGATTGAAGCATCCAGAGTGCTGGTAACACCGGGTTCATCCGGTGCGCTACAGCTGGTGATGAGTGTGCTGGTTAATCCAGGGGATGCAGTGTTGATGGCGGATCCGGGTTATCCCTGTAACAGGCATTTTGTGCGTCTGGTTGAGGGTGAGCCAATCAGCGTGCCGGTGGGGGCTAAGACAGGTTATCAGTTAACTGCAAATTTGGTTGAGGCAGCATGGACGCCTCGGACGAAAGCTGTTTTGGTGGCATCGCCCTCTAATCCAACAGGTACGCTACTCTCGGTAAAAGCATTGCGTGAAATTCATCAAGTGGTGCAAGAGAAGGGCGGTGTACTGATCGTTGATGAGATCTACCAAGGGTTGGTTTATGACGGTGAGTGTTGTTCAGCACTCTCAATTGCGGATGATGTTTTTGTCATTAACAGCTTTTCAAAATTTTATGGCATGACGGGGTGGCGGCTGGGCTGGGTTGTGGCTCCTCCTGAGTATGTGGAGCCAATGGATCGCTTGGCCCAGAATATCTTTCTGGCGGCCTCAACACTGTCACAACATGCCGCATTAGAGGCTTTTTCAGATGAGGTCTCCGTTATTTTGGAAGAGAGACGTCAGGAGTATATGCGGCGGCGAGATTATCTGCTGCCGGCCCTCCAATCGCTGGGCTTTGATGTTCCTGTAGTGCCGGGAGGGGCCTTTTACCTCTACGCTAGGAGCAACCAACTAACAGCCGATAGCTTTGAATTCGCTCAAGCGCTGCTCAATGACGCGGGCGTGGCAGTTACACCCGGGCGGGATTTTGGCAGCCATAGGCCTGAGCAGCATATCCGCTTTGCTTACACCACAAGTTTGGCAAATCTCAAAGAGGGCGTTGAAAGGATTGGCCACTTTTTAGCTCATTGAATAGCCTTATTATCTTTGCGAAGCTGCTCGTGCCAATAGACTGTTGCGCCTGCTACAGCAGCAGGCATGGCCAGAAAATTTATAACTGGAATCATCATTAGCAGAGTGGCACTTCCCCCAAAGCCCAGAGAAGTCAGTCGCGCGGCTTTTAGCGATGCATGTTGTGCCTTGAAGTCCAGATCGTTATTTGCCATCGGGTAATCAGCATATTCCAAAGCCAGAAACCAGGCATTAAAGAGCAACCATAAGAAAGGCGCGATGATGTTTATACCGGGTATGACAAATAGTATCAGCAGTGGGACTGCTCGAATTAAAAAATACCCTAGCTTGCCAAGCTCAGATTTAAGCGAAGGGATGAGGTTTTTCATTACACTGCCGGTTGCCTGCTCTGGTGATGAACCGGACAGCATTAGTTCAACCTGTTCTGCCAATTGGCTGTTGAATGGGGCTGCAATTAGGTTTGCCAGTACTGTAAAGCTATACACAATAACCAGCACCATTGTGAGCGCAAACAGCGGCCAGAGCAGCCAGCGCAGAAAGGCAAACCAACTCTCTTCGGGCAGCAGCCAATTGATCAGCTCCTGAAACTGGTTAATGCCCAACCAAGCCAGTAGAGAAAAAATAATAGTGTTGACCAGTAATGGGATGAGAACAAAGCGTCGCAAACCAGGGCGCATTATGAGATTAAATCCTTGGATTAGATAATTTGCGCCAGTGAGAGGGTTATTAGGCATTAGGTTTAAATTCCTGGTGTGCTGGTAATTGAAGCGGTACATTTTAGCGTGCCAACGAGGGAGCTGTCTTTAGTGGATAGGAAAACAAGTACCGCTTTAGTGGTAGTAATATAGTTGGCGGCTCAGGTCGCTTTAGACTAGAATGCGAATAATGGTGTGCGAGTTTGGGAAGAAATATCCTTAAAGTCATTGGATTAGACGGTATTCTTAACAAACTTATATCAAATATATTTTTATGTCTGGTCAGGCAGTAACTCAATGGTTGGCATCATTCTGTGGTAGGACGCCTCTGGCCGGATTGTCAGTTTTTTCAAAATTGGAAGAAATAAGGGGAAAGCCGTGAGAATTGATCACGTTGTGCGCAAAAGTTATCCGTTGTGTTTGCTAGTGTTGTTTGTGTTTCTGGGGGCGTGTACAGCAAAACACCCGCAGCTTCCCACTACCAAGGGTGATGCCCGCTTCTCTTCACAATATCTGATTGGACCGGGTGACAAAGTTGATATCTTTGTATGGCGCAATCCAGATGTTTCAACATCTGTCCCTGTTCGACCTGATGGACATCTGACAGCACCGCTTTTAGAAGATTTACCCGCCGCGGGTAAAACACCTACAGAGCTGGCCAGAGAGATTGAGAAAAAACTGGCTACTTACCTGCGTGACCCTCTCGTAACCGTCATTGTTAATGGATTTGTAGGAACCTATAGCCAACAAATAAGAATTGTTGGTGAAGCGGCAAAGCCTCAATCTATGCTCTATCGTGATTCAATGACAGCACTTGATGTAGTCATTGCTGTGGGCGGAATAACCGAATTTGCAGATGGCAATAAAGCCAGCATCGTTCGTTTTAGCGAAGGTACGCAGGAACAATTTACGGTGAGGCTGGATGATCTTGTTCGTGATGGCGATATTAGCGCCAATGTGGATATGCATCCAGGCGATATCCTGATCATCCCTGAAGCATGGTTCTAGGAATTAGTTGCATCTTTGTTCGCTATAAAATGATCTTAGTGATTCCAGATTATGCATGATTTAATCCGTCAACTTGTTGCTTACATTCGCGGTGCATTGCGTTATCGCTGGTGGTTGCTGGGCGTCGCTTGGGTTATTTGCATAATAGGTTGGCCGATCGTCGCCAATATGCCGGATCAATATCAGGCATCTGCCAGGGTGTTTGTTGATACACACTCCTTGCTTAAGCCGCTGTTGAGAGGCTTGGCTGTTCAAACCAATGAACAGCATAGAATTAAATTAATGACTAAAACTCTGTTGAGCCGCCCCAATTTGGAGAAGGTGACTCGTATGACGGATCTTGATTTAAAAGCCAAAACTCCGGAAGAGATGGAGCAATTGCTGGATGGCTTAGGCAAAGCTATAGAGTTTAAAGGTGTAGGTGACCGAAGCGACAACATGTATACCATCGGGTATGCGAATGAAAATCCAGAATTAGCAAAGCTAGTAGTTAAATCATTGTTGACGATTTTTGTTGAAAGTAATTTGGGAGAAACTCGCAAAGAACAGGATACAGCACATGAGTTTTTAGAGCAGCAAATTGAGGAGTACGAAGCTCGCCTATTAGACGCAGAGAGCAAACTAACCAAATTCAAGCAAAAAAACTTAGGCTTTATGTCAGATAGCGCTGATGGTTATTACAGTCGGCTTCGTAGTATGAAGGATCAACTGCAGTCAGCAAATCTGGATCTAAAAATTCAGTATGACCGTATGAAGGTGCTTAAACAGCAGCTGGAAGGTGAGGTTCCAACGTTTGGTTTGGTTCAGCAGGATTATCTTGATGATCCTGAAGTTGCTGCAGCCACTTCAGAAACAGAGAATCGAATAAAAAATCTAAATCTTAAACTGGATGAATTGTTGCTGCGATATACAGACCAGCACCCAGATGTTGTGGCTATACAGCAAACTATCAAAACTCTTGAAGAGAAGCTGGCTGAAGAAGAAGCTGCCGCAATCAAAGAAGCAGAGGAGCAGGCCGCATTAAAGCCAAATGCGCCGCCTTCCCCTGAGCTTGAGCGGAATGTGGTCTATCAGCAGATGAAAATGGCCTACTCAACAGCTGAGGCGGAGGTTGCGGCAAAAAAGGCTGTTGTAGATGAATATACCCGCCGGATAAAAGAGTTAGAATTGGCTGTAGATCGCGTGCTTAATGTGGAGGCTGAAAGGTCTCAATTAAACCGCGATTATGAGACAGTGAAAAAGAATCATACTGATCTGGTTGCCCGTTTGGAGTCGGCCCGTTTAAGCCGCAAAGTAGATACAAGAACGGATACAGTAAAATTTCGTGTGGTTGATCCGCCCAGGGTGCCACATGATCCATCAGGCCCCAATCGTGTTCTATTCAGTAGTGCAATCTTTGTTGTCGGGTTAGGGTTTGGCGTTGCACTCGCATTTCTAATGTCACAACTGCGCCCAACCTTTGATGATCGTCGTTTTATGAGTGAGATCACAGGGCTGCCAGTGCTGGGTAGTGTTGATATGGTTTGGACGGATGAACAGAAGAAAGCGCGTGCATCAAGAGGCCTCTCTTTTTCTATTGTCTTCCTGGCCTTGGCTGCATCCTATGGCATTGTGTTGAGTGTTTATTTATTCGATGTTGATATCGGATTGCAAACAGAAGAGATGCGCTCAATATATTATAAAATACGTGCCTTTATCAGTTTTGAATTCCTTGAAAGTGCGACTAGCTCCAAGGTGTAATTGGATCCTGCAATGAGTATTATTGAAAAAGCCGTTGATAAGTTGCGAGGCGATGATCCTTCTGCCAGGAAAAAGGAACAGGAGCAAGCTGAGGCGTCCAGTGATTCACAGTCTCAAGAGATAGAAAAACATGAAACTCATCAAGAGCCACAGGAGTCATTGGCAACTGCGCCGACAGCTGAACAGGACAGTACTCAACAGCATGACCAGCCAATGGATGCTCGTACTGCAACGCCACCTGAAACCCCAGTAAAATCAGATGCTGTAGCATCATCGAAGAAACCGGATCTGGAAATTATGTCTTTGCGGATCCAGGGGGTTCTGACCGCAGACTCACAACGGACCAGACATGCAGAAGAGATGCGCATGATTAAACGTCCGATTTTGCAAAATGCATTTGGCAAAAGGCACAAACCATCAGAATATTCAAATCTTTTAATGCTAACCAGCGCTATTGCTGGAGAAGGTAAAACATTTACTTCATTGAATCTGGCGCTCTCCATTGCTGCAGAAATGGATCGCACTGTGCTGATAGTTGATTCAGATCTGGCCAAGCCGGGCATGTCAAAACTATTAAAGGTTGCAGATAAACCTGGCTTAACTAATTATCTTCGTGATGAGCAAAAAGATGTGGGTAAGTTGTTATTGCGCACAGATATACCCAAGCTTACGGTGTTGCCTGCTGGCCCGCGCCATGCGCACTCAACAGAGCTGTTAGCCAGTAATCATATGAAACAGCTGTTTCATGAGTTGGCAACGCGCTATCCGGATAGAATTGTATTGTTTGATTCCCCTCCCTTACTGGTAACCAGTGAAGCAACTGTTCTTGCAAGCCTCATAGGCCAAATTGTACTGGTGGTTGAATCAGGAAAAACCCCCCAGCATTTGGTAAAAGAGGCGTTAGCTCAGCTAGGCTCTACAGATAATGTTTCCCTGATTCTCAATAAGTGCAAAAAAGGCTTTCTGTCGACTCAAATGGGAAGCTACGGTTACGGCTATGGTTACGGATATGGTAACGAAAGTGATCAAAAATAATAAAAGCCTGCCGCAGTTGCTTGAAATTATGAAACCTTCGTTTATCTGCATGTTGGTATGCGGATTGACAGTACTGTACTCAATGCAACTTACCGCTGGTGACTGGAAAATTTCTCCACGCATTTCAATAAAGGGAACCTACACAGATAACGCAGATCTATCCAGCTCTGATAAAAAAAGTCAATTTTATACCCAAGTAACACCGGGAGTGGCGGTTAAGCGTGAAGGTGGCGGGCGGGTTCAGCTTGATGCCAATTATTCACTTGATTATACCGCAAACAGACCCGGCAGCCGTGGGCGCACGATAGCTCATTCGCTGAGATCCAATATGCAGGCAGAGTTATACAAAGATGTGGTTTTTCTTGATGCCAGTGCGGGAGGGCATCTTAGTTCATTAACCAGTGGCGGCCAAAGAGGAGATGATAGTGTAGGAGATGTTAATGACCCTATCCAAACCTATACGTACTCTTTAAGCCCTTATTTTAAACACCATTTTGGTCGTTATATTAATACCCTGACGCGCTATACATTTGATCAGGTGGTCAACTCGGGGCGGGGTGGATCAGATAGTTATAATAACCAGATGATGCTAGCGATTGGTAGTGGTCCTTATTTCATGCGCTTCCCCTGGGGAGTAAGCTATCGGCACAGTAAAACAGGCAATGAAGATGGTGCAAAAGATAGTGAGATCACAAGTATTAATGGAAATGTCAGCTATATCTTGAGCCGTAAATACCGTATTAACCTGGCTGTCGGCAAAGTAGATTATGATATTCAAAGCAGCCGCTCCTCTACTGACAGCATCACCTGGAATGCAGGTGCAACATGGACACCAAACCCAAGAACTAACATGGGTTTTTCATATGGGCGCCAATTTTTTGGTCACCATTTTGGTTTTGGTTTTAGTCATCGATTGAAACGTTCGATGTGGACGATGAATTACAGTAAATCGTTAACGGATACCAGAACACAACAGTTGCGTCGTTCCAGCGAAGAAATGGATATGGAAATTTCGGAGATTCCTAATTTTGAACGCAAGCAAGGTCATACACAAATAGTTAAAGGGCTCTACACTGATGAAGAAGGTAAGGATAGGGCTGTATTTGATGATGTATATGACGAGTCAACACATACAGATGAGCAGTATGTTATTGAGACCTTGAATACAGGGTTCTTGCTAGAAACCCGCAGAAGTAGCTTTAGTGTCGATGCGCATTTTACCCAACGTAGATATGAGGTATCGGGAGATAAAGGCCGCGATATTGGAATAGATGTTGATTGGGATAGGCGTTTGACGCCAAAAACCAATACCAAAGTTGGATTATCGTGGCAAAAGAACCGAGAAGATGAGGATGCCACAGAAGATAAACGATGGACGGTGAGCCTGGGTTTGAGCAGAAGACTCACTCCACACACGCATGCCAATCTTGATTATAAATACAGACGTCTGGATTCTTCCGGTAGCAGTGCTAGTGAATACAGGGAAAATCAAGTCAGCCTTACACTCGCTTCGCACTGGTAATTAATCTATGTATGAAGATTTTTATGGCTTAACAGGGAAGCCGTTCCAATTAAGTCCCGATGCCCGCTTTTTCTTTAATAGCAAAGGGCACAACCGCGCTATGGCCTACCTCCGTTATGGGCTTGAGCAAGGTGAAGGTTTTATCGTCATTACAGGTGGTATTGGTACTGGCAAAACCATGCTGGTGCGGAACCTGTTCGATGAGTTGGATAGTGCCAGGGTAGTTGCTGCTGAGCTTGTCACTACACAGGTAGAGCCTGAAGATGTTTTGCGGATTGTCTGCTCATCGTTTGGCCTTTCGCACAAAGATGTAACAAAAGCGACCCTGCTGAATAATCTTGAAGCTTTTTTGCATGATCGTTACAAAGAGGGTAAGCGAGTACTCCTGGTGGTTGATGAGGCGCAAAATCTTCCCGAGCGATCTATTGAAGAACTACGCATGCTGGCTAATTTTCAGGTTGGTGGGCGAGCATTAATCCAGAGTTTTTTGTTAGGCCAAAGTGAGTTAAAGCAAACCCTACAAAGCCCAACGATGGAACAGTTTCGCCAGCGTGTCATAGCTTCTTATGATCTGCGTGCTTTGAATGAAGAGGAGATGAGAAACTACATTTTGCATCGTCTGCGCTTGGTTGGGTGGCGCGAGGACCCTAAATTAGGAAATGAAGTTTTTGAAAAGATTTATGAATTTACCAATGGAATTCCACGAAGAGTCAATACGCTCTGTGATCGCATTTTACTCTTTGGTTGTTTAGAAGAGAGGCATGAGATTGATCTAGATGCTTTGGAAAAGGTTACAGATGAAATAAAAGAAGAGGGGTGGAGTTCTTCTAATTCAACGCAACCAAAACGACCTGCTTCGGGTAAAAAACAAAAACCCACAAAAACCCCAGCAGATTCAGAGCTGATTAAAAGGATTGCGATTCTTGAGGCTGAAATTGATGCTTTGAAAGCGGGGTTAAGAGCAGATAGAAGAATGGCTGAAGTAATGCAGTTGAAGCTTGAAATGAATGATGAAGAGGAATATGAATAATAATAAGCTCAAGGTTCTATGTATCGTTGGAGCAAGACCTAATTTTATGAAGATTGCGCCAATGATGCGTGTCTTTAATCAAACAGAAAGTGGCATATCAGCAGAACTTTTGCACACTGGCCAGCATTATGATGCAGCTATGAAGGCATCATTTTTTGATCAACTCGGGATACCTGAACCTGATGTGGATTTGGGTGTAGGATCGTCCAGTCATGCAGTGCAGACAGCAGAGATAATGAGGCAATTTGAGCCAGAACTGGATGCTCGTCAGCCAGATCTGGTGCTGGTTGTCGGCGATGTGAATTCAACCATTGCCTGCGCGCTTGTCGCAGTAAAAAAAGGAATTCCAGTCGTTCATGTTGAAGCTGGCTTGCGTAGTTATGATCGAGATATGCCTGAAGAGATCAATCGAGTACTGACGGATCAGATATCAGAGCTCTTATTAACCACAGAAAAAAAAGCTGAAGCCAACCTGGTACGGGAAGGTGTTAACCCAAAGCGCATCCATTTTGTTGGAAATGTAATGATCGATACGCTCTTTGCAAACAGAGAGCGTGCAGTACCGCCGAAAGAGGTATTGTCACAAGTCGCTAATTCTGAGAGATTCCTTGAAGCGAAATCCGGTTATGGATTAGTGACTCTGCATCGACCTTCTAATGTAGATGATCCCAAGGTATTGGCAAAGCTGTTAGAAACGCTTGTTGAAATCAGCCAGCGTATGCCCCTGATATTTCCAGTGCACCCACGCACGAAAGGATGCATCGAAGCGGCCAATTTAACCGGGCTGCTTGATTCAGACCGAATTGCACTGTTACCACCATTAGGCTATTTAGAACTACTGGGTTTGATGGGTGAAGCCCAGCTGGTGTTAACTGATTCAGGTGGCATACAAGAAGAGACAACAGCATTGGGTATTCCATGCATTACACTGCGTGAGAATACTGAGCGTCCTATTACAGTAGAAGATGGAACAAACACTGTTGTTGGCTCTGACCCAGAACAGATAAAAACCTGTTTTGAACAGATTGTTGCCACTGGAGGAAAGCGAGGCAGGGTGCCAGAACTTTGGGATGGAAAGGCTGCTGAGCGGGTTGCTGATGTTCTTCTTCAATGGAAATCAACTCGTGGTTTTGGAGCTGCGCCCATAAAGAGTTTCTGACAGTGAAACAACAAATAGTGCGCAGCAAAGATGGTCAGATTGTCAATGCAATGAGCGTTGATGTAGAAGAGTACTTCCAGGTTTCTGCTTTTGAAAAGCATATCAACAGGTCTGATTGGGATAGATTGCCAGGACGGGCAGAGGCAAGTGTTGATAAAATATTGACCCTGTTTTCAGACCAGGAAATTAAAGCCACATTTTTTACTCTTGGCTGGATGGCTGAACGCTACCCGCAAATGGTAAAGCGTATTGTTGATGAAGGCCATGAGTTGGCTAGTCATGGTTGGTCTCATGTTCGCGTGACCCAACAAAAACCAGAGGACTTTAAAAACGATATTATTCGCACGCGCTCACTACTTGAGGATATATCAGGTCAGCAGATAAAGGGGTATCGCGCAGCAAGCTACTCAATTGGTGCAAAAAACCTGTGGGCCTTGGATATTCTGGAAGAGACAGGACATATATACAGTTCCAGTATTTTCCCTATCAAGCATGATCTGTATGGCATGCCAGAGGCACCGCGCTTTGCTTTTAAAGCAGGCTCTGGTGGGTTGCTTGAAGTGCCAATAACAACAGTTGAAATGATGGGGCGCAAAATTCCCTGTGGCGGAGGCGGCTGGTTTCGTTTCTTTCCCTATGCCTTCTCACGATGGGCTATGAGTCATGTTAATAATGTAGAAGGGCAACCGGCTATTTTTTATTTTCACCCCTGGGAGATCGATTTTGATCAACCCCGTCAGCAGGAGTTAGGCTTTAAAACCCGCTTTCGACATTATTTGAATCTTCATCAAATGGAGCAAAGGCTTACTCAGCTACTGAAAGACTTTAGTTGGGGGCGTATGGATGATATTTTTCTTGGAACGCAGGAGTAATTTCAGTTGAGCATAATAAAGATCAGCGAACTGACACAAGCTGACGTAGAGCGTTGGAATGCCTTTGTTCAGCATTGTGATGAGGCTACTTTTTTTCACCTTGCTGGTTGGAAAGCAGTAATTGAACAGAGCTTTGGGCATAAAACACATTTCTTGTTTGCAGAGAGAGATGGCGCTATTGAAGGTGTATTGCCACTGGGGCATGTTAAGAGTCTGCTGTTTGGTAATAATTTGGTCTCCCTTCCATTCTGTGTGTATGGTGGGGTTGCAGCAGAAAATGATGAGGCGCGTGCTGCACTTGAGCAAGCCGCCTGCGCTCTGGCTGAGCAATTGGGTGTTGATTCGTTGGAGATGCGCAACCTCCAACCCCAGAATGAAAATTGGCCAACTAAAGATCTCCACGTTACCTTCCGTAAAGAGATTGATCCTGACCCCGAAGTTAATATGATGGGCATCCCTCGCAAGCAGCGAGCGATGGTACGAAAAGGCATTAAGGCTGGATTGATTGGAGAATTGGATGAAGGATGTGACCGACTTTATCGTATATATTCTGAAAGCGTACGCAATCTAGGTACGCCGGTATTTACCAAGAAATATCTAAACAATTTACGCCGCGTGTTTGGAGGTGCCTGTGAGGTGTTAATGATCACCCATGAAGGGCAAGATGTTGCCGGTGTTATGAGTTTTTATTTTCGGGACGAGGTTCTGCCCTATTATGGTGGCAGTATTGCCGCTGCACGTGCAGTAAAAGGCAATGATTTTATGTATTGGGAGTTGATGCGTCGTGCAGGTGAGCGAGGTGTCCGCATCTTTGATTATGGTCGCAGTAAAAAAGGAACAGGACCTTATAGTTTTAAAAAGAACTGGGGCTTCACTCCAGAACCACTGCATTATGAGTATCATCTGGTGAAGGCAAAGGTAATGCCTGAAATCAATCCAACTAATCCGAAGTATCAACTTTTTATCCGTGCCTGGAAAAAGCTGCCTTTATCTGTAGCGAATGGAGTTGGCCCTCTATTAGCGAAAGACCTTGGTTAATTGAGGTACAGTAGTGGAAGCTAGCAATTCAAAACCTGCTTTACTTTTTTTAGTACACCGTATCCCTTTTCCACCAAATAAAGGGGATAAAATACGTTCCTTTAATGTGCTAAAATTTCTGGCTGAGCGATTTTGTATTCATTTGGGAGCGTTTATTGATGATCAAAATGATTTTCAGTATGTAGATAATCTTAATGATTATTGTGCTTCTACTTGCCTTCTTCCACTAAACGCCAATAGTGCCAAACTTAAAAGCCTTTCAGGATTTCTAACTGCGCAACCGCTTACATTACCCTATTACTTTGATAACAAGATGCAGAGTTGGGTGAATGAGGTTATTGATAAGGAAAATATTGACAAAGCCTTGGTGTTCTCTTCTTCCATGGCGCAATATTTGTCAGGTGATCAATATGGAAGCCTAAAGAGATTAATTGATTTTGTCGATATTGATTCTGATAAATGGTCGCAATATGTTAAGTCTGCCGCATTGCTAATGAAGCCAGTGTATCTTTATGAGGCCAAAATGTTACTGGCTTGGGAAAAAAAGATTGCAGCGGAGTTTGACCACAGTTTTTTTGTTTCTGAAAGTGAATCAAATCTCTTCAAACAATTCTCCCCATCTTCAGCAGCTAAGATTTCCTATTTTAATAATGGGGTAGATACAGAATATTTCTCGCCTGACTGTGCCTTTGATTCACCCTATGAAAACAACCAGGCTGTCATCGTTTTCACTGGGGCAATGGATTATTGGGCTAATGTTGATGCTGTAGTTTGGTTTAGCCAGCAGGTGCTTCCTGTATTATGTAGGCAAAATCCGCAGTTGAAGTTTTACATCGTTGGTTCCAAACCAGATGATAAAGTAAAAGCTTTGGCTAAATCTCCAAATATTGTTGTTACAGGGATGGTGGATGATGTGCGTCCCTACCTTGCTCATGCGGCTATTGCAGTTGCTCCTATGCGCATCGCCCGTGGTATCCAAAATAAAGTGCTAGAGGCTATGGCGATGGAAAAACTTGTAGTTGTTTCTCCTCAAGGATATGAGGGCATTAATGCTAGGAATGGCCAGGAATTACTATTGGCAGGAAATGGTGATGAGTGGGTTGATGCTATCAACCATCTGCTATCAAGTGAAGATGCTTCCTTCATGGGAAATGCTGCACGACAACGGGTTTTGAAAGATTACAGCTGGCAAGGTAGCCTTGCTCAATTAGAGCAATGCCTGTAAGACTGCGCATTGGCTGATATAAAAATAATAATAGAATGAATTATAAAGCTACTCAACTTAATCAAGCTTGGACGAGGCAAGGCGGGTTGCTGGCATTATTGCTAGCTGTACTATTTACCTTCTATTATTCAAGCTTTGAATCCATGGTAGCAATTTGGTTACGTTCGGATACCTTTGCTCATGGTTTTATTATTGCTCCGATTAGTCTTTGGTTGATATGGCGTATTAGGATGCAGCTACTTGTTACTGAACCAAAAGCAAATTATCTGGGCATTTTCTTGCTATTAGGGCTTGGGTTGATTTGGCTGTTGGCTAAATACATTGATATTCTGGCTATTGAACAGCTTGCTGCGGTAATGATGGTTCCAGTGCTGGTGTTTATTATGCTGGGTTGGTGTACCACTACTGTAATGATTTTCCCGCTTTTTTTTCTGCTGCTTTCTGTGCCGTTGGGTGAAGAGTTGACACCCTATTTAATTAATTTCACGGCTGACTTTACGGTGGCTCTGATTCAGTTTGTAGGTATCCCCATTTATCGTGAAGGCAATTTTTTTGAGTTGCCGTCGGGTAACTGGTCTGTAGTGGCAGCTTGTAGTGGTGTTCGCTATTTGATTGCTTCGATCACGCTGGGCACACTGTATGCTTACCTCAACTATCAAAGTTGGTTAAAACGAGGAGTGTTTCTTTTTGCCTCTTTTGCGGTACCAATTATAGCCAACGGTCTTCGTGCTTTTATGATTGTAATGATAGGGCATTTCAGTGATATGCGACTTGCTACGGGCGTAGATCACTTAATTTATGGCTGGCTATTTTTTGGGCTTGTGATTGCCCTTATGTTTTATATCGGCTCATTCTGGCGTGATGATGGTGAAAATGTGTTAATAGCCGGATTTAATTTAAAGTTGGGTGATTTGGATAGCAGCAGTGGCATGGCCAAATTGTTGGCCTTACTTGCAGGTATTATGCTAGTTGCATTGCCATTAAAAATACAGTTTGATTCTCATGAATTGGATTTAAATAGTATTGATGAAATTAATGTAACAGCGCCTGCTAAATGGACGATACAGAAGGATGCTGTATCCAGATGGGAGCCTGCTTATCATGGGTTAGATCGAGAGTTTTCAGGTGTTTACGAAAATAGTGCGGGAGAACGTGCAACTCTCTATGTGGGGTATTATGCTGACCAGCGTCAGGGAGCGGAGTTAGGCAGCTATAATAATGTATTGGTACATGAGAAGAATAAAACATGGCGAGTTGTAGATGAGCATACACAAGTATTGTGGCTAGAAGAATCCCTGCAGACACCTCTTGCTACGTTGTCATCAAGCAATAACCGTCTTCTTGTTACCTATCTTTATTATGTTGCTGGTGAAGTTGTTACAAGCAAGTATCAAACCAAGTTATTGCAGGCTAAAGCAAAATTACTTGGTGACTATAACGATGGGGCGGTGATTATATTTAGCACGAACCTTCAGGAAGACGGTGATTCTGCTAGTGTATTACTGAAGAAATTTGCTTCTGCTATGTTGCCTCAAGTTAAGGCTGTGCTGGATGGTATGGAACCAAAATATGAGTAATTCACCAAGGCTCATTGCCCATGTTATTCATAGGCTGGATTTTGGCGGGTTGGAAAATGGCCTTGTAAACCTGATTAATCGTATTCCTCAGAGTCAATATAGGCATGCCATTATCTGCATGACTGATTATTCAGAGTTTTCCAAGCGCATTACTAATCCAGCAGTAACACTGCATGCTTTACATAAAGTAGATGGCAAAGGCTTGGATGTCTACTTGCGCTTATGGCGCCTGTTGCGGCAGTTGAAACCTGATATTGTCCATACACGCAACCTCTCGGCACTTGAAGCTGGAGTAGTTGCTTGGTTTGCTGGGGTGCCTGGTCGTGTACATGGTGAACATGGGCGCGACTCATACGACATTGATGGTACAAATAAAAAATATTTATTGCTGCGGCGTTTATGTCAGCCGTTTATACAGTGCTATATTCCGTTATCCAAGGATCTTGAAGGGTGGCTTAAGACGCGAGTCAAAATTCCTGAAAATAAGATGCGTCAAATCTACAATGGTGTAGATAGTGGTCGCTTTTGTGCACATGAACAAGGTCAGCGTCGATCACTGCCGGATCGAGCACAGGCTGATGGTAAAGAACTAATAATTGGCACGGTAGGTCGTGTTCAGGAAGTGAAAGACCAATTAACGCTAGTAAAGGCCGTAGCTGATCTGGTGGCTTGTAACAAAGAATATCGCAAAAAACTGAAGCTTGTAATCGTGGGTGATGGACCAATGATGGGTGAGCTTGAATCTTTGGTGCAAGAAAAAAATGTTGCAGATATCACTTGGCTGAGTGGTGCACGGAATGATATCCCAGAGTTGTTGCAGGCAATGGATTTATTTGTTTTACCATCTAAGGCCGAAGGCGTATCGAATACTATCCTTGAGGCGATGGCGACAAGTTTGCCAGTAGTGGCAACTGCGGTAGGTGGTAATTCTGAACTTGTTGTTGATGGTAAAACAGGTAGTTTGGTACCCCCGCAAGATAGTAAAGCAATGGCAGCAGCGATTAGGGCATATATACAGGAGCCAGAAAAATTACAGTGCCGTGGCCAGGCAGGGCGGTTGCGTGTGGAGCAACAGTTCAGTATAGAGGCAATGGTCAATGCATATATGGCTGTGTATGATGAAGTTTCATTACAGCCACCAGCATATAAAAAAAATGAGAAAAGCAAATGTGCGGTATAGTCGGAATTTTTGACCTCAATGGATCTGAATCAATCAATAGGGACTTGCTCCACCGAATGAATGAGACCCAGTTTCATCGTGGGCCAGATGAAGGTGGAATTCATGTTGAACCGGGGGTTGGGCTTGGTCATCGCCGCCTATCTATTATTGATTTATCTAGTGGTCAACAACCGCTGTTTAATGAAGATGGCTCTGTAGCTGTAACTTTTAATGGTGAAATCTATAATTTTCCAGAACTGAGTAAACAGCTGCAGGCTGTAGGGCATGTATTTAGAACACACTCCGATACAGAGGTGATTGCTCATGCCTGGGAAGAATGGGGTGAGCATTGTGTAGAATATTTTAGAGGGATGTTTGCCTTTGCTGTATGGGATAGAAATAAAAAGACACTGTTTCTTGCTCGAGACCGATTAGGAAAAAAGCCATTACATTATTCAGTATTACCTAATGGGCATTTTATTTTCGGTTCGGAAATGAAAGCCTTGTATGCACATCCATTACTTAAAAAAGAGATAGCGCCTACCGCGATTGAAGAGTATTTTGCATTTGGCTATGTCCCAGATCCAAAATCTATCTTCAAAAATATATTCAAGCTCCCTCCTGCGCATACATTAACACTGAAGCAAGGGGAGCAAAATGTAGTGCCAAAGCCCTACTGGGATATCTCATTTGAGTCAGTAGGTGACATACCAGAAACAGAGGCATTATCTGAACTAACTGTACGTGTTAAAGAAAGTGTAAAAGTCAGAATGATGTCAGAAGTACCTTTAGGTGCATTTTTATCTGGTGGTGTTGATTCAAGTGCTGTGGTTGCAATGATGTCGCAGCTATCAGATAGCCCGGTAAATACTTGCTCGATATCGTTTGCCAGTCCCAAATTTAATGAGGCTGAATTTGCCAAGATGGTGGCGGATCGTTATCACACAAATCATTTTGTAGAGATGGTGGATCCGGATGACTACGGCCTAATTGACCAGCTCGCCGGTATTTATGATGAACCGTATGCCGATAGCTCTGCCATCCCAACCTATCGTGTCTGTGAGCTGGCTAAAAAACATGTTACGGTTGCTTTGTCTGGTGATGGTGCTGATGAATACTTTTCTGGTTACCGACGGCACTGCTGGCATATGAACGAAGAAAGGGTGCGCTCTATGTTGCCGTATTCAATTCGTGGGCCACTGTTTGGTTTTCTAGGTAATGTATATCCAAAATTGGATTGGGCTCCAAGATTTCTGCGTGCTAAAACTACCTTTCAGGCGATTGCACGTGATAGTGTTGCCGCTTACTTTCATACTGTTTCTATACTTTCTGATGAAATGCGCAGTAAGCTCTTTTCTGAAGATTTTAAGAAAATACTTGCTGGGTATAATGCAGTGGAGGTATTTAGAGCACATGCTGCCAATTGCCCTTCATCGCACCCCTTGTCATTGATTCAATACCTCGATTTGAAAACTTACTTGGTCGGAGATATTCATACCAAGGTGGATAGAGCCAGCATGGCGAATTCACTGGAAGTACGGGCTCCGTTTCTGGATCATGAATTCATTGAGTGGGTATCAAGCATCAGCCCCCATTACAAGCTTAATGGGCAAGTAGGCAAGTACATTCTCAAGAAAGCCATGGAACCTTATCTGCCTCATGACGTATTGTATCGTTCAAAAATGGGTTTCTCTGTGCCGCTGGCCGAATGGTTTCGTGGGCCATTAAAACAGCGCGTGCGTGATTCTCTTTTAGGTGATTCTATGCGTGAATGTGGATATTTTAATATGGATTACATGAAGCACTTGGTAACACAGCACCAAGCAGGGCTGCGAGACTATAGTGCTTCGATCTGGGCGCTATTGATGTTTGATGCATTTCAGCAACAGACATATAACACTAGACACTAATGACAGTATTGGTTTTTATGAAAATATTACATATATTTGACCATTCAATCCCTCTACAGAGCGGCTATACTTTTCGTAGCCGTGCAATTCTTGAGCAACAGCGGGCTATGGGATGGGAGACGGAGCATGTGACTAGTATCAAGCACACGGTCGACTCCTCTGATGAAAATGAGGTAGATGGCTTTCACTTCTACCGCACCTGCTCCAGTAATGGTTTATTCTCAAAGCTACCCGTACTCAACCAATTTGATGTGGTTATCTCACTTGTGCGCCGTTTAGATCAGATCATAACGGTCGTAAAACCTGATATTCTGCATGCTCATTCACCCTGTTTGAATGGATTGGCTGCGCTAAAGGTGGCTAGAAAATATAAGTTGCCTGTAGTCTATGAGTGCCGTGCCTTTTGGGAGGATGCGGCAGTTGATCATGGTACCAGCCAAGAGGGGGGCGCGCGCTATCGCCTAGGCCGTTTGCTTGAAACCTATGTGTTTAACAAAGCAAATGCGGTAACAACTATCTGTGAAGGTTTGCGTGCAGATATCCTAAATCGTGGCATAGCTCCGCAAAAGGTGACAGTAATCCCCAATGCTGTAAACATTAGCCGGTTTAGTGCTGCTCGGAGCCAGGATCGGATTCTGATTGAAAAATTTGGGCTTGAAGGTAAATCTGTGCTGGGTTTTATTGGCTCATTTTATGCGTATGAAGGGTTACCGTTACTCCTGGATGCAATGCCGATAATTTTAAAAGCACTCCCTGAAGCTCGTTTATTGCTTGTGGGTGGTGGGCCTCAGGAGCAATTATTAAAGCAGAAGGCACAAAAAATGGGGCTTTCTAACACTGTATTCTTTACTGGCCGTGTGCCGCATGAGAAGGTGCAGAGCTATTATGATTTAATTGATATATTTGTCTATCCCCGGCTCCACATGCGCTTAACTGACCTTGTGACACCTTTAAAGCCTCTTGAGGCTATGGCTCAAAAACGCTTAGTTGTTGCTTCAGATGTCGGAGGGCATAAGGAGTTAATTCGGGATGGTGAGAATGGTTGTCTTTTCCCAGCTGGAGATGCTAACGCCTTGGCCCAAAGGGTACTGGCGCTATTCTCAAACCGGGATGGTTGGCCACGTTTGCAGGAAGCAGGAAGGCAATATGTTGAATCTGAACGCAATTGGCCGGTAAGTGTTGGCCGTTACAAATCGGTTTATGAATCTGTGATTCGGCAATAAATTAAGAAATAGCGCTACTAGATTTTTCTGCTGCTTGTTATAGCGTGGCACTGTTTAAAGTTTCTGCTGATATATTATTTGTGCCGTATGATAGATACTTAAATTATTCCCTGTTTCTGCTTGAGTAATTCTTTGTGAAATTATTGACCTATTCCTCATTGTACCCGAATGCCGCACAACCAAGACATGGTATCTTTGTGGAGCAGCGTTTGCAAAACTTGCTTGCTCTAGGTGGAGTTGAGTCTCGGGTGATTGCTCCTGTGCCTTGGTTTCCTTTGCAGCACTCGATGTTTGGGAAATATGCACAGTATGCACGGGTTCCAGCAGAGGAGTATCGGAGTGAGGTTTTTGTAAAACATCCTCGCTATCCGATAATCCCAAAAATAGGAATGAATATTGCCCCATTCTTGCTTGCGGCATCCACCTACCCGATTTTAAAAGCTGTTCTGCGTGATGGCTATAATTTCAATATTATTGATGCACACTATTTTTACCCAGACGGGGTGGCTGCTGTGATATTAGGGCAGTGTCTAGGTCGTCCTGTAACTATCACAGCGCGAGGTAATGATCTTTCATTGATTGCTCGCTATCCAATACCAAGGCGACTTATATGTTGGGCTGCAAACCAGGCGGCTGGGCTGATCACTGTCTGCTCTGCGTTAAAGGATGCCCTCGTAGATCTTGGGGTTCCACAGGAACGTATCAGGGTAATGCGAAATGGGGTGGATTTGAATCTTTTCCGGCCTCATGACCGGGAGGAAGCGCGCGCTAAACTTGGCTTGGATGGTCCCACATTAATTTCGGTTGGTCACTTGATTGAGCGAAAGGGGAATCATCTAACTATAGAGGCTCTTGCACAGTTGCCTGATTTTAAGTTGCTCATCGTCGGGGATGGGCCGGAAGAGGATTGTTTGCGCCGATTAGCAGTTCGCCTCGGTGTAGGAGATCGGGTCTCTTTTCTTGGGGCGAAAGATCAAAGAGAGTTGCCTTGCTATTATAGTGCGGCAGATGCTTTAGTGCTTGCATCAAGTCGTGAGGGATGGGCAAATGTATTGCTAGAATCAATGGCTTGTGGAACTCCGGTTGTTGCAACAAAGATATGGGGCACTCCAGAGGTGGTTCAAGCGCCAGAAGCAGGGCAGCTTGTTTCTGAGAGGACTCCTGAAGCTATTGCATGTGGGATTCGACAGTTGATGGAGATGTATCCAAATCGTGAGCAGACTAGACGCTATGCTGAGACTTTCTCATGGGATGAAACAAGTAATGCGCAATATGAATTATTTCAGCAAATCTTAGTAAATGTGTGATTTTCTGATTATTTTAATCGTATTCTTTGTGATGAAAATTGTTTCACAAAGTATGCGTTCCGATAAAAAGTGCGGCTCTTATTTATTGCAGAGCCGTTTAAATCATTATGACTGCAATGGTTAGACAAGGATATGGATGAACTATTCTATTTGCTAGATCTCCTGATGTTATTTGTTTTTGCGGTGTGGAGTTATCGAAATGATAAGCTGTCGGCCAAAGAAAAAATAACGGGAATTTTTTCATATAAAGATGGATCCTGAATATTTTCAATAGGACTTAGATATGCCGTGGCGTGATAGTGTGGCTATTTATTCGTAACTGAAAAATGATGTGTTGAGTGTATGGTTGGCGTTTAATTGATCTGCTGAATAAACCAGCGTTGCTGTATCTCTTGGTTCTATTTACGCATTGACCAAAGAGAAAAAAATAGTAAATCGGTTTGTAGGTTATCAGATGCGCTTTACTACTGTCAGTGCCACTACATAACTTGGATTACAACGCGCTGTTTTTACATGTTGTCTGGAAAAGAAGCGGCAGAAATTTATCACTGTATTAGGTTGTTTTATGAACTTAAGGGAGGTGAGTTTGTAGTGCTTGGTATCCATGTGGGGCATATTTATCTGCTAATAATTACCCTAATTAAAGTTTGGGTGCTAGATCTCTCTGTAAAGTTAGAAAGGCAGAGCGGCTATATGGAGTTTTTCCGATACCAAGATACTAATGAATATGTTTATGTTTGAGCAATTATTTTTGGGGTAAGTCCAATATCAATTATTGGGTTGGGTGTTTATTCTACAAGATAAATTAATTGATAATATTTATGCGATTGATGACAAACTATGCGTGATATTCCATTGCTTCTGGTGCTTGTGGCACTGGTTCCGTTTGTTATAAGTAGACCATATATTGGAGTTCTTCTCTGGGGATGGGCGGCTTTATTCATGCCGAACTTTTTTGTATATGGGATTGCATCATCAGTACGATTTAACATGATTATTGCCATACTAACAGCAATTAGTTATTTCTGTTCTCGAGAATCAAAAGCACTGCCTGCTAATAGCGTTACGATTTTATTATTTGTTTTTTTGTTACATGGGACAATCTCAGCATTTAGCACAATTGCATTTGAACCAATGGTAATGGGTGAATGGGGTAAATTTATAAAAGTTATTATATATACTCTTGCGATTTTAGCTGTGATCAATTCTAGACACCGAATTCATTCGCTGTTGATTGTGTTTGTGCTTTCACTTGGATTTCATGGAATATTAGAGGGATCAAAGTTTTTGCTTACATTTGGAGCGCACCGCGTATGGGGGCCTGTCGGTTCAATTATTGGTGATAATAATCACTTAGCGTTGGCTATGGTCATGCTTTTACCTGTGGTGGCCTATTTGTGTAAATATTCGGAAAAACAAATTGTGCGGATAAGTTTTATGGTGGTGTTCGGCTTATTGTTGACCGCTGTTCTTGGAACTTATTCTAGAGGAGGGTTGATTGGATTGACAACTATTTTGTTTTTGTTGGCCCTTCGTTCAGAAAAGAGAGTATTAATTATATTTGTCATTGCTCCACTTACATTAGTAATGGCAATGTCTTTTCTGCCAGATGCTTGGTTTTCTCGGATGGATACTATACAGTCGGCAGATGAAGATGCCTCATTTATGGGGCGTGTTATAGCCTGGAAAATGAGTGCATTGATAGCAATGGATCATCCATTTTTTGGTGGAGGGTTTCATGCAGTACAAGATAATGCGGTATGGTTTGACTATATGCAGGTATTTTCTAGGTTAAGTTATATTCCCACTCCAGATCCTGATCCAATTATGGCACATGCAGCACATAGCATATATTTTCAAGTGTTGGGTGATCAAGGCTTTTTGGGGTTATTTATTTTTCTGCTGCTCTTGTTTTGTGCAATGAATAACCTAAGAAAAACAATGATTCTAACTAAGAAGAAACCAGAATATGCATGGGCATATGATCTGGCGTTAGTACTTAATATGAGTCTTCTCGCATACATGGTAACAGGTGCGGCTCTTGGCATGGCATATTTTGATTTTGCCTACGCGCTAATAGCAATATCGGTAGTTTTACTATCGGTCATAAAAGCAGGTGTCGTAGAGAAAAAGGAGTCCTGGCTGCAGAAGTAAATTGTGAGTTGAAGATATGCAGCATGAATAATGTGATTGACCAGGTGAGTGTATTGCAAGGGCAGCATGTATGCATGATGGGGTTTGCATATATGTTGTTTAGCTAATGCGTAGCATGAGTTATGTGTTCAGGTTATTAGGTTACACAAGAGAGGCTGCAAGTGTAAAGAGGTAGCTGAATTTGTGGGTATTCAGCCTGAAGCAATTGTGAAATATATTTGGCCATATAAGGCAAGCGTAATCAAAAGAATTGCTGCTAAATATGAAGCCGCAAAATAAGGAGTGATAGGATGCTCATAATTAAATAAAAAATCGTTGCGGCTTATTGCTAGTATGATGGAGCGCTGCACCCAAGAGCCAAACATCAACAATTTAGCTGCCAGTGATAGCAGCTCAAGCAATATGATTTCAGCTGACACTGATTAATAGTAAGTTAAATTTATGATGGCATGATGGATGTAGATTAATTGATTTGTATTATGAGGCGATTAGTCAAGAGTGCCAATAGTAGAGCCTTTCATATACTGGATCATTTTTATATGCATCATTCCAAACTTGTTATAGTAGACGAAAAAATTAAGGTATTTAGTTTTAATCCTATCCACAGGAATTCAACTCATATAAATATCTAAACTGTGATTTGAAAGCTGGTGATCACACTCATGCGCCTGTACGGAGCAGCAAGCAATAAAGAAGAAGTTTATTTCTTATATGCGCATGCTGCAAAAGAAGCCAGCGAGAGTTATGAGATCTTTTTATCAGCCAAAAATTATTATTCAGCATAAACAACGCATTTATCCGCCTGGTTAATAATATTTTTTTGGGTTTTGCTTGTTTGATAAATTCTACATAATGTAACCCATGTAAAGAATGAGCTTTGTTAAGGTGTGCGTCTAACGTGAAAGGCAATATTTTAGAGAATGAAGGTGGGCCAGTATGGTTGAATATGGACGCAGTAAAAGGGGTTCTTATATTTTTAGTTGTGTTAGATCATAATGATTTTGTTAGGGCATTGGCGCCAGCATTTTTTAGTTCGCTAAATTACCATGTTCTTGGGTTTATTTTTTTGCCGTTTATTAAGGGGAGAAGGGGAGGGGGGCTGACGTTTGGGTTAAACATGCTAGTGCGCTACTTTGTCCCATTTGCCACATTCTACACCATTAGCACGGTTGCATTTTTCATTTTGTATCGTAGTGGGGAAGGCTTGCTGCTGGATTATTTTACTGGGATGTTTGTTGCAAGTGCCGCAACTTTGAAAACATCATCAGGTTTCATGATGTTTTGGTTTTTACCAGTATTATTTTCAACTGTTATTGTGTTGTCTTATTATGATCAATTGAAAGGTGTAAAAAAAACGCTGGTGTTGTATTTGTTCATTGTGGCGCATCTGTTTATTGGCACGGTTCCGGCGTGGATAAAAGACTACACTCCAATGGGTCTTCATATAGTCTCTTATGTGTTTGTTTTGGGAGTGCTGGTTAGGTGGATAAATAAAGGGATATTTCGTAGAAATATTGTTGTAGTAAGATGTGCAAGTATTATGATTTTTGGGATCTGTTGTGCGGTGAGTATGTATTATAATACCCATACTGAAATTGGTGATCTGAGTGTGGATTCAATTATCACTATAGGTCCATTAATACTGCATGACGTGCTTGGGATAAGTGGTTTTTTTATAATATATTTGTTCTCTGGATTTGCTGCAAAAATACCATTAATTGCTCTTATTGGGCAGTATTCAATGATTGTGTATTTGGTGCACCCGCTTGTGTTTAAGGTGTTTCTCCTTATATCCACTGGCTTGGATTCAAACTATGCTGCATGGCCGTTTGCTTATTTGCTTGGCGCAACGCTTAGTGTTTTCATTACAATAATAGTATCTCTTGGAATTGCACATGTAATAAATAGACTAGATTGGCTGCATGACTTTGTAACGCCTAAAGGGTATAGAGAGTGGTTGGTTGTTCGTGGTGTCATGCTGCTTAGGAAAAGGGAAAGGCCTTGTAATTAAGGCTTTCGCTATAAGCCTAATTTATGGATATAATAATAGAAATAAGTGCAGTCTGGATATAGGCCTAACATTCATAATGTCAGAGCGCCGTATGCTTTTTCAAAAATACTGTATTCTACAGTATTGTGCTGTGATTTCCTGCTTGAAGGTCTGCGCAAGCTTTTAACAGCAGTGCGCAATAAAATTGTTCTTAATCAAAGAATTTAATGCTGCTCGGTTTAGTTTGGGTGTTGAAGGGCATATGCGGCCGATATGTATTAAGTACGCTGGAAAATCATAGATAGCATGGAGCAATAGGGCGAGCAGATTAACTTATGGATTTTGTTGCGGGTATTTGTGTGAATATAAGTCTACTTGACTTGTACCAACCTACAGTGAGTGTTCTTACCCCCTAAATATCTCTAAACTAGGTTTCTGAGGAAAATTAAGTATGCAACACGTAGTGAGCGAACAAGAGAATGATTTGGGCTGTCCAAAGTGCAATGTGCCTTTGGCTGTGGGTATGTCTGGCGCAGATTGCCCTGAATGTCAAGCTCACTTTGCGGTTGAGGATGGAATACTATGCACTGATCGCACCGATGCATTCTTGGGGGAGTTTGATGCTACGCGAATGCATCAATTTGTACAGCTTGCTCGAGATCAGGGGTGGCGAAAAGTAGCGGAAGGTCCAATGGGCGATGAAGACCCATCGGCTCGAAATGTCCTATTGGGTTCCAATCGAGCTACCTTCATGGAGCTGTTTAAGCAATCATCGCCACGGAATATTCTGGATGTAGGAGCAGGAATGGGGGCGATTAGTTTGCAGTTGGCTAAAAGGTTCAAGCAAGTTTATTCTCTTGACTTGGCTTTTGACAGGCTGGCGTTTCTGCGAGTAATTGCTGAGCAGGAAGATATTGCTGAGAAAATACGAGCAATCTGTCACCGAAATGTCTTGAGTCTTCCTTTTAAAACTGGGGCATTGGATGCCGCTGCCATGGTGGGTGTATTTGAGTATTTTCCTGCAAGCTACCCTCATGACAAGATTAGGGATGTGCAATTGAAGGCGCTGACCGAACTGCACAGGGTGATTTCCCCTGGAGGGGAGCTCTTTATAGCTACAAAGAACCGTTACGGGTGGCCTCATTGGGCTGGTGCCGTGGACAACAGCGGGTTGCGTTTTGGTCCCCTGATGCCGCGATGGTTGGCTGATACGATGAGCCGTATCTTACTAAAGCAGCCCTTTCGTATTGTCACGGACGGATACAGCGATAATGTAGGCTTGTTGCAGGAGGCAGGTTTTACTGATATCCGGTTCTACTGGCCGGTACCAGGGTATCAAAGTCCTTTGCATTGGGTTGATTTGGCGGATGACGGCGCTGTAAAAGAGGCAGTAAAGCGCTATGTGGAGAATCCAGTCAAGAGAGGGGTTCTTACGTTTCTTGTCGCGATAGGCGTATTCAAGTACCTAGTGCCGCATTTTGGCATCATGGCCAAGAAAGCTGAATAGAGTGAGTGTAATGGATCCACAGAGCGTGGTCAGTCGTGTGGTTGAACGTGTACTTGGCGATGGCAGTGTACCGGAGGTCTCGTACAAAACTATCTTAACACCCACTTCCGTTGTATTTCGAATCGACTACTTGGCTGGTGAAAAGAACGGAACACTGTATGCCAAACTTATTGCTGAAAATGAATCAAGCATAGAGATACAGCGCCATCGAAAAGAGTTTGATACCACACGGCGCGTAAGGGCAGCCCTACCTACAGATAGAGAGCTGGATGTGGTAACTCCTGCAGCATACCTGGATGAAATTGATGCGCTGGTAACGTGGGGAGTAGCTGGGCACTCATTGCAGGATATTATAGCTAATAGCCAACGGTTTCGATATATGATGAGGAATGCGGAACCAGAAAGGTTGTCCCGATTGGCTGGGCAATGGTTGCGTCGTTTTCACGGTGCAGATCTGTTGGCGGGCGATTTTGACGTTGGTAAAATAATCTATGATTATTGTGCTGAGAGGCTTGACCTGTTGGCACGAACAAAGGATAGCCGTGTTTCCACGGATCTGGCTAATTTATTGAAGAGGAAGATTGCCGATTGGACTGAAGAATCTATGGTAGCCTTGGGTGAAAAGCCGGTTCTATGTCACAACGATTACTCACCGCACAACATCATAGCAACGGAACAGGGTATTTGTGTGCTGGATTTTTCGTTTTCAACGCCAGGTTTTCCAGTGTTTGACTTGGCTTGTTTCTGGCACAAGATTCAAGATTTGAAGATGTCGCCGCATTTTGGAACGACTGGCTTGTCGGCTATACAGCGAAGTTTTCTTGAAGCGTATGGAGCAGAATTCGATTTACGAAGGCCAGATGTAAAACTCGGTATGGCACGTCTTGTACTCAGTAAAATGTTAACCCTGTTGGCATCTTCTGAGGCTGGATTTTATCGTCAATTAGAGAATCGACGTCGTTATAGAAAATACCTTGGACTTCTCAAAACCGATTTTAACTAGGTTGGGAACTATTCTGGCATATAAGAAGTGAATTGTTTTTATCCTCAAACGTTGCGTAAATCTTGATCAACAATGCAAGCAGCTATTCAGAGAATCCTTAAATTTGGTGCATACGTGGTATCTCCGCCGGGACGAAATGCCGTTTTGTCTACCCTGCTTTACCACCGGGTACTGGGTACGAATGATCCTTTGCGGCCTAATACAGTAACTGCAGATCAATTTCGTTGGCAGATGCGTCTTATGTCGCAGCACTTTTGCATGCTACCTATGGAGGAAGCGGTACGCAGATTGAATGATGGTAGTTTGCCTGCGCGGGCTGCCTGTGTAACGTTCGATGATGGTTATGCTGATAATGCTGAAGTAGCGCTGCCGATTTTACAGGAATGTAAGGTACCAGCGACCTTTTTTGTTGCAACAGGATATCTTGACGGTGGTCGTATGTGGAATGATACCGTTATTGAAGCTGTACGGCGGATCCCAGATGGCCTTCTGGATCTTGATGAATATAGACTGGGAACACATGTTCTAAATGGAGTGGAGAGCCGTATAATCTGTATCCGGTCGCTGCTCAAAGCATTGAAACATATGCTGCCTACTGAGCGTGAAAAAACTGCTGACTACATTGCCTCATTTGCAGTAGAAGCTTTACCGGATGATCTTATGATGACTTCGGCGCAGGTAAAGCAGCTATATACTGTAGGCATGTCTATTGGGGCTCATACAGTGAGTCACCCAATTCTTGCTTGTATTGATGCGCAGAAAGCGCGCTGGGAAATTGAAGAGGGGCGGCGACACCTGGAAGAGATTATTAATAATAAAATTGAGTTATTTGCATATCCAAATGGTCGACCGGGGAGTGATTATTTGCCAATACATGTGGAAATGGTGCGTGGTCTTGGGTTCAAGGCTGCTGTGTCAACAGTTCGAGGTGTCTCTGTCCAGTCCAGTAACAAATGGGAGTTGCCTCGTTTTACCCCTTGGGATAAGCTGCCAGCACGTTTTATGGCGCGTTTGCTCTCGAATTGTCTTCATCGTACTCACTGAAATTGAATAGAATTTGTGAAAATGCTGTGGTGGAAGAATGGAGTCCGCCCTGTAGCTTGTGATGTGGAGATTGTTTTTAATGCCAATCTTGTAGGAAGGTAAAAGGCATTTCCAAATTTTGTAGTGGCTGTAATATGCTAAGAATTATCTCTAAGGGTTGTGGAAGAACATAGGCTTTCACCGATTATGATAGATAAATATACATTTGTTAGCCTCCGGCGCCGCTCAGCAACTAAAGTATGTGCCTTTTTTCGCATAATGCTGTTGCTTGGTGCGCTTGGAACAGCGCAAAACGTATTTGCATTTTCTTTTGTACCAACAGCGGCTGAGTTTCAGGCATGGCCTTTACACTGTAAAGCTATATATGTTGGTGCCATGCCAGACGAGAGCGCACAGTTTGCTCACAGTGTACCCAGTGCAGCCGTAAAAAAGTGGATGAAATTTGCAAAAGAGCACGGTGGTGCATGGCATTATTGCGCAGGCATTGTCCAACTGAATAGGGCTCGCGTAGAAGCAGACCCTAAAAAGCGAGAATATGCCTACGAACGAGCCGCAGCGCAGGCAGCATTTAGCTATGCTAGAACTTCGCCAGACAAACCCTTCAGAGCAAAGATGGCTACCATAATGGCTATGGCTTATAGAGGTTTGGGCAAGTATGAAATTGCAACAAAGATCTTGGAAACTAGTATAAGTGAGCACCCTTCCTATCCAGATGCTTATACGGCGTTGGCATTAATACATCGTGATGCTAATCATAAAGAGCAGGAGCGTGACATCCTTTTGAAGGGGAATGAAGCGACAGGTGGCAAGTCAGCAGAGATCCACTATTTTCTTGGCCTCGTATATCTCGATATGGAGGACATTCCAGCAGCTAGTAAGCACGCTAAAGAAGCCTACAGGCTGGGTTATCCACTTCGTGGCTTAATGTCAAAACTAAAACGACTAGATGGTTCTTCTAAACATTGATTAATTTTATGTTCAGGCTTGCTGGCATAAAAGCCTATAACGCCCTGTTTTTTTATCTTATTGCATGGAATAAACTGCTAAACACAAATCTAATTACCACGGTCACAAATGAAAAGTGGTTTAATACTGTATAATCCGGTTGGATTTCGTGATGGTGCCTCTTAATAGTAGAAGATGGATTAATCAATATGAGGAAATAAGTGTATTGATCGAGCTGTCCCCAATGATGGATATAGTGACTTAAAGTTGCTGCAGAATTAAAACGAAGATATTACGTACTTTAAATTCCCTGTAAACCTTCAATGGGATAGTCAATAAATACCCACTTCTCTTTCTATAGAGCCAGCCTGAGCAAGCAGTTGAATTTAAAAGGGCAGCAATGAAGCAGCTATATATTCTAATCTTTAAATTTATAAATTATTGGCAAATCCCATGAGCATTGGGGGGAAAGTTATATCATCCCTACGTTGGATGGCTGTAGCCCGTTTTTCTGGGCAGGTTCTGAGCTGGGTTGTTACTATTTTTGTGATCCGCATTCTGACGCCAGATGACTATGGGCTTATGGCCATGGCGATGGTGGCTATCACTTTGCTGGCACTGCTGAATGAAATGGGGATGGGGTCTGTCCTTGTTCAGCAGCAAGAGTTAGATCATCGTACGGTTGAATGCATCTTTGGCTTGTTGATCCTTATTAATGGGGCATTGTATACCAGCCTTTATCTAGGTGCGCCATTAATTGCGGTTTTTTTTGAAGAGCCACGATTGGTGGAAATCCTTCGCGTGATTGCGCTCCAATTTATCTTTATGCCATTTTCTGTGGTGGCGAATTCTATGTTAAGCAGACGCATGGATTTTCGTCGCATGTCATTTGTGGATATGTGGAAAATAATAGCGGCGAGCATTACCACTTTGACACTAGCATTAAATGGATACGGGATTTGGGCTCTGGTATTTGGTAATCTTTTAGGTGCGTTAGTTGATGCAGTGGGTGCAACTCTGGCTGCAAAATGTTGGTACCGCCCTCGTTTTAGATTTTCCGGTATGAAGCAGATGATCGGGTTTGGCGGTTATGTGATGGCAAGCCGGATATTATTTTTTATTTATGTAAGGGCTGATATTTTCATCATCGGTAAACTGTTGGGAAAAGATTTGCTTGGCTTATACTCCGTGGCTAAAGATTTAGCCTCATTACCCATGGAAAAAGTTTCTGGGGTTTTGAATATGGTGGGGTTTTCTGCATTTTCCAGAATTCAGGATGACCGGGATGAGGTACGGGAGAAATTGTTAAAGGCTGTTCGTATTTTGAGCTTCTTTGCATTTCCAATGTTTGCAGGTATATCCAGCATTTCGCCAGAGATTGTGGAGGTTATCCTTGGTGAAAAGTGGTTGGCTGCGATTGTCCCACTTCAATTGCTCAGCTTAATTATTCCCCTCCGTATGGTGCAGAATATTATCCCACCAGTATTAATGAGCATAGGAAGGCCAGAGGTTGCAGTAAGCAATCTGGTAATTGCGTGCATTATTATGGCAGTGAGTTTTTTGATTGGTGTGCAATGGGGAATAAATGGCGTTTCTCAAGCATGGCTTTTCGGATATCCAGTATTCTTTGTTATTATGCTTAAGCGTTCGTTACCGATACTGGGCTTGACTATTGCTGAATACTTGAAGTCAATGTATGGGCCTGCGATGGTCGCTGGTGTTATGTATTTTGCGGTGATTGTAGTCCGCCAGACTGTAACACAAAGCATGTTCTCGGGGCCGGTAGATCTTGCAGTGCTGGTAGGAACAGGAGCTTTAATATACGGTACACTGATGCTGTTGACCCAGCGTCAAGCGTGTAATGAGATGCTGATTTTATTTAGGCGTTAATTGTTAGTAGTAGAGAGAGTACGTACGAATGTATTGACACCTATGTTTACAGGATTGTTCCAGGCATACACAGTAGTTCTACTGACCAGCAATAATCTTCAAATAGCATTTAAGTTATAAAAACACATTATTTCAGCTTACTCGTTAATTTGTGCATTCAATACTATATGAATTATATATCTCATCCAGGTGGCTTATGACCAGATTTCAGATTAAAGAACATCTAGATTTGGACAAGCAAATCCAGACAATTTTAAAAACAATAGCGCCGGTAAACGTAAGTTATGCTTCAATGCTTACCAATCGGCTTATAATTAATCCTGATCGGTTTCTAACCTTCCACAGCCACAGTGGACAATGTGTTGCAACAGCAGTTTATCGCCGTGGATTCAAGAGTGGCAGTATTTATGCAAGTGTTTTTATGTCTGATGAGGAGCCTTCTGAAGTATTTAATGCCATAAGGCAATTTGCAGCTGATAAAGCATTCAGTATTGTCACTGTAGAAGCATTAGGCATGGGCTATAATGTAATCCCGGATCAGCCAGGCCATAAAGTTTCCCACCAGACTAATTTCTATCTTTGTGATCTCAGTGATGGCAAACCCAATGAGCGCTTTAGTTCCAATCAGAGGCGAAATCTAAGAAAGGCTCTTAAACAGGATTATAGGTTAATTGAGCAGAATGTAGATAAAGCGATCAGTACCCATCAGGGGATGATTAATTCCTCCAATCACAGGCGAACGATATTGGGACAGGCTGTCGCTTGGGTAGATGATAGAACCAGGCTACTGATTGATTCTGGCTATGGCAGACTTTTTCAGTTAGCAAATCGAGATAATGATGTTGTTTCTTCGTTACTTATTATAAAAAGTAATGATCAAGCGAATTACTATATTGGGGGAAGCTCCACTGAAGGAATGAGGAATGGGGCATCAACACTTCTGTTCAAAAAAACGATGGATATTCTACAGAAAGAAGGATGTTCAGTATTGTCTCTTGGGATAGCTAATGAATCTGGATTGGCAAGATTTAAAACAGGCCTGGGTGCTTATGAAGTGTCGATAGAAAGAAAGATGTTCGAAAAAACAACACCAGTATTAATGCTTAAGAATTTGCTGCACAAACTATTATCTTAGACGCTATTGGCATCAAGCGTATCAGTTGGCGGTTAATGCGGATTTTGAATGCAGGGCAGACGAAAACACTTACATCATTTAATCATGGCTAATAATTGTGCGGTTGTTTTACTGCCAAGGCTATGGCTTTGCAATATTCACAAAGGAGCAGGATAGTGGCAATAGCTAGTCTTTTTAAAGTCATGAAAGAAGTAAAAAAAAACTATAACAAGAGTATCGTTTCGCAATTGTGCGATATTATTCTGTTGCGCTTTGGGAAAGGAAAACTCGGTATATCAGAATACTATGACTATAAGCTTTTTGATGATCAAAGCTATTCACTTAACCAAAAAAATGAATTTATTGGGTGGAGAAGACGTTTTGAAGTGCAAAATAAATTTAACTCAGTTTCTTGGTATGCTTTATCACAGGATAAATTAATTTTTCAGCAACTCATGATGGGTGCTAAATTACCAGTGCCAGAGCTACAAGCGGTTTACTGTAAACATAATAGATATACAGGAGAAATTACGAATCTTAAGACAAGAAAAAATCTAAAATATTTTTTATCAAAAAAAGCCAATTACCCTCTTTTTGTTAAACCAATACACTCTTGGCATGGAAGGGGGGGGAGAGGAGTGATTTCGTTTGATGATGATACTGAGCAATTACTATTGCTTAATCAACAAACAATGAGTCTGGCTGATTTTTATCAACAGTTATCAAATGAAAAAAGTGGATACTTAGTTCAAAGCTTATTGCAACCGCATAGCGATATTGTAAACCTTTGTGGCAAAAGGTTATGTACTGCTCGCATTTGGGTTTTGTATGGTAATGATTGCTTTACTATATTTAGGGCATTATTAAAAATTACTGTTGGAACAAACATGGTTGATAATACTCAACATGGAAAAACAGGTAATCTATATGGCCCAATCGATATTGAAAAAGGTACTATCAGCAGGCAAATTAAGAATGCCGGCTACTGTGAAGTTAAAATGAAGGCTCACCCTGATACTAATCAGTCTTTTGATGGATTTAAGCTGCCATCATGGGAAGAAACAAAAGCGCTTGTATGTAAAGCAGCCAAGCTATTTCCAGGCTTGAAATTGCAACCTTGGGATGTGGCATTTACCTCGGAGGGACCTATCCTTATTGAATTAAGTGTACCGGGAGATATTGATGGTCCTCAATATTCAGAAAAAAAAGGCCTCTGGGATAAGCAGTTCGATGCTGCATTACGCCAAATAAAATGAAGATATCTGATAATAAAATAGCTGTGATAACGGATGCTGGAATGAATGGTGGTGTACAGAGTATGATCAAAGTCTGTGCAAGGCAGTGCATGGGGCTGTAAATGTAGTGTGATAGTGGCAACTTTTCTGAGGCATGCAATGCCATCATAAAATTTAAAGAATGGAATGTGCTGTAAGGCTAGATTAATAATAGGTTATGGAAGATACCTGGTATTGCAGAGAGAAAGAAGAGCAGAGTACCGAGCTTTCTGTTTAATATGGCAAAGAATACTTTAAAGAAATATTTTTTAAATAATAGAGTGTCGGCCTCGCTGCTCAAGAATTTATTGCACAAGCTTGTTTGTCAATAGATTACTGTAGGCGTTATTTTAACCCCTGAAAACAGTCTGCTGTGTTCAGGGTAATACTATGCAGAGAACCAGTAATGGTTCTTAAGTGACCAGTTGCTGTCTTTCAATATGGTTCGTTTGGTCTTTAGTATTATGCTCATTCGGCTTCTGGTGACAAGTACTGCTGGCAGCGCAAATGACCATATCCCGCAATTGACTTATGGATAATTCCTCATTGCCCTATTGGTTTTTACAAGATCAGGCGGCAGATCGGTTTCTGCATGGATGCCTATGTGAGCCGCCCGAATATACTATCGCACATTAGATTCGTAAAGTTTTATAAAATCGTTTATAAAATCATGTTCGTTGTTATTTTTGGCGTCTCTGCGAGATAAATGATGTATCTTTTCAGATGGATAACTTATGAAGCATGCCCTACTCATTGCCTATCATTTTCCTCCAGTGGCCGGAAGCAGCGGTGTATTGAGAACGCTTAAATTTTCACGATACTTACCAGAGTTTGGTTGGCAACCCTCGGTGCTTAGTGTCCATCCACGGGCCTATGAGCGTGTATCTGATGCCCAGCTTGCTGAGGTGCCGGAGCAAATGACTGTGGTTAGGACTTTTGCCCTTGATGCTGCTCGCCATCTAGCGGTGGCGGGGCGTTATTCACGTTGGTTTGCATTGCCAGATCGTTGGAGCAGTTGGCTATTGGGTGCGATTCCATCAGGCTTGAAGATGATCCGTCACCAGCGTCCTACTGTTCTTTGGTCAACCTACCCAATGCCGACGGCCCATTTGGCTGGTTTTTTACTGCACCGGTTAACTGGCTTGCCTTGGGTTGCGGATTGTCGGGATAGCATGCTGGATGATAGCTATCCAAGTGATCCGCTGAAACGTAAAGCACATGCCTGGTTAGAACGACAGGTCGTTACAACCGCTAGCCGTGTGATTTTCACTACAACGGGTACACTTCAAATGTATGCTGAACGATATCCAGAGATTCCCCGGAATCGATGGGTATTGATTGCAAATGGTTTTGATGAGGCGGATTTTTGTGGAAAGGATCAGTGCTCTGCCTTGACTAATACCCATTCTAGAAAGCTTATATTGTTGCATAGTGGTTTAATCGATCCCATTGATCGTGATCCGCGCCCTTTCTTGTTTGCTTTAGCTGAACTTAAAGAACGCGGAAGGATTAGCGCTCAAAAGATCAAAATTCTCTTTCGGGCTCCAGGGTCTGGATCAGAAATCAAACTACTATCATGGATTAGTGCGCATGGATTGGACGATATTGTCGAGGTTGCACCACCACTGCAATATGCTGAGGCGTTAGCTGAAATGGCTGAGGTGGATGCTTTGCTATTATTCCAGGGGAAAACCTGCAACCATCAAATTCCGGCGAAGATCTATGAATATCTTCGAGTAGGGCACCCAATTATTGGGCTGATTGATCCAGCGGGTGATACAGCGGCATTGTTGCAAGAGGCAGGTGTGAATACAATTCTACCGTTAGATGATAAGGATGCACTAATTGCTGCTTTACCTGGTCTCTTAGAGCAGTTGAAGGCAGGAAGCTTACCAGTTTCACCGAGTGAAATTATTGCATCTTATTCAAGGCGTGAGCGTACTGCTGAGCTTGCCGCGGTATTTGAGCAGGTTGCAGCTGTATGAACGTTGATCTGGTTTATAATTGTTTTATGTTTATCGCGCATAGTTTTCTTGCTAAGTTAACTCAAATTCAAATAGTGCGTGTGCTTATATGACAAGTTTGTCTTGGTTAAAATGTTATAGATAGGTATTGATTAGGTGTTATTTCAAACTCAACTTGCCGATGCTGCCGATTATCCTAGGCCCGTTGTTCCAATGCATTCAGAAATGATGTGTGGCAATTGGTTTAATAATGATGGCGTGGGTAAGTCAATTTTTCTGGATGAGCGCTCTTTTTTTTGGCAAGGGCGTTATGCGTTGGCTGCAGCGTTAATAGAGCTAGGAATAGTAGATGAGGTTGGGATTCTTCTACCCTCATATCATTGCAGGTCACTAGTTGAACCTGCACAATTCCTTAGGGCGAAGATACACTTTTACCCAATGCAAGAAAATCTTTCACCGATGAAGGATGTATTATTAAACTTTCTTGAAAATGCTCGCCAAACCTTAATTAAGGTGATGGTAATTCCTCATTACTTCGGGTTTCCTCAGCAAATCGAAGAGCTTGCAGAACTCTGTGCTTCTGAGAATGTTTATTTAATAGAAGATTGTGCGCATGCATTCTACGGTAAAGTGGGAGGTAATCTGATTGGTTCTTATGGGCAATTTGCTATTGCTAGCCCGCGGAAGTTTTTTCCTACCGAAAATGGTGGAGTATTAGTGGATAACAGGAAAAAAGGCTGTCTGAATCCATCTCTGAAAAGACTCTCCAAGGTGTCTGAAGTAAAATCTATAGTCAGATCCATAGTGCAACTTATAAATTGTAATTCTTCTCGTAGTAATAGAATGTTTGAGCCCATTCAGGCTCCTGACTTAGTGTCATTTAAAAATAGTACATTGCCTGATGCCCCAATATGTAAAGCAGGTTTTAAATGCTTTGAGCCTGCAAAATTAAATGTATCTGGGTACAAGGCATCCCAATGGATAATGAATAATGCATCTCATGGGAAAATAATAGTTGCTCGAAGAAAAAATTATAACAAGTGGTTAGAGGGTGTGAAAAACATCCAAGACTGCCATGCTTTATTCAATACTTTGCCAGAGGGTGTCGTACCCTATGTTTTTCCTCTAGTTTTAGATTGTAAGCCTGAAATGGCTTTTCATTTTTTGAAAATGGCTGGTGTTCCCATGTTGCGCTGGGAGGATATGGCTGTTACGGATTGTGAAGTCTCAAATAATTATCGATTATCATTGATACAGTTACCTTGCCACCAAAGCTTGTCTGATGAGCAGCTTGATTGGATGATTAACACGGTGAGAGTAGTTATTTCAAGTATTTCGGGTGAGAATGCCTAATGAGTTGGGAGATTGTAAAGCTACAGCAAAATCTAGGTGAATACCGTGATGATTGGAACCGATTAAATCAAGAGTTGTATAGTGGACACCCTTTTTTTGACTCCAGTTTTATTGAGCCTTTGCTGAAATATTTTGGATCAGGTCAAGAAAGGTTGTGCGTACATAAGGGTGTAGATGGTTGTATTGATGGGCTTTTGATATTAGTTAGAAGGTGTGTTGGGGTGTGGACGTTGTTTTTGCCTTCGCAGGCACAAATTGCCCCGGTTCTTGTTAGAAATGTGTCTAACTTGAATTCCTTGCTCCCTAAATTACCTGGGTTTTCGGTGGTTTTAGAATTGATCAATCAGGACGTGTCATACTCTGTCCTACGGAATAGAGAAATTACTTTTCCTGTATTTCGTCAGTCTCACGTGGTTACTATAAACACTGATGTCAGAGAACCTTTTGAAAGTTATTGGAAGTTGCGATCGAGGAAGCTGAAGCAAAATATTCGGCGGTACATGAAACGTATTGTGCAGGACGGAGGTGAAGTTCGTTTAGTTAATTATGAACAGGATAAAGACTTTGTTAAGTCTCTGACAAGCTACGGTGAGATTGAGTCAAAAGGATGGAAAGGAAAGGCAGGTACAGCTATTCATATTGATAATGAGCAAGGTGCTTTTTACTTGTCAGTGTTAAATAAGTTTTCTAAATGCTCTAAAGCAACGATTTATGAGCTGTATATTGGGGATGTACTGGCAGCATCAAGGCTCTGTATTCGAAATGATTTAATGCTGGTTATGCTTAAAACAACTTATGACGAAGAGTATGCAAAGTACTCTTTGGGACGTATTTTGTTGTATCTCGTATTAGAAAGAGAGTTTGCTCTTCGCAGAGTAAAGTCAGTTGAGTTTTATACTAATGCAAAAACTGACCAAATAGCATGGTCGACTGGCCAACGAACGATTGAACATGCTTTGCTTTTTCGGAATAAAGCTTTTTATTTATGTTATCGGTTTCTGCAAAATTATCGAGCTACTCTTGCACAACGAAAGAAAGAATGCAGTTCCTCTGTTGATGTAGATAATCAAGAAAAAAAATATGTTTTTTGTAAAGTTCAAAGCATTGATAGTCTTCCTTCAAGTTATCTTGGTCTACTGGAGAAGGTTGGTAAGAAAAGATTTGACCTGGATATTGGTTGGTTCAGGCATTTAGCTGATACAGCATTAAGTGAGAGTGAAGAGGTGATTCTGTATGGCCTCGAGACTAGCTCTCATGGAGTGGCGAAAGTCCTTCTTCCTTTATCGAAACAATGTAATAAATTTGGGTTGAAGTCTTTATCAACCTTCTATACGGCCTCTTATCTCCCTATTATTTCTGTAGAACAGCCATTGCCTGTATTGACTGAATTATTTTCTAAAATTCAATTTGATACTCCAAATACAGATGCAATCAATCTTTCGCCCATGCCAGTTGACGATGTGCTCTATGAGGCAACTTATCTTGCATTAAAGAATGCTGGTTGGTGGCCGTTTCGATATTTTTGCTTTGGAAACTGGTATTTAAAGGTTGAAGGTAGAAGTTACAACGATTATTACTCTACTCTTCCATCTGCTGTGCGTCATACAATTGAGCGAAAATGTAAACGATTCTTTGAGCAAAATAATGGTGTTATTGAAATAATAGATAGTGCAAATAAAATAGACCATGCTGTGGCTGCATATGAAAAGATTTATGCATCTAGCTGGAAATTAAAAGAACCATTTCCTGAATTCATTCCTGGGTTAATCCGTATGTATGCTGAAAAGGGGGAGTTGCGGTTGGGAATAGCATATGTTGACCATGATCCTGCGGCGGCTCAGATTTGGATTGTAAGAAATGGGAAGGCCGCTATCTACAAGCTTGCATATGATGAGAAATATTCAAATTTATCTGTGGGTACAATTTTGACGGGACATTTAATGAAAAATGTCATTGATATAGACCAGGTTTCAGAGGTTGATTACCTTATTGGCGATGATTCGTACAAAAAAGATTGGATGAGTCATCGGCGTGAATGCTGGGGGATACTCGCATATAATTCTAGAACACTACGTGGCATGGCAGGTATCTGTAAAGAATTTATAGTACATGTTTTGAAGAAGGTTGTGCGTTCAAAGAGAACGGTAAGCAATCAAGTGTAATTTAATTTAGAATCTAATTTTTGTATTAACAGTCTTTTGATAAAAGATATATCCTCAGTTTTGAAGGAGTTAAAATGGCCGCAGTCGATGATCTTAAGCAAATTCTAGGCGATGTATTACAGATAAGTAGTAGATCGAATACTTTTACTGAGTCTACCGCTTTGTTAGGCGGCATTCCTGAGTTTGATTCGATGGCGGTCGTAAGTGTAATCACGGCAATAGAAGAAAACTATGGGTTTGTCATTGAGGATGATGAGATAGATGCTGAAGTGTTTGAAACATTAGGCAGTTTAGCGGCATTTGTCGAAAGCAAGCTTTGAGCAGTTTTTCTATTATTCCCTGTTTCTTAGATTCGCCTCAAGGGCGAATCTTTGTTATCCACCATCACCCACATGATCTTAAAGCTCATACTGGGGTGGTATTGGTGCCGCCATTTGCTGAAGAGATGAATAAATCACGGCGCATGTTGACTCTTGTCGCTGAGGCTCTTGCCGAGCGAGGTTTTCATGTCATGTTACCCGATTTTTATGGCACAGGTGATAGTGAGGGTGATTTTTCTGAGGCTAGTTGGAGAGGTTGGTTGGAGCAGCTGGATTGCAGCATCAATAGTATGAAACATGATTATGGGATTGAAAGTTATTCGTTACTGGCGGTACGTTCCGGTGCTCTGTTGGTGGCGCAGTATCTGCAGCAACCTTATCCCAAGATGGATAGATTGGTGTTGTGGCAACCGGTGGTGGATGGGGTGACCTATCTGACCCAGTTTCTACGGCTGCGGCTCGCCTCCGGTATGTTGAGTGGAGGTGAAGAGAAAGAGAACACCCAATCTTTGAAACAACAATTGGCTGAAGGTGGCGTAGTTGAGGTAGCCGGTTATGGGTTGACGTCGGCAGTAACTGATGGTTTGGCGGCTTCTACTCTGAAAAATATCGTGTCGGATAGTTTGCCACCTACTTGTTTGGTAGATCTGGTGGCTAGTGAGGGCCAGCCCCCCCCACTAGTGAATCGCAAATTGGCGGAAAGTTGGATTGAAGCTGGTGTTTCCCTGCAACATTTTAGCTGTGTTGGTGAGCCCTTCTGGAACAGTGTCGAGATTGTTGAAATTCCTGACATGGTGACTAAAACTGTCAGCTTTTTCTGTGGAGATGATAGCGGTGAAGCATAAGGAAGATGCTGTTATTTTTGAGTGTGATAGAAAACGCTTGGTTGGTATCGTGCATGGCGCAGATAGTGCTACCACTGGCGTGTTGATAATTGTCGGCGGCCCCCAGTACCGAGTGGGCAGTCATCGTCAGTTTTTATTGTTAGCGCGCTACCTGGCCAATAACAATGTACCGGTAATGCGCTTTGATTATCGTGGCATGGGTGATGCTGAAGGTGAGATTTGCACCTTTGAAAATGTGAATAATGATGTTCGTGCCGCACTTGGTGTTTTCTTTAAAAAGTCCCCTAGCTTACAGTCTGTAGTCCTTTGGGGGCTGTGTGATGCAGCCTCGGCAGCACTGTTTTATGGGCACACGGATTCGCGTGTTAAGGGTATGATTTTGCTTAATCCATGGGTAAGAACAGAAGCGGGGCAGGCTAAAGCATATCTCCGACACTATTATTTCCAGCGTTTGTTTGATAAAGGTTTTTGGCGCAAAGTAATTAGCGGGAAGTTTGATATAGAAAAATCTTTAACTTCGCTGCTAGAGTTTTTTAACAAATCTAGTGGTGGTAAAGCGGAGAAAAGCAACCTAAGTGAGTTAGATGATGTTTCAAAACCCTCTTGTAGTAGTATTCCTCTGCCTGAGCGCATGTATGAAAGTTTAGAGCGCTTTCAGGGCTCAGTGAGTATAATCATCAGTGGCAATGATTTGACTGCAGCTGAGTTTGAAGACATGGTAAAAGCATCTAAATCATGGCAGAAACTTTTGCAGACTAAGGAGGTAGAGTTTCAATATCTGCCTGAGGCCAATCATACTTTTTCCAGAGAGGCGTGGCGCAACCAGGTGGCTAAATATTCACTGCAACAGGTTTTGCGTTAAAAAGGGTATGCAATACTCATATCGGTCGGCCGTTCCCTGTTTATTTAAGAGAGAAGAGAAACGAAACCACGGACTGAGGGTTTACACAGAGTTCAGTGGCTTTACCGGTTGAATCACCCGTTTCTATATCTATAGACGTTGTTCCCACAACGGCACAAGAGGAACAAACAATGAGTCGATCTAGAAAGTTGTCGCATACGCTTTGGCACTGTTAGTACCGTTTGGTAGCAATAATAAGACTAACAATTGCACATGATGTGTAGGAGGAAGAAATGTACGGTTTTTGTGGTTGGACGCAACCTGAGCAGTGGAATGAAACAGCAGATGTGCATTCTATTGTGCAGGCACTTGGCTGTGAAAAAGAGGCTGAGATATTAAATGCTGGCCCTCCAGGGCGGGCTTTTTTAAGTAAAGGTCTCTACCAAGTCGATGCGTGTCACCGGGATGGAGCGCTTGCTATCATTTTGGGTACTCCTGAGTGGCGAGATGACCGACTGGCTGAGGTCGCTGCTGAGCAGGGTTCGGCTGCGGCACTCTTGAGCGGCTATCGAGAACAAGGAAGTAATTTCCTTAAGTACATTTATGGCCCATTTGCATTAGCGCTGATGATGGAGGATCGGATATTCCTCGCCATCGATCGTATTGGAGTGCACTCTCTTAGCTATGGCTTGAAGCAAGAGGTTTTTGCCTTTGGAACTTCACCCCGAAGTGTAGCAGCACATCCGGCCTTTGGTTTGGATCTGGATCCTCAGGCAATTTTCCATTTTTTCTTCTTTTCAGATGTTCCCAGCCCAGGCTCTGTTTACCCAGATGTTGAGAAATTGCAGCCAGCGCAATATGTAGAGTATTCCAATGGTTCTTTGCATCGGGATTTTTACTGGGATGTGAAATATGTAGATGCAGGCACTCCTCAACTTGCAGATTTAAAGGGGCGTTTTCATGAAACACTTGAAAATGCAGTGCGCCGTAGTTACAGCGGAACACCAGCCGCAGCATTTTTGAGCGGGGGTACAGATAGTTCCACTGTGGCAGGTATGTTAACGCGTGTTGCTAAAGGGCCGGTGCATACTTATTCTATGGGATTCGCTGTCGATGGGTTTGATGAAATAGAATATGCCAGGATTGCTGCACAGCATTTTGGGACTACTCCCCATGAATTTTATGTGTCGCCAGAGGATGTTCTGAATACTCTGCCAATCCTTGCCAAGGCTTATGATGAGCCTTTTGGTAATGAGTCTGCAGTTTCCTCTTATCTTTGTGCCGATCAAGCAAAGAAAGATGGTGTAAAAGTGTTGTTGGCTGGTGATGGTGGTGATGAGGTTTTTGGTGGTAACGAACGGTATTCAAAGCAGATGGTTTTTGAGCATTATGCCCAGATACCTGGGGCCTTATCCAAATATGCATTAGAACCGCTTGTTTTTGGCTTTCCTGGTGGAGATGCATTGTGGCCAATTCGAAAGGCACGCAGTTATATTAAACAGGCGCGGGTGCCACTGCCTGATAGGCTGGAAAGCTATAATCATCTGCATCGAACATCGCTTGACGTTATCTTTGAACCTGAGTTTCTTGAGAAAATCAATCGGGATCAGCCGATTGCCATGCAACAAGATACCTACAATCGAGCGCAGTCTAAGCACCCTTTAAACCGGATGCTGCATTTGGATATGAAATTTACGTTGGCAGATAATGATCTGCGGAAAGTATCTCACACCTGTGAGGCAGCGGGGATTGAGGTGCGCTATCCATTGCTAGATGAAGATTTGGTTGAATTAGCGGCTGAGCTGCCGCCAGACTATAAGATACGTGGTTCGCATTTACGTTGGTTTTATAAGGAGGCATTAAAAGGTTTTCTGCCCAACGAGATCATTGAGAAGAAAAAGCATGGTTTTGGGCTTCCATTTGGTGAGTGGGCACTTTCTCATCCATCTTTAAGTGCTGAAGTTGAGAAACTGACTCAGGCTTTTATAGCTCGTGGGATTATGCGTCCTGAGTATCTTTTAGAGATAAAACTCCTTCATGCCAAGGAACATGCAACATTTTATGGAACTATGCTGTGGCGAATTGCTATGTTGGAAGCCTGGATGCAGGCACATGGTTATTAGTTTCGGCTTGGCTATATTTATAGATTATCTATTTGAAGCAAGCTGTCATAGTATGTAGTGTTTTTGGTTAGAGTGTGATGCCGATAAATAATATTGGGCGAGTTTGTACCAAGTGGATAGCCCGGTATGCTGTTTTGAGTAACTCTATTGTCTAATGAGTATTTCTATTGGTGTTAAAGGAAGTGAATGCTAATAGGGTCGTAACTTAGTGGCTATTTTAGTTGCAGACCGGCTTTACTTTTCGCGTCGTAAAAACATGGGTCATCAAGCATATTAGATAGCATGATTTCTCCTAGTTTTTCTCTGTAATGTGATGGCTCCCAGAACCAATTGAGTTGTTTTTTAGGGTTCTGTAGGTCAGGCATTTCTTGGGTGTATTGGTTGTATAATGCAAAATCCCAGAGTGATATATGAGACTCCGCATATACTAATTGCTTCAGGTTTTCTTTCCATAGTTTAAATGCAGGCCAAAGGCCAGCACTGTTAATGATGTTGAGATAGTCTTGATGATAGGGGTTAATAAATAGATAAAGCTTGATGCCTTTTCTTTTTGTAAGCTTAATGACTCTAGATAAACTTTCAAATGCACTGCTCCATTGCGTGTTTTGATGATATATGCTCCAAGAATTTTTTAAAAAAACTTTCTTTAATGCCCGCTTCTTTTGAGTAAAAAGTACATTCACCCCCTCATTATTGATGATATTCATATAGTAATTATTAGCTGGGTTAAAACCGAGAGATGTTCTATGTGTTGAACTGCTATTTGCTTGTTGCTGTAGAGTAATGATTGAATCCTTTAAGGAGTCTAGCGAGAGGATGTTGTTGATATATGTCTTGTATTTTTCATATGAATATTTAGTGTTTATACTGCCATTAGGGTTGATGGACAGTTTTGCATCAAATGAGGTTTTACCAGGAGGCCAGATGTAAGGTGATAAGCTATTGTGTTTAGTTACTAGAAAATCTTGGAAATCAATCCCCATTAATATAGTTGTTGCGTTAGAGAGACTAATGGCGTGTTCTAGAAAACGCGTTTGCATATAGACTGAGCTACCAGGAATTGAGAGGTTGTATACAGGTAATTTATCTTGTTTCCAACAACTATGGGCGGGATTTAAACCCATCTCTGGACGTGAGTTTCCAATAATAATTGTTTTTGGTTTTATATGTTCTACTTGAAGGGGTTTGCTAATTCGAACCCTATTTTCAGCGGCTGGTTTGCGCGCATTAAAGTCTTTTATTCGTGGTGCCCCAAATATTCCATAAGGATCAGAAAGAAAGATGAGGGTTGAGCCAGCTGTAACAATAACTAGCGTTAAGAAGGTTAATGATGTTAGGTAGTTTTGATACTTCATATCAAAATTGGAAATACAAGAATTCTGACACCTGGGTTAATGAGAGTATGCCCAGATAAAGTATAAGACCAATAATAGTTGCCCATAAATATGTAGGGATCCATTTTAAGTTTGTGAATTTGCTTGTTAGCAGTAAGGTGTTTTTCTTGTGAGGTATATTTATATCTGTTGTAGGTGTGTATCTTGAAAAAAGCTCATGAGTGTTAGGTAGGAAAAGTGCAATAAAAGAACATAGAATTATCCAAAGGTAGTTCCACATCAATACGGCTCCCCCTCCAGTATAAGTGGTAATGCCAATAGCTGACAGCCAGTTCTGCAGTTCACCTAAGTGCATTGCAATAGCGTTAGGGATAGCGATGCCATGCATGCCTAACATACTAGATAAAATATTGATGGCGCCATCAAAGGAATGTGCCCTGAAGAAAACCCACCCTACAACCACACATATAAAGGTTAGCCCCCAAGCCATAATGTTCCATAGTCGGGTATGAGTGAAGCTGAAGCTAAAATGACACCAAGCATGATTGGTTATTAAGTAAATTCCGTGTAGGCCACCCCAAATAATAAATGTCCAGCCCGCACCATGCCACAAGCCACCAAGCAGCATGGTAACGAGAAGATTTGTATATCTACGAGTAGCCCCTTTCCTGTTCCCACCTAAAGGAATGTATAGATAGTCACGAAGAAAACGCGAGAGCGTCATATGCCAGCGGCGCCAAAATTCTATGATATTTGTTGATTTGTATGGAGAGTAAAAATTTAAGGGTAATTTAATGCCAAAGATACGAGCAGCCCCAATTGCCATATCGCAGTAACCAGAAAAATCAAAATATAACTGGAAGGTGTATGCTAAAGAAGCTCCCCATGCAATAAAAAAACTAATATATTCACCTGTTTCAGCTGTGCTAAAAACTGGTGTTGAGTATTGAGCTATTCCATCTGCAAGAACCGCTTTTTTAAATAATCCTATAGCAAAAATGGCTGTTCCTACGGCAATATTTTCAAAAATTTTCCTGCGTGAGATATTTTTCCCAAACTGGGGGAGCATTTCCTTGTGGTGTACGATTGGCCCAGCTATAAGTTGTGGGAAAAAGGTCACAAATAGGGAGTAATGTGTGAATTTGTATTCATGAGTAATGTTGTAGTATGCATCAACTAGGAAAGCAATTTGTTGAAAAGTGAAGAAGGATATTGCAAGTGGTAAGACAATATTTTCTAAGATGATATCCTTTTCTAGCAGGAGATTGATGTTGTCAATAAAAAAGTTTACATATTTAAAATAGCCTAGAAATGCCAGATTAAGAGTTATACCTATTATTAATAGGAATTTTGCATGGTGTCGTCTGGGGGATGGTTTGAGTTTTGCAATATAGTAGGCAGCCCAATAATTGACGATTATTGATGCGCATATAAAAAGCAAATAAACTGGATTCCACCATCCATAGAAGAAAAGAGAAGCTAAAACCATCCAGGCAATTGCTGCTTCTTGGCCTAAATAGCGAATGGTTAAAAAATAAATAACGGCTACAAGAGGAAGAAATGCAAATATGAATTCGTATGAGTTAAATAGCATTAATGTCCAGGGGATTTATTAGATTATTATTTCTATACACGGAGGGTGACTGAGAAAGTGTTCAGGGCTGGCAGTATAGCCGTAGGCACCTGATTGATAGATTACTGACAAATCTCCAGGTTTGGCCTGAGGCAATTCCATCTTGTTCGCTAATATATCCAGTGGCGTGCAAAGTGGGCCGACAATGTTTACTGTTTCTAGGGTTGCAGAGTCCATTTTGTTGGCTATTGTAGCGGGGTAGTTTTTACGTATTATCTGCCCAAAATTACCTGATGCGGCCAAGTGGTGGTGCAGGCCACCATTTGTAATCAGAAACTTCTCTCCACGTGATTCTTTGATATCAATTATTTTACATACGTATATTCCGGCTTCCCCTACAATATAACGTCCTAGTTCGGTAACAATTTCGGCCTCTGGTAGCTGGGCTTGTAGTGATGGTAGCAGGCGTGCCAGGTTCTCACCAATGGGAGCTAGATCAAGTCGTTTTTCACCAGGAAAATAGGGGATGCCTAGACCACCGCCAATGTTTAAAGATTGAACGGCACTTGGTGCGTGGTCGCTAAGCTGTATGGCTAGATTAAATGTTTTTTCATGAGCCTCCATGATAGCTTCGGGGTTTAAGTTTTGCGAACCCCAAAAGATATGAAAGCCAAAGAACTCCAATTCTAGAGTACCTAGCTCTTTAAGCATTGCAGGTATGCGTTCGGCATCTACTCCAAATTGCTTTGGGCCACCCCCCATCTTCATGCCAGAGGATTTAAGATCGTAATCTGGGTTAACTCGTACTGCTACACGAGGTTTTATTCCCAGTAGTCCGCCGATAGTATTGGTACGTCGCATTTCATCTTCGGATTCCAGGTTGATAGTGATGCCAGCAGCGATGGCTTGTGTTAGTTCTTTATCAGTTTTACCTGGGCCAGCCATACTGATTTTGTTTGCCGGCATTGTGGTGTCCAATGCTATTTTCATTTCACCAGCTGAGGCAAGATCAAAACCATCTACCAGTCCGGCAAGTTGTTGCACAACAGCTGGCATAGGGTTAGCTTTGATGGCGTAATGGATATGAATTTCTTTTGGTAGTGAGTTCCGAAGATGCTGTACACGCTCTGCAATTAGTTTTCTGTCGTAGGCGTAAAAGGGAGTTTGACCAACGCGTTTTGCCAGCCTTGTGACGGAAATGCCGCCAATATGCAGTTCTCCATTAATGATTGGAAACTGATCCATAGGGGCGTGTATTGGCTTCTCTTTCACTCGTGACTCCATTTGGGGCTTTATTAAGATGGGTTGAAAATATCTTGGTATTGAGAGCTTAATAGCTTGCGATCAATTTTACCGTTAGGGTTTCTGGGTAGACTGTCTGCTTTTTCAATAGCGTGTGGCACCATGAAGTTAGGTAATTCTTTTTTGCAATGATTGATGATGGCATCGCCATCCAGGTGTCCATTGGTGGTGGTGATGACCAAAATACCTTGGCCTAAGGTTGGATGGGGTATGCCAAGAGCAACGACTTCACTGACTAGCTTGCTTGAGTAGATTGCTTCTTCCACTTCGGTAGGACTAACGCGATAGCCGGAGGTTTTGATCATGTCATCTTTACGGCCAACAAAATAAAGGAATCCATCTGCGTCCATTTTTATAGTATCACCTGACCAAACGGCAATTTCTGGTATCGTTAGTGCGTTGTTCTGTCTTGGGGTAGGTTTAAATCTTTCGGCCGTTTTTGCTGGGTCATTCCAATAGCCCATGGCAACCAAAGCTCCTCGGTGTACCAGTTCACCTGGTTCGCCTGGTGAGCAGAAGCTGCCATCTTCTCGAACCACCATAACCTCTGCATTTGGGATGGCTTTGCCCATTGAGTCTGGGCGGTTATCTATTTCATCTGGTGGTAGATAGGTTGAGCGAAATGCCTCAGTCAGGCCATACATTAGATAGAACTGACTATTAGGCAATGCTGTACGCAAGCTGGCTAGTGTTGCTTTTGGCATGGCACCACCTGAGTTGGTCATATAACGAAGCGATTCTATTGCTTCTGATGGCCATTCAAGTTGTGCTAGTTGATTCCAGAGCGGAGGGACGGCGGCCAGGCCGGTAATCTGATGGCGGGCAACTGCACGAATGACATCCCGTGGCAGGAGGTAATCCATGAGAACAACTGAAGCACCGACTGAGAAGGCAGTGGTAAGCTGACTGAGGCCATAATCAAAGCTGAAAGGCAGGGCTGCCAGAAGCTTATCTTCAGGCTTGTTTTCTAGGTATTCCACGACACTTTTAGCACCTGCAACCATGTTCCTATGGGAGAGTACAACGCCTTTAGGGCTGCCTGTGCTGCCTGAAGTGTAGAGGATTGCCGCCATATCACTGTCGATTCGATAATGGGATTTACAATCAGATGAGTTCTCAATTAAATGATTCCAATTGATGATTTCTATTGCATGCAGAGCTTTCTCAACGGAATCTTTTTTGTTATCAACCAGAATAACTGTCTTGAGATCGTGGCAGTCAGTAAGAATGTCATTTAATAGTTTTAGTCGGTCTGATGAGGTGACCAGAATACGAACGTTGCAGTCCTGTAGAATGTATTTGACCTGATTTGGTTTTAGTAATGGGTTGATGGGAACAAACACCCCCCCTGCTTTAGCTGCTCCGAAAATGCTGAATATGATTTCAGGAATCTTTGGAAGATAGATTGCAATGCGCTCTGATGGCTTTAATCCCAATGATATAAATCCGATTGCAGCCGCACTGATATGTGAAGAGAGTTCAGAATATGTAAAGGCCTGCTTTTTGTGAAATAGTGCAGGTGCATTTGGTGCGTAGTTGGTTTGTTGTTCTACTAGTTGATGGATCAATTCAGTCATTATTTTGAACCTCGAAGCCAGTGCCATATTCTCTCTTCAATCAATTTTGTAATCAATCGTGGATTTTGTTGCTTGAAGGTGATTTTGCGCAATGAGGGAAATATGTGGGGCAATTATTTGTAATTAGCTGGTTGCAGTAGGCGTGTGGCCGTGATTATTGCTTGAGTGTTGGCAGGAAAGGGAAAGGGGGGAGTCCTGCTTCCGCTCTACTAACAAAAACACTGTTCCATTTATCTATTGAAGACGATGACTGAGAAATAATCACATTATTGCGTATATCGGGAGTGACAGTGCCTTCTTTATGGTGAATTAATCTGTTACCTGATTGGCTTTCTAATATGATTACATTGTCTTGCAAGGTTACGGAGTTAGAGGTGTGCTTTATGCCTTCAAGCCCATATCCAATTGCATCGTGATTTGCTGAATATGGGCCTTGAACCAATACTGAATTAACAACGGTTAAGTTGCCTCCATTAGGTATGTCTAATAAACGGCTATCCTTTGCATCGAGTGAAGCGACAATGGATTTAGATATATAGGTTTTTTTTGCGCGTGATTTAATTTCATGGCCTTCGTTTCGTGCACGTATAAAAATACTATTATGGATAACTAACTCGCCTCCACCGACATAGATGCCATGTGCTTGTCCTGAATTGGCTCCAAGATTTTCAAATCGACTGTTTTGAATGCTGATTAGACCGGGTGCCCCACCTGTTAATAGGCCTTGTTCACTATCATGAAAGTAGACATTATCCAGGAGTAGATTCTTCCCTTCATGACGTATGCAGGCGCCATTTTTGTCGCGAACTTTTATGTGGCGACATTCAATATTGTGTATTTGAGTCCAGTTACCTTGAATAACTAGTGCTCCTTTTTCTTGGATTGTGGCGTTTTCAAATACAACAGAACCCTCTCCAATTATTGTTATATTGTCTGCTTTTAGAATTATTGCTTCATGATAGATGCCAGGGCCTATACGCATTTCGTTGCCATCTTTTAGTGCGGCCACAGCATTTATTAGGGAATTAAAAGGTTGGTTATTAATCAGAATTGTGTTTGCCGGCGTTTTTCCTTTTGGACCTGGTTTATAAGGTGGTAGGACATTGTTATATGTTTCATGGCTATATGTTTCAGGCGTTGCTGTTGTAGATGGCGGAGTAACAGTAAGCTGGCGTTGAAAGTGATTGATAGTTGCTGCGATAGTGGAACGAGTTTTCTCTGGAGCTATTAAAATAGTGGTGATTCCAGCGATGTGGGAGACAACGCCGACAATGGCTAAATAGGTGATTAGTATGAGGCGAAAGGGGCTGCGTTTCATTAACTTGAGACTGATTTTCCCAGGAAGTATGCCGGATAGTGTGCTTCGTACAGAGTAATATGGCAAGATCTGAATTGCCCTAAAAAAACTATGATGTGTTGAGGTGCTTGGCATAAGTACCGTAAAGGCCTAATGTCTTGTGTAGATTGAACGCTTACTATTGCGTAATAGTGACTGGCTAATTCCATAATGATGTAGTGTAAGAATGGGGGGAATAGCTGATTTATTCAGTTTTTAGCTGCAACTAGTGGAAATGACAGGCTTTTTACAAGTGAGTGTTCACTAATTAGGCATAGTGGGTTTAAGTGCTTTTGATTAAAATAGAGCAGAGCATCGGGCCAAAAGACTAGGCTTCTATTGGTCTTCTTGGGTTTAATGGCGGTGTTTTGTTTCATGTTTTTTAAGTTAGATTTTAAAAGGTAACAATAATGGAAATAACAATGATTGGCGCAGGTTATGTTGGATTGGTATCAGGCGCATGTTTTGCTGAGTTTGGTGCCCATGTAACCTGTCTGGATGTTGATAAGCCAAAAATTGATGCTCTGAAGAGTGGCAAAATCCCGATCTATGAGCCGGGTCTGGATGATTTGGTAAAGAAAAATGTTGATGCAGGCCGCTTAAAATTTACCACTGAATTTTCTGCCACCATTGGCAAATCAGATCTGATATTTATAGGGGTTGGTACTCCTACGAGGCGTGGGGATGG